>Ga0179593_1637563_pt1 | contig 16878 bp, 27 predicted proteins | sample CZODoug2_1_08_16_FD_185931 | JGI IMG/M metagenome (GOLD analysis project Ga0179593, IMG submission 185931) | Vadose zone soil fungal communities from Angelo Coast Range Reserve, California, USA - CZODoug2_1_08_16fungal (PacBio error correction) | ecosystem: Environmental > Terrestrial > Soil >...
TGTTTTTTAAGAGGGGGCAAATTGGGGTCCTTTGTGTTTCAGGGAAGAGAAACAAGCGCGGGGGAGAGAAGACTTTTCTGATGGCGTCAATCGAAAAAAGAGCTTTTGTGTTTCACGGTTCGCGACCACAAAAGAAAAAAAGCCCGCGGCTTGCCGTTCCGGTAAAGGCAGGGAAGAAACTAGGACACTTTTTCAAGAGGAGGAAGAAAAAAAAGGTTCTGGTGACGGGTGTCGGAGAATAAAAGGGCGGCCCTCGTGCGTCAAACAAGCCAAGGAAACGGCCGGGTGATTAAAAAGAGGAAAAAGGGAAAAGGAGGGACTATTGACCGAGAAGGGAGAAAAAAAAAAAATTAGATTGAATTCCTGTTAAAGCTTGTGGGATTTCTTGGAGAAGAAAACTGGGGGGAAGTCACGATGTTTTGGAAAAAAAAGGGGGGGGGGGGAGAATCTATCGTGATCATCGCAGCAGTGGGTAAAAAGTAAAAAAGGGAAAAAAACCTCCTCCATCCACCACTAGCATAAAAAAAAAAAGGGGGACATATTGAGCCGCCAAGTATTCGGAAAAAGTAAAAAGCACCAGGGGGAAAGAAGAATGACTTTATCGCGACCGATTCAAAAAGAAAGGGAGGGCGCTCCTCCAAGCCTCAATCCTGGCGCAACGGAAAAAAAAACGTGAAAACGACTCAGGCTCCTTATTTCGGACAAAGGTCTCCCGATGGAGGAAACGAAAAGGGGAAATACAATATTCGGCCGGGCTCAAGGGAAAACTCTCCTTCCCTTTTAAAAGCGTCTCGTTTTTCCCTGAAGGAGCTACAGGAATGGAGGGGGGGAGGAAAAAAAGGAAGGAAACGGCTCATCCTTCTATCTCTGTGGGAGGGTATGAAATGACCTCGCCTATAACACTAGTAAAAAGGAAACATTTAATTCAGCAAATAAAAAACAAAAGGAGAGAGAGGAAAAAGACCATTGCCCCCCCCCAATCCATTTGACTCAGAGAAAAAGAATCGTTTATTTGCGGGGAGAATGGTCGAAAAAGAAAAAAAAGAAAAAGAAGAAGGCCTTAACTCGTCCGCAAAGGGAAAACAATGTTGTGGTCCTATAGGGGGGCCAAAAAAAGTCAAGACCAACAAGAAGGGGGGGGGGGGGTGTGAAATTTTGGGGGGGGGTCCGTCGATATCCAGGATGATAAGTTCGCCCGCAAAAGGAGCAAAGAGGGGAAGAAGCAATCTCCTCCTGAAAAAAAAGAAAAAGCCTTGACGCCGGAATAATGGGAACTTTTTGCGGTTGAAAATCAACTTTAAAAAGGGAGGAGAAAGTTTGCTTCCGATCCGGGGGGTGGCGCGCTGCCATTCCGAAAAAAAAAGAGTTAATTCTGTGGAAGGAAAAAACCAAAGAGAGGGAACCGAACAGATCGCGAAAGAAAAAAAAGGGAAAAAAAAAAACCCCCCGCCGTTTTGAAAGGGGGGAGTGCCGGGGGGAAACAAGGGGGGGGGGAGGGAAATGCGGTTTGGTCGCTCCGACGAAAAAGAAGAGATGACGGCGCTCGGACGAGGAAAAACAAGTGAAAACTGGAAAAGGGGAGGGAAAGAGAAAAAGCCTTTGTCTCATGCCTATTACTCGCAGAACGGGGGGTCGAAGAATATGATTCGGAAACGCTTGGAAAAAAAAAAAAAGGAAGGACGCTCAGTCCCGCGAAGGGAAAATTGAAAAACCTCTTGAAAAAAAAAAAATAAAAAAAAAAGAAACCTTCCCCCCAAAAAAAAAAAAATTTGGGGGGGGGGGGGGGGCGGGGCCAAAAAAAAAAAAGGTGAAACCTCCCGTCCGTGAGATTAAAAAGGGAAAAAGAAGAGGCGTCTCCCTTCAGCATATGCAAGGGCCTTTGCGACCAACTTTCTGGAGGGAGGTGGATCTCAAAAAAAAAAGAAAGGGAGGGAAAAACCGCAAGTCAAACTACAACATTAAAAAAGAGAGGGGCTTCTTCTTCCAATGATTGTGGTCTGAAGAAAGGAGGCGCTTTGCGCGGTTATTAAAAGTCCGTGATCAAAAGGAACGGAGGGAAGGGGGGGCATTTCACCTCGGCCCTGAACACATTGCTGTGCAAAGGAAAAAAAAGGAAATTCCGCTTTCGAGGGCGTTCGCCATCTGAATTCGGAGAAAACTGGAGGAAAAAGAAAGGAGTCCCTCTTATCCTCTCAACACAAGGAGGGACGCCCGTCCAGATTGTCGTTTAGCAAGGAGGGGAACAACGTCGCCCTCGCAAAATTCAAAGGATAAAAATTCAAACGGGGGAAAAAAAGAAAAAAAGCATGTTTTCGCGTCGGGGAAAATGAAACTTATCCGGCCCGCCCGCAAAAAATAGTCGTTTGCATCACCGGCCACAGAACGGAAAAATTTGATGAAAAGAAAGAAGGGTGAGGCCGTTTTTCAATTGTTGTGGGAAGAGGGTTGGCCAGCCAGTTTCCAAAAAAAAAGGCCTGGCGCCCGATTTCCCCGAGAAGTAAAAAAAACAAAATGAAAAGAGAAAAAGAGGAAGAAAAAATTCTCCCGCTATGTCCCCTACTCAAAAAGAAAAAAACCAGGAGTCTCGGTACATTTTGGGGAAAAGGGGAGGCGGACTGAGGCAAAATGATCGCGCGAATCGAAGAAAGCCAAGCCAGAAGTAAAAAGAAATGAGAAAAAGCTTGTATTTGAGCTCAGCTGATAGGTCCGATAGGAGGAAGGAAAAAGAGGGTTCCCGGCCCACAAATCTCTCGTAAGAAAAAAGAGTTTCGTTCGATCGCCACCGAAGGGGGAGGGGGAAAGAAGGGGTGAAACCGCGCCGCGCGATCTTTCGTCGTCGAAGGGAATTAAAAACCTTAGCTGACGAAAAAAGAAGCGCAAAACCAGGAAAGGAGACAAATACCCTGAAAAAAGGAGGGAAAAAGAGAAAATCCCGGAAAAATTCCATATACCAGGGGGGAAAAAGTCGTCCAGGCTTCCGGCGCGAGAAGCTGAGAGCTGCGGAAAAAGAGGAAGAAGAGTTTTTCGTCGATCCCTGTCAGGGAGGAAAGAAATTCTTAATATATCTCCGAAGGGAAAGGGAGGACCCCCAATTGCTTGACAGAAAATCCAACGTTTCGAGGAGGGAAGAGAGAAAAAGGAAGAAAATCACATATCGAAACGCAAAAAAAAAAGGGGAGGAGGGGGGATCCACCACTTCGTCCCTGGAACTAAAGAAGAAGATTACGGCGCAAAGCCCCGGTACGGGCCGAGGACCAAACGAGAAAGGAGAGGGGGAAATCAGACATGTGTTTCTCAAACGTAATCACCGAGAGAAAGGATCGCGTTGAAACGTCCCCCTCCGCCCGGAAAGGACATCATCGATGCGGGACACTTAGAAAAGAGTGTTCGGAAAAGAGAGGGGACGCCCGACGCCGCCGCCCCGAAGGAAAGGGGACTGAACACGCCTACGACTCTTAACCAAGAAGACCCTGGTCCCGTTTCCTTTGTCCGCCCCAAAAAAGGTTGTCGGCAAGATTAGAAAAGGAAAGAAAACTTTCCATTCGTCGCTATGAAGCGCAGGAAAGGGTTTGCGCAGCCCAGATAAACGATGAGGGGAAAAAAAAGTAGGTAACCGCTTTTTCCTCAATCCGGCGCAAAAGACTAAAGCACGAACTCAAAAAGAAAGGAAGAGAAAGAAGAAGGCTCCCCGCCCCCTATTTCAGGCGGTGGAGAGGAAAAAAACAGTCCCGCTTTTCCTGGGAAAAACAAAGGAAGAAAAAGAAAGGCATCTCGCAATCTAGGACTGTCAGAAGATCGAAAAAAAAAAGGGGATAAAGACCCACCAGCGGATTGGTTTGAAAAATGTTGCCCGCACGAGAAGAAAAAAAAGAAGCACAGCCCTTCCCTCAGCCGAGAGAAAATGGGCTCGGCTGGAAAGAAAAAAAAAAAAGGGGGGGGCTTTCTTTTGGCAATCCCATGCCGGAAAAAAAAAACGCGCCCCCTTATTCGCTCTAGAAAAAAAAAGACCTTCCTCAAGGCATCCGAAAAATGGAGAGACTTCCACAGAAAAAAAAAAAGAGGGGAAAGGAGGAAAATCAAGAGAGGTGTGGAATGGAGAGGGATTGGTCTTTTTCTACCTCTTTAGAAGAGAACTGGGGAGAAAAAGGGGAGAGGGGAGAAAATCGAGCTGGCCGCGTAGAAGGCGCTTTTGGGGGAAAGAAAGGAAAAAGATCTCCCATCCTGGTTAAAAAAAAGAGAAGGGCCTTTTTCTCCGGTTAGGAACGTTTTGAGAAGACGTGAAAGGGAAGGAAGGGGGGGAAAGTTCTTTGTGGCGGAAAATTGGGGCTTTGCAGGGCGCCGAAGGGAAAAAACGGTCTTGCGAAACATCCGCCTTGGTGGAGACTTGCCAAGAGGGGGGGGGGGGAAACCTCCTTAGATAGATGAAAAGGGGAAAAAAAGGGGAAAATTTCCTTGAGATAGACCTTTGTGGGAAAAGGGAAGGAGGACAACGTTAACCTCCTGAAATAGTGCGGAGCAGAAGGGAGAATGAAAAATAACGAGGGGAAAAAAAGAAAAAAAAAGCCTGCGCGCCCGCTTGGGAAGAAAAACCAGTATCGAAGCTCATCGTTGTACATAAAAAAAGACCGAATGGAAAGATTATAGACGACGAAGGAAAGGAGGAAGAATGAAGGAGGAGGCGCTCTCCCCCGCACAACCCAGGGAAAAAAATGGGCTACACCGGGAAAACGACCAGGAGGGGAAAATGCCACAGCGTGGCTTTAAGAAGATGGACAAAAAAAAGGAAAAGAAGGGAAAAGGAAGGAAGGCGGCTTCGGCCTTGTTGAAAAAGGGGCCACGTTTTTCCAGCGAAAGAAGGATCCGAAGTGTTCCCGCCTCGAGAAGGAGAACGAAAGAAGCGGCCGTAAGAAAAAGGGGGGAAGGAAGTTTTTTGGAACATGGTCTGATGAAAAAAAAAAGGGGCATCTACGGGTTTTGACGCTGAAGAAAAGGGAACTTACCTTTGCCTTTTCCGGGGGAAAGACTAAGACCAGCGTTTAAGGGGAGAAAGGGGGGAATGCACTCGAAAAGAGTGTGTCTTGCTTTCCAAGAAAAAGAAAACCCCACGGAAAACGTAAACTCGGAAAAAAAAGAGGAAAGGCAGTGGTTGGCCCTATAATACTACCTGAGTGCGGAAAGAAAAAGGAAAGAGTGATTTTCACGCTGCAAAAAAGGACCGAAGGTCGAGCATCACTCGCCGACAAGAAAAAGAACTGGGCCGGAGGGGGGTTGTCTGTTCACGAAGAAAAAAAAGAACCCTATTTTTTTAGCGTGAAAAAGAAAAAAAGGGTTTTTGCCGCTGCGGCCATGGGGAGGAAAAAGAAAACTGTGAAAAACGCATAAGAGAGAGAGGGCGCGGCTTGGAAACCGCGTTGCAGGAGGAAAAAAAAGGGTGTGCTGCTTTCGACTAAAGAGGGGAAAAAAAACTTGCCACCCTAACTCGGGGAATAACTCGAGGAAAAAAAAAATTCATAAACGACTTAGGGGAAGAGAGAAACTGCGTGAAGAAAGAAAAGGGGCGCTCAGGCCTCTTTGCGGAAGAAAAAAAAAAAAGGGGGGAGGTTAACTCTTGTATTTTCCGAATAAAGAAAAAAGGGAAAAGATCGCGGGCGATCATGCCTCAGGTCCGACTAAAAAAGAGGAGGGCTGGAGCAACCATGTCCCGCCTCCCGTAAAAGAATTCTCCCTCTTTGGCTTACTAAGAAAAAAAGGAAAGCGGAGGCCGGGCCGACACTGCAAGAAAAAAAGAAAAAAATAAAGGGAAAAAAAGGGAAGGCGTCTCTTGGGACTTCTCGGGAAAAGAAAAAGGTGTTTGCGGCGGACGAGAGGAAAAGGAAAGAAACATTGAAAACGCGTTCGACATGAGTGGGAAAAGAAATGGGGAAAGGTTCATCACGGAGGAAAGGCGGCGCTTGTGCCGGTAATTGCAAAAAAAAGAGGAATCACGGCTGCGGTCCTTAGGAAAAAAAAAATGCTTTGAAGGTTTTTGAAGAAGGATTCACCCAAGAAGGAAAGGAAAAAAAAGAAATATCCGATCGCCAACAGGAAGAAAAAAGAAGGTTTTTCCACTAGAACTGCGGATCTGAAGGGGCCGGTATCTCTCTTCAACAAAAAAAAGGGAAAGAGGACAGGGAGGGGGAAGACGCATTTTCTATTGGAAAAGGAAAAAAAAAAAAACGCAATTCAGATGCGCTACGCGGTAAAAGGAGGAAAAAAAGGGATCGCCAACCTGGCCACAGCATGGGGAAAAATTTAATTAGCCGAAAGAAGGGAAAAAAAAAGAGCTATGCTTTTTGGCAAAAAAAAAGAAGCCTTCGACGAACTATTTGAATGAAAGAAAGAAAACCGCTTTCGCGGCCGTTTCAGGTGATGACGGCAATCAGAAAAAGGAAGGATAGGAAAGATCCCTCTAAATTCCCCCAAGCGACCCGCAAGAGAGAGGTGTCCATTTGGCTTCCGAAAGGAGCCCGCTATGTCAATAGAGAACTCCAAAAAAAGGAAAAAAAAAAAGAGGGGGGGAGTTCGCGGGCTGCCCTGAGCTAGAAAAAAAAAAGGGTGAAAAGCATCTCTTCCCCATACGCCGAGTAATGAAAAAGAAAGCGCAAGCTTGGATTTGATCTCAAAAAGCACCTCTCGGGGTGGAAAAAAGGAAAAAAAGAGCCCGTGGCATAAAAAGAGAAAAGACACCTCATGTAAACGGAGCAAGTCTTCGGTAAAGAGGAAAGTAGGGGAGCACGCGCCTGTGGCAGCGCTGCAAAAAAAAGAAAAAGTTCGTCCACGTCGAACACAAAGAAAAAACGCCAAAAATTCCATATACCGTCTTTGCTAAAAGAAGGGGATTTGCGTCGGGAGAAGAAGAATTCGAAGCTCTGGCCTTCGTATAGTTGCGGCGATAAAAAAAAGAAAAAAGGAAGATTATTACTCCCATCTTGCAGGTCCGGGAAAAAAACATTGTCTTTCCATCCGCCGGAGAACTCAGTGGGAAAAAGGAGGTCTTGGCTAAAGCGGACGAGGAGTACTCCCAGTTCAACTCATCCGAGAAAGGAGAAAGGAGTCCCCCCTGTGAAAACGCAAGAAAAGAGTCAAAAGAAAAAAGAAAACGGTTTACGGTCGAATAAGAGAAAAAAGGAGGGTCAACCCTTAGTCTGAAATAGGAGAAGGGGTTTTTTCCAACGGTATCACCCGCGGCCTACCTTTAAAAAAAAAAAAAAAGGAAAAAAAAACCAAAATCAAAAATCAAAAAAAAAGGGGGGGGGCGTGTGGGGAAAAAAAGACGCGGTCTGGAACTTGTCCCTGAGAAAGTAAACCGAAAAACCGCCGCAAAATAGGAAGGAGGGGAGCGCGACGAAGCCGGAAAGCCACGCAGAAGAAAAAGAGACGGGTCTTTTTCCTTTTCCGCCAGCGCGCGAGGAAAGAAAAAAAAGAAGCCTCGGATTGATCCTCCGCCGCGGGAAAAAAGAAGGAAGGGGTTTTTCGGCACTGCAAATAGGGGGGGGCACAATAATGTTTCCCGCTTTAAAGGGGAAGAGGGTCGACCTCTCCTCGGCAAATCGGGGATTGAGGCTTGAAAAAAAAAAAAAAGAAAAAAGAAGAGAGGGAAAAGTTGCATAGCAAAAACATCCAAAAAAAAAAAATAAATTTCTCAATCAATCCACCACGCGGGGAGAGAGTCAATCATCGTTGACAGACGGAAAAAAAAAAAGGGAGGGGTTTTCGCCAGAAAGGCTGGGGGGGAAAAGAAAAAGGCAAGCCGGCAGCTGCCGATTAAAATCAAAAAAAAAAAAAATCTCGTCCCGCCCTCCGCGCAGGAAAAAAAAGATTGGATTTGCCGCAAAAAAAAAAAGGGGAGATGGAAAACAATGCTTTCCGGTCGCCACCTGAACCAAAAAAGAAAAAAAAGAATAGAGAACGCCCTCTAAGAGTCCCGCCTCGCCTGCTTCCAGGAAAAAAAGACATACAATTGCCCCAATACAATTTTCCCCGAAGGAAAAAGGGGGAGGTAAAAAGAGAGGGGGGGAGGAAGGGAAAATGGGCTTGTTTCAATTTGTTTCTTGTTCAGAAAAAAATACCTCCTCTTTCGCATGCGCGCAGGAGTAGAAACACATCTGCGGGCTGGCCGCGTTAGAAATCGCAGGGGGTCGAGAATCCAGCAGAAAAAAAAGAGGGAAGGGAAAGTGTATGCGATGCGGGCAGAAAAAGGGGATTTCCCTTCGCTCTGGCTTTACTGGGAAAGGGGCCTTTTGCTTATCTCCGAAGGGTTTAAAAACAAGCCTCATGAAGAAAGGTGTGGAAAAGCACAGTTCCCGGTCCATGGCCCAGTCTCCAAAAGACTCGTCCTAGATTGAATGGCCTGTTCCAGGGGGGGAAAGAAACCTTTTTTTTTTTTTTTTTTTTGGGGCTGGGGACCAAAACCCAAAAAAAGAAAGAAAAAAAAAAGGGAAAAAAACCCTTTTTGTGGGAAAAGGAAAGACTGAAAATTTATTGGCGGAATCCTCGTATTCGGAGAGAAGAGGGGGGGCCCGAGTTCTAGTTGCATCGCAACTCAAGAAGGGCTTGGAATAAGAAAGGAAGATGGGAGAAAGCGTTTCATCTGGTGCGGCACCACGACAGGGGGAAAGGGGATTGAAGCTTCTTCTGCGAAAAAAAAAGACCCGGATCTCTCCAGTTCGGCGACAAAGCGCATGAAAAAACAAGGGGGAGAAAGGAAAAAAAGCCTTCTGATTCCGAGCCGGAAAAAAGAAGCCTCGGCGTTTCGTCGGCGAAAAAAGAGGGGACTGCTCCTATGTACAAATGCGAAAGGGGGAAGAAAAAGCCGGGCCGGTCCACGTTTCATACCAGGGTTCTTCTTCCGAAAGGAAAGAAAAGGAGAGGAATCCTTAAAGGCGGAGGACTAAATCGAAGTTATACATGAGGGGGAGGGGAAAAAAAAGACCTTCAGCTCTACGGTTGACGAGGAAAAAAGGAATGAGGGACCTTCACCGTTGTCTTTCGTTCCATCGAAAAAAATTTGTCGCGTTTCCAGGGGAAATACACGCGAAGGGGTGGGGATGGGGGAGTAAGATATGTTAATGCAAAAGGAAAAAATCCTTTTGGTCCTGATAACGAGAAAAAGACAGGGGGGGGGAAAAAAGGGAAAGGAGTATATTCTTCGAGATTCAGGAAAGGCAGATGCTCCGAAAAAAAAAAGAGCTGTTCCCCCGAATTTCAGAGATCAGAAACACAAAAAAGAAAAAAAGGAATGGACGCCTGGGGGTAACTCCGTTCTAGAGGAACGACGCCTGGATTCGGAAAAGGCTGCGAATGGGGGGGGGAAGGCCTGGACCCATAAAAAAAAGAGCTACGTTTTAATCTTCAACAAGCGACGACTCGAAATATCTCGGCGGAGAACTCGCGGGAAAAAGAAGGGAAGAGAACCGCTCTATTGGTGTTTCTGCAAATGCAGAGAATTAAAATTTGTGGGGGTGTCCTTAACCCCCAGAAAGAATTCTCTTTTCCACCCCCGCTCTCATTAAGAAGGGAGCAGTGCGCGGAGGAGGGTTTAAAGGTACTCTGGTAATTGGAGAGGAAAAAAGAGCGATCGCTCTATCATAAAGAAAAAAGAAAAAAAATGGCTGACTCTTTCCCACCATTTTACGCACAGAAGGAAAAGTTCCTCCCTCGGTGAGTATACAGATTCTCGGATGCGGGCGACAAAATCAAAAAGAAAAAAAAAGGGGAGGGGGGACGCTTGACTTTCTCGGGTAGGGAAAAAGTTTTGGCCTTGGGGGCCAAGAGAACGCAAGTCAAACTTACACCTGACGTCAGGAGTGGACCTTACTTCCTGTCAATGATGTGGGCTTCATCAATCGGGGAAGGGGGAGGAGTGGCCTGTATTGCAAAAAAAAGGAAAGGATCACGCAAATTTATGTTTCGGAAAGAAAAAAAAAGGAAAAGGTGAGTGTGCAGGTTTTTTGTCGATTCCATTTGCCAAAAGGAAGAGAAAATAAAGAGTCGTAAATCTGCCATCCTTGAAGAAGGGGGGGTTTTTTTTTTCAAAAGGAAACGACACAAGAAAAGAAGAACGGAAAAAAAAACGAGAGGAGAACCGACGCGAGAAAGCCAAGACGCCGGCAGAGGGGAAGGAAAAGCTATTTGAACAACTGTCGTCCCCTCCAATAGAAGAGAAAAAGGGCACGTCTATCGGAAAGTCAAATGGAAGAAAATGCCCAAGTGCCGAAAGGGAAAAAAAAACAAAAAAGAAAGAAGGAGCATCTATAGCCGATTTCTAGGCGTTTTGTAAAAAAAAAAAAGAGCCAACTCTATTTATGAAGCCCACATCATTGAGGAAAGGAAAAAGCGCCGTTTCAAATTTTGGAGAAAGGCTTTTTAATAAAAAAAAATGGGGACTCCCTCGCCCGGCCCCGAGAAGTGAAAAAAAAAGGGAATATTGGCATTGGAACTTCGAAAAGAGGAACGCTCTATGTCAACTCACCGAGAAAGGAAATGGGGGGGGGGGGGGGAGGGAGCTGCCGGGACAGGAAGTTAAAAAAGAAAAAAAGCGTTTTTTCCTCCTTTCAATCTCTCGCCCCCATAAAAAAAAGCGAAATAGTCAGAAAGGGAGAGAAAGGGGGGGAGGAAGGAAAGCGCCAAAGAGGTCTGATGGGTCAGGCCCCACAAAAATTTGGCAGACAAGGATCGCAGAAAGGAGCAAGGGGGGGGAGTCAACGTCGTGTTCGCACCGCGAAGGAAGGTTCGTCCTATTAAAAGAGGGGAAGGAGAGCTGCGCCCAGGCCGCGAAGAAAAGACTGCCGAAAAGGAGAGGAAAAATCTATCCCGGCGGGCCCGAAAAGAAAATAGACCGCGTTTTGATAACAGAATAAAGGGCCTTTCCGTCGCTTGAAAAACTGCAAGGCAAAAAAAAAAAAGATCTTTGGCGGCGATTCTTCCGGAAAAAAAAGGAGAAGATATCACTCGCAGCTTTCAGGTGAAAGGGGAAAAAAAAAATTTTCTTTGCCATCCCGGCGAAAAGAAACGCCGGCGTCTGTGAAAAAAAAAAGAAAGGAAAAAACGCGCAACTCACCGGTTTTCGTCAAAAAAGGAATGTCTATTTGTCGCGAGATGAACGCTAAATCAAAAAAGGGGGGGAAAATAAGGGGCAGGTACCCTAAAAAAAAGAATAAAAAAGGGAAAGTATCCCGCGATCGACCAGGAAAAAAGAAAAAAGGATTCCGAGGACTACAATCCTCTAGGGGAAAAACGGAGAACCGATACGAGGACAAACGGAAGCTTCCAAAAAAAAAAAAAAAGTAAGGCATCTTCATCGGCGTCGGGGGAAAAGAAAAAGAACCGTAAGCCCACTCTTTTTTGCAAATCGAAAAAAAGGGGTAGTTTTTCGCCAAAGCGTCGTCGCACGGGGGAAGGAAGCAACAGGAGAAAGAAGAAAAGGAGGGAAGAGATCATCCTTGCCAAAAAAAAAAAAGGCCGGGGGGGGTTTTTTTTCCCAGAAAATCGGAAACTTGGGGCTCCATAATGTTCCACCTGGCAGAGAGAAGGAGACAAATCGGATTTTTGAAAAAAAGAGGCATTCCTCCCCTATCGTGCTGTCAACGTTTGAAAAAAAGGAGAATTTCCGGAGGCAAAACAAAGTCTTAATAAAAATTAACGGCTTCAGAAAGGAAGGGGGGGGGGGAACCCCGGGGGGGGAAAAAAAAAAAAAAATTTTTCAAATTTCGGAAAAAGACCGCCTGGTTTTTGCTCAATCACAAACAGAAACCAGAAAAAGCTTGGAAAAAAAAGGAAGCCCAGCGCGCGGATTGTTGACAAAAAAACCCCCCCCGTCACGCAGCCAATAAGAAAAAAAAGAAAAAGTCTGTTCTCAACGCTGGATGAAACCTACGACGAGAAGGGGGAAAAAAGGGGCGGTCCCGCGACCTGAACACAAAAGAAAATGAAAAAACGAGAGGAGCCGCGTTCGCCTGCGCAATCTTGAAGAAAAAAGAAAGGGGCCCCAACAATTTTCTCCGACTTCCAAAAAACAACGAGGAAGGAAAGGGGGGGGGGAAGGGGGGAAGGGTTCTTGAATTTTTCTTGGGGGCAATTGGAAAAAAGCACGTCCCTCCTCCTCGCATGAGAGAAGACCATCGAGCGGGCCGCGGTAGATCTGCTTGGGGAAAAGGGAAAACGCCAGCCCACTGGCGGCTTTGCCGTGGAAAAACCGGCCATCCAGCCTTTAGAAAGACGGGGGAAAAAAAAAAAAGGGATTGTACGGTCTTTGTGGCGGAAGAGAAGGAAAGGCCGGACTCGGGGAAAAAAGAAAAGGTGGACTTGAGGCAACAGGCCGGTTCATGGAAAAAGGAAAAGGACGAGGATGACCTTCCTTTCAGTTTTGAGGAGAAAAAAAGGGGTGGATTTTTTCTTTAGAGAAAACCCAAAGTTTTGTTTTTGGGGGGGGGGGGACCCTCGGAAGCGCCTGTGGTTTTTTTTGAAAAAGGGGAAAAGAGCTCGTATCGGATCAGTCAGAAGGAAGAAAGTCGAGAATCGCACCTCATCCAGCAACGAAAATAGAAACTGTACGAGAAAAAAGGAAGGAAAAGCTTTTCGGCACCACGACCAAAAAAACTTATCGCGCCGATCTGGAAAAAAAAAAAACAAACAAACCCCCAAAGGGGGGAAAAAAAAAAAATCATCTCCTAGGCGGCGAAAAAAAAGAAAAGAAGCCCTGCGCTTCGCTTTGCTGACACCGAAAAATCGGAACTCTTCAAAACAAATAAAGAGGAAATGAAATAAAGGAAGACGACTCTGCCGATGAAGAAAATGCGAAAAAAGGGTTTCCCTACCTCTCCTGGAAAAAAAAAAAGAAGGGGGGGGTTTGTCCTTTTGAGGGGTTGGAACTTCCAAGGAAAAAAAGGGGGGGAGGGGGACCGGATCCGAAAGGCGGAGGCCTAAAAAGAAAAGAGGGGGAATACCTTTTGTAAAACATGTCCTGACAATTACAAAAAAGGAAAAAGAGTTGACCGAGACAGATTATTTCGCCTTCTCGGTAAGCGTTCGAAAAAAAAAAAAAGAAAAAAAAAAGGACAGTGAACGCCGTGGTGGAATTCAAAAGGTGGGGTCTTGTTTCAAGGGAGGGTCGTCAGCGTTTTTCGGAAGAATCGAAGAAAATAAAAAAAAAGGAGGGGGGAAGATAAAATACTACGCTTCACTTGGAGTAAGGAAGAAAGAGGGGGAATGCAACGCAAAAAAAAGAGCTTCCCGAAAATTTCTATCATCAAAGAGAAAAAGCAAAAAAACTGAAAAGTGGGAGAAGCCGTTCCTATGGAATTTTTTTTTTGGCGGGAAAAAAAGATTCGACTGTAAGGGAGCTTTGCCGAATTTTGCGGACTGAAATTGGTTGAAAAAGTCCGCGCTCAAGCTATCTGGAAAAAGGGGATCGACTAACCGAAAATAAATACTCTCTGGAAAAGGCAAACCTGCGTTGGAAGACAAGGAGGTGGCGCAGGAGGGGAGGTCTGCCCCTCTGCCAAGAAAAACTTTTTTGTGGCCTAAAAAAGAAAAGGGCTGTCCTAAGAGAAAGGGGAGGAAAAGAAAAGAGAGCCTATGTTTTCGCGAGAAGGGATCGTAATGGGCCGGAGGGAGAAAAGGAAAAATCGTATTCGCGCGAAAGGGGGAACGCTTACCAGAAAGAGTTCCCCCCATTCTTTCGCGCGACAAAGGAGGAAAAAAAGGGAGGCTTCGCTAGCGGGCGAGGCCCCATTCCCAAGAAAAAAGAAGGGGGGAAAAAACACTTGCCGGCCCCTTCCGCTGGGAAGGTGGCGAATGCGAGGAGAAAGGAATGGTAGAAAAACAACATTGAACTGCGAGAAAACTGGCAATATGTGGGTGAAAAAAAAAGTCAAACTGAGAAAAAGAGAAGGGGGAAAAGGGCGAGCTCGTCTCGCGTGGATCCGAAAAGGGACGATAGTTCATTTTTCAAAGGAGGAAACAGGTTTGCGATCCTTTTTGAAAGAAGTATTGAGAAAAGAAAAAAGAGGGGAAGTGGGACACGGGCGGACTTTTGTGGAAGTTCGTATATTTGGAGAGAAGGACCTGTCTCGTATCTCCGACAGAAAAAAAAAAAGAAAAAGGAGGAAATATCGCTCATTTCAGGGAAGACGCCCGCGCAATAAGAAAGATCTCAAGGTCCACTTCCCGAAAAAAAAATTCAGAGGAAAAGAAAGAGGGAAATTAACTTTCCGGCCAAGAAAAAAGAAAAAGACCGAGCTAGGCGTTGAAGACATTCCCTTCGACGAAACCATTAGGAAAAACAAAGAAATTGAAATTAGCAGGAAGGGGGGGGGGGGGAAGGGTGCAGCTTCGCCGCCAAAAAAAAAAAAAAGAAAAGATAAGTCCCCCCAAGGGCAACGCCCGCAGGGGGGGAGTGGAAGCACTTTGAAAACTGCCGGAAAGGAAGTCGAAAAGAAAAGGAAAAGAGAGGGGGGGGGGGGAAGAAGTGCGCCCAGGATCGGAGGCAAACTATGGCTGTGAAAACCGGCGAATCGAAAGAAGCACATCGCAAGAAGGAGGGAAGAAGCGCAAAGCTTTATGAAGCTGGAAAAAAAAGAGCGTTCTTCTTGGTGAGAAACGAGCGGCGCAGTTGCCAAACAATCAGGGGAAAAATGGAGACCCCTGAAAGAAAAGGAGGCCGCTTCGATCTTTCGGTGCGGAAACGTGCGTTTTTTTTTCATAATTAAAAGAGAGGAACGCTCGGCAAAACCCAAGAAGAAAAAAAAGGGGGAAAAGGAAGAAGGCTTCGTGAAACCGCCAAAAATTCAAAAAAAGAACTCCTCTGGCCGTCCAGCTTTCAAAAAGGAGACTTCTTGGGATAGAAGGGGGAGAGGGGGGGATCGATCTTTTGGCGCGATCTCCGGGAAAGGGAAAAAAGATACTCCATCTGCATGTCGTATTTTAAGAAGGGGAAGAACGGGTGACGTTTCCTCCGTTATCCAAGCAGCGAGGCTCAAAGAAAAAAAAGAAAACGCTTTTCGCGTTCCACCACCACGCCGAAGGAAAAGAGGGCGATTGGTCCGCGAGATTACCTAACGCAAAAAAAGAGAAATGTCCTCTTTCACCCGTAGCGCTGAAAGGAACAATGTGGTTTAAAAAAAAAAAAAAAATAAAGGAGAAAGAAGTCCCCGCCTTTACTGATTCGCGAGACCGAAAAAAGGCGGAAAGCAACCGATAGCGAAAAACGCTTTCTGGACAATCCGAGCCACAGGAACGACGAGCGATGTGAAAAGAAAAAAGGGGGAAAGACCGAATCATAGCTGGTCGTTTCCCGTTTGGGAAAAAAAAAAAAAAAGGCGGCCCATTTTATTTCTTCCCTGTAGAGAAAAATCAGTTCTCCATAAGCTCCATCCAGGATGGGGGTCTCAAAAAAAAAAGAGGGGGGGAAAGATGTATCCGCTTCCCAAGCCGGCCGCAAAGGAAAGGAAAAAACGCAAATCGTTCTTTTTATCCACGTTTTCAGCGGAGAAAGTTTTCACGTTGCACAAAAACACAGCCCTCGGAGAAAGGGCATCTCAAGAAAATCCACCAAGCCTCGAAAGAAAAAAAAACGGTCAATCCTCTTTCAATCGTAAAAAAAAAAATTTGCTCAATCCACGCAAGGGCGAAAGGTGGAAGTCGCACGTGCCGCCCGAAAAAAAAAAAACATGCCACCAGCCCGCTTCCGTCCCGACAAAAAAAAAAAAGAAGAGGAAAGCAACGGCTTTGATTCCGTCCGCCAATAAAAAAAAAAAAGCGTGCTGGCGTTTGCCCAGGGAAAGAGAGCGATGAACAGCAAAAAAAAAAAAAAAAAAAAAGGGCCCCCCCAAAAAAAAAAGAAAAAAGTCCCTGGCCCCTCGATTTACGAAAGAAAGGGCCGGAGACGCCCTCATCAGTCATGAAAGAGAAAGCCGCGACCGTAAAAAAGAAAGAAAGAAAAAAGGGGGGGGAAAATAAGCTAGTGGTGTTGAAATGGTTGCGAAAGGAAGGGAGGGGGTCTTGTTTTTTTTCCAGACTTCTGAAGAGAAAAAAAAGCGCGGCGCTCTTTTCGAGGGAGGAGGAAAAAGTAGATGCCCGCGGGGGGGGAAAAAAGCCAGCCCTTCAACGCTCCAGCCAAAAAAAAAAAGGGCCTCATGTCTTCCTTCCATCCTCATAACGGAGGGAGGGGAGCCTCTGTCCCCGGGACGAGAAAAAGGGGAAGGTTAAAAGTCCTCGAAAAAAAAAAAGGGGGGGAAAGCCTTCTTGCGAAACATCCGCCTGGGGAAAAATACCATTGCCCTTCTCCTACTTTACCAGAAAAAAAAGTAGATTGATATGCCTGTTCCGGCGCTTTGGGTGATTTGGTCCTCACAAAAAAGGGGAGGGAGGAAAACGGGGAACCGTCCTGTAATAGGGGCGGAGCCTCCAGGAGGGGGGGGGAGGATTGCCGAATTTCGAGGATCGACCCGCAGCCAGCAAAAAGGGCGTACATATTGAGCCCAAGTATTAGAGAAGACGGGGTGAAAAAAAAAACGGGAGGGGACCTTAATTTCAGCAAGGAAATTAGCAGGAAAAAGGGAATCAACTCCCGATTCTGCGGAAGAAAAAGAAATCAGCAATGGCAAGAAAAAAAAAAAGGAAACAAGGGGGACTGATTCTGGAACGCTGGAAAAAAAGAGTTCCGCTTCTTCGGCGATGGTTCAAAAACGGCGGCGGCCTCGTCCTTTTTTGTTCACGAGAAAAAACAGAAAGCGGGATAGGTTAGAAGGAAGATAAGAAGGAGAGGCTTGAAGCCGTCAACGCGATCGAAAGGAGGTTTTTTTGTAAAACATGTCCTATGACCCCGAGAAAACGGAAAAA
>Ga0179593_1666812_pt1 | contig 16878 bp, 9 predicted proteins | sample CZODoug2_1_08_16_FD_185931 | JGI IMG/M metagenome (GOLD analysis project Ga0179593, IMG submission 185931) | Vadose zone soil fungal communities from Angelo Coast Range Reserve, California, USA - CZODoug2_1_08_16fungal (PacBio error correction) | ecosystem: Environmental > Terrestrial > Soil >...
GGGGGACTCGGTACAGGTGCCTGATAGAATGAGACGGGAAGGAATCAGTGGTCTGGAACCGAGGAGAAAGAAAAGTGCTCACTCTTGGACGACCTCGCGGCTGGATTTGAGCGCTGGGGCTGAAAACTGCAGCGACTTGGGTGTCCAAAAGGGCAAAGTAGGGAAAAAAGAAAGGATAGTTGAGCCAGTGGGAATCTAAACGTCAACTCTGGGGATTAAAAACATCAAAATCGGGTAACCATCTAGTGTTGCGGAAAAGCTCTTGAAACTCAGTTGAAGGGGGTGAGGGAAGAACGAGCGCCCCTCGAGGGAGACAGACAGATCCTTAAATTCAAGGGGGAGAGAACTTTCGATACAGAAGAGATCGCATCGGATTAAAAAGAGGGCCTCGTAAGCCAAGGGTCACAATCAGAGAAGATTCGAGCGAAACTTTACTAGATAGAATGGGAACGAACGCACACGCTTGGAACGAATCTTCAAATGGCGTGGAGGTAAGAAAACTAAGGGGAAGAAAAGAGACGAAAAATGACTCTCAGAAAAGGGGAAACCGAGAGAAACAAAAAAAACCGATCCTAAAGCGCAGAACACACGTGGTGGAATTGTCCAGGGAAAGTTCGAGGACTCAAAAGCAACTGGGAAGACCGGCGACAAGTGGGTAAGAACACGACGGACGATATAAACCCAAAAAAACAAGTCCAAGGGGGGGAAAGCATCCTCGGGGAAAGACGAATACGACGAGGGGGGAAGAACCAAACGGGCGAATGCAGAAAAACCATAAGGAGTAGATCTAATTCAGGTTCGGGAAAGTCGTCTACGCCGCCTGCTACAAACCTAAAAGGGGAGCACGTCACGCGACCGCGGGAGAACGTTGAAGCAGAAATTCGATGTTCGCATTAAGCATTTAAAGGCGGTCGAAAAGTAAGGGGGGGAAAGTAAAGACAGTGATCTTCAAAGAACATTCGTACGGGAGATAGGGACCTAGGAAAAGAAGTGTGTTCATCCTGGGAGGAAAAAGAGCGTAAATCAGGTTGCTGCACATGCTAGAGAGAAGGGTGCCTTGGAGTATCTACGCACGAGATCTCGTATAGCGTCGAACGAGTAGGCGCCTTGGGGAGGAGTGAAAACTTAGTGGGGAAAGAAACAGAAGGAGTCTAGTCAGGACGCTTGAAGGGTCTCAACGAGACACGCTCGGGGGACTAAAAAAGATAGAAGAGCGGGGCGAGGGGGGGTTTCGAGACACTTAAGGGGGGCCACGACGCCAAAAAATTAGCTTAAAGGAGACGGTTCGCGCGGAAGAGCAGGTGTGAAAGAAAAACTAGACGACTGGGAAGAGGGAAGGAAGAGAAAGACTGGTATCATCAAAATCGGCACGAACATCGCGACCTCAGGGAGCTACCAAGATCTCAGATTTCATAGAAAAAGGCGGGGCGATCCGACGAAGAAGGCGGATGTAAACCCTAGAAGAGGGGTAAACGGTTGGGGGTGCTAGAAAAGAGTTCCACGCGATAACCGGGAGTCCGAGTCTACAAGTAAGGACGGGGAGAGGCAACTCGACGCAGGTGCTAGAAGAGGGAGACTGAATCTTAAGCCCGAAAGGTCCGACGAGTAAAAAAAAAGGAAGGGCGTCTAAGTGATAACTTCATGCGCGGCTAGCCTGGAAAAGTGATGGGTGAAAGACTTCGTACAACGACGTAAGAGAACTAGGTGGAGGAAGGGGTTGGTGAGAGGGGGACGGGCTTCTAAGATCGCAGACGGAGAGAAAGGAACCCCCTCACCGTGAGAAGGGTTGCGTCTACCCGAGCAGTCGTCAAAGGGGTGTCTCCCCCCGGGTTCAAGTGAGGAACGCTAAAAGGGTAGAAGGATTCGCTTGGGTCTCTGGCGTTGGAGAAGCAGGGACGGGGGGAGGGAATCCTCGTTTACAGGGAGTCAACGACCGGAGAAAGTCGTTAGCCTGAACCTTCTTGCGAGGAATGAAAAAATCTCGACCAGGAGGGAGAAGAACAAAACTTCGGTTCTGAAGAACGTACTTCAAGGGCTTCCCGGCGGTACAGGGGGCATGGGAAAAATCGGGGTCTAGTGAAAGATCCGCTAGACGGGCGGGAATTGGGTCAGTGGGTCCACTGAGCCTCCTGAGAGGTCTAGAAAGGGAACCTCTGGCTATCAAGGAGAAAAGCAAGGTCCTAGTCAAGTATGGATGGTCTCGGGTCAAAGGAACGTGGCACCGACGAGTAGAAAAAACCTCACGAGTCGACAGGCGTACAGAAGATCTCACGACTGAAACGAAGGCCCACTAAAAGAGTGGTTCTTGCATGCGTTTCGAAGTGGGGCCTCCAGAAGCATGTCGGCCAGAGGGGGGTGCACTCGAATCGCGAGACTGCTACAAATCGAAGAACAAAGTGATTACGAAAGGAAAATTCTGAAAAGTGCTGAAAACGGATAGAGGCTATGCTGGTCTGTTAACTTACAATACACTACGGGGTCTTGGGGAAGTGGAGGAGGCTCTCCTAACATAAGAGTCCCGCCTCTATTTCTACCGAATTTTGGGGGTCGCTTGGGCAAAATACAAAGGAAATAACGATCGCAAAAAAATCTAGTAAGGAGCGCCGGACAGTCGACCGAGAAGGCGCCACGATAGCAATTCTATCGAGGTCGTGAGGGAAATCTGAAGAGGGGGGAGCAACTGAAAAGTTTTGAAGAGCGATTTAGATAGTCCGGTACGTCTATGAAACACGGCTGATTCTCATAAAACAGGGAAACCGGAGCAATATAACCGTCCTCGACACGTGTCTCGCCCCGAAGGTTGGTGCCGAGGCGCGGGAGCGATGTCCTAGTGCTGAGTAAGACAAATGGGGCGCAGTAAGTAGAATGGGAAAGGAGGAACTAGCTAGGGGAAGAAACAGAACCTGAACCACAATCGTAGAGTCAGGGGAGGGATCCGCTCAAGAAAGGGAGATGCTGGCAGGAAATGGGTCCGAGAAACTCGGAGACTTGGGTCGCGCGATCCGACATAAAGTTTGGAAGCACGGTCCGGAGCTAGGTGACAGGATCGTAGTGACTGAGGGAGGAGGGGGCGAAGTCCGCAGGAAAAAATGGCGAATAGGGGGGGGAAAAACGCTCCGTAAAAATCAACGTTCATAAGTTAGCGCAAGTAGTCCTAAGAGAGGTTCCGGTTAAAGTCTGACCCGGGGGAAGGCTAAAATAATTAACTTGCTTTCGGAAGAGAAGGGAAAACGTTTCAAGAGGCTCGAGCGTCCGTGAACTGGGGGGGTCGTTCTAGAGAGCGACCAAACCAACTGAGGGGGATGTGATGAAAGATAGAGGCAGAAACTAAACCCTAAACTCTACTCAACGGGGGGGGGGTATGTGAACGGGAACGGAGGGGAGACGGCCCTCGAAAACCCTGGGAAGTAGGCTGCCAGAAGTCAGTAATCAGGGAAGGGAGTCGACCGGGAGGTAGACTTAAGATAATCATTGCCGGGAAAAGGGAAATGACGCTTAGGGGAGCGGACCTCAAAAGAAGAGAAGAAGGTAACTGGACCATAGAGAGGGTAAAGTGCTTAATGCCAAAGGACGCAAGTCTATCTGCATCTAACACCCACAGAAAAAAAAAAATCTGATAGAATGAGAGTGAACAGAAGGCCACTAAGAGTGCCTCTAAAAGAGATCGAAATCTGGAGAGAGAAGCGCTGGTGGGGGAGTAGGGAAGGGGGGTGCCAGAACTTAAACATAGGACCTCCTCAAGAAAAAAGTTCGATCAGTCCAATCGCTCAGTGGATTGTGAGAACGTCAAGGAGATCAGCGAATTTCCAAACCCCATTGCTGAAGCAAAAGTGAAAGGGGCGGTGTGAACTAATTATCAGGGGGAGACCCGCTGCAAACCGGAGAGGCGAGAGGCGCAGATAACGGAAAACCGTTGCCGGTATGCAAAAAAAAAGGAAACTCACCGACTCCAAGATCGGGGACGAGAGAGTAGCCTCGACACAATGCTAACTACTCGGAATATTGGGGGGGAACAGATGCAAAATCGGCTTGAGGGGTTGAAAGGAAAGAAGAAAAACGTGGAGGTAGATTCCAAGACAGTCTTGAAGAAGATACAACAAAAGCGAGGCCCTAGTTAAAAAGAGCACGCACTATGGTGGGGAGGCCTGGAGACTGACTAAAACGGCACGGAGGTGGGAGCGGGAATGGCTCACAACTACAAGGAGGTAAGACAAAACACCATATCTAGGTGAAAATCTATCACTAAAGAAGAAAGAATCGCACAGTCAATCGTGCACTGGGGTCTTAGTCTCGAAAAGCTACAAACCACAGCCTACGTACAGGACCGTTCGTAAAGAGAGGGTTCCAACCAGAAAATGGAAAAATAAAGAGAGAAACAAGCCGGCTGGGGAGAGGTCAGGGCGTGGCGAACCTCGCAAAAGGGGAGAAACGGACCCTCAAAGTCCGGGAGGCAGTGGTACACCCCCCCGCAAAGACGCGCGCGCTGTCTGAAGAGAACAACCAATGTGAAAAGGGGGATGACAGTAGGGAAGCGCCTAAAAAAGCTTCTAACGGAGGTACTACAGAAGATAATGCCTCCTGGGGGGGAGGGTAATCAATGCTTACAGAGGTAAATCCAGGCAAGATAAGAGATGAGAATATCTGGGCATCAGCTCCACACCTCAAAAAGACACACGAGAAGGGAGAGCACGTCGGAAGGGGGCAACCCTAAGACAGAATAATCGTAGGGCGGAAAGGGCGCTTCAATGTAGAGGGGAAGATAACTCTGAACTTCAGTACGAGGTGCGCGCGTAGAGAGCAATGAAAAACTTCTCATGGACCGAAAAGATTAACCAAAGAGAACGCGAACCCCCTGACTTCACTGTACGCCAGGGAGGTCGTCAATAAAAGAAAACCGTAGCGGCCCTCAAGAACTGTAGTCCTAACTACTCTCAGCAACGCCCACAGAAAGGGGGTCACCAGTCTCTCAATAGGGCTCTATATGATTCAAAAACTAATCTGCAACCTGAAAAGTCGATAACAGATGACCTAGGAAGGAAAAGGGAGGTCACTAAACGATTAGAAAACCATCATGATAGGGGATACCCGCAAACGTCTCTTGAGGAGGGGGGCTAATTCTACTATCAGGTTAAATCAGACGCAGAGGAGAGGCCTAGGGAGAGGGATAAGGACCCAGCTAAGGACATTCTCGGGGACATGATCGCGAAAGGAAAGGGGAATTCAAGAGGGACAGGAAACGCCTGCAAGAAAACTTGTAGACGAGTAACGGAGTACCAGCCGCTCAACCCAAAAAGCACGAAGTCGGACTAATGAGGGTACAGTGAGCAGCCCTCACACACCGGCAAGGGAGGAAGATCTCTGGAATGACGGGAGATACCCCCTCCTCGACTAGCAAAGGAACGATCCGCGGAAAAAGTGAGGAGAAATAATCACCGAGACGTATCGCAGAGTGTACCTTCCAACCACAGGAGGGAACATTAAAGATAAGAAAAAGTTTCCAGAACAGAGACTGGTGAATCGGCCGTAAGGGTAGCGACTCAGGAAGGGCCTCGAGGGGGGAAATTGAGACAAGAAGAATGAAGCGCAGGCTGCGCGGAGAACCTCTATAGAGGAGGAAGAAGCGTACGCCGGAAAGTAATCAACGAAAGGGGAGGTGTACAGCGGGGAGTAACTTGTCCGATTCGAGAAGCTGAATAATAAAAATGGTGGGGAGAGCTGGAACTAGTTTCTGAACGAACGAAGAGGGAAGGACCGGGAGTCCCGACAAAAAGGGATGTGGTTCAATAAGTGAAAAAGCGATATCAAACATCCTAGGACAATCGTGAAGATCTAGTAACTCCAAATTTCGAAGGAGAAAAGGTTCATCCACATTATATAAGTAGGGGAGGGGGGAAGAGGGAGGTCTCTGACGCCGTACCCTCTTGAAGGAAGGGAAATACCTGCATCAAAAACCGCAAGAAAAGAAGTCAGAGAACCTGAATCAAGGGGGGGGGGGAAGTCAATTAAAAAAAATGAGCGTCTGGGAAGATGAGAGACGTCACTCACGAAAAGTGCCGGAAGAGCTTCAATTCAAGGCAAATGAACTCCGAAAAGACACGCTCCTCGAGGATAGAAACGGGGGGAACTAGAAACGTTCAAGGAAGAGGCGAAGGATAAGTGAGGTTCCAAAGGGGAGAGGGGTGCGGAGGGAAAAACGTCTTAAAGCAGGAAGACGGGTCACACAGGTACACAGGGGAGAGGAATAGATTGCCAACTGGGGAGAAAGTCACGAGCTTTAAACCCATTCGCAATTCTTAAAAGAGGCACAAGGAACCAGACACCGCTCGCCCGACCAGGCGATCGGAACACAAAGCCGAGGTCCAATCTAACAGGGGCAATGGTGAGACAGAGAAGGGAGGGCGTTCAGCCCGCTATCTCAGAAAACTCAAAAAAGAGAAGAAGCTCGATCCTGAATCTCTGACAAACCCAAAAGAAAGAAACATAGAGGGGCTTAATGCGGTAGTGCAAACCGAGAAAGATGGCCGTTGCTCGAACGCACAAAGGGGTCAGGCAAAGACTTATAAAACCGGTACTAGGACGCCTAGCTTTTGGAGGGAGAGCTGGACGGTTAGGGAGTCGGGGTCTGTGGACATGGAGAAAAGCCAAAAGAGAGAGGTCAATAGGGCAGGACCACTGGAAAATTATTTAAATCTCAAGAAAATATGTTCTAAGGCTGCTGAAAATGGAGGAAAGGTGATTAGACGCACTCAGCCGCCGACATCATACCGATGAGAAAGAGAGACCCAAGTTTCCAGGGAGAGGAGGCTTAGAGACGAGGCGCAAGACTAGGGCGAGGGCAGAAGATACGCAGGCAGCTAATACAAGGGGAAGTGAGGGCAACTGAAAACTTAGCGGGAGCAGAGAAAAACGCTGGGAGATAAGAGTCAAATTTTGGGAACAGGGTGGAAGAAAGGAGATCAAAGGGGGCGCGTCGTAGCGATCGAACTGACTGTTCCGGCGCCTAACCGTCTTGACCGATGAGAACGCGGAGCATACCGCCTACAAGCAGGCGCACGTCAAAGGGGGAAAAACTGAGACTGTTCGGGAGCAGCCAGGAAAGGGGAACGGATTAAGGGTAGCTAAAGGGGCACTAATCTCGACCGAAAAGGGAGTAACCTAAAAGAGGAGGGGGGGGTGGAGACGGCGGATGCCCCGCGCTCTGTGGAAAAACGATGTCTCTTCGGCACAAAAGGAAATAATCTCGGAATGACGACGGGGGAAAATGAAAAAGCTTGCGCCCTGACTCCGAAAAAGGGCAGGAAATTCTTGTCTACTTGTAATCCGAAGAGAAGGGGTTTTGATCCTTCGCTTTCACGGCCTTGAAAAAAAAAACTGAGGGAAAATAAAACCGGGAGATCAGAGTAAGTACGGATCATGGGGAACGACAAAACTTTCAGAGACTGTCCTCTGCATGGGTCAGAAAGTGGTGCAGAACAAGGAGACAGCGAGGCCGATTTTATAGGACTCACAGGAAATAGAGCTAATCGCGTCGACGGTCTCGGCAGGGGTTTCTGCTCCTCCCCGAGAATAGGGAAAGCTTCCACGCGTGAAAAGGGCTAGAAAAACTCGGTGGGGGGGGGGGGGCGTATAAATCGAGAATAAAGACTCGGAAGGGTTGATATTGGAACTTGGGAGCCCTCAAGAGGCGATGAGACTCTCACTTGGAGGCTCGCAAAGAAGAGGTGCAAATACATAACCCTCAAGGGGAATCCAAAAGCGGACCGAATAAGGGGGGCGGAACGAAAAAGGTCAGCAAGGAAGAGGGGCAAGGGGCCTCAGGGCTCTAAAAACCTAATCGGAAAAATAGAAGAATAGAACGTTCGGCGGAACGAAGCAGATGATTGGGGGGTTGATGCATCTTATGGCCCACGCGTGGAGGATGCACGAGAGAAAAGTCTGCTTGCCCGTCATCGAGGGGACAGGTGCTAAGGGGCGCGTGAGACGCAGAGAACCTACCGTCGGAAACACTTGGAACCACGTAGGGGTTAATAGGAACTTGAGAAGTCGCTCGTGCCTCTCAGGGAGTTCGCGAGACAGGTCGGGAACTAAAATACTTTCGGGCTCGTAGGCGGACTGGGTGGGTTGCTCGTGGGACGCCGACGAATAGTCGGAGAGAGACCCATCTCGACACGTGGTGAAATAGAGTAACTAAAGGACTAAACTGCCTGTAAGGGGTTGTCCAAAATTAAGATGGCACACATCTGAGGTCGAAAACAAGGGACCCTCATGTTTTGTTCCGTTCGGTGTTGGGGGGGGAGAGGCAGGCCGCCTTGCATTCGGCGTGTTGGGAGAACGTAAGCGGTAAGAAACTGGTATTATATAGACGAAGTCAGGAATCAATCTCCCTATTTTCGTCGAATACCAGGAAAAGGGGAAGCGACTTCGAGAGCCTGCCGTGAAGTCGTAAAAAGATGGGTTCTAGGGCCCGCCCGCAAGAGCGCCGTGCAGTCCGTGGGTCGGGGGTTCCACTCTGATCAGGAGGAGGGTTAGCCCTTCCAGGGGTATCCTTCTAACCCTGCGATCGTGTTGGCCTGAATCGGCCTGTGTTCAATCATGCTCCTCTTGGGCTTTTTCAGAAGAAAAGCTCGAGCGTCCACTAAAAGTCTCCGGTTCTGGGAACAACAGGCACTCCAAGAAGATGGAAAAATCACAACACGAAACACTACGAAGTTAACATGGGTCTTCAGGGGAGCGTCCTAAGTCGGCTTTGTAGCAACTGTAAAAAACTTCCCGAGGAGGGAGATGCTAAAATCTCAGACTCGAGTTATGTATCAACTGGTACTTAACGGGAAGGATGAACCCGAAAGAAGAAGGTGAGGGAAAGCATTGATAAGGAAACCGACGGAGTCTAAAAGTGGCTCTGCAGACAACACGGCCGGGGCTCCAAAACGTTGGGGAGACCGGCCTCCACAGACACCCTTCCAGAGCATGCGAAAGGGGAAACAGAGCTTTAGAATGGACCCAATTAGGGGGGGCGGTTAAAAGCTCCAAGACTCGCTCGGGCGGCTGCTTTATTAACTCGGGGGTTAGGACTAGAAAAAGGGTTTTGGGGATCGATAACCCAGAGGCGGCAAGAGCTTCAGATCGGGAGACGGGGCACCGAATATATATTAAGAGAAAGCTCAAAGATCGCAAGGGGGTCATTCACGGAGGCAAGCGGCGATACATTCAGAAGGGGATCCTCAAGGGGTGTCAGGCACAGTGCTACTGATGTAATATGAAAATCGGCGCTTGCACACATTACACTACACTAGACGACAGCTCGAGGGCTGCGAAGCGAGGCCTTCGGGTTGGTTGCGAATGGTTCTGAGATGATGAAAGGAGTTCCCCATCCTGTGGTGCGCCGAGGCGAGTAAATCATACCGGGTAGCCGTAAGAATCGAGCCTTTACAAACTAGGGTATGTGGTAAATAGGGGATGCGCTGGCAGGGAAAGCTAGAGACTTCACAGGTGCTTATGGAAAAAAAAAAAGAACCTCGAGAGTGGAGACGAGTGAGAAACTCGAGTGAAACCTTGAAAAAGATAGACCGGGGGGGGGAATCGATATGTACTTATACGAGCCGTGAATCAAAACAATCGTCTTCTATAGCCGTAAGGGGTTCAGGAATGATCCTGCAACGAACCGGAGGAGACAAAGAGATTAGAACCGACCCAAAAAGCAAAGACAAACATAATGGAAGGTCGGGCTCGGAGCCTGAAAAGGCGCGGAAACCAGTTTAAAAAGAACAGGAAGCGGTCAAAGGAAGAAAAAGAAAACTACCTCTGGGCCGGGCATTTAGTCCAAAAGGAATTGAAGGCCGAGGGACGTCTGACAGCTACGCACGCTACGGACCATATGTCAAGAGGAAATGACCCGGGGCAAGACTCAAAGAGATCTTCTCGATGAGAAAAAACTGACAATACTCAGACCAGTCTCCATCACCCAAGACAAGAGCTGGGGAGCTGTAAATAGAGATTTTTGAGAGATTGGGCACCAGGAAAAGGGCATTCCCCGTCGACCTCTCAGAAAGGCATAGTTAGGGAATTCACTCTAAGACACGAGACGAGCTTCCCACCCCTGGAGTAGGCAGTGCCTGAGACTGTGTAAAAAGACGAGGGGGAAGTCAAACTCAAAGGAAGGGCCGCAATAGCCTCCGGAATAGGAGGATTCTCATAAGATAAAAACCCTTTGAAACACACACAGATGGAGCTTAAAACCGCAAACCGAAAAGAAAAAAGGGCGACCTTGATGAGTGCGCGCATAGACAGAGGTCAAGAGACTCGGGAGCACCAGTGACCGGCGGCTCGTCAGCATTTATGGCACGGACAAAGCACCAGGGGGGATCCCTCGATTCAAAGGCATCAAGGGTACAGCGAAACTGACTAGAAAGCCATACATGCAGCATTCAAGAATATAGACCTCCCTACGGATCGCCTTTCCTAGAATAAAAAAACTGAGTTTCCCTTCCGTGGCGAAACTGAGATCATCATACAGGAACGGGTAAAATCTAGTAACTCGGAGCCGGGGGATCAATAAAGTAAGAAAAAAATCTGCACAGGCAAGAAGTATGTATTCCGTTTGAATTGAGGGGGCGTGCAAGTGCTGTGAGGTCGGCCGACTGCTAGCTGTATGATGGACTCGCCTTACCCGACCAACGGTATAACCACGAAAACTTAGAAAAAAGTTAGGGAGTTTTTAACATCCACAAGGGGGAGAAACCCTCAGAAAGGAGACCGTAAACAGAAAATGCCAAGCTCTACCGGTATGCGTTAAATAACAGAATTCTCCTGTACCCAGCCTAGCAAGTCTAATTCCGGGGGGCAAGAAAGATGAGCGAAAAAAAATGGCATCTCTAAGGACAAGAATAGTAGCATCAGTCGCCGGCGTCAGGGCACTTCCTCAAAAAAAGGAGCACACTACGTGATAAAGAGATGAAGACGCAACACCGCATAGACACTCACCAACCTAGGGGCTAAGGGGGCGAGTGACCATTAAAGTGGCGCACAGGCCGGCGCGTTAGGAGAGGAAAAGTAGGTCGTGACAGCTCGCGGTTCTCGCAGGAGAGAGAGGTAGCACCCCCTAGACAACCACTCGCAAAGCTATCCTGTCAGTCGGGGGAACTACGTCTAGCGAGAACGCCCTAACTTCCGTACGATACGCGAAGGCGACTGAGCCCCAGAGCACTGTTGAAAGTCTAGAAAAAGGCGCGAGGGTCCGAAAACGCGAGGAAAAATAATGGGGGGAGAGAAGCTAGCGTAAGATAAATAATACGTGGATCTCTTTGGACCCTTCTAAGACAAAGAAAGTCTCGCCGATCCGTCGTTCGAGGAACGGTGACGGAGACAGACGTAGAGCGGGGACCCGTCTTCCCTCAGGGACGAGTTAGTCAAGTGCACACCGCCCCTTCGTCTCGGTATCATATCGCCGAACACTTCGAGGTGGAGGGAAAAGGGGAGGGAGACACGCTACGTGCTAAGAACGGGGAGTATCTGGCTCGCGGGAAAAGCAGGTCGCCAACCGAACCTAAGGCTTCTAGCAATAGTAGTCAAGATCTTGATTCCCGGAACGAAAAATCGGAGAGGTACTCAAAGGAATCGAAAAATACCGATCTAAGCCAGCTACTGGAAATCGAGGTTGAACCACTAGAAAAGAGGATTTAGCAGTGGCATTACACCACTGTCAAAGCATGATGAAAAGAGAAAAGGGTCATTGAGGGACCCTTCTCTCTCGATCAGGAGAGCTACTGGGGAAGTGTGTACGTGTCCCTGGGCTCCGGTGAAAGAATGGCGCAGGCTGCTGGACATCGAAAGAGGGAAATGAGCGGAACCTTTCGCGTTAAACGATTTTGAGCCACGGGGAACGTAAGAAGGAAGAACGCCTTCGCGAGAAGTAAGGGTTGTGGGGGCGACAAAAGAAGGCAAAAGGGGACGCCGCGTTCAGCACGTTCGAAAAAGAGATAGAGGGAAAAAAAACGTGTGGCACGGTTGGCAAGTGTTAAAACGCGAACTACTCAGCACAGAGGGCATTAAAAAAGTAATCTAACATTAACAGAACCGAGGACCGGTCCCCTGATACGAATCTCGGGTAAGAGGCTTAAGTTTTACTGGTCAACGCGGTCGAAAAACGAAAATCAAAGCGAGCGGAAGGCAGAAAACGAAAGGGAGCTTGAAGGAAAACGCAACCAAAGCCGAACCGCTTTTGATCGAAAAATAGAGCTGACTCTGAATGGGAAAGAAACAACTTACGTAGAAGCACAGAGCCGAAAGGCACGTCTCCAGAAAGGAGCGAACGCGGGGACAGCCCAAAGTCAGGGGGGCGGAATGAGGGCTAAGTTCGGATGTAGGTTCGCAGTCCGCCAGGGACCACGACAAATAAAAAGCTTTTTCGGGGGGACCAGGTTCATCGCGGTCACAACGGATTGTACAACGAAGGGGAAGCATTCAAGGAGCCGGGCATCTAACACTAGACAACCGTCTGCCAAGGAACGGAGAAAAGTGAAAAAAAAAACACCAGCGAGCAAGAGCCGAGAGAGGCCCCCAATCAGACACACGTCAGGAAAGAAGGGGGGGGGGATGGTAGAAGTCTTCTCTCGTGCAATCTGGCTACCAGGCGCGCTCCCGCGATTCTACCTTATCGCATCAAAAAACCAAAGTTTAAAATAAAGATAGGGGAGATGGATTGACGTACGAGGGGGGGACGGGTAGACTACCAAAAACGCGAGAATTTCAGAAAAAAAAGCTACTCTCTCTGTCGGGCGGGGGTAACCGAAAGATGGCACTCAACGGGAAAAATCACGGTTGAAAGGTGAAAGTGTTATCGAGAAAAGCAAAGAAGTAGTTAATCGGGGTAAAACCTTTGTAGGTAAAGGCTTCCGCGGACCGGTCGGGTTGTATGGAGGACCCTCAAGCGCCAAGAGAGAAGGAAAGAAAGATCCGCTCTAGACCGAGATTCTCGTCTGGTAAAACGCTGACCGAAAATCGAAAGACAATTGGGGATCGAGCTCCGAAGGTCACGCCCGCACATCGCACTCGGAATGCAAGTGAAAGGATCGCTTACACCTGGGAAGAAAGCGGGTGTCGCGCATTCCATAGGGCGGCGGACGTTCTAATTAAGATCACGACCTACGGGGCCTGCGCGAAAAGCTGGTCAGGGACTATCACCGGGGCACCGATAGAACGCGCGAAATACTAGATGGGGGTGAAAGGAAAAAATGTATCTACTCGTGGGGGAGGTCCCTGTAGCCAGGTGGCAAAAAGAATAAAGGAACGTCATAGAAGAGTTTTTGTGGGGACTGCGAAAGAAGAGATAACAATTCCGAGGGGCCAACCCCGCAGCCCTACGCTGTGTCGACTCGACCCGATTGCCGCTACACTCGGCTCTTCGAAAAAAGGAAAGGAAGGATCAAAGTAGATGGAAGTGAAGATGGGAAATGGATACTGAAATCGACGCGGAAGGTTACTCTCAAAGCGTTTCTGCTACTACGGACTCAGGTTACGCTCATTAAGGAAACGGAGTACGCACTGCAAAGGCAAAGAGAGCCCAGAGCTCTCATAGAGGTAGCTCTGACTTCGAAAATAACAGCGGGGTCAGGATCCTTAATGGTCAGCAGTTTAAATGCAAAAGGCGCCTAAAGCCGTCCTGATTTTAGAACGGGGACCGAATACCCGATCGATACTCGTGCGTTCCGGTTCGGGTGCAGAGTCAAAAAATGTCACGTAAGATTGAGGGGAGAAACTCTCAGATCACTCAGCGACAAGTGCTCTGTTGGGAGGGATTAAGGAGCGAGACAGCACGCGCACTACTACGATAATGAGCAGAAGGTCAGGAGCTCTCAGAAGAGGGTTCAAGAAAACCAAAAAAGGGGCTCGGCAGGCCCGAAAGTATATGCTAAACGCAGGCCCGGGATAGCGAGGGAATGTTGCATAAAAATTCTTAAATAGGTCGGCTATAAACGGAGAGGAAAAAACGACTAGCCGGAAGGATCCACTAGCAAGGGGTCACGGAGAAAATCTCGCCGTGCCGAGGTTCAGAATGCCTGATTAGAGTAGCGCTGGTTCTCTAGGCCAGGGGGGCAAAAATGCGGAGCGAGGTAACAAGGCGCTGAGGATAGAGTCGACGTCAAATCCGGCTTCCAGGCCTGTAAAGTGGATCAGAATAACGAAAAGAAATCGAAGATTGTTTTTGTTCTCGTGTTTAGGATATCTAGGGGCCCGAAAAAAGAACGGACTTAGTCATACGACACTCCAAAAGATTCTAGACCAGATATTGAACAGAGCCGGTACTGTGGCGCACACCGAAGGGAGGTTAAGATTCTGCAAGATATGACCTAAGCAAGGGGAAAGGGGCCACCGGTGGTGAGCTCTTCCGGGAGAACATCAAAAATCGGGGGGGGGAAAGGAATATTGTCAAAAGGAAAGTACCTTAAAGCATACCGGCTCGAGAGCCGGCAGCAGGAAAGCAGCAGACTCGGGGAGGAGAGGAAAGAAAACCCAAGGTCACAAAAAAAAAAAGTGTTTTGGGGATTGGACCGAAGGGGGGGTTTCTCCCGCTCAATCAAATCGCGCGGGGAAACGTTGTTACTGGGGACACGGTAAACCAAGTGGGAAAAGGGGGGGGGGCTCGTTGGCAGCCTTTGCCAGGAAACGGAGATATGTTATCGGGATCACGAAGTCGGTTCAAGAGGAGTGAGAGCAAAAATCTGCGAAGGAGGACTTCAAAAAGTACGAATGAAACCCGTATCAAGGATGTGGACTTTGGAGAGGTCTTTAGGTGAGAGGCCGAAGACGCGGGAAAGCGCCTATCTGAGCTCTCTAAGTCCGGGCCCAAACAACCGTAAGAAAAATACAGTCGACGGGAGGACAAAAGGCAGTGATAAGATGCTAGGTTAAAGCAGGTCGGGACTACTCTGGGCCCTTGCGTGAGAACTCAAGTACCCACCGACTACGCCAACACCAGGAATCTATGAAATCAAGACGTTTAGTCGGTCCGTGACAGCCAAATCACCGCAAAGCGGCACGTCTACTCCAGAGCCGAGCTGTTCAAAACCGAGGGGGGACAAAGGCAGGGCAAAGTATCCCTAAGAGATAGTGTGATCCAGGGGTTTACTCGGGCGACTGGTGAACGAAGTAAAGGTTAGAAGTGATAAAAAGAAATACATCAGCCATTCTGCCATTGGCCTAGGAGTGGACAAAGAGGGGAATAACTATATTAAAAAAAAGAACCTCCGGCACTGCGCAAAAGAGCAAATCAATTGTTGTGGACTCCTCGACGTCTGGAATGCTGGGGTGGAGAGAATAAATCAAGCTGCGAGAAACGGCTGTGGACGGGGGGGGACCGCATGACTCTGCTGATGCAAGTCGACTGACAACAAGGAAGGTAGCTCGGAGCTCGGGAGAAGCGAAAGGAGATTTTTCGAGAAGTAGACGGGAGGAATACCGGGTCCGCCGCGGAGACCTTTGAGCCGCCGGTAATCGGGGCCTCGTACACAACGGCGCGGGACGGGTCACGCGTTATGAGACTTCTAGAAGCAGGCTACCTGCCAGGTTCTCAAAAAAGTCTACAAGTCTGCGTGCGTCAGGAAAAAGGGACTCGCTTTAAGTTAACTAGGACGACACGGTGCGCGGCAAAATCTAAGATGTCATGAACGACCTTCAAGAAACAGCGGACCGGGGAACTTTTGGGGGGGAGGTAGGAGCAGGAATCGAAAAAAAACAGGAGTTAGGGAAAAGAGATAGAGAAACCTACCACCGAAAACCCTATTTGGAAGGCGAAAAAAGGCAATCAGGAAGAAAGACGAGGGCCCACCAAGTTCAAGGAGAACGACAATGTACGCAGGTCTAACGACTCAGACCGACGGGGGAAACAATATGTATTCAAACCAGGGGGAAGGAGCCGCGTGCTTAGAGTCCTCGAACGGGGTACGGGAGGTCAAAAAGACCTGATTGCCCTTGCGACCAGATCTTCTCGAGGAGGACTAAAAGGAAAATTCTCGCCAGATACAAGGAAAGAACCATGAACGCTGAAACTCGAAACGCGAGGATAGGGACTGCAGGGGCGGAAAGGGGCCCCTAGAAGAGTTAGGCGGCCCTCCTTCAGGTATAAAGTGAAGTCTCTCAAGGCGAAAGGGGAGATGAGATGCAGAGAAATAAGAACGACTCAAAAAAACCCAATTTCTACAGCAAAGGGAAAAATACTCATCACAGACTGGTCGCCTCCACCCGTCTGGACGGAAACGAGCCGCTCGGCTCAGAGTAAGAGGAACACACCAATAAAACTGGATCGCACATACGACAGACGCCAAAAAAAAAGCTGGATTGGATAGTCGGGGGCTCATAAAGCCCTAGTCGAACTCAGAACCTTCGGAGAAGAGAAGATAGGGAGGCGGGTGGTATGCACACTACCTCCAACAGAAAAATCGAGGCCTGTACTCAGTCAGGATGACGAGGCAAAAAAAAACGAACGGAGGGAAAACGATCGCGGGAAAAATGGGGATACGTGGTAGAAATTCAGCGCTAAAGATAAGGACGGGGGTAGGTCTATGGGGAGATCCTCACGAAAAAATGAGTAGCAAAAATTACATACGATGCATCCCTAATGGGGGTCGGTCACAGCACCCATAAAAGGTGCGTGCTGAAGCTAAAAAAATAAGCCGAGAGTTCGAATACTGGCTGGAGGAAGATAGGGGACCGAATGATGCAACGAAAAACTAATTAGCTTTAGGGGAGGGAACAGGATCGCCACCGAGGACCACTTCGCGTATCCGGAGACTCCGTGGCAAAAGGCACAACCGGCCCCCGACGCGCTGCGAAAGTAGCGGGGACATGAGAAAAAAAACGCGAACGGGGGGCCTAGTCCTCAAG
>Ga0179593_1704016_pt1 | contig 16878 bp, 15 predicted proteins | sample CZODoug2_1_08_16_FD_185931 | JGI IMG/M metagenome (GOLD analysis project Ga0179593, IMG submission 185931) | Vadose zone soil fungal communities from Angelo Coast Range Reserve, California, USA - CZODoug2_1_08_16fungal (PacBio error correction) | ecosystem: Environmental > Terrestrial > Soil >...
ACGGGAAAGGTGAGGATATCAAGACGAAGAACGTGGTCAAAAAAAAAAAGGTCAGCGCTGGGCCCAGCCCGTAGCAAGCCCAAGTGGGGGGGAAAAAAGGATCAACAGTTGACTGAGGAGGGAGGGAAAGGATGCCGGTATGGACTGGGGTTGACACGTGCCCGGCGAAGAGGAGGGGCGGGGCGCAATTAAAAAAAAAACGCATATAAATATGCCAAACCCTCCAAAAAGGGAAGAGGTAGAGAACAACCGAAAGCAGAAATGTGGATAGAAAAAGAAACTGGGGGGAAAAAGCGGGAATCGTCTAGAGACAAGAAAAAGGAAAGGCGGAAAAAACGGGTGATACAAGGAGCAACCCTACAAGTCAAAGGATGTAGTGAATGAAAGTACTGACCGAACGTTCAGCGGCAATTGGAAAAAAGTGGGGGGGGGAATGTCGATTGGGGGGTCCGGGGGGGAGCGAAACCCACAGAAATTGGTGCCATTCAGTCCGGTTCCCCGAACATGAGTCCCCGGCAACCATAAAGCAGGCCTCTGGGGTTTGAACACTGCCGGGGGAATAAAACCCTGCAGGGTGATCCGAAAGGGACTTGGTCCTCGGGGAGAACAACGGCCCCACAGGCAGCAGGGAGTACGAAGGAAAAGCTTGGTCAAAACAGAAGGGGGACAACTACTTGGGAAACAACGATGTTGAAAATCAACTGCGGTATTGCACGAGATCATTGAAACGAGAAACGGCCATCTGGAAACACTGAAGAGGGGGGCCGGGAAAGGCCGGGGGGTACCGTTAACACCTCAGGGCAACACCGATCAGACCAAAAGAACACGTGAACGTCAGGGGGACCAACACAATGTTTGGTCCCAACAAAGGGAGGGACACTCGACAACAACACTTAAGGGGTTAGAAGATTCGCGTTGGGGTGCGGGAAAGATATTTTGGTTGCACAGGTGGGAAAAAACTGTTTTCGGGAGGAGAGACCAGAGGATTTCGGAGGGTTAACGGGGGGGTTACACAGCGTAGCCACTCTGGTTGTTAATCAAGGGGAAAAGGTTAAAAAGAGTTCACTCTCTAAAAAACTCTGGAAAAAAAGGACAAAGACAGGGTGCCGTGTGGGAAAAACATAGGACACGGGGCAAATCGTGGTAAACGTCGGGCCAAAGTGCCAGAGCGCCTAAAGTTTTCAAGGAAAAGCCGAAAGGTTTCCGGGACCCTGAGGCAAAAAAATCAGCCCCAGGACTCAAAAATAGGTCTTCCCAACGCTAGGGCCGTGGCTGAAAACATCGATCCAAAAAGTGAAAAGCGACCGTTGGGGGGAGGACAAGGGTCCCGGGGGGGACCCCTTGGGCTCTGCTCGGGGGACGCCCACGCGAACCCCCCAAAAACCGATCAACCTAGGCCGAAACGCAAACCGATTTGGAAGGTGGGATCCGAAAAAGTCCCATCTGACCGTCCCTTATTGTCGCGTGAACGTTTCTCAAAACGTTGACAGGTCGCCAAGCATCTAAAATCATAAAGATTCTTGTTTCCCCCGGAGAGGGTGATAAGTCAAAGGGGCGTGTATCCTTGCGAAAGAAGGCAGGGCGGTAATCCGGGGGGGGCAACCGCCGCGGCGGGAACTCCAGCACGCCTTAACCTCAATCACGTCCAACGGTATCCATCGAGAAAACACAGACACAGCCAAAATACAGAAAGAAAATCCAAAACCTCGACTCGAAGGCAGATCGCCCTAATGCGACGGGGACTGGCCAAGGGGACACAATCAAAGGCCAAGCGAAACCCGACCACGGCTTTGGTTCACTTGAATCGCGAAGAAAAACCATAAACACGGCCGTAAGAACAACCATATGGGTGTCACTCGGCCTGGATTCGGGAGCGCCCGAACAAAAACAACTCCCGCGGTCAGCTGGGGTTGGGTGGGGTCTGTGCGGCAAGAGGAGGTATGGGGCGGCTTATAGGTGGGGTGTGAGAGGGGTTAGGTCTGAAGACACCAAAAGAGACACAACACACGCCCACAACAGGTTACCTCCCGATTTGAGTTCTTTACTTGGCCGGCGGCACTACAAACCAAGATGGGCTGGCCGACCCGTGGGGTCAAGTTGGGGCGCGCTGGGGGAACAGGAGAGTGGCGCCTTGATCCAGAATAACTGACAAAATAAGGAAGGAAGTCTGTGTCCGTCGGGGGCACAAGGGTTTGGCCAGTTGACTAAAAGGATCCTTACAAGGACGCAGGGGCCAGGGGGGGGTGTTCAACCAAAAACCCCCAAAAAACGGGGTCCGGGGAAAAAACAGCCAAAAAAAAAGCCTGGCCAAGCCAACCAATGTCTGTGGTCCGGGAGGACAAGGGGTCGTCGCAAGAGTGCGATGGCGTGTGTCAGGGACAAGCAAGCTTGGGAATACTCACCAAAAAGCTCGGGGGTCTACTCCTCCTGTCTTGATATTGGGGTGCCTATTGGAAGTTCAAAAAAAATCACCTCCCTTGTCAAGAACCTTGTTTTGCTTCCGAGAAGATAAAACGTAGTCCGGCGAGGGGGGCCCACGATGTCCTACGAAGCGTCCATGACCTGGTTGAAACTGGCACAATAAAAACTGCCGGAATCCGGCCGGTACGTGTGGTTATCCCGACGATAAATCCGAAAGGGCCCACTGAGAACGAAAAAAAACCTGTCTTAGAAAATTTGAACAGACAGGCCATCCCGGTTCGAAAAAAAAAAACCGTCCGGCAACTACACCCTGCCTCTGAACCCGGTACACGTGTTGGAAAAACGTTTGTGGACGTGAATCGGGAAGTCGGGCAAACAAGGACGTTCTCAGGTCTCGGTTTCAGGAAGTAAAAGAAACCTGAATCGAGTAGTGAGCGCCGCCTGGGGTTCACTGTGAACAACAGAATCCACGCCGCCAGGTGGGGCACCGCGGGGGGGGACGCCCGCTGGGCCAACGTCGTGGGGATCCCATAGCCCGAGCAAGGGACCACGCCATAACCACCGCACCGCGGGGTGAAGACTGCAGAAAAGGCGGAGGTGACCCCAACAGAAGTAAAAAGGGGGACTACGAGACCAAAAAGCAAATCCACACGTCGTAGGACACCCCCAAAAAAGGCTGAGCAACTACAAGTACCTTTGGCAAAGATGGGTCTAATATCAGAAAATAAGGTCCCCGGTTATCCGGTGGAACGGAGAGTCAGGGGACTGTGGAAAGGGTATAGGTCAGGGGACCAACTTTTTCGAAGGACGCAAGAAAAGCGAAAAACCGTAAAAAATTTCAACTTGGGGGGACACTTGAAGCTTCACAACCCATTGGATAAAGATACGACGGAAAAGCAAAACGTACCTCGCAGGGGCAGTTCAAAAGAAGAAAAGTCTACGTTGGGAAGAATTTTTGACCACCCGCAAAGGCCAAATTATATTTGCCCGTTTCTCTTGTGGACAACCCCTGCCACAAAGTAAGAGGCAATGCTGGACGGCTACCCCGCCAAAAAAAAGGGGGGGTCGTTTTCGCTGTTCACAACCGGGGAACAACCTTATCGGACCTCCTGAAGAAGGTGGGGTAAGAAAATAACCTCCGAACAATGGTGAGGGCCCCTGATAGGAGGCAAACGCGGGGGAGACACCAGACGGCACAAACTGGCAGAAAGAAGAAGTGACTGGGGGGAGGGACGTCAAGTGGAATTAGGTTGTGATTTTCAAAAAAACAAATCTGGGATTTCGTGGAAGCTCGTATGTTGAAGGCAAGTAGAGGCGGAGAAAAACCCCGGAGAAGGAATGCCTATTGGGGGTCCGTTGTTCGACCGTTGAGTGGGTGTTAAGTGGGAACTCGGGGAAAGGGACAGTAAATATTGCGGGGGCGGCAGGAATAAATGGGATTTGTGGGGGGGGGAATTTGTCCATCTGTTCCCATCACCGGGAAAGAAAAAAAAAAAGGAGTTTTCACGGGAAAGGCAATTCCAAAAAAAAAAAATCACGTCCGGCAAAACAAAAAGCTCGATGTGGCTTCGACAAAAGGAAAGCGTCGACAAGAGACATCCGGTGGTGAAAGTGAGAAGGATGGGGAGGGGGGGGCAAAAGGTCCGACCCGTGCAGGGACGGTCCCTGGGGACACCCCGGGACAGGGAAAAAAAAAGGAAAAAAAAAACCCTAAGAGAAAAGAGGAGGGTCTCAAGACTGGGGGGAGGCAAAATGCCAGTAAAACACGGCGGCCGAAAAGGGTGGCATGGGGTTGCAGGGTTTGCGGCGCGGACCAGCCTAAGCGAAACGCAAAAACAAGCCACGGATTGGGGACGTGGGGGGTCGTTATTCGAAAGACCCGTCGAAACGTAAGACAGGCGAAAATCACGGAAAACCTAACCCGGTGTTTGAGCGACAAGAAGTGGAAACAAAGACGCGCGGCAGTATCCACGGAAACGCTTTATTCACCGGGAGTTGAAGGGGGGGGCAATCGGCCAGATGTGGAAAAAAGTTTTAGAAGACGAAAACGCAGGGGGGACTGACCCGGCCGATGTGCTGTCCGAAAGGTGGGCAAAAGTTGCCAGACCGAAAAACTCGAGCATGATAGTCGCCGGAAGGGGCGGCGGGGTGGGTGGCGGGGTGGGTAAACTTCAGCCTTGTGGCGGCACAAAATGCTGCCGAAGTCATGTGAGGTACCCGAAACCATCAAACAAACTCGGAGGGACTTCGGCCACAGTCGGAGGAACCAGAAAATGGGGAAAAGCCGGCCCCTTGGGTGAAAGATGGGGGGAAAACATCGCACAACACTCAAACGTGGGCGGGTGTCTGAAGGAGTCGACGAGGGAAGATAAATAAAAGGGTTGAGGAACAACGGGGGCCAGGCCAAAAAAAATGGCCAAACCGCAAAACGTGGGGGGGGGGGGGGGGGGGGGAGGGGTGAGGAATGACCGATACCATGAGTGTTAAAATGCAAACTGACTCGGGTGCAAAAAAGATCGACGATTGGCCCATTCAGGCCGACCCCCATGGCGAAATGACGGCGTACAGGAAGGGCAAAGGGGCAAAGAACACGACAGCGGGACAGACCAAAAGTTCAGACTCTACGATCAACGAGGTGAAAACCCCTCATAAAAACACAAGCGAAACAAGGGATGAAGTTATCCCTCGCTGTGATGTATCAGTTGGGGGACACAAGAATTAACTACAGCCCGACTGGGAAAGCTCGTAGGGAAAAGTTGGGTATCTCTCAAAAACAAAAAAACGGAAATGAAAGATATACTAAAACCCCTTCGACGCCAGAACCCAGCTCCGAGTTGGTCTGGACAAAGTGGGAGCGTCCAGTGGTAACGGGGGCAATGCCAGAAGGCAAGGTCCGACAAAGAAAGAAGAGCACGGCCGCTGGGGGCTGGCATGGTTTTTCGGCGGGGCTCACGGCCACGATTCCGGACTGAACCGGTCTTAGGAGGCCAAGGTTCGTTTACTTTGACAAGCCGGTTGGACACCAGGGGTAAGGACAGCCATGTCGCAAGCGGGCGCCATAAAAGAAAATCCGACGAAACGAAGCAGCAACCGTCGTGGGGGGGGGGGGAATTTTAACATGGCCGCAAGAGGCCAGTTGTACACAAAAAAGTCCAAAAAAAAGGGTAGGGACCTGTCCCAGGAAAACATGGCCAGGAAACTTGAATAAACAGGCATGTCCATAAAGTTAGACAAACAACTCAAGACTGGACCCGAGGGCTGCGCCAGTCAAACACCCCGCGGGCAAGTTAAAGTAGGCGATATTGGGGGGGACTCAAAACTCATGTGGTTTGAGAAGCATCGACTGGAGGGGTCTTGGGAAAAACAGGTGAGTTGTGGTTCTTTAACCCGACCCCCAACTACGAAACTGGCGTCAGGAATAAAAAAAAACAAAAATTCCGGCCAAGGGTTCCTCAAAACCAACAAAGAAATTAAAACTCACGCTAGCTCCGAGGGGGGTGACGGCAACGAGGTTGCCAAAAGTCTTCAGCCAGAAAGCCCGGGACGAGAAGTGGCCGAAAAACGCCAAGAACGGCAAGTCCACTCCATAGAATGCCGCTTAACTCGCATCGCAGGGAACGCAAGCAGGAGGAGGGAATCCGGGAGCAGGAAAGAGTCGCAAAAAAAGAGTCCGCTCACCAACACCACAAAGCAGAAGGGTCTTCGGCAGACCATAAAAACCAGGAGCGGAAACGAAACCTGCAGGAAAAGAACACCAAACCGGCACAACGCCATCGGTCCGGTTAGGCGGAGCGGGACAGACTACGGATCGAAAAACCACAAAATCGCGGGGCACGAATGTGCTACTGCGCCTTTGTGGGAAACAAAAAACGGCCGAGTCGTCGGTGGAAGAAAGTTTGGAGGTTTAAAAAAAAAGTGTTCATGGGGGAAAGATGGACTGGGGTTATAGGGTGGTCGATATCAAAGACCTCGCACAAACCGGAGTAAAGCCTTCAGTCTTGGAACCCAACCTTTCTTAAATCCCACAAAAGTTTGGAAGATGCTGGGGACCTAAAAAAATGATAGCACTGAAGGGAACAGTCGCCAGTATCCGAACGGGGTCGGGGAAACATACAACAATGGGGAAGAAATGCAAACAGGTGGTGGAGCCACGAAAATACCACAGGGGGGGGGCAAAGGCTCGCTGGTTTGAACACACTGCAGATGGAACAAAGCAAGTCGACTAACCACCAGAGAGTGGAAACTACATCCGAACGCGGATGACACACGGCTGGGGTCGCCCCCTTGTTACCAATAAACAAATCCGAAGCACGAAAGCCCATCTAGGCATCACACCACATACATATTCCCAAGAAAGACACACTTCCTGTAATCGACACTTTAGTACATGCGGGAAAAACTCCCTGGGTTGAACAAAAAATTTAGGCGAGGTTGTTATGACTCAAGTTAGGAGGAGAATATACGGAAGCTAAAAAACTAGAACGGTAGGCACGGCAGGCCAGGGGAGAATGAGGACCACCCCGGCGGACCTGGCCAGGTTAAAAGGAAGGGACCCACCGGGCGTTACTTGGGGATTGCCGGCCACAAGGCAGGTTCGTAGTCGAAAAGGGATTACAAGTTAACCGGTGACAGACCGACACCAGGCACACAACAGACCCTTGACGAGTAAGGACTCCAACAGTGAACGACCAGTGCCAACTAAGAACAAGACACCAAAAACACGCAAATCAAAAGAAGCCCGGAGCACGGCCTTTTTTCGAGGGGGGGTCCGAACCATGTTGAAGAGAGAACGTGAAGCCAAAAAAGTGTTGGTGCGCCCAAAACTGAAGAACAAGGGGGGGGCCAACTCCAGTAATGGGTCCCAACAAAACGGGGACACCTCAGAAAGGTGGGTAAACCGTCGTGGTCAAACGCCAAAAGGGTGAACCGGTGTACTAAGCAAAGATACGGTAGGGTGGTCCACCCAGCGCGGCTGGCCCAACCTAACAGATTGACACCTGTAAGGGGCACTCGTCGCGAGGGGGGGGGAACGATAAGTGTAAACAGCTCGATAAACGTCGACTGACAAAGAGAACGGTAGTGGAAAAAAAGAGACGGAGGAAAAGCCAACAGCCGCGGGCCCGACGGGGGGATCCTCCGTGAGAGTCGCCCTCATTCGAACATGGGAAGAGGGCCGAGGGCCTGGTCAAACCGCTCTGTTGCGGGGGATTTGACATTCTGGGGAATACTTGCCCGAACAAAAAAAATTACCAAGTGAGAGCGGGTTTTGGGGTGACGAAATGTGGTGTCGAACGGTCTTAGGTGGACCAAAAAAATCAGAAATAAAGGGACCTGGGGGAATGCACGGGTCATTTATGCGGGCATAATTAAAAAGATATCACTAACAACAGAGGAATGAGAAAAGCCAAGCACGTCAACCTCTAACCGCGATCGGCGGTAGAAGAACCTTCAGCAATAGTTAACCGCCCGCTAACAAAGAACCCCGTCGGCTTGGGAGTGGTGTACGAGGGTTTGTTTTACCCCCAAACGTTTCAGGGGGCTGATAAATGGTCAGATGAAGATGGGACAAAAAGGACGTGAAGGAAAATGCGGGGGCCCGGTCCAAAGGGATCAAAGCAGTGTCTGCACGACACCTGGAACCGGGTGTTCCTAAAGAATAAAGGTCTTTATTAAAAAAATGAAACAAAAAACCTGAGTAGAATCAAATCGGGGGCGGGTGTGAGGGATTTGGTGAGTTCCCTAGAACAAAAGGCACCGAAGAGTCGGGCCCAAGACCAGCGAAAAAGACCAAAGAAAAGTTAGAAGGAAAAGGGTGGGTGAGTCACACAATTCACAGGAAAGAAATCAAAGGATCCGAGTTAACAACTTTGGGGGTGTAGTACAGAACGGAACTGTGTACATAAAGGAATGGGGGTCCAGAAAATTCAGCCTTGGGACCTTCGAGGTCAAAAGGGTCCAGTGCTCAAGGAAAAGGGGGACGAAAGAGGGGGACTAGAACGAGGGAGGAAAGAACCTCGTGAGGACCATGGTTGGGAGGTTGAGAGTGTGTAAAGGAAAGGGCTAAAAAATCGCCGGGGGCAGGGAACGACCAAAGCCTCCATATTAAAGGCGCGCACCCAGGAAGAATCCATCGGGAAACCGAGGAACCAAAGCCACAACGGAAATAAATGGGAGGAAAAACCACATCCTGGGGAACGAATTCGGGTGAGCAGTGGAAACCAACGTAAAAAAAAAAAAAGGTAAAAACTTCGCCGAAAGGAAAACGGTAGTCCTGGCCCCTTTGCGATCACGCCCAGACAAAGGGGGGGGGGCCGCTCTGAGGGGATCACTGGGTGTCTGGCGGTTTGGGGCGAGCAGCGCCTTGGCCACAGGCAGGGCCCCTCTCAAAAAACTTCAAACACAAGTCAAATGAACATGGGTTGTCAAAGCTCCTGGGAAGAATCCCCGGAATGGGCCGCACCCGGGGGGGACATACGGAAGGACTAAAAATAACCGCGGGTTGGGAAAAGGGGCGGGTGTGGAGGGTAGATTTGAATGGGGAAACTGAAAGACGTGGAACAAAAGGAAGAATATGTTGATCAAACCATTATTAGTGGAGAAAGTGAAGGGGACAGAGCCAAAGGAATGACAGGAAAAGATTTTGAGAACGCCTTTAATGACACGCCGAATCAGGACCCAGGACGAACATACGAACGTTTTGAAACACAAAAAAACAGGGGGCGAAATTTGCGGCCAAACACGCGGCTCTCCTAAACAAACAATAGGAGGAAGAGGTAGAGTCGCCTTGTTGGGGGAAAAGAGTGAATTGTTACAACGGGCAAAGACGGGGACTGGACTTTGAGATTCCCTGGACGGGGCGGCCGGTTGTAAAAGATGGTGGATCAGACAAAAAAAAAAGTGAAATTGGTATCCGTGGGGGGGTGGGACAGGTCAGAAGCGCCGCAAAGAAAGGGAGTTTGCGTGGATAAAACAACATAGGCGCGGATCGTCTGTGTTTCCAAAAGTGCCCAGATAACTAAGCCAAAGCCCACTTTCCTTAAAACCTGCCCGTGGTAGGGGAAAGAAAAGGACACAAAGAACTGGATCAAAAAGACTGAGGTCACCTCAAAGGAAGTTCACGGCCAAACAAGCAAAAAAAACTGAAAAATTGTGGAAAGAAGGTGGGAAAAACCGGTGCCCTTGGGGGAGGGGGGAACAAGTGAAACCTGGTAGACTACACGAAAACCGGCCCAATCAAAAACCTCAAGAAGGCCAAATCCCGTTGGTATTACAACGACAAATGAAACGGACTAACAACTTTTATGAGGGCAAGAAAGTTGGGGGTCTCAAACCGTGGTCCAGTTTCCGCCTCAAACAGGATTGACAAAAGCTGGCGTTCCCCAGGCATTAGGTGAAAAAACCGAGTGGAAAGGGGGAGGAAGATAGGAAACCCTGGAGCGGTAAAGGGGGGGGGGCTAAAAAAAAAGCATCATCATGGAGGTGGGGGAAAACTCTCCCCAGGAATGAGACTCGCAATCCACGAGAGATTAACATAGATAAAGAAAAAAATCTCAAAGACACTACAGGACCAGACAGAATCGCCGTCAGGCTACACGACATTGTGAAAACTCAACTCGTAAAACGGGGGGAAAACATCTGGGACACGGCTTTTCTTCAAGCGGTGTTCCGAGCCGGAACCGTGGAACCTTCGAAAATGGTACACTCGTAAAGGTTCAGGGTTCGATTGAGCGGAGAAGTCACAGCCAACCCATGGACCCGCCCCGGTGAACATGTTGGGGAATGGCACAAGGGGGGGCGGGAAGGGGCCAACGCTGTGAAGGGGAAGTGGTGTGTTCGCGGGAGAGGAGCACAACCACAACAGAAACCAAACCCCGGGAATGAATCCTTCTGAAATTCAGCGCGTGAGGCGAAAGCAGCACAAACAGAAAAGGTGACGATTCGCCCCCTTGGGCGCAGGGGGGGAAGGAGCCGGGGGGGCGGGCGCCGAAGTTCAGACACCCACGTATCAGGGGCCACAATGCACCAGGAAGGGGCCAGACTTTTGGGTCCGAGTAAACGTGGGGGGTAAGACATGACGACAAGGGACACCAGGTAAGGGCGTTTTTTAACCCAACCAAAGAAAACAACACCTTGCCCAAACGAACGAATCGGGGGCTTTACGAGGGGGCCGTTAGCCAAAGGGAGAAAAGTCCCCACGTGTTTTCTTAGCCGATACGGTGCGGGGAATCAAAGGGACCGGTAAAATCCGCGGCTCTTAAAACTTCGAATGATAGGGGGCACTGGGGGGGAATCCGGGTGGTACGGCAAAAAAAAAAAAACAAACAAAAAACCAGACAAAGAAAGGGTAAATTTACCCTAAAAAAAAAGGTAAGACGGCCGACAGGCCCATGGATTAAGGGAAAAGGCGAACATCAGGGTCGACCCTGGGCACACAAAACACGGACAGTACATTGACAATGGAAAGGCTGGGTAAAAGGGGGGCGCACCTATTCCGATGGACCAAGGGAACCAAGGCAACCGTCCCACCAAAAAAGGAGGTCTGGTACATGAAAAAAAAAGACCCAAGGGTCGAAAAGTTGAAACAAAAGAATCCGGGGAGACCTTCAAGGGTATCCTTCCCCTTGACACTCTCCACCTTTGAATGTGGGCAAACGACGTGCTCAGATGCGGGAGGGGGGGTGAAGTCGAAAAAGTCAGAAAATCGCTGTGAAATCGCCGCGGTTCACCAGAACCAACAAATCCGAGCCCGACCCTACCCCAACGCCATCGGGTCGCAAAAGAAATTGGTGGTGCGGAGATGGGTTGATAAAAGAAAGAAACGAGGGGCGCACGCCGACACACGAAAAAATGGTGTGTGGGAATAAGTAAAAAAGGGCAACTGCGAAGGATGGAAAGTGGCCATCTCTGGGAAAAAAGTAGACTCAAGTGGCCACTAACAAGAACCCAAAAAAAAGCATTCTACGGAAAAAAAACGCTTTGCAATTTGGCCGGGGACAGAAAGACCGTAAGTTGGTCTCCTGGGCCTTGGGAAGCTGTTTTGAGGGGACTGGACAACCTGTGGGGCGACGTGCCGCCTAAGATCCGGATGGGAATGGGGTCAAAAAAGTCCTCAAAAAAAGTCCAGGACGTGGATAAACTCGGCTCCGGCCTAAACAAGGGCCCGGCAAAGATAAATCCACTCCCCGTTGATCGGGGGGAAGCAAATAAAACCTACGGCCCTTACTCCTTTGGCGGGGACCTCCTAGAAATAGGAAGAAATGGAGACGACCAGTCGAAACCACGGACTCCTACTGTCCTGGGGGGAGGCTTCACTGTCAAAAGAGCGTGATACAAAGAAATTCGGGAACACGCTACCGCCAGACCAGTGAGGGATACAGGCGGTCGAAAGATGCGGAGGAGCTCTAAAAATCAAACGCAAGATCAGGTAAAAAAAGGTCGGAGAGGGGAGTCAACCTCAAAAACTTGGGGGGTGGGGAGCAATTTTGTTGGATGAGGCTGGAGCAGGGGTACGGTGGTGGAGCGGCGACACTTTTCCAACCAAAAGGGCGAAAAAGGGGATGATGCGCTCAACGGGCCGTTTGCGGTGGGCTACCGTAATCCTGAGTGGGGAAGTTTTTCAAAACGCGGCCTGGAACATTAAGAGGGCAGGGCGGATTCAACAACAAGACGAGGGGGGACACAACTGACAGGTTGGGGTCAAGTCAGAGAACCGGACCAGGAAAGGACAGGCAGCCAAGGTGGTGTAAGGAAGAAAGCACTCCATGAAACTAAGGGCCGCCAAGAAGTTCGAGAGGTGCGAAAAAAAGGGCGACATGGACTGTGGAGCAGAACCGCTCCTCGGGCTGGGAGGGTGAGCCCCATACGTGTTCCGACCGTCAGTTCCATCCTGTTCCTGACCTTGAATGGAACGAACGGCCCGCGGGTCCCCTGAGAGAGTAGGCTTTTGTCAGGAGGCGAAACAAATGTCCTTAAAAGCAGGGGAATTGTCGTGGGCACGGACCCTAACAGAATGAAAGAGCCCACGACAGAGGCAACGCATCTGAAGTTGTACAAGGTTTGCGGGGTGGGTCAAAGCGGCTTGTGAGAAAGTTAGAAAAAATAGGGGAAATGCCTCCCTATAGAAAAAAGCCACCGCTAAAATGGTGATTGTGATCTTATCGGGACTGGATTGTCTTGGAGAAGAAGAGCTGGTCGAATCCCTCCGATGGAGTAAGGGTCATGAAATAAGGAAGGATAGGGTTTGAAAGACCGAAGTCTTGGCAGTTGAAAGCACTGGCTAGCACAGGTCGATTGGGTAAAAAAAGTTGCAAGTCGGTGTTACGAACTTCTTCCTCAACGAGAGCGTCAAGCAAAAAACGAAAAAAGGGGGTGCGTGAACGACGTAGTCGTGGGGGACTGAGCAGCAGGAAACAGCGGATTAGTTGTCGTTACCACTACGAAACACAGGGAAACATCACAGCGTCGAAGTTAGTCAATCGCATTAAAACAAGAGATAATCACAGATAAGTTGGACACCCCGCTTGGTCATGCAAGAGACAATATGACACAGAATCGTGGACAAGGTGGTCTGACGATGAAGAAAAATAACTTGTCCCCATAAATGAGTCAAACAAAAAAAACTGGCAACAAAAGTAACTTTCCGGGACCGCCTTGGGGGGCGTGGGGGAAAATGCCAGGAAAAATAGGTGCCACCTGTCAAAAAAATTTGCCGCAATGTTCCACAAGGGGAAGTTAAACAAAGCACAAAAAAACGGGGGGAGACTGGCATGCAAAAAAACCAAAAAAGATTCTGGGAACCTATGTGCAATGTCGTCGTAAACGGGAAAAAAAAGCTCCAAGAAAGAAAAAAAGCAGGTATCGAAGGAAAAGAGGGGGACGTCCGAAAAAAATGCCCGAAGCAAACAAAAACAGGCCCGGTGCGAACGGATAGTGTCCGGGGCACTGTATTCGGGGTCAAACTAGATTGAAAAACGATAAAGAGCCCGAACGGTCTTAATAGCGGCGTGGTAGCGTCTCAAAACAAAGTAGGGAAGTAGGGAACTAGAAAGATACTAACATTCAGACGCTATCAATCCCTAGTTTGAAGCAGCGAACTGGGCACGCCCGGGGGGAAACATAAAAGAGAGTCCACAAAAAAAAACGAAATAAAAGTTTTCGAGGATTGAGGGAAAAAGCAATCGCCCTGGACAGGCCTACAAAGATACGAGAAGCGTTCTAGGGTAGGAAAATGCGGGAGGGGGGTTTGGAACGCATGGGGGAAGACACGGTTGGGCGAACAGGAGACAAGGTGCCGCATAAAAGATGAGGTATAAAGATCTGCGCACACTACAGTGGGGAAAGGTGGAATCTACAGGGGCCTAGAAGGGCCACAGCAACACAAGCAAAAGGAGCGGCGCGGGCAGACTGTGTTTTGCAGGAAAAGCAAAACAAAACTTTAATGGAGACCTTAGCGTAAGGGCGAAGCAAAAACAAAAAGATTCTGGAAGGTGTAACTGCGAGGCCAACGGGGGGGGGGAGAGAGTAGTCGAAGTACTGGGTCAGGACGACCGAATGGGGACAGAGCTGAAGGGTTGCGGTCGGGGAGGGAAGGTTTACCAGTTACAACGCAAAAACTAAAATGAAGAAAAGGGCTGCCAAAAGAACAAAAGCGCCGATGGCAAGCACACAAGAGGGGGGCATCACCTACGACTCTCCTGACTCGAAGGTCAACTTTGCCAAGAGTACATCGACCTCGTTAAGAGCCTGTGGCTCGCAAAACCAAACCGCCCACGATCCACTCGAAGACGCCAAGAACGCAGACGATAAGCACTCGAAAAAGCTGCTCACGCAAGAGAGCAGGCCCAGAATAGAACTTAAAAACAAAGGCGGGGGGCGGCTGGAAATGCGCATCTCAAGAGTCAGCATAGCTACGGTAGAACTCCACCCACTCCCCCATTACTGTTCAAAGTACGACGGCCGGTCTTAATAAAAACAAAAACCCCCGTAAGGGACATGGGAAAAGGGAAATGGAGATATTTGATAAATCCTAGCCTTCAACTTATTCACTTGGGGTGGGAGACGCCCGGGGTGAAACCGGAAGGTAATTAAAACAGGAATATAAAAACACGAAGCAAACAGCCAACAAGTCAGCGTGCTAAGGCCATTTCTGAGGTGTGGTGGGGAAAAAGCCGCCTTTTGCAAAATGGGGAGCGCGTAAAGAGGTGTGAAGAGTCGACTGGAAAAAGAAAGTCTAAAAAGGGTTGGTTGGGAAGACGGTGCTTGGAACCTAAAAAGAAAGCTCCGCGGGGTGGGGGGGCGCCCGCCACCAGAGAACACTGGTCCAAGGGAATGAAAAAATAAAAAGAATGATTCCACAACGGGGGGTCCAATAAACGCAATAAAAGCCGCCAAAAGACCGCCGAGCACGGGGGCTACCAGTCACGGATTGTCACAAAAAGACAACAAGGCTGGCTCCAGAAAGCAGAATCACAATCCTAAGATAAGACACAGAAAAGTAAAATTTCTAAAAACAGCAACGGCCAGCGGCTGTGAAGAGATCAGCCAGGAGGGGTCGCCCTCCATTACCAAGAAAAACACGGGTCGGCGGAGGTGGTGGGAACCGTAAAATAGGAGCTGGGGACAGCCTGCATCGGAAAAGGCATAAGAATCCGGTCAAGGGGGACGGTTGGGGACAGGGCTAACGGAACCCAGACGGCGACCCAGATGGGACAAAAGATTCCCAAACGAGAACTGAGGACCGAAAAACAGGCCCGAGGAAGTCAAAAATTAAGATTGAAAAGAACGAGGGACCGTTGGGAGTCCAAACAAAGGACCAGGGCTCAAGTTTAGGAGGTCAGGCCTGAACCCGGGTGGCAAGGATATAAAAAGCCCCAAACCAAAGACCCATCACACCCTGGAAACCAAGATTGGGATGGTAGTGCCAGAAATTACAAGTTCGGTGGGCTCAAAAATCAGCACTTATGGTGGGCGAACCGACTGTAGAAATGTTCTCTTCCCAAGCATGCAAATATTACAGGGAGAAACCAGCATAAATGTGGTCACGCCGTTCGTCCAAGGTTCAGACCTGGACGAAAACTAGCATTTATAAGCAAGGAAAGTACGGATGCACACCATCGGGCGAAACGGGACACACTTTAAGAGGGGTTTCCTAAGGCTCGGTCAAGAATCGGGGACGTCAACAGAGCGATTCCAAGCTTGGTAGGGATTCCAAATACGAGATTGGAAACGCTACGGGATGGAAAGATGAACTGCTCCCAGTTGGGACTACAAAAAGGATAGGGTGGGGGGGGAAGTCCAAGTCATTGTTAGAAAGGAGTTGGGGGAGGGGGCAGAAACGTGTGGAAAACAAACAGGGCCCGGTGGAGGTGGCCGTGGCAAGTGCGATGAAGTCTCGAAAAACGGAAGGGAAAAAAGAAAACACGAGCCGGTGTTGGGGGGGTGATGAAAGTCACGAGTGTACGGAAGGGAGTAAGACATCGTGGTCCAAAGACAAAAAGAAAAGTACAAGGAAAAAATTGAAATGGGGGGCATGGGGGCTGCGTTTACAGGAGCCACGCAAGAAGAGGAGAAAGGCCGCGGTCAACAACAACGGGGCCTTGCCGATCCACGGCCAAGCTTATCGGCTGGAGCAGATCGCAATTGTAGGCAGACTATAAAGCGGGCGTTACCAGGGGGGTTTGGAGTAAGGGGGTGTGTGGGAAAAACCCGACAGCGTACCCGGAAAAACGGGGACGTGATGAGGAAAAAGGGGGAAGACAAATTCCGACGACAAAGGAAAAAAAACGGGGAGGTAACTTATCGAAAAAAGGGCAAAAAGAAACGGAAAAGCTCGTTGCCAAACCGCCAAGGGGGCGAGATGCAAATCAGAGATGGCGATGAAAGCGGTCCCAACACCCAAGGGGGGAGTTGCTATGGATTAAAGCCGACGACACACCAAGGCCGATATCAAAGTCAGGGGGGACCTGCCGCCATCAAAAAAAAAAGTGAACGCGGTGTTAGGCGAGCACATCTGAACACTATGATTGTAGGAGCACTGTACGGGTGAGAAAGAGATCAAGCAAGGGAAAGCCGTGTGTCACGAGGGGCACTTCTATGTGAGTTAAAACAGACCAAAGTTTTGTCACACGGGCCATTAGAGGGTAATTGGGTGGTATTGGTGGGGGGTTTTCTCTATGGAACTGAAGTGAATGCTCGCAAGTGGGGAGCGGGGGGAGAACCAAAAAAAAGGGCCAAATTAAGGGTCGAAACGCCCAACCCGGAATCCTCGAATAGAAAAAGGAGGGTTATATCCAAAGCCCGCACGCCAGTAATGGGGAGGTATCAAACCCGGGAACTAAAAGCAGCGAAGATCAGCGCGGTAAAAAAAACTTTTTTGAAAAGTCGCCCAAACGCAAGAAATAAACAAAAGGAAAGGGGGGTGATGGGGGCAGTGGCGGCAACAGCCCGCTTGGACAAGTG
>Ga0179593_1723474_pt1 | contig 16878 bp, 17 predicted proteins | sample CZODoug2_1_08_16_FD_185931 | JGI IMG/M metagenome (GOLD analysis project Ga0179593, IMG submission 185931) | Vadose zone soil fungal communities from Angelo Coast Range Reserve, California, USA - CZODoug2_1_08_16fungal (PacBio error correction) | ecosystem: Environmental > Terrestrial > Soil >...
GTCTGGCTTGAGAGGGAGGAAAACCGCTGGGGAGATGAAACTAGGCTGGAAAAAGAAGCGCTCAAAAAAAAAAGGTGGTTCTCTCCTATCGCTTCAAGGAAAAAGGGCTGTGAACGGGGGGGGCGCAGCTTTCCCGGAAACTGGAGGGGACGTGGGAAAGTGATCCAAATCCCTACTGAAGGGAAAGGATTAAAGGAAAAAAAGAATTAGGGATGAAAGGAAAGGGGGGGGAAAGGAAAAGAAATCAGGACCTGAAGAGAAGCATTCTTTGCAGGCGTGCCGAGTCCCTCTCTGGGGGGAAGAAAGAAGGAGATCGGGGTGACCTTACAGTCAACATCTCATTGGGGTCGGGAAAGGTAAGAAAACAAAAAAGTGGGGGGGCAATCATTGGGCTTGAGTCATCACATGATACAAACTGCGCCCAGACACAGCCTAAGGGAGACAGAAAACCCCTCTGAGTAAAAAAAAAGGGGGGACAGGAAAGGTGATTCGGCCATTTGGTCACCAAGTGGGAAAAAGGTGGGCTGAACCTTGCAAAGAGGGGGACAAAAGGGATCAATGAGATTCGAGGAGCCTTTGGGTTTGGGGAAAAGGGGGAGGTGGGGGGGGTGGGGAGCAAGGGGGGGAAGAGAATCAGAGGCTAAGAAAGTTCACCGAGGAAAAATAAGGAGAACACACTGCTCCTGGAGGTAAACTTCACCAGGTGTCTATGAAGGGGAGGTAAAAGAATTGCTGAGAAAAAAAAAGAACTCCCGGGACTCACGAAATCGCTATTTCAAAAGGGGTTCAGGAAGCGAAAAAGGGAAAGGTTCACGTCGTGACAATGCAGAATGGGGGGGGGGGTCTCCCCTGGCAGGCGTCAAGGTGCCGAGTGCTTCGAGGAGGGGGTTTCAAAGGGAGAAGAAAGCCTTTACGAAGGGGGGGAAGACAAGAGCACGCGATTAAATCGTAAAATGGGGCAGTTCGAAGGGGGGAATTAGGGAAAATACACCCCACTGCCCTCCACCATGCCCCACTTATGAAGAAACGCAAAAAAGGAAGTGGACGCCTTGAAGGCTGTAGGGGATCAACGTGGAAAAGTAAATCCATCAATTAGGAGACTGGAGCAGGTAAAAAAAAAAGCTGTGACAGAAAGCGCAGAAGAAGGACACCATGCGGCGCTGAAGACATGGGGGAATTTTAACGTGTGGCTGTTTGGTGGAAGAAAGCGGCAAAGGGTTCGATGCAAGACACGGAAGAAATGAAGCAAAAGTGTAAACCAGCCGGCGCGTCTCAAAACAACGCTAGTTCAGGGTACCCCGCCGCGTCAACGGCCGTGGGAGGAAGGGCGTGGACGCGATAGCAAAAGGAGCTTGCTGCAACATGCTTTGCGAAGATGGGGGGAAATCTCCTTTCTCTGAGATCTGACGAGAACGCTTCTCTGCAATGGGGGAAAGGAAAATAAGGGTTGCCATAGGGAAAAGGAAACTAGGAAGGTGGACTCAAAAACTTGAATGCGCAGCTCATCGCAGCTAGGAAAGGAGTCGACCGGGACACTCGTAAAAAAAGAAAAAACAAATGCTAGGAGACTACTAGGGAATGCTTTCGGTCAACCGAAGGGTTTAAGATGAAAAGTCACCTTTGGGATACTTGACGGGATAGTCAAATACGGGGAGGGGGATGAAAATGAAGCATATAAGGCAATGCTCTCCGCCAGTGAGAGATTTATAGGGCAATGCGGGGTAAAACTCAGCACCCAACACGCTCGGAATTAAATGGAACGTCACGAAGGAAAAACTGAACTCATACTGGGATAAGGGGGAAGAGATGAGCACGTGGACAAATAAAGGTTTAGTGGTATTGCAGAGAGAGTCCGACGAGCAAGAATGGGAAAATCCCCTTTAAGAATCCGAGCTGACGAACCAAAACAGTGAAACAGAGACATTCACCAGATTGCGAGAAGGAGGGGAGAGAAACTGTTTAGTGTTCCGGGGGAGGCAAATCACAAAACACAAGAGGGAGATCGCAAGAACACAAAGGAAGTAGGGGGTCAGATCAAACAAACGCATTAGATACACTCTTGCTGGATTCGGTTCGGAAAGTGTGAGTGGGAGGGAGTCGGAGGGATGAAATGCCGGAACGCGGGAAAATCAAGATCGCCTTGCTCTGTACAATACAAGGAAGCCGTATTGCTATGTTGTCCCGAGGAAAGAATGCGGAAGCAGAACAGTGAGATATGGTACTTACGGCCAGCACAAAATAAGTTGGGGAATGGTTCGCCCCGCATTTGGGCACAATGAGGGCGGACAAATTTGGCCGGGCACCCTATCGGGAGGAGACATCGGAACGGTACTCGACAGGATGATTTGACGAGAAGGAATGACTCCAAAGGACGGGGGGGTTACAGAGTTCGCTGTGGGGACCACCTCGGGAACTCGTCGTAGGCGCCAAGCCTTGTGGTGTTGTGCTGGGAAAGGGGAGTCTGGAACGGAGGTCGGACAGAAAACTCCCTTGCTCTATGGGGCAGGCAAACAATTTCACGGATTTTATCGAGACAGATCAGGGGACAAGGAGTTGCAGAAGTGCGGGGGGGTATCGATCGAATCTTTTTCTCGGCAAGGTCAATTAAATAAGGAAAGCCGAGAGTCACCACGATGGCCCACTACGTTTGAAGAAAAGCGGTGGAGGAAACTTCATTAACCACCTGCACGCGGGAAGAGATTACAAAAAACTGATCAGTGGCTTGAGGACAACCCGGATGGGATTGGGAATGCGAGAGAATCGAAAAATTGCGATAACTTATGAAACAAAACAAGCACAGGCAATTGTATGTCAAGACATATCGCAGGACAGCGCTGAGAGGGGCTGGTCGAAAGCAAACCAGACCTAAAGACCGGCGATCTCTAATTGGAGAAAGGGGCTTGAAAATTCTGGAATAGACACTTTAAAGTGGGCGCCTTCTCAGAGTAAAATATGGGGTTTTCCGGGGGGTTACGGGGGAATGAAAATGACCCTCTCGGATTCAATCTAGGCTCCTTCCGCGCGAAGCCCCCCCAGTAAGGCGGCTGTTCGGCATTTGTTTTCTTTCATTGAAAAAAGTCTACGCGTACCTTCACAACGAATCCAAAAAATCTCCACCATGGGACCCAAACGATTAACACTTGCGCAATCAAATAAAATTCGAGTTACCCCCATTTTGATACGTACATGGGAGAAAAGTAAGAACTTGTCGTGTCTCGCACTTATGGGGAGTACCGTTTGGCATATAGCACCTGACGCGGTAAAGTAGAGCCGGCGCAGGGACGCGTAAAACTCTGCAAGAAATATATTTGGGAAGATTTCTCTTAAGAAGAAAAAAATGTTGCCAAATAAACCATCAGAACTTTTTAATTCACCACCTAAACGAATCCCTGGGCTAAGAGTTGGGGATAAGCGGTTCAATCAGCCCACGTGGTGAGGAAAAGTGAAAGCTTACGGAACGCCGTTAAGTCCTCTGAAGTAAAGAGGTGGTGACTCCCTAAAAAAGGGATTGGGGGGTTCTCATTGAGTGTTGGTGGCAGGGGGGCGGAAATGGATTGCAAAAAAGCGGAAAATTGCCGAAAGCCCGCCAGTATTAAAATTTTTGGGAAAAGCAAACCCTGAAAATGTTGAATGTGACGGAAAGAACGCAAAAGCAGAGGAGGGGCCTAAATCGGAGATACTCGGCACACGCCCTTAGATAAAAATGCCAGGAGAGCAGTAACTATAGTATCCGTTACTCTTCATGTGTGGCAGCCAAGGCTAGTTAAAAAGGGAAAAGGTGGAACGGCAGTAGGAGGTTATAAGAAGAACGAGCTGCCTTAAAGCGCCCCCGAACCGCCCAGCAGAAAGGCTCTACGTGGCGGCCGCAAAATAAGTGTAGAGGGGAACCTAGGTAATAGACAGAAAAAAAGGGAAGCGAAGAAGGAAGAAAAAGAAGATCTGAAAACCCAACAAGAGGAAAGAGAGAGATAGTTTTGATGCCGTCAAGGAAGAGATTTGATTTAGTTCACCAAGCTACAACGTGAATTGTTGGCAAAGGGGCAGCTAGGGGGGGGGGGGAGCACGGGCGGGGGGGGGGGGGGGGGGGGGGCCCGGGTGGGGGGGGGTCGGAGCGGGGGGTGGAGGCTGGGCGCGATTCAGGCGCAACTGTAGGGTTAAAAAAAAAAAACTCGGAAGGGGCCACTTAACTATGACGGTAAAAGGGCAGGTGAAATCAAAAAAAAATGAAAAAAATGAAGAGGGAACAGGCTCCACTCCGTAAGGGGCATTCCACTTTTTAATCTCCTTATCGTCGTTCATCTCAGGGCAAAGGCTGGGCCTTCGGGGGGTCACATCAACACGCAGGTAGGCGAAAAGACAACCAAATGAGCATTTGGAATCTGCGGCTTAGTCTTGACAAGCTCTTGGGGGGAGATTCACCAACGCGGGCTCCCAGAACGCATCAATGCGAAATGTCAGCGGCTACCACTCATCGACTTTAAACGTCCAAGGACCTTAAAAAAAGGATTCGTGCATTGACAACCTAAGAGCATCAATGGTGCTGATCTTCCTCACCACAAGTAAAGAGAAAGGAAAGAGGATGCGTGTATGGGTGGGGGAAGGGGTGGATTGTGGCCAAGAAAATTGGTTTCATCAAGGGAATTTTCCAACAAGTCCGCTTCCAGACAGAGGTCAGACGCACCTGCGCGCGCTAAAAGGTTAAGTTGAGAAAAAAGGGGATTGTACCGCTATAAACGAAGGAAAAGAAACGAAAGAACTTCCCCGTGACTTTCCACTCCCACAGAGCTATTCAACGGGGGTGAAAGGGGGGACAACAGGGACGGTTAATTGGGAAGTTACTGGGGAAAGTACGACCATTTGGGGACCCTGGAAGTGGCTTCGATGGGGAGCTGTACTCACGGGTCTTTGAAATCTGAAAAAACGAACAGAAGGTAAGAGCGAGCTCGGAAGAAGAAGTAAGACGCTCGAATATGTGGGGCCGGTCCGGCGGCCAGGGAGTCAGAACTAAACAATAGAAAAACCTTTCTGAAAAAAAACTTGAAGTGGACCTTCCTGGGCTGTATGGAAAGGGACAGGTGTTCAGCCAAATCCAGTTCGGGGGCGCGGAAACATTGGAGGCAGAACTCCCAGGAAGGCTCCAGACACCACCAGGTGAGGATGCGAAAGGGTGTATGTTCCGTTTTTGGGGTGGGGCACCCGTGCTTCGAGAAAGTTTGGGAAAAAAATTGCTGAGAAAAAAAATCTTCCGCGGAAAATGGCCAGCAAGCAACTGGACAAGTTCGTGTCGCCGCGCGCATCGGCCGTTTGGTATAAGTTCAGCGGACGGACGGCCAAACCAAAGAGGGGGGAAGCTCAATCGTTGGGAATAGCTGGCTGGGGTAACTCCCGGGATGCGATAGACTTGAAAAAGGAATAAAGAAAAGGGGGAAAGAGTCCCCGGGGTGCTCTCGTCAGTTCCAGGCAACAGTGTGTTTGCCTGCTCATCTAATGATAGAGGTCTCTAAAAAAGAAAGAACGCGAAGCACGAGTCACCATCAAAAAAAGGTCCCTGACTCCTACATGCGAAACGGAAGGTGGTTCCCCACCAGTAAGAAGGAGAATACAGAAGGATTTCCTTGTCAAACCACCTTTGGGTCAAAAAATCCGAGGAGACTCAAGGGGTGTTGCTCAGCGCGAAAGAGGTAAAAGCTCCTTGTACATTAGGGGGGACACCAATTGGACAGAACATCCAAGGGCAGGATGACTCATAGATCCAAAAAAAACAAAGGGTTCCTGAGCGCGGAGGGAGCACGTGGGGGGCATGCACTTAGGTTTAAGTCCGGGGGGAGTTAACAGCGCCAAGAAACGACTGGCCTTCCAGAGAAGGAAACCTGTAAAAGCTTCCTATCGCCGTGGAGAATGCCGAGCAGGGACAGAAAGAAAGCACGAGCAAAAAAGGTAACCAAAGAGAATCATGCCGGCTGGAAAAGGGCATTGTGTTCTTGGATCGAAGTAAAGGAGGAGGAGAACAGAGCGATAGAAAAGAAAAAAACAAGAGTGAGAGAGAAACCACATGTCGCAAGATGGGTAGGGACAAGTGCTGGCTTTCGCCTTAGTGGGGTTTGATGAGTCCTAAATTTGGAAGGCGACCCACAAAAGAAGTCAAAAAGGGGCAAAAAGGTTGAAATACCGCCAAATGCACGCGGCGTCCAGAAATTACGGAACAAGCGAAAGGGGGGAGAAGATGGTCCACGAGGCCATTAATTGCCAACGAGAGGCGGGGGGGGGGGTTACACCCGCTTGGACAAGGAGACGGAACTGAAATTTGGCCGGAGAAAAGATAGGGACCGACTAAATAGGGGGGGGGCATGTGTGAAGAAGAAGATGAGGGGGAAAGGGAAGTCTCCAAAAGGTTCACGTAATTTAGGCATCTCGCAAGGCAACAGGTAGGCGCCAAAGCATTTGGGGGGGGCGGTGTGTGAGCTCGGGGAGAGTAGGGAGAGTACGAGATCCTCGGGATCAAGGGGGGGGAGGCAACACAATTTCGGCGAGGTAATTTAAGAGGAACCCCCAGGAGACTTGAGGGGAGAATTTCATAAGGGACTTGCGAGACGGGGTTCGCGCCCGTCTCATTATCGTGCAGGATGCCGAACGATGGAAAGAGTTTGGAGAGAGGGAACAATGCAATCCTAGCCACCGGCCGAAGGACGAAAGGAACTTGAAAAGGGAGGGCTTAAGGACCTGCCTTAAGATTTGCTTTTCGAAGGCTCCGCCTGGATAGGGTAACGGGGAGGAAAAAAACCACGACGGAACTCAGCCACAAAAAAGAAGCAGCAGTGTGGCGGAGGAAGAAATGATCTGGAAGCCCCAAGCTTGGGTACCAGGAGGCCGCCCAGGACGGGGATTTGGCCTTAAACCTTGCTGAAAATGGCAAATATCAGCCCGACGTTTAAGGGGCGCGGTTGCGGAAAAAAAGTGGGTTCGAGTGGGTTGGATTCCGGAACCTGACCATCAAAAGGAAACACACACTCGTAGATGCGCGGAGATTCCGCGCGAGGTAGGGCGGGTCGCTTGCTGGCAATTGGGTCTAGGACGCGAACGCGGCACGAAGGCCTTCAGAAAAGAGAAAAGGGACCCGCCGGAAAGGAAACAACGCGGAGGGGACCATTTTGAAATAGCGGGGGGGGGAGAAAGGGGGGTGTGTTCGTGGGTTTGCGAAAAAGAGTGGGGGGACCGGTGTTCGTAGAGCACCTTACATGGAAGGGTTCAAGTGCAGAGCAGTGCAGACAGTTGCTTATACAAATTTATGGGGTTATGGGGGGGTAGAAAAGATTTTCAGAGTCGAAGGTAAATCTTAACAAAAATGGATATGAAAACGGAACGCCAAAGGGGTCTCATGAAACGGGATCAGGGGGGCAATTGAAATCAGCCCACCTTGTGATGAAAGGCTGGGACGCCGTGAAAAAGCTTACGATCCGTTGACCAGCGGGAGCAGGCGGGAAGCCGCCTAGTGTGTTGGAGTGGAAGTGAGCTTTGGTTCTTGGCAAGTGGCTGAAGGGAGGGGGGGAAAAGCAGGTGAGACTAGCCGCCCATTGCCAGGCGATTTACGAGAAAAAAAACGCAAACCATCGATTGGAGGGAAAGGAGAGACAAAAAAAAGAGGATTGCAAAAAATAGCGAGGATTCCTCGAAAAACATGTCAAGAACAAATGAAATGCCCCTTCGGCAAGCAGCGAACTATTTAGGAAATTCCCGAGGGTGTTTTCATGTATCCAATACGAAGGGAGGGGGTAATCGTGTGGAAAAAGACATGCAAGGGTGGGAGCAAAAAACTAGTGGGGTAAAGACCTACTCAAAAAGCGCCGCCCTGAGCAACCGGGTGAAAACCAGGGAGGGGAAGCCGCCAAAATAGGGGTTACTTGTTGAAAAAGAGGGACTCACCTCCTTGAAGGAAAGCTACGAAAAAAATAAAGGAGAGATCAAACACAAAGGAGAGGAGAAAGAGAGGATGAGGTTAGAGAGACCCGGAGGAAAGTCAAGATTTGATTACGAATCGTCAGCAAAGCGCAACCGCGCTGTGCGGGGAACTTGGGGAAGAGGGGGTCACAGGGTGAAAGGAGCCTAGGGAGGGGAAAAAAAAAAAGCTTTTTCAATTGAAAAAGAAAAAGGACCTGGAAAAGAGGGTTGAAAGAGCCGTCAGGCTTAAAAAAGGAAAGCTAGCTCACTTACGTGAGACTTGCCGAAGGGGAAGGAATTGGGGTAGCGAAGGGGATCGGACGGTCCTAGTCTCCCCGATCTGATCATGGCGGGTTCTCCTCAGTACAGGTTTTGGAATACGGCAGGGCGACTGGCGGCTGGGAGGCACAAGTAGAGGGGGGGGGGAAAATCCATTGAAAACCCAAATGGGGGCGCCCAGAACAGCAACAAGGAAAAAGCTCTGTCAGGCCTCACAACTCATCCTGGAAGAATACAATTAACAAAATTAGGAGGGAAAAAGTGGTCAAAGTGCGCTCAGAGGGATGATCCTTGCCCGCTTAGAACAACCCGGTTCCATTATTTCAAAAGGAGAAGGAGGAAAGAAAGTGGCCTGGGGGGGAATGTAACAAAAGACCGAGAAAATCTTTTTACTCAAACTTCCGGCCGAAATGTCGTACGGGGAAAAGCAAGCTTCTTAAGAAAGGTCAAAAGGAAAAAGACTGCAGAACACGGAGTCAATCAACTCAGATGTGCTAACACCACAACTTCAGCAGGAGTCAATCACCAATCATTCAAGTAAGGACGTGTCAAAAATTCGGGGGTCGGCTGGCAGGTGTACTCGGCATTTGGTACTCCCCGAAACGGACGATTGTGCCGGTGTATTAGACTTGGATTGCCAGAAACATCGAACAAAGGTCTAGGAGGAAAAACGTATCGAAAAAAGCGAAGCTGTGGGCAGGTCGAGAGAACGCGGTCAACCACGGCCACCTCCAACAGAAACCGGAGCCGCACGCAACCTGGAAAAAAAGGGGAGAAGTGAACCGCTTTTATCAGAAAAGAAAAAAGGCGGGAGGATCTGAAGGATGTCGGGGGGAAGAAACTGGGCTGGGATGAACTCATAAATATTTCGCTCTCATCAGCGATAGTGCACTTCAAGGGGTGGAGGGGGGAGGGGGTGGGGTTGGGGCACGCCTCTCGTGCAAAAGGGTTTGAAGGAGAATCACCAAGGAAAGATTCCCTTGAGGAAGGCCGAAAGAAGCAAGGTTTCGTACTCAAAAAAAGGGCAACCCGGGGGGGGATAGGATGTAATGGACTGAGAACAGATGTCTCAAAAGTTGGGCGATCGGGGGGTGGAAAGCCTCTGCTGGCGACGTCTGACGGGTCGAAACGCCCGCATGATAGAATAACAGCAAGGAGAAAGGAAGGGTGGTGACAAGAGGAGGAAACCCGAAGAATGACAGTTGCGCAGGGAATTGTTTGTGCCACCAAGAGAGGAAAGAAGAGCAACGCTAAGGAAGCCTACCAACCGGAGAACGAAGCACCAAATAATCTCGGGTCTCTAAAGCTGAGGTGCAAGAAGGTGGTCCACACAAGAGAAAAGGCATAGTTAAAGGGTCAAAGATAAGAAGGAGGACAAAGGTTCCTTGTCAAATAAGGGGACGGCCCGATAGTTCTAAGGGAGGGGGAAGGATCAGCGTTGCCAAAAATCGGGGGGGGGGGGAAAAAGATCAAAAAGGGGTACAACTTAAATGGCCGTAACGCGGACCATCGCCTACTGCCTTAAAAAAGGGGCCCAGGAAGGTGGCGGGTAGGTAAAAAAAAGTAGAAGGAAAAAGGGGGGGGAGGCGAAGATTTTCAAAAGCAACAATGCGCTCTTTAACTGGAGTGGCGTAGAAGCCCAAGGGGAAACAGCGAAGAGGAAAGGGCAAAAACCCCATCCTGGGTAAAACTAAAAAGGAGCTTACATGCCACTGAAAATAATTTCTGGTGACGAAAAAAAAGGAGTGGGTTGTCTAATATAGTCAACCCACAAACTCTGAGGAGGGAAACGGAAAAGAAATCTCAAGAAAGTGAATCTCACCAGACGATAGCTTCCCCGCGTCTGTAAAGCAAAGGCATGATTGGTCAGGGGGAAGCTCAGAGGGGGCCTAGGGCTCCACATGCGACGCCTTTGAACTGTTTGAAGAAACGAGCAACTGGACTTGGGTCGATTGGGGAACGCGGACGACACCTTCAACTAAGAAAGGAAAGAATAGGGTCCTCGGACGAACCTTTACCAAAAGAAGGGGGGGGAGATGTAAAAAGCATAAGTAGAACGGGGCGCTACCCTTTACTTTGAGCAAAACTAATCGGGCGGTCAGGAGTAGTCCAGACGAAAAGGAAGGAGGGAGAGAAGTATCACAGCCAAGGTTAGAGAGGCGGGTGGGGAACCAAGCGGTTGACGAAACGGGTAGAACGAAATTTTGTGGTTGGGACTGTATCTATTGTTGGGGCGGCGAACCGAGCGGAAAAGGACTCTGATGCAAAATCAACCAAGGGGGGTGCCGGTGCTCAACGGGGGAATAAACAAAAAGGACTGGCTGACCGCCGTCGTCGTGCTATAAGCGGTTTCTCAGGAGAAGCAAAGTAGGGGGCCGCATCGTCGAGGTTAAAAAGTGCAGACGAGGGGGAAAGACAATCGTGTGAAGAGGAAAAGGCCAACAGGACGAAAAAACGCGGACGAGGAGAAAAAAGGGAGGGGGGATGAGTTTGTTGACGAGGCAATGGAAGATTTAACCGCGTCGCCTGACTCAAGAAAGGGCCGAGGGCGGTGAACCAACCAATCCACTACGACTCAAAAATTGAGGAAAAAAGTCATCGAATCCGTCAGGTGGCGGCTTATTGGATGAGGGCGAAGAATACCCAAAAAGGGGGACCGGAGGGAACCAGAGAGGTGTTCGGGAAAACATGCATGAAAATACAGACAGGAATGTGCACATTTAGGGCGAAACAGAACCGGGAAAGGGGGTAGGGAAGAGTGGAAAGGGGAATAAAACCTCTGACTTCCAAAAGCTTTAGCATCGAAGCATCCTGCGCTCTCAAAACTCGGACGCTCAGGCTTGGGGTCCTGGAATGGCAAAAAACGGAGGGAAAGAGGCGGCACAATCGAATAACCGAAAAAAGGAAAAAATGCGAGGCCAGGCAAATAACCAAAACACTGATCAGGGAAAACCATTGGAAAAGGGTGGTAGAAAGGAAAGGGAAGTTCGGTGTCTTTCGACAAATAGAGGGGTAGTTCTAAGGCATCGAGGCGGAAGTTGCTAGAAACAAGGGGGGAGTACTCTGGAGAGGGCGGGTGTAATTGTCTCGGCGGAAACCACGTGTACTGGGGAAAGACCAACGCAGATATTATCTTGCAAAAAAACCTCTGGAGAGGGGGGGGGGAACTGTGATCATCTGTGGCAATGATAAACGAGCCGAAAGGAGAGAGACGTGACCAGGCTTAATCCCGTGGGGGGGGGAGACGCCAGCGTAAAGGGTGAAGAAGGGTTCAGGAGGGATGTTTCTGTGCGCATTGAGGGAAAATGCAGAAGACGACTAAGCACAAGATTGAAAAAGGGGGGGTAGGGAGAAAGCAAAAAACTATGGTGAAGAGAAAACGAAGACAAGAAGGAGGGTTCAAAAAGAACTCAAACTAGCTAATACCGGGAGGAAAAATTAAGTAAAAGGGTGGGGAGATGTGTTTCCCGACTTAAAGGTTTATGAAGAAGGCTATTCAAAAAGGAAGAGGGGGGGACGTGCGGAAAAAACTGAAAGAGAACCACATAGCTAAACCGTGAAAAAAAAAAAACAAAAGCCGGGAGCGGGAGCTAGTTATCAATCAAATGTTGAAGAGAAGGGAGCTGCACTGGCAAACGGGATGACGAAAGATCATCTCTCTAAAAAAGTATGAGGGAGAGGGGGCAAGGGAATCTCCCCGTCTCTGGGGGAGGAATATTGGAAAAAAAAAAAAGACTAAAGGTTAAGGTGGTTGCAGTAAAAGCACGCGAGGGAGGACAGTTCTACGTGAGGGGAATGACCTAAGGGTGGACACGGGTTCAAGTGATAAAAAGGAAACTACTTAAAAGGAAAAAAAGGGGTTCCGCCGGAAAAAAAAAAAGGAAAACAACCAGGAAAAAAATTGGAAACAAATGCATGCTGCAGGAAGGGGAAATTGGTGGAGACTCGGAAGGCCGATTAGACGATCTTATTGTGTGCACAGAGGGGGGATCTACATGGATGCTTTGAGGAAACAAAAAAAAAGGTCCATGCAAGACCTGGGAAAGGCTTAGGAACAAAAGGATGGGGGGGGATCCATTCCACGGAACCACGAAAAAAAAAACATAAAGGGAAAACTACAAACCACCATCCTTTCACCTGTGGAAGTAAAACGGGATGGGAAAGCATGTAGGGCAAAGAAACTCGTGCATCAGGAAAAAGACAAAAGTCAAGACCCATGAGGGGGAACAAGGTAAAGGGTAAAGGATTGGGGGGAGGCAAGGATGGTTTTGATCAATCGCCATAAGCTGTTAACTAAAAAGACGAACGAGGCGAGCACCTTCGAAAGGAAGGATCAGAAACGGTAAGGTTCAGAAAACAATACTATAAAACATATGTGGCTTAGACAAAAACCAAAACCAAAAAAAAGAAACACATAAGCTATTGCAAAAGGTGCACAGAAAAGGGAAGGTTATGGAGTCAAAGAGGGTACTCGGACGGGCAAGAAGGGGAGGTCCACAACTGCTGTCTATTGTGGAAGCTGAGTGGGTGGCCAGACCGAATCAACATAAAAAAAGCTAGGGAAGAGCAACGTTAAAAAAGATTAAAGCGAAGAAGATTGAAAGGGAACGCTGGATGGGATTTAAAAAAGTTGGAAAACACAAAACATAGAGGGCCCTTCGGGGCAACATCAAACAGGTTCCGGTGGAACCTTCCGGAAGGTAGGGAATGAAGCAAAGGTTCAAACATCAATGAGGAGGGGGAAGAAGGAGAAAACTGGGGGGCTTGAAGAAACACCAGAACAATATTTAGGAGCCAACTCTTAGCTGAACTTATTTAAAGGGGGGAGTGGACGGGAAGGGATTTGTGGTAAAAAAGGAGGAAAGGGGGGGCGATTTCGCAAGGCGGAAAGGAAAATCTCCAGACAGGGCTCAAAAAAGCAAAAGGGATAAAGTTTAGGGGGCTCAAGCACGTACGCGGACGTAAGGGAGTGAAGTGGGAGGAAAGAAACCAAAGAGACCAACGAAAAGTAGAGCGGGGGGGAAAAAAAAGGGAACGGAGACTTGTATCCTTAACCAGGAGGAAGAGCAAAAAGAGAAAGCGAGAAAGCCCGGGGAGAGCTAGGGACAGTTTGCGAAGGAAATGGGGAAAAAGATAAGGCGGGGCGCACAAGGCTACGAAAAAAAAGAGCCGGAACTAAAAAAGCACAAAACCACATGCTCTGGCTACTCCAAGGGGGCAAAAAAAAAAAATTGAAAAAGGAGGTGGTTCCCAATATAAAAAAGTGAAAGCATGGGAGGTCAGGGGCTGAAGGAAAAAGTCGAGACGACATGAAGAAAAGAGGGGGTCTAAGCCAGAAAGGAAAGGAAAGAGTGAGCCTGTGCAGGAACACTCCCCACCCGCGATTTGGGAAAGGGACGTAACAATATCGCATAGGACCTAGGGGGACAGTCGAAGGGGTCGGGGAGCAGCAGCAATCAAAAATGAGGCGCGGGTAGAAAACAGAGCCATCAAAGTGCCTTTGGGAATTACTATGTCGAGAAAGGGAGACTAAGAGCGGCACGAGAGAAAGGACCAAAAGCAATAAACAAGGGAAGATGGGCGATAAGGCTGGTCCCGGGAAAAAAGGGGAGGGGGGCTGGGCGCTCGAACAAAAAAGAGGAGGAAAATATCGAAAGAAAAAAACAATGGGGCAGGAAGAAAACAAGGAAACTCATTATGGGGGGGGTGAATGCGGGCGGTCAAAGATTGGGGAGTGAGGAAGGACGAAAAAGACTTAAGTCAAAATAGCAAAGCAAGCAAAAAGAAGAGGGTTGAAAAAGAAGAACCTTGAACCAAATGAAAAGGAGGAACAATGATAAACCCAAATAGGACCTGCGGAAAGGACCAGTATGAGATATAACTGAGGATGCAAAAGGGTGGGAGAGTGTGCAAAAAATGCAAAAGGGGGAAGGAAGATGAAAAAAATCGGCCGGAGCCAGGGTGGTTCCAGAAAAAAGTCAGGAGTTGAAGTAAACGGGAAAAAACAAAAAAGGAAGGAATCAGATGGGGGGGGGGGAAATTAAAGGGTGACAACTAAAGAAACTGGAAAAAAAGGCCCCCCCCCCGTCCACGTGGGGGATAGAGTGGCTTCAAATCGCACCGCGCGCAAAGAAATAAAAAAGAGTAGCAAAAGAAAAGGAAAAAAATTGAGAAAATGAGGGAGGCCCAGGGGAAAGACTGGCAAACGGAGAAGTAGGTTCAAATTCGTGAAAAAAAAAGCTCAAGGAACGTTCCTGACAGACTGAAAGGAAACAAATACCTCGGGGATACATAGGTGGATAGAAATTCAAAAAAAAGGAACTTAAAAAAAAACACCTTTCCCGAGAACGCATAAAGAAAAATGGGAAAAAGGTTGCCTGGGGAATTCGGAAAACGAGTGGAGGGAGAATCTAGAAGACACTTGGCCGGAAGGCCAACAAAAAAAAAAACGGATGGGCACAGGGGGGGTAATCAAGACAGACGGTGTCTAGTATCTGGGGGTTAATGCGAAAAAAAATGGGAACAAAACTTCTCAGAAGAAAGGAAGAGTCGAAGGGGGTAAGAAACTTTATTTCAAATACTGGGGGAGAAAAGTGGGGGGGGGGTTGGAAGGGGACCACGGTAATGGAAAAGCCATAAAGGGGGCTGGTTTTAGGGGAAATGGGTATTCCGCCTGGTGCATAAAATAACTTCAAAAAGAGTCGGTCTATTGCACTCGGCAGAGAACTTCGAGAAAAAGAAAAGAAATTATTAAAGGGAGAAATAGGCCCTCGTAGAATACGGAGGAAAACAAAAAAAGCTCCCAGGAAAAAAATGAAGAGGCCAGCATTAACCGGAACTGAGAAGTAACCAAAAGAAGTAAGGGTGAGTTACATTACGTTAAGAAAGGAGTCGAATCAAGAGGGGTTGGAAGATACTCCAAATTGGGCATCACATGAGAAAAAAAGTCAGCCTTCTCCATGGTTATAGAACAGAAAAAACCTGAGGAAGGGGGTAGAAAAGAAGGGATCGAAAGGAAAAAATTTAGGCAATAACACCCAGCAGTAAGGGGCTTACAATAAACCCTCCTATGGAGAAAACGGGGAAGGGGAAAGGATCATAACACAGGTTGATGGAAGAAGAGACCTTTACGGAAAGGGAATGTTAGAGGAAAGCCGGTGAGAAGTGGTGAGCCGACTGAAGAGTTGAAAAGGGAGGGATTTGTGTCTCAGTTTCGTTAATGGGATGAAAAAAAAGACCGAAACATGATTGCCAAAGACCATTTTGGGTGAAAAGATAGAACGAAGAATGTTGAAATGTTCTGGAGAAAAAGAAAGAACATAAAGGGTTCGTGGAAAACGTAGGCACTACCAAGACTATCAAAGAGAAAAAGAGGAGAGCAATCATATAAGAGGTGTATCTAGAATGAAAAGAGGTTTTGGGAGGGAAGAGAAAGGAAGTCGATGGGCAAAGGATTTTTTAAAGGTGAGATCAGAACGAGTGGGAGGAACTACAGAGGCTCCGAAAAAGAAAAGAAAGAAGAAACATTGCGCGTGATCTACTTTCAAAAACGTTGAGGAAAAGAAGGGAAAAAAAACAAGTCTGAATCTCGACAACAAAAAATCAACCAAAGGAAAAGATGAATTTGTAAGGGCAATCAAGAAGAAAAGGAAGAGAAAAAAAAAAAAAATGACTAGGGGTAAAAAGCACAACGGGGGCTGAAGGGGAAAAGGGCTGTGAGGTTGTGGCTCAGTCCGGACGGAGGGTTTAAAAAACACTAAGGGGCATGGGATCCACCTTAAATAAGAAAACGTGTGAAAAAGAGACTGGGAAGGAGGGAAACTTAAGCACACAACATTCAAGGGTTAGAGAGAGAGGGAGTGGAGGGAAAGTAGGGAAATAAAGGGATCATTCGTTAAGGAGTCTCACAGAGGGGGGGAAAAGAAGATTGGGCTTCGGTTTCTCAAGTCAGGGAGAGGGGGCCACAATTAAAAAGGAAATCTGGCGGCAGGAAAAAAAAAGGCAAGGGACCATTTCAAAACGAAAAAGTGCGGAATCAGACTACTAGGACAGGAGGCTCCAAAGGAAAAATTAAAAGGGAAAAGAAATTAAAATGTTGAACGGAAGCACGGAATCAAGAAAAAAGGCAGGAAAAAGGAGAAAAGAAAAAAAAGACTGATGAAACAGTCCAAGGGGGGCAGAGGAGGCGGGATTGGTGAGAAAAGGAGGCTGGGGGGGCAAAACAAGGGGGGTAAAAAAAAAGAAACTCTTTTCCATAACTTAGGAAGCTGAGAGAACAGAGTGTCCTAACATGCGGTCGGGAAGGAAAGGGGACAAGCGAGGAAAATGAGGAAAACGCGAACAAACAGAGTTTCCTGATAAGACAACAGTTCACTAAAAATCCCTAGAAAAAGGGGGTTCACGGAGAATTGTAGGGGATAAAAAAAAAATGTACTCAAAAAGGGGGGAAAAGGGGGAGAAAGGAAGGATCGATTTGGGTGGCCAAAACGAAAGTTGGACAAATTGAAAGACCAAAAAAGGCCGAAGGGGAAGCGAGCTCGCCGGATCGCAAAGTGTGGGCAGTGTCATCTTTTGTCCGAAGAATAAAAAGAAAACTCACCATAGAACCTTTCATGAAAAAAAGCAAAAATGGGTGGACGTAACGGGCAGGGAGCTGGGTGCCAA
>Ga0179593_1266539_pt1 | contig 16877 bp, 25 predicted proteins | sample CZODoug2_1_08_16_FD_185931 | JGI IMG/M metagenome (GOLD analysis project Ga0179593, IMG submission 185931) | Vadose zone soil fungal communities from Angelo Coast Range Reserve, California, USA - CZODoug2_1_08_16fungal (PacBio error correction) | ecosystem: Environmental > Terrestrial > Soil >...
ACGTGTTAACCTAGAAAGAAAGGAAATTAAACGGGGGAAAAAAAGCCTCTGATAGGTCGTTACGGGGGAACGGATTCCTTTTCGAAAGGGTTGAGGGAAGTAAATTAGACAATTACCCTGCCCGACAGACCACGGACGTTATAATTGCGTAGTCATTTTCTGAGTACAATTACTGGTGAACTTTTGAGGAGGGAGAGGGGTGGGAGCCGGGCGGAAGGCTGGCATGGTCTTGGTGGTGCTAGAATTTTTAATCAGATATAGAAGAGAAGGGGGGGGGGGCGCAGAGCAGAGAAATGACACGATGTAAAATAGACGGCTTTATTGCGTGAAGGGGGAAAACACACAGCAGTTTGACCAGTAATTCTCGGGAAATTTCTAAAAGGCTGGGAAGCTTATAAGTGTGCCTAGAGAAAGGGACAAGTTCAATGAGCAGCTGTCATCCAATCCCATCTACATTAGAGGGGGGCAAGAAAAGGGAGGAAAAAACTGTTCGCAGGAAGGAAAAAAACCCATTTACAATGTTGGTGACTGTTAAACGTTAATACCTCGCGTCTCTTCTATGTCATTAAATGAGGGGTCCGAGGGAACCCAAAGGAACGTGGCCGCGATGGGAAGCAAAAACACACGGGAGGGGAGACGCGGTGACATTTCAATCAAGGCAGGAGGTTGGACAAGGGGGGATGAATTTCAAGTCCATGAAAGGCCGGGGGCAATTCAAGGTTTTTGAACTTTTTTAGAGGAAGACGTTAGGACCCGACTGCCAAAGGGAAAGCCGTACTCACCCTGAATCACCAAGATGAAGAGGAATCCGGGGTAGAACCGAAGAAGAATATGGATAACTTTCGACAGATGGGGGGGGAAAACGAGGGGGTGGGGAAAAGAGGGGTTTTTGACTTAAGATCGAGAAATACGCTGGACTTAACGAATTAATTGGGTTACGAAAAAAAATAGATGTGGGGTTTGCGGGCATGCTTTAGTTATGATTACCGCAAAGACGAGGAGGTAACAAAGACGGGTGGGGACGAAGACTGCGACTTTGGTCACCTGAGACCAGCAGGGACTTCTGGGAGACTGGTGGTTCGGCTTCTTGGAAACCGTCGGAACGGGAAGAAGGCTCGAGGGACGGTCTTTTTGGGAGCGGGTCAGACTGAGAGGGGTTTTACGGAGGGCGACTTCCTTTCATTTGTGGATAAAACAGAGCGCAATCCTTGGGCTAAGACGATGGGTGGAAGAAAGGAGTTGGGTTAAAGCATTCTAAATTTCGGACAAGTTAGAAAGGTGGGATGACGACGCTGGGTCAATGTTTTCTTAGTCGGGTAGGCAAGAGGGGGGAGGAAGAACATTCAACGAATGAAGTCAGTTGTCATGCTTTTAGAGAAAATGGAAATGCGCAAACAATCTAATTTTGAGGGCGAAAAAAGGCTGGGAGAGGGTCGGCAACACAACCGTACAGATGGAGTAGAAAGATGAAAGAAGTAGGAGAAGGTCAAAGTCAGGAAACGATGTGAGAACAGCCACACTACCTACTACGAAAAATGGGGAGGGATTCAAGCGCCTTCGGGTAAAATAGGGGGAACTCAAAGCGGAGCTCATTTAGTTGTGGGGTGGAGGAAAGGAAAGCCGGGGCCGGAGTGGAAAAAATATGATGGGGGTCGGCTTCGAGGTCAGAAGTCTTTTTTTCCGACTTTGAATGATAAGCTGTTCGGGGGGGGGGGTTGTGGAGTTGTGTGGTTTGAGCGAAGGAAACCTTATCTGGGCCACTTGTATGGGGAAGAACGCGAAGGGTGAGATGGCCAGTCCAAGGAAGTAGGAGAAAGGGCAGAGGACAGAGGGTCATGATACCCCCTTGTTGTGAACAGAAACTGGTAGAAAACAGCCTCTATAGAGTCATGGAATCACACGTCAGAAAGGAGGACGAGTACCTAAAAGATAGGGGGGACCTACCTTGTGAGAGTTGATTCTCGCCCGTGGTTCGAGGCTCACTTGGCACGGGCGACGGGATCAGCATTTACTGAAACAAAAGGGAGGGAAACGGCTGAGGCGGGCAGGCATGCATTGTTGGGCCGAGAGTCAGATTTACGCTCAGTAGGCTGGCGTAATAAGGTCCTTCGCGGGCAGTAAAGGGGTCTAGAGTTTTAACCAACCAGGGTAGGGGCATGAAGGGGGGTGGTGTCGCTTGGATCAGGGGGGGCGCAGTATAAATACGTTCAAACTTGGGATGCAGGGAGCGCCAATCCTAAAAAGACATAGGTAAAGAGGAGGAAGGACTTTAAAAAGGACACCAAGGGCTTGACGATAAGGGTTCGGAGGGCAGGAATCGATGGTCGGGAATTACATCTCAGCCAAAAGAGGTGCAAAAGGAACTAGGCCTGGGGTGGGGAAAACTCTTGGGACACTAGAGAAATCACAGATTCAGGAACATACTTTAAGTACGAGGGAAGGGAGTATTCTAGAATGGACGAAAACACGGAGGTGTGTAAACCGGTGGGGGGGAAGCGAGTTTGAGAATTTATCAGTACAGTTCTGGGTGTCGACGACGTAATTCAAGGAGGGTAATTTGTTGGTTATTCTGGAGAAATCAATCAGTCTCTCCCGGAATGAAGGGGGGAAAAAAAAAAGGGGGAATCTTGGTAGTCCCAAGCTTCTCCGCCCATGTTTGGGTGCGGCTTAGTTAGTGGAGCGAGGGGAGAGGGAATCTTGAGGTCTGTGCAAGTACGAAACAAACAACAGGGGATTGCTTGCTGGAAGGAAAAGATTGCGTTTTTATTTAGGCATTTCACTTCGGGCCTTGTGGGGGGGGGGGGGGGGGTGGCGGCAGAAAAGCTTGCAACAAACGGGAACCCATTACGCGGCTGTACTATTACAAAGTCTTTGAAAATTAATCTCTTAAGGTTGTCGATGACTGGATGAATCGGGTAAAGGGATTGAATATTCAAACGCTCCAACAAAAGGAAGGGAAGGAAAAGTATGAAGGTATTGCCGAGATTAAGGTTCTCAATCCAAACGAAAAAGGGAGGGGAATAAGAAGTTTTCATAAGAGAGCGCCAGAGCGAATAAGGTAAGGGGGGCACTCCAAGGTGGGAAATCCTGCAGCAAGAAAAACGAAGCGACCAAGGCAAGCCTTCCAACTAAGGGGTATTAATCCTCCTAATACAGATGGGGCACGGCGTAATATGGAAAAAGATGCCTATAAATTCTGGCAAAAAGGGTGAAGAGGCCTGAGGCCTGACAAAAAAAATGGCACTAAGAGCGTTGAATAATTGAACAGTCCGGTGGTCAAAACCACTTTCTCAAGTGAAAAAAAATAAAAAAAGAACACTAAGGGAATGGCAAAAACATAAGCATAGAGGAAGAAAAGCACTCGTCAAATCGCTTACCATCAATTTGAACAGGTCCTGGGGGAAGAAATTCTACTCAAAATGAGAAACTGGTAAAGTCGGGTGCAGTGCAAGTATGTTGGTGAGCGCGCGCTTTCGAAGAGGAAAAAACTATCTTGGTTTGGTGCAAAAGCAGGGCTGAGATGAAAAGAATACATAAATAATCACTGTCTTCAAAGAGAAAAACTCAGGAGCGAAGAAAAAAGGAAAGAAAGAATTGCCGAAAAACAACTGGACTAATGCCTTCGGGTCGAGGGAGAACGCTCACAGTGAAGCGGCAAAAACTGCTATTCACGCGAAATAATCCCTATGCTGGTTAAGCATCAGATGAACACGCAGACATCTCCCTGTACGGTTGAAACTCTAAATACCTTAATCCAGCCTGCAAGGAAGATCTTCAAGAAGATGGGAGGAGTAGTGATGTCGGATGCCCCAATCTGTGCGAGCCGCCGGAGAACGAATAGTACCAGTAGTCACGAAAAGGCGGTTACGAGAGAGTGAACAAGGCTGTAAAATAACCTCTGAAAAAGGACTCATAGAAAAGGGGTACGGAAGCAAGAGGTTACAGAAGCGGATCAAGATCTCGAGAGTCTCCTTCTACAGGGATAAAGAGTTAATTTTCGAAAAAAAAGGGTGAGACACAGAGTCTACGGCAACATGAGAAGAAAAAGGAGGAAACTACAGGACCGAAAAGTCCGCTCTCTACATCACCCCTAGTAAAGAAGGCTAAAGGGACAGGACAGCCGCGAAAACAGGCTTCAGGGAGACTCTCGTAAACTACTTCGTACAAGTAAAAGAAGACTCCTGGGTAAGAAGGGGACAGCTGGCGGTCAATAAGACAAGCCCTTCAGCAGAAATGCAGAAATCAAAGAGGGAGAGAGTGCGAACGTTGCAATCTACAGCGGTAATGGGGGAAGGATTAAAAACAAGCGGGGGGGTACTCGCGGTATACGAAGAAGTAGGGAAACGTCGCGAATCTCGAGACTCTACCTTTTTTGGGGGCGAGAGCGAAAAGAAAAAGTGTTGAAAAAAGAATCTTCTAATTTGTTGACATTTGGAAAGGGGCGGCATGATCAACAAAGATTAAACAATTAAAACATTCTGCTGCGGCAATCGATTCGGAACCACCCAGTTTTTGGGGGTTTTGGGTTTTTTTGGTGGGTTGTGGGGTGTTGCACAAATGGAAGCAAGGGTAAGGAAGAGCCAAGACCTAAGCCTAAAGGTCAGCCACTGAAAAATTGCATATAGAAATAAAACAATTGAATCCAAAGAGCCGAGAGCGCCAAGTGTATGGAAAAGATCTAGTGGGCGGGCGGAAGCCTTCTCGTAAATCTCAGGGATGAGCTGCAAAAAAACATGAAAGGCCGAATTCGAGAAAAAACCTTTGAACCGACTGAAAGGAAGAGCAGGAAAGGACGCCCAAGGCCTTTTAAGACTGGTTTAAAGACGCAAGGCGGCGAAACGATCTGGACCTTGCGTGGGGTTCACAAGGAGGAAAGTTCCAGTGCACGGACAATAAAGTATTACTTCCTAGCCTTTCCATGGACGGGGACACCGCCAAGCGCGTGAAAGAAGAGAGGGTTTTCAATCTCCAAAAACAAAGAATAAAATCCCCGGGACAAAGCGTCGAGAAATCTTGGAAGCGCAGTAGGGCGACACGAAATAAAGTAATCCCCCAGTGAGGTGGAATGGCAAGAAAAACCGGAAGATCAAGCCGCAAATCGGCAAAAGTAAAAAAAAAGTGAGGTTGAGGAGCAACCCTCCCCCTTTCTCAAGAGATGAAAACAGGAAAAAGAAGTGGAGTTCTTAAACGCCGTACGGAGGAAACCAGTCGGGGTGGATCAAAAAGATGCAGTACGTAGTTGGGCCGTCCATGTATTCGTAGGGGCGAAGAAACGAAGAACAGGATCCCACTGTGAAACAGAAACACGGGTGAGGAGCGAATTCAGTTATAACATCCGAAAGCAGCAAGGGAATGCACCGAGGGCAGGGGTTGAAAAAATGATCATAAAAATCAATGGTCAAGTCTGTCCACCTTTAAAATCCCTCATCTTTAGAAGGAAGACCGAAAGCTTGCTACCGGGAAAAGGTGGCTCACGGAAGACAACCTCAGCATCCTTTTGGAAAAAACATAGAAGAGTGACAACAAGGGGCCTGCGCCCAAGCCAGGCGTTTCCTGGAATGATTAAGGAAAGACCGCACAACCCATAAAAAACTGCAATCAAGGGAAGCAAGTTAAAAAGAAGAAGCAGACAAGGGATTGTGACAGGAAGTAGGTCACGAAAATGATGAGGGGAACAGGGGTCGGGCGGGGGGACTGGGGTGGAAAGGAAACATTATGAAAGCAATTGCCACGCTGGTGTTAAAACTTGTCCAACGCAGAAGAAGAGGGAGGTCCGGATCAACGCTAACAATTAGTAGAAAAATTAGAAAGATTGGAGGGGGGGACAACCTCATAAGTGCTTCTTTGGGCACAACAAATCCAAATTACGGAGCAGTGGAGTTGTTAGGAGAGAACGGAGGCAAACATGAAAACACCCGACAGAGGGGCGTTCTAACTAGAATGGGACGTTCTAAAAAAGGGGTAGACATTACAGGAGGCAGTTGCGAAGGCGTTTTGAGGTTGTTGGGGTGAAAGTGCTGACGTCGGCATGTAGTTAATGGGGGTGAGATAACAGCGAAGGGAACGTATAGATAGAAAGCATGGAATGGGGGGTGGGCATGGAAGCAAGGTGCCTAGAAAAAGGGTCCTTGGCCAAGCGGTATGCGGCAGAGTCAATTAGACTGATTAAACCCAATCGAGTTGACCGGAAGAAGCGGGAATTTCGACAGCTGAGTGAAAGCGAATGTTGGTAAAGACGTTAAGTCGCACGAAAAGCCTCGAGGAAGGGGACAAGCCATCAAAAGAGAGGGCACGAATTGCTTAAAGGAATTCAAAAAGCAATGAAGCATTTGGGTTATCTGGGGGGGACCAGGGAGGCCTGGCGCGTTTCTGATTGGGAATCCTGAGAACGCGGCGGCCACCCTGCCTCTTATCTCGCTGTGCGTTCCCCACTCGCGGGGAAAAACCGCCGTGCGGGGGCATCCGAGCTCTGTTAATCAATTGAACTCGTGCGGGGGGGGCTGCAGAGGAGTGAGATTTTGTTATTAATTTAACGGAAGCAGCCAAATGGCTGTGGGGGTAAGGTGGGCAGGGCACGGGAGAAGCTGAAAGACCGAACTTGGTGAAGAAAGGACGGTCAACCAACACGGGATTCCGCCCGGGAATGGAAGGGGGGAGACCAACGAGACGGGAAGGGAAGGACTAGTTTGGACCTGGACGAAAAACGTATGATTTGGGGTTTTTGAGACTGCCGAGAGAAGAAGATGGCGCTGAATGTGAAGAAAAGTTTTGACCTGATGGCAGAATGATTTGGGGGGGGAAAGGCCTGAGTATTGGAGTCATGTGTGGAGCCCGCTCATTAGATTTGTCTGATTAATGCGGAGAAAGTACGAAAGCAGGCTGATCGACGACGTTTGGGGGAGGGCCAACTGGGCGGGCGATAATCTTAAAGGTAAAAGAAATATTCTGAATCAAGACGAGGAGGTGAAGGCAATTGAATAGGTCTAACGAGAAAATGGTGGAGTCGACTAAGCGAGGTTTCCCGCAAACCCACAAAAGAAAGGGATGGCGCACCTTGTCGGATACTAGTGTCTGTTTTAAATTAAAGGGTGAGGGAATTTCAAATGAGAGTTCAGGTGACTACAAGTCAAGGGGTATCTCTGAAAACTGGGCAAAGGATTTGAGGGCAAAAGGTTCTTTCATCAGAAAGAGAATTAATTGACATTTGTATAGGGGGATGAGGTCCAAAAACTTAAAAAAAGAAGAATTTTTCAGTGGCGGAAAGGTAAGGGGCGGATCAAAATAAACTAGCATACACTAGGATGAATTTTCGGAGTCAAGGCGTCCACGAGGATGACGCCAGCTCAAAAACTAACGAGGACCGGGGGGAGCAAGAGAATTCTGTAGAAGCGGCGGAGAGCGGATGTGTGCTTGAATTTCTGCGGCACTAGGAGGCAGCGACGGCGGCCGGTCCCGTAGTTTTTTCGGGATTTCCTGGATGTGAGGGGGATCTAGTCATTGCTGGGAGGGGTAAAAGCAGAGAGAAAATGGTTGGCGATTCTTCAACGAGCGAAATGTACCTGCTGAGTTACGAAGGCAGAGTCGACAAGAAGGGGGGTGGAAAACCTGGTTGGGTGACAAGCAAGAACGGGTACGACCCTGGTAGCACAGACCCGATATTCAATCTGATCAAGAACGTCTAAAGCAGGTGAGCAAAAGGTGTCAGGACGGGGAGGGCCTTAGGAAGTCGCGCATGGGTTACGAGCGCCTTTCAATGGGGGGGACTCAGAGCCTCATGGTAAAAGAGGACGTAACGCTTTAACCGAAAAGGAGGGGAGGGGACTCAAAAAAGGGTAAGAGATACATAGCAGCGAAGATCGGGAGGAAGATATTACAAGAGCGCTTTGCTTAAGGGATGTTACGGACAAAAGGTCGATTGGGGCAGGGGGGCCGGGTTCTGCTCAGGGAGGAGGAGATATGGCGGATAGAAGGAACCGTGCACACCATGAAAGGGGGAAGAAAACTGGCGCACCGATTAGGCCCTTGAGTTGTAGTCGCGAGGTTTAACTGAAAAATCCTAAGGAGGAAGGATGTTGCCGCGGGAAGAAGAGAAGGGCAGATCTCATCTAAAATTCGGGCATGAAAAGGTTTGTGTAAAAACTCAACCGCGGAGAGCGGAACACCTCGAAGAAAATCTTAAAGAGTAAACTTAAGAGTCATAAGGGAGCAACGAAAGTGGGGGAAGGGAGGAAATCATGAGTATTGCTTTTAGCTTTTACCTGCGTCGATGAGGAGGTCCACTAGGGAAGTTGGCTGGTTCGAGATCCTCGGAGCAGTTGTGGAAGGGCACGAAGGACCGGGGAGGGGTGTCAAAGGCCCATCTATGCGCCGCTTTTGGGAGACAAGTAAGTGAAACAAAACTGGATCGATCTGTGGAAGGGGAGGTAACGTGAAAAAAATTGGCGGAGGATGCGTAGCGGCTGAGTGGCAGAACTTGTCATCGTTTCGTCTTCGGGAAGAGGCGGGAAAAACAAAGATTCTGGCCGGGAAATCCGAGCTGCCGAAAGTGGACGAAACTGAGGGTCATACGTAGGGTGCCGTGGGGCGAAAGTGTCCTAATCGGAATCGAGTAGAAACGCTTGGTCTCTAAAGCAAAAAAACAGGAGAGAGTGAAGAAAAGATTTTCGTTCTATAGGACATACTTAGGAAATCTCAACAACTTCACGCGATATAAGGGGGGTAACTAGAAGAGCCTCAAACATCGAATGATTGGAACTCCACTTTGTCAGAAAAAAAAGGGAAGATCCTAATCCAAAGGTCAAGAAACAAAAGGAACCGCAAAAACAATCCAAAGGTTGAAAAGGCGTAGTCATTCAAAAGACCCTTAAAAGAAATGCCGTATCTAAAGTTCCTAAACTAAGGCATCGCCAAAAAAGCGAGGGCGAAGATTAATGAAACAGACGTTTCAACTAATCGACAAAATACCGGGCGAGAAGAACAGAGAAAAGAAAAGGGATAATCGTCGAACAGAGGTAAAGGGGACTCGAGATAACGAGTCAAATCACTGATAGAACCCACAGGTTAACTGTTTTTTGCCGATTAAACTCCCTAACTTAAAAGGGGGGGGGGTCCAAAGTCGCACTGATGGGGGAGCGCGCCAGCCTCACAGGACAAACGAAGAAGGGATTGGGGACAATCAGTGCGAGGACGCTGACTATCGAATGGAGCAGAGGGAAGACTTACAAAACCTCAAAAGAGAAAGAGAAGATTTTTAAGAAGACCGCAAGACTGGGCCAAAACGGCGTAAAGTGGAAGAGTCAGGTCGCTTTAATACAGACTTGGATAACAAGGGAAACAGGAGGGGCCTACTTACGTCCCATGGGTTTAATCATCGAAAAGAAAAAGGCGCGCACCAAAAATGGTAGAAATAACGAGAAAAAACCTGTAGAGAAAAAAAGAGGATAATGGACTTCCGAAAGGAGACTGGCGTAATATTGTAACTCAAAAAGAAGCTGCCTCACGGATCGAAAGTCTTAAAAAGGGGGCCCTGTTATTACAAGGCTTTAAAAAAGAAAACACAGGGAGGACTAAACAAAAAAGTTCTCGACGGGGGAAGCTAAAAGTGCCTAAAGGAAAGGAAGTACTACTGCTGGATAAAAGCGAGAGCAGGATCTACGCTCACAGTCGACATCTTGGACACGTGGGGACTCACCACAGTCTGATTGAATTCTCAGGCAAAGGCATCAGCAAAAAAAATCCGTCACCCCGGCTCTCGTCAAATCAAACCGCAAAACTTGAAGAGAACACAGAAATCTTCAGGAAAGAACTCATCCGAACTAAGGAAAAACCCAGCAAAAAAGGGGCCTACGAAGGTCAAGAAGAAAAACACAATCCCTGTCGGAGGCCGAAGTCAATAACACGTCTCGATGCTTACACGATTGACGACGACCGAGGTAGGAGGGTGGGGCCTGAGGTTTCGAAAGAAGAATCGTGGCGCAGAAGCAGAAGATTCTTGAAATCAGTCGTCGAATGCACCTCGCCGTGGGGGGGAACAGAGCACAGGAAATTTTGAAAAGCAAGAAATCTTCGCTTGTTAGATCAAAAACTTAGAAAGAGAAAGAAGGAAGTGAAGGCGGGAATGGCTCGCGGATGCGAGTAATCAAAACCCGACCTTGGGAATCTAAAGAACTAAATTTGGGCAAGAAAAACAAACGTCCGAACTTGAAAACTGAAAAATCCTGAGCAACGTTAAACAAGCCAGCAGGAGGCGAGGCCAATTTGCGCAAAAGAGAGGGCGCGGAAATAGCAGATTAAAAGTAAAATCTACGAGGTTAACGGGGCAAACCTCAGAGGAAAAAAGAATTCAAGCACCTTATGAAATGTCCCGACGGCGTCAAACCCTCCAGAAACGCACAACCCGTAAGAAGGAATGCTCGGGAAAAGACCCGAGGAATCAAGCCCTCCTAGAGAGGGGTTAAAAAAAGGAGGAAGGGAAGACACTACAGTCATACGAAACATCTATGACCGGAGAAGGTCCATTTCTTTGGAACCCAAAGAAGGACAGCGACTATCGGCAACGAAGAGCCAGGCGTCACAAAATCGGGGGGACTCGATTGCAACGGCGGGAGGAAAAAAGGGCCATGGAATCGGTAAGTAAAAGTGCGTTTGAAAACAGGCTTGCAAGAAAAGACCAGGTCTTCAAGCCGCGGTAATCGGGGGAAAACGGACAAAATCATTGGGCAGTCGCATGACCTTCAGAAAAAGAATGGGAAAGAAAAACTGCAAACAATCCCGCCCGAAGGGGGAAGTTCTGTCACTAGGTAACTTAGCCGGCGGGTGTCCCCAAAAAATTTGGGGGGCCGGAAAAAAATTCAGGAGAGGAGCCGCAAGAATCTCCTGAATTCCAAAAAAAAAATACACCACAAGGGGAGAGGGGCGGTCTTAAGAATAAATCAACCGAGAAACGCCATGCCGATGGGATTGTTGAAAGGGCTCATTGGCAACAAACTTGGATGAGGGCCAGGGTCCGGCGTCAATAAGACGCTTAACCCCTCCCTAAAGGTGTGTTTCCAAAATAGAAAAAGACCGCAAGAATCCAAGGCGGTCCACGTACTAGGAGAGGTGCAGGAAAAAGGGAGAAGGCAAACCCAACAGGAATCTTTCTATCTCTAGAAAGAGCAACAAAACATCGAAACTGCCAAGCCTACCAGGATGCAAAACAGACTCCTCGCGCATCACGCGACTGGGTCCCAAGAAGAGATCACGCAAGTAGAGAAAGGGAAAGTTTCACAAATTTTTCTAGAACGGCAAAACTCCACATTCAGCCCCGTAATTAACGGTGGTTTTCCAGTGCCAACGACAGCATACTGGAAGACAATAGCCTCACACCACAAGGAAGGATAGAGAAAACTAAAAACTGACTCAGCTGAAAAGGTAGACCTGGACTACTTGGAAGTAAAAGGGAAGGATACCTTACTGAATTGAACTGGGAACAGACCAGGGAAAGTTAGTTGGAACGGGAAACCAGCGAAAGGAAGACATAATGTGGGGAGGGTATGAAAGTGAAATCAAGGACCCTAACTCAACCCGAGGAAACAATGACGTTCAAAGGAAAAGAAAAGCTCAGGGAGGCGACTGGTTTCGGGGCGTTGAGGAACTGCAGTGAGGGTAGGGGAAGGGGGGAGCACGGCGAAGTTTCAAAAGAAAGAAATAGAGGGTGTGGGGGGCTGCTAGTAAAAAAAAGGAAAAACTGGATAAGGGACGCGGGATGGGTTGAACCAAAGAAAAAGGGAAGGGAAGACGACGGGAGGTTTGAGACGCGAAGGGGGTCCCTCATATCAATGACGTAACATGAAAACCTCTACCACTAGCCGGAACCGCTGCGGCACGGATTGCACAAAAACTTATGGGCCGAAAGACCCAGACAGAAAATGTGGTGGGAGTGGAGACGGGAAGTCCGAATTCAACTAATTCTTGGTATTATGAAACTGATCTCTCCGGAGAGGGGTCAAAGCGGGGAACAAAGCCGGAGTGTGATCGTGCGTTGAATGCACTTTCCAATTGAGGGAGGAAGGGGAGGATGCTGGGGCAAGTTGGGATTAAGAACCAGTGACGCGCAAGCAAATTAAATGGTTTGGACGGGGGACTATCCCGGAAGGATCTGTCCCATCAAACCAAGGCCGATCAATGGTTGAGAGTTACAGCAAAAAGAAGGAACTCAAGAATAGGAACCGCTTTGTGGGAATGGTACTCCGGGGGGAGGGTGGGGGTTTGATTAACGATCGACACTGAGAGATTAGGGAAAAAAGGAATGAAAAGTATTCCATATTGTTCAAAAGGATTATTGAGGAAGGAGCAGGGTTGGGTTAAAATCGCCGTCAGAGCATTTCAGGAGGGTGATGACTTCGGCGTCTTTAAAAAGGAAACGCACGAATCACGGCGGTGGCTCCTCCTTTTAGGGATTCCGCTCATCAGGGAAAGGAAGAGAGACTTAAGGAATAGAAGACGTTCCCTTCATCTTGGTGGGGGGGCGCCTTTCAAGGGTTAGACGACTCAAAAAGGGTACCAAAGCGCCCCGAAATGAGTGAACATCAGGGGCGAAGACGATTCGGGGGGAAAGAAAAAGGGCTGAAGTTTGACATAGAATTTTCATCGCAAGGGAGGGCTCGTTGGCTGAATAATGTGAAGAAAGGGGTTACCGGAAATTGTGAGATTGAAAGTAGGCTTAGAGCAATTCCAGAGAAAAATTCATTGGGAAATGAAGGGAGGAAAGTCGTACCATGAGGCGATTCAATCTCTTGAGTCAAAATTACAATTGAAAGCGGAACCAAAAGAGCGATGCATGGAAAGAATTGGCTTCTGAGGAAGAGAGGAAAGGAGTAAGAAAACCGCAGAACGCGGAGTTCGCTTGCAAGCGAGGTAGAAAAACGGGTTGAATCTCAGAAAGTGTTGTTCTTAGGCGGGGCTAGCAAGAAAAAAACGGGGGCTATGAGGAGGGTCTGAAATTTTTTGAAGATTCTTTGCCCGATGTCTTCGCCTCTGGGATGTCAAGAAAAAGGTGCAAGCTGGTAGGGGTAGAGAAAGCAAGCGGAAGGGGATTTTCGCCGGTATCATGAAGCGCACGAAAAGAAAGGAACCAAATTTTTTTTGGGGGAACTCAGCGGGAGCCAAGGAAGCCTCCTATATCTCAGAGAGAGAAGGATAAGGGAGGGCCGAAAAGGAGAAGGGGGGAGAAAGTCTATACTTTTGCAATATTGTCCCTTGGGGAGAAAGAGAATGTCAGCAGCATTAAACGCAGGTCCTTCTACTGTGACCTTCGAAATGAAAGGTGAAGGCTTTAGAGCAGCATTGGGGGGTGGATCATTCTAGAATCTTCTGGAAACGGAAGAGTGGCTGGGGGGGATAGAAGGAGTATGTTCACGACAACCAGTGTAGTTTCTATCAAGGGATTCGCTTGCTTCAGTCAGCGTATGGGAAAGGGGAATGCCCGCCGGACCTTTGGAATGCATTTCTTGCACAACCGGGATCAGGAATCCGGGGTCGGAAGTCGGAAATAAGACGGGGGGGAAAAAACATGCTTCAAGGAAAGGAGTTTCGGGGGGTTACATAGGAGGAGGAAGGGTCTCGGAGCAATCAGCCGAAATGAAAAAAGAAGATTTGGGGAAACGAGAGATGGAACAGGGGACCTCCAGTGAGGAATGACTACGCATTTTGCGCGGAGGAAACGCAGAAATTGAAAAAACTACATGTGGAAAGGTGTGGGGAAGACAGGAGGCGAAGTCTGGGGAAGGGAAAGGGGAAGGTCTGGTGTTCTAAGAGTCCACTTCGTGGCAGGTTTCTGTGGGTTTGATGTTAAGACGAGGGTTTTCGAAAGAATTCGTTGAAAACAGCAAGGGGGAAGAAACCATGGCGCACCTTTTAGCCGAAGGAGGAGGGGGGGGGGGGGGCTACGGGAGTATCGTACGGAAATCTTTTCCAGGGCGGTTTAAGCGACCGGCTGGGAGGGAGGGGAGCCTGAGTGGGCGCTGGGACTGAAAGAGGTGACGGTAGACCTTGGCGGCTTCGAAAAACGTTGCTGAACTCGTCTGGCGAGGAAAATAGGCTCTGTGCCGGGAAATCTGTTATACTTCGCGTAATTTGTTGAAGGGCCGAATCTGTCTAAGGAAATGAAAAGAAGAAAAAAAAAAACGGAGGAGAAGAGGGGAGGTCGTCATTTAAGCGGCACGCCAACTTGACGCGAGTGAAAGAAAAGGGGGGAAAGAAAAACATCAAGGGGGTAAATTTGGAAGCCACTTTTGCGACGCCTAAAAAGACCTGAACGCTACAAAGAAAAGAACCACGCAGCGCTGCCTCCGCCGGCAAACAAGTTTTAAAATTCTGCACTAAAATCGCAACTGGAAAAAAAGAGAAGGAGAGGCACAACGTCGGCAGAGAGATGGGCAAGATAACATGCCGTTTTCATCTAGAAATTGCGCAAAACCGACTCAAAGAAAGAGGGGGATCTATAAGAAACATCTACGACAACTCAATCCAGAGGGTCAATAATGAAATGGAAACAAAGGGGTCAAACACAGGTCCGGGTCCATGAAGGGGGGGAAAAGAAGCGTAAAGGTTACGTACGTTAAAAGGAACTGATTCTACATGTCTGTGGACTTTATCAAGGTGGAGGGGGAAAAGCCCAAATGGAATTTGCCACTCAAGGGGATGAAGGTCTGAAGTCGTAAAAATTAGCTATACAGGCGCACAATCGAACGACTTAACGGCAGTGTCCCGTAAAAGAAAACGTACTAACCGGAAACTCGTGTCAAGAAAGAAGAAAAAGGCAAGACTGCAACGCTCGGTCGTCGCCCATAGAACAAGATTACTTGAATCAGAAGGTTGAAATCACAAGCACCGGTGGTATGAAACTCTAGCACGTAGAAAAAGCCTCGAAGGAGCTTCCGCTAGAATGGGAGAGAGAGGAAAAAAAGGAGACGGACCGCCGGCCAGAAATTTCGAAAGAGGAAAAGTCTCACGTCCATTTTATTAAAGAGCAGGATTATCGAACCAGGGGGGAGGAAGAAAAAAAACCGGGTGGCGCACAAGCCCTCTCAAAGAACGCGAGGTGAAGAATGGAAATCAACGAATTCATCGAATCTCCTCTCAAATTTGCGAAAAATGGAGGGTAAGCATAGGATAAAGGTCGTATAGTCTTGCCCTTCACGAGCAGAACGAATAGGACTAAAGCCAACTAGGATAAGAAATCCAAGCCCGAACATCAGGCAAAGATCATCCTCGAAAAAAAAGATAAGGCAAAGAACGTCACAACATCGACGAGACCAACCGCAGCAGGGGTTTGCTATTCAGAAGGCAAAAAAGAGGACAGACATCCTGAGGGAAAGGAATCTAAATATACCTCTGATAGATGTAAAAGAAGGGCTGTCGAGATAGCCGGGGATAAGCGGGCTGAAGGTTTGCGGACGTGAAATCACATGACTTGGGGGAGATTACCTTCCTAGGAAATCAAAAACTCTGCGGAGGGTAGCGATCGGGGTTTGAAGAACGCGGACAGGAAATTTTTTCGGAAAGAAAATCTTCCTTTTTGCATTTGGACGAAGAGAAGGGGAGAAGATGAATTTAAATGAAGCACGAAATCTCTTCGGCATGACATTCATAAAGCGAACCTTTGAATAAGGGAGATGGTGTGGACCAGCGCGAGAAAACCGGTCAGACAAATTGGCTACATTCAAACTCCGGTAATATAAAAAGAAAAAAAATCAAACTCAGAGGGACCAAGGATGGGAAACGCTCAGGCAGGGGCTGCGGTACAATTAAGCGTTCAACATCGCAGGGTGAAATAAAAAAACGATGAAGGAACAGAATCAGTACCCGACGCCTTCCCGCGGAACTTCAAGAAAAAGAAGGAGGAAAAAAGTGACAGCAGGAAGACGGTAAGACGACCTGAGTAATCTCCAGCCGCCGACAAATCCTGTCAGTAGAATGACGACATTGGAAAAGCATGCAAAGAGAAAACAAAATATGTAAAGGAAATATAACAAAGTTCACCGCCAACTCAAATAACAAAACAAGCAAGAAGGAGGCCGTTACACAGAACGAGTCGCGAAATGAAAGCTCTTGGTCGAGGCACCCCGCTTGAAAAAGGGAGAAGAACCCATTGTGAGGACGCTTGACCGCCACCCCCATAGTTGGAACGCCGCTCTCAAAAGAAACATTGAGCGAGAAATTTGTCAATTACCAAGCCCACAACTTTCTCCGCCACCTCAAACGAAGAAAAAAAAGGGCAAATTGATTCAAGCAGAGTGAAGTCAAAGACCGTGGCTCCCCGCGGACCACGAAATTAAATCAGTGGGAAAAGAAGAGAAGCAGATGCCCGGTTCAGAAAACACACATTGGGACTAAAATTCTAAAATGAGGGGGGCAAAAATACTTGCCGCGCACGGGAAAAAAGTAGGGCTTTTTCGGAATAACTCTCTCAATTAGAATGATCTGCTGGAAAAGAGGGGAACGTAGAAATAAGACCGCTTGCAAATAGCTCCTCTTCTACCATTTAGCGCGGGCACCAAGCCAGGATGAAGAAGTCTGTCCACGTAATAAAAAAAAGAAAACTCGGGTGCAGCGCACAAGACCCAACCAGTCTTAGGGAGAGAGAGGGAAGAATTTCACCTCACAGCAAACATCCGAACGCAGGAAGCCAAGTCAAAACGCAAAAACGGACACTCTTTCCACCCAGATCACAGGAAGAGATGAATGTCAAAAGGGGGAAAAAAATTGGGGGGGAAAAAAAAACAAAGGGTAGAAAGAATAAACAGATGGATTGGTGGTTAATGGTGAGGCTCGTTCCCTTCAAGAACAGTCAAGACACTTCTCTGGGGTGTCCATAGACTCTAGGGAAGGAAGGG
>Ga0179593_1279693_pt1 | contig 16877 bp, 19 predicted proteins | sample CZODoug2_1_08_16_FD_185931 | JGI IMG/M metagenome (GOLD analysis project Ga0179593, IMG submission 185931) | Vadose zone soil fungal communities from Angelo Coast Range Reserve, California, USA - CZODoug2_1_08_16fungal (PacBio error correction) | ecosystem: Environmental > Terrestrial > Soil >...
GGAAGGGGCCCCTGGAGGCGAGACAGACCGGGCGAAGGGGGGGAAAAATCGCCCGTTGAGAAATTTCCCACCTCAACACCCGAAAAAAAGGAAAAGAGATCGGGTTTCGGGGACCGGGGTGAAAAGCTTGGACAGAATAAGGGGAGGAGTTTCGGTCCGGTGGAAAAGGGGTCCAATTGGACGGAGGTGTGAGGAAAGGGAGGGTGGGGAGGCAGCATGTGTTTTCATGGGAATCCTGTGGTAACGCTGATCAGGGGTGAAGAATTTGCCAGAAAAGAAAACTTACTTACAGGGACGGCCTACAACACCGGGGTTTGGGGGGACTGAGGGGGGGGTCGGTTCTCGGCTAAAGAAAGAAGCTTTCCAGCGGGGCTAAAGGAACTTTTGAAAAAGAAAGGGGGAAAAGCGAAAGGGTTTCCGAGAAAAAGCTGGGAGGGGGGGACAGGGAACAGAAAGTAAGGAAAAGAGGAAAAAACATCTCTACCAAGACGCAAAGGGGGTCATCAAGAAAAATCCATCGGAAAAAAAACGGACCTTAGAAAAAAACTCGCCGTTCTCAGTGAGACCCGAACGGGGAAAAATTTCGGGGAATCAAAAGAAGGACAGTCCCGGTGATGCTAAAACCGACCTGAATCTCATCTAGACGAGGAAAAGCGATTTCAATCCTCGGAAGAAAGACGAAAACAAAAGGACACGTCCGGCTGGGTAAAACCGCAAAGGCGAGAGAGAAAATCAAAAAAAAAATCGAGATCTAAAAAGAAGACTCTCTATTCTCAAAACCTCTAGGGACCAAAAAAATCTCTCGGAAGGAAAAAAAAAGTCATCAGCTGAAAATTAAGGCCCAACGCTTAAAACCGGGGACCGAAAATCTCGCCGTGAGGAAAAAAGAAGAACGACAAATGTACCTGTATCGGACCTGGGGTCCACAAGAAAATCAACTTCGCAACAGCCAAATTGTCAAAGGGGGGGGGCGAACAGCAATGAAAAAGGGAGTCCAGAAAGGTTCATCCAGGGAAAATTTCAAAGCTGAGAGAATGCTTAGTTGGGAGCAAAATTAAAAGAAAAAGAAGGGGGAGGAGGGCCGGACTCTTACCCGGAATGTGCCCATCTGGGGGTTGAATCTTAAGCAAAATCTGAATGAAAGGGAGGATTGGGGGAGCCGCCACGCAGTTGGGAAAACCTTACCTAACGGACTGGGGATGGGAAAGAGCCAGATGAGAGAATGGGGCTCTTTTGGGGGGGAGGGGAATTTCAAAGGAAAGGAAAAGAGCGTTGAAAGGACGTTTGTGAATAACAGAAGAAAGACATCGATGGAGGCATTGGGGGGAAAACAGGAGAAGGAAAAAAGGGACGCTTAAAAACGCCATAAAGAAGGGCTTTTGTTCCCTGGACCTCGGTGAATTGGGAAGTAAAAAAAATATTTTTGGCAGACGAGAAGATAAGGTCACTCAAACGCGAGCGAAGAAGCGCTCATACAGGGGTGAGATTGGGAGGAAAAAAGAATGCAGACAATCAGTTTGGGAGTTTCGAAGCCGGGGCCAAAAAAAACTCGGGCTGAGTAATTCCAAAGAAAAAAAGGAGGGCGAAGAGTGCAACATATATGGTCTGGAGAAAAGAAAAGAGAGCGCACAAACAACAAAAAGGGAGGGGGGGAAAAGGCAAAGTATATTTGAACTAAAGGCACATACAAAAAACGATCTAGTGCCGGCGACAAGTACTGGATGGGGGGGGCATTACGCAAGAAGAAAAAAAAGAAGGTGTGTAACACGCAGCGAAGAGAACAGGATAAAAAGTTGCCTTTCGAGTTTGGGAGCAACGATACCCTTACAAAAAACGCGAGGTTGCTTCTGACTGAAAACGATCGGAATATAGGTCTCGTCGCCCAGTATGGGGAAAAAACCACCTATCACAAGAGGGAAAAGATAATCAGGGGGAGGGAGAGGGGGAGTAACGTGATAAGGGGGGCGAAAGGGGGGCTGCCAGGGCATTTGAAAATCTGCATAGTCTGCTGGATTTGTGAGCGAACACCGAAAAGAAGCGATACTGCCGTGACAAATGGAAAAAGACAAGCAGAAAAAAAAACGGAATCGAAAGTTGGGGAGCTCATAGCCATACAGGTTTTTGGGAAAAGGTGGTATTTTAAAAAGCTGAAAGTGCGAAATACTCTCCATTCAGATGAGTACAGGAGGAGGCTATCACAAGCGGGGGGTCAAAGTCGCCGAACCGCAAAAGATTGGGAAAGGAGGGGAGGTACCTCACATGCATGATTCATGGGACAGAAAAAAAGTCTGAAAGGGGTCGGACGAAAAGATCGAATGCGACCAAAACGCCAAGTAGCTAATCAGAGGACGCTCTCTAGGTCGGGGGAAAGGGGGTCTTGATAAAACAGAGGGAAGGGGTAGGCGGGATGGTAAGACTTCTAGCGGTCTGGGAGGGGGGTTACTCTAATCGCGTTGCGCGTCGGAAGAAGCCTTCTAAGAACATTCGCGATAAAGGTTCGTGGCAAAGGGGGGGGAAAAAAAGGCGGGCGGAGGCTGGGAGAAGAGAAAGGGGGTGGGGATTACGGCGAAGTTAGATCAGCACAGGTAATGGTCTTCTTCATAGGCGTATCTTAGACGAGAATTCGGCTGGAGGACCTGAATAAAAGTATCACCTGAATGAAAAGCGTACAAGAGGGAAGGTCAAAAGAAACAACGGAAAAGGGGGAGGGGGGGGGGTCAGCCTCCCTCTAGCAGGGGACCTATAACCTGAGTTTCTATAAAAATTTGCATCAGGGCATTATGCTTTGTTCGGCGACTTGGGGGGGACGAATCCAGGGAAACGAAGCAAGTTCAATCGAAGATCGCAGAAACCAGGAACACCGACTGAAAAGGGAGGGGAGAAAAAAAACTAGGTTCCATTACGGAAAAATAGACAAAATTTCTGAAAATAAAAGGAATATCCCCAAAACTTCCCCTAAAATCGGGGTCGCGAGAAATTTCAAACGCGATCGGGAAAAGTTAATAGCAAAAAAATAGGAAAACTGAGAAGAGAGGAAAAAAGAAGGACTAAATGAAAAACGGACTTCCTCAAAAAATCATTAAGAATCCCGGAAACGCCCATGGGATAAAAACAAAAGTCAAGTCCGAGTGAAAAAAAAAAAGAAGAGTCGCGGACTGCTGCAAAAAGAAAGGTCGAAAACAGAAGAGAGCTTGGAGGAGGTCAGTGTTGGTTCTTTGACTTACTCAAATGAAAGAAAACGCAGACGTACATTATAAAACTCATGCCAGCACATGAGGTTAAGGGGAGCCACAACTGTCGGGAAAACGGTAAAAAAAAGAGTATGTCAAAGCGGTGGGAGAAAAAAAGTTCAAGCAAGGAAAAAGAGACGAAACCACACCAAAAGGGATGAGCTCTAGAGGATTTGGATAAAAGTGGGGGGAAAGGGGGAAAAGCGTTTGAAAGAAATGAAGGGGAGCCTAGGGAGGTCGAGTAAGACTCCGCGAATGTAGCCAAGGGGCGAGAAAAAGGGGAAGGGGGCAGTGCCGACAGGGCTGGGAAGGGGGGGTAAAAAACCACACTACCCTCCTTCCAGAAAAGAGGGTTCACGTGGTGGAAAGGAAAGTGTTCATCGAAGCGAAAATTAAGGCAAAAAGAGAGGGTCCTGGTGGACAAGGGGTCCACATTTATGTAAAAGCAAAACGAATTGGGGGGAAAAAGCCTTGGTGAGGGGAGGCTGGGGGGAGAGAATGATCGGTTAGGGAAAAGGTCCTGTCTATCGAGGACGAAGATGCGGCTCGCATAAAAAACCGGAGTTGATGGGAAGTCCGTGGATTGCCCGAAAAAACACAGGGAAGAAAAAAAAAAAAGGGAATGGGAGGGAGTAGGAAAAAAGGGAACAGCTTCTAAGAAAGGTTAATGAGTGGTGTCGGTTCAAAGATAATGAGGAGAAGCAGGCTTGGGAAACGTCCAAAAAAAAGAGGTACTTGTTCAGAACTCCACTCGTGAGCGAAAGAAAACTCAAGGAGAGAAAAAAAGGGGGGCTCGAGCATGCAATCCAAAGAATGGGGGGGCAGGGGCTGTACCAGAGCTAAAGGGAAGGAAAGAGGTTACTGCCCGTGCGTTCTTAAATCACACCGCGGGCCAAATGATAAGAAGGAGGACCTCAGAGAGGCTTCATTCCCGCCGATTTGCAAAAGAAAAAGGGAGAGCGACCACTGACACTGATGGGACGAAAATCGACTACGGCCGGACAACACAACCCCATAGATCTGACCCATCCGAATCGATTCACAGAGATAGGGCAAAAGAGAAGATAGTAAAAGAATGCCTGAAACAAAGAATTTGCAAGGAAAAAGAAAAAACGCGCTTCGAGAAAGCAAACTACGTTCTCAAAAGCGCCTAAAACGACTGAGGGGGAGGGGAACAACGGGACATAAAGACGAGGACTGGAAAGAGGGGAAAAAGAGGATTGGCAGAAAAGCAAGGAAGGTTCCTACCTGAGAGAAAAGGGAAAAATTTCTATGAGATAGCACGATGAAAAATGGGTGTCACTCGGGCCAACGTACACACAAAGAGAATTGATAAATGGAGGAACGCGACCAGAAGGAAAAAAAGTTTTGGTGATAAAACGAAAGAATTAGAAGAATAGATCATAACTAGGGAGTCTTAAAAAATCGGCGTTTTCATAAAACACAACTTAAACGTGACTGTCTGGGGAAAAAAGGGGACCGGCGAGGAACCAACAATAGGTAGAGACTAGGCAGAGGTTAGTTTCAGGGGAAAGTGAAGGGCAACGGCAAGGACAAAGAGAAAAGCGCGAGGGTATAAACCGATCTGTGAGGGTACGAAAGCAGACTCGGGCCGATAGCACATTAAGGTCAATGACCAGTAACACGTTACGCAACTCAACACATCAGGTCTTGTTCTCTGTGAGCAGGGGGTGGAGACCAGAAGAGGGGGGGGGGGGGAGGAAAAAAAAAGGAAAAGATAGGTTCACAGACTAGAAAGAGATACAATAGGAAGTCCGTAGTGCTTATCCAATTCCAGACAAAAATGCGTGATAAGGGAAAGAGCCGGGGGTCAAACCCCGCGATCTAAGACTGCAATAATCAAGGGTAAACGAAGGGGGAAATAAGATCGGGGCTGCTGCATAAGCGAACAGAGAAAACAACAAACCGGAGGATGGAAAAGAGAGTCTAGAAAGAAAGCATACAAAAAGACAGCGATAAAAAGTCTAGTGAAATCTTAGCAATCCGGATCAAGGGGGGAATGACGAAAAGGGGGGAATCAGGGGATGGTGAACACCGCGAGAGGACCTTAGAAAAGATGTGTAAAGTCATATTTGGGGGGAAGAAAGTCAGCGCATCTTGCATAAAAAAAAAGAAGCAGCGAATCGAGTACAAAAAAAAGAGAACACCAACTATGAGGGCAAGACCACAGTAACCAACGCTCACCGAAGCAAAAAACTGTCTGGGATCGGCGTGGGAGTAAAGAAGGAGGAAGGGGAAGGAAGGGTGCTATGGGGCAGAAGTCGGAGGAAGGTCTAACAAAAATAGGGAAAGAGCGAGCTTTCATAAGAAAAAAATGGTTCACAGCAACAACTCAAAAAAATCGGGGGAGAACGAAAAGAACAAGACAAGTAAGGAAGTGGTGGGGTTGGTCTGAAAAAACTTCTGGCGAAATACGCTCAACAAGGGGCTAGACTGAATGATAGCTAGGGCCCAAAAACAAAGGGGGCACATTCCGGGTCGGAGGAGGCAGCATTCTTTGGAGGAAGGAAAAAAGTTCAAAGAAGTTCACTGAGAACTGAAGGTACTCGAAAAGAGCGGCGGGTGAGGGAAAAAACAAACGATTCGCTGAAAAAAAGATCGGGGTCTCTAGATGTGGACAGGGAGAGTCCGCGGGGGGGAGGGAAGGGGGAAAAAGAAAAGAGAGAGAAGTTGGACTGCGGGGGGGGGGGGAGCGAAGCCGTGGGAGAAAGGACCGGCACGTTGGCCGATGACGCAGCATCGACAAAGAAGTCAGCGGAAATCGAAAGGGGGAGAGTATCTTTATGATGGTTCGATCGCGAGGTTTTTGTAAAATGCGAGGAAGGGGAGGCGATGCCAAAGGGGAGGAGTAAATAGGCCGGTATCTTAGATGGATGACATATCGGCATTAAGAAGGATATTTAAAGCGGGTCATCACCATTCCAGGATTCTGTGGAGGAAGCAAAAGAAGGCAGCCAAAGAGGGCGAATGGATCGTTGGGTCAAAAAAGAAAAAAGCGAAGGTAAAAGAAAATGGCGGGAAAAAAGTTGCGCCGGAAAGAGTGAGGTTTGCTCGCAAGATTTTAGGGGACTAGAAGGATCGAAGCAGGGTGGAGGAAAAAAAAACTAAGCTAAATTAGCCGCCAGACAAGCTGTCACCGCGCTGAACAAAGCATGCAGGAGAATGAAAGAAGAAGAAGTTCCGCAGAACAAGGGGGCTCCCTTTCGAATCCCCAATAAAAAGGAAAAAAAAAAAACATCCGGTTGACTCAAAATGGAACTCTTTCGGAAGGAAGGGTATAGCCCGGGACAGTCTCAAACTTAAATTAACACCACAAACCAGCAGGGGAGAAGAAAAAAAGAGGATTGACAACCTCCAACTACAACTGTGTGGTACTCCGAAAAACCGACCTTAAAACCGGGACGACCTTGGGAGTAGGGCCTGGCCCCGGAAAAAAAAAAGATGAAACTAAGCAACTTGACGGGTGTACCGAAGGGAAGCCTCGGAAAGGGAAGAGGAAAAGGACAGGCAAGGGGAGCGGGTCCACTTTTCGAAAAAACCTGTCGCTATATGGAGCAGAGTATGAAGACGCAGGTGGCTAAAACCTTTCCATCCGGCCAAAGCGAGAAAAAACACTGGAGGAGGACAAATATTTAATTCAGTGAGGAAAATCAGAAGGGGAAAACGCAGACCGAGGCGACAGACATGGAACAGAACTCGCCAATGAGGCCTTGAGGAGCCATGGAAAAGCATGCCCCGCGAAAAAGGAATTGACCACACACAAAAAAAGGGGAAAAAAAAACCTGGAAAAGAGATCGTTTATTTGAGCGGGGGCGAACGAATATCCAGTAAAGGGGGGGAGGCTGGGGAGTAAAGTTGATGGGTTGGAAAGGATGGGAGCAGAGGTGTCATGGAGGATGGGGGGGAAATATGAGATGACTAAGTAGCAATCATCCGGGATAAGAGGAAGAGACAAAAAGAGAAGGTCTATAAAAGGCGGAGGGTGGGGTAAAGGCTAGCCGTTTAGACCAAAAGAGAGAGTAAAAAGCTGGCAAACAGAAAGTAACCCGGTATGAAAAAGGAAGGGAAAGGGGGAAAGCAGAGGAGGAAGAGAGGGGGCGAAATCAAACTAAAGGCGTTGGGATCTTCTTCCAACCGCTTCTCTCAACCAGATCAAACTGGGCAAGGGGTTTGGGGGGGCAAAAAAAAAAATGGGCATGCAACGCAGGGGGACGTCCAACCATCAGCAGGGAGGAGGGGGGAGGGGGAGAAATTTGCGGCTTCAGTCACTCACCAAATGCAAAGAGGACCAGCTGACGGATACGAAGGGGAAGCAATAACAGATCCATCATCGCCGAACCGCCTATTACGGGAACCGAAGACTGGCGGAGGAAAGAAAGGAGGAGGAGCAGACTCATCCCAAACAAATCGCGAAAAAGAAGCCTCTCGGAAAAATGAAAAAAGAGACAATCTCGGAGGGAGAGGGGCATAAGGCACCCAGACCCATGCTCTTAAGCAAAGGATCCCGTGAGGAAAAAGACTAACGAACAAAGTCAAAACTGTGGGTAAATTGAACACGACAGGAAGAAGGGGACTTGCCACAGTTCAGAAGGGAAAGGTTGGGTCGAAAAAGCAGATGACTTGGCGTCCCGGAACTCCGTCTCAGCCGTCATTTCAGGGGGGAAATAAGGAGCCTGGAAGGGAAAATGCAAGAATGAAAAGAAAGAAAGGCGCGCCGCTAGGAAACGTATGTGCCCAAAAGCTTTGGGTGATACGCCTCTTAAAAAAGGAGAAAAGAAAGAGGGGACAATCGATCCTTTAACGTTTGGCAAGATACCAACTCAACGGTTGGCTAGGCAAAAGAGGAAAGTTGGGGGGCGATAGAAAACGTTCTTTTTGAACGCTGTCGCAAGAAAAAAAATGCAACTGAACAGAGACGCGTTCAACTAGGTGTTGTAGATAACCAGCAGATCGATGCCGAGACGCGGGGCCGGCTCGGAAAAAAGGGGAAGAACTTACTCCACGTAGCACTTCCAAGAACAAGATCAGGGATTGGGGGAAACGTTGAGGTCTGATTTCACTAATATTTGGTGGAGACGAGAAGAGAACAGACACTAAAAAGAGAGGGCGGATAAGCAATCGCGACGCGCCAGGGTATCTTGAATTGACCACAAATCCAGCAAAAAAGGAGGTTGAAGGTTCCGAAGGGAGGGGTGTCTCGCTGCGTATGAACCGGGAGGCTACGAAGGGGGCCCAGAAATCGTTGGGGGGTGTCTCGCGGAATAAAGAGACAAAAAAACAAAAAACGAGGTAGGGGGAAAGTCTCGGGGATCTCCATCTGAAATGCCGCCGAACCTATCTAGGGAACGTCGTCAGAACAATAAAGGGGGGAGAAGATGGGGAGTGAAAAGAAGATATCGCTGGGGGGGGAACACGCGTCGCAAACCTTAATAAACCTAAGTTTCCGGCAGAGGTGTAGCCCTTGAGAGGGTCAGGTCTCTTCGATCGCGGCTGTTGTTGCTTCAAGTCCACAAGTAGCATCAGGGAAAAAAGATAAAGAGAAAAATACCGGAGATCCGGGGTGTCGTTCGGTTAGTACATGGGAAGGGAAGATCTCAGTTCTATCCCAATATAGAGGAGTTGTGATAGAAAACAAGTGGACACTCTAGCTGAGTGAGAAAATGGAGTCACAATGTATCTCCCAGAATAACAAAAACAAAGGAAAGAGTTGATCCCTAATACAAAATTTGGGAAAAAAGTGGCCGGAGGGGAGAAAAAGACGGAGAAAGAGATCCGGGGTCCGTAAAAGGATCAGCTGATATACACAAGGCATCAGGTAGCGAAAAAGACGCATTGCTTGGCTGGAGGACGTTACCGGCATCAACGGGAAGGCTGGAAAAAATATGAGGGGAAAAAAAGGAAAGAGAGGACCAAAGATGGAAGATCGTCAGACTAGTCGTGTTGGGACATGTTCTGAGAAAGTTGAGGGAAGATTGACGAAGAGTGGGGTCTTAGGGGTAAAACTCGTGAGACGAAAGACTGCTTGAAGAGGCGGAAATACTGGCAGGGAAGGGGAGAAGAGGAAGGATGCTTGGTAGTAGCTAGTTGGGGTGGGGTATGACGACAGGGGAGACTTTAAACAGCAGGAAGTTGGCGTCATGCGGGGCACTAAGATGGAGGGAAACATCGGCGGTCTTCCGTTGAGAGAAAACTGCTTTCGGTCGTTGGGGAGGAAAAAGGGGGGCATCAAAAGAAGAGAAGAGGAAAAGTGATAGGGTGGGTGCAGACGGCGGCGAAAAGGGCCTATGGCTAGCAACCCTTTTGCGTAAAAAGGGATGAGGTGTCTAGTGGGGGAAGAGACGGAAAATCAAAGTACTCGTCTGGAGCGTGGGGAAAGAAAGAGCAAAGAAAATAGAAAAACCCCTTCTCAAAAACTGAAAAGGGGAAGAAGAGGGAAGAGACGGAAAAACCCAGCGGTCGCGCCACGCGCCCTGCTACTTATAAAAAAACCTTCCACAAAATAAGGGGGGAAGGGGCCCTGGTCGAAGCCGCACTGTATCTGAACCTTAGGGAAAAGTCCCTTAACGAAAACAAAGGGTATCGCTTACCAAAAAAAGAGAACACAAAGATCACTCCCAAAAGAATTGGAGTGAATCACAGCCGAAAATCCAAGAGGCCAAGGAAAAGAAGACAAAGGACGAATGTAGGATTCACGGACAACGTCCAAAAGGTCGAAAAAAGTAGACAGAAAAAACAGTGGGGTGGGGGGCAATTGACCTCAAGCCTGGGCGCGAAAGGGAACTCTCCGGTAACCTCAAGGCCATTCACATGGAGGCGGAGGTCGCCACCCTTTCAGGAAGAAGGTCTAAGAGGGGAAGGAAAACGCGGGGCGAAGTGAAAAAAGTGTGACAGACTCCGTTTCGCATAATCAACAAAAAAGAGGAAAAGATAGATTATGGAAAACGTGGGGGTTTAGAAGGGAGTTGGGAACTTCATGAAGGGGGGGGGGAAGCCGAGGCACAGAAGGACTCCAACGCAAGAACCTGGGAGAGAAAGGGAAGAGGCGCATTTCCGCGCCAGATGGGGGAAAGGGGTCCAAAAAGCAAAAGGTGACAGTCAATAGAGTTTTCGACCTTTTGGTTGTAAAAAAGCAACGTATCCGGGGGAAGGTCCGGGACTCTTGTTTAAAAGGGGGGTTGGGGCAAAGAAGATTTTACAGGGGAATGCTGGGGGTTAAGCGAGGAGAGGTGGGAAAGAAAATGTCCGGATAAAATCGGAGCCAAGACAACTTCGAGGAGGGGAGAAAAAGGGGGGACTGTGGGAGTTGGGGTCGCGCTCCGCGAAAGGGCTCAGCCCTCCTGAGGCGGGGGTGGTGGAACACAGGGTGGGAGCAGGAAAGGGGGGGGAGGAGAGGTTTCATGGGAGGCGCATCTGAGCGAGTCTAAATCCATACTTTCTAGGAACTTGAGCGGGGAAAAACTCCAAGATCGCCCACCATAAAAACAGCTGCGATTCCAGAAATCAGCTCAGGAGAGGGAGGAATGGACACCAATATACAATCATCGAGTTGAAAAAAAGGTTGGCTTCCCTGGAAAAGGAAATGCATCAAGGAAGAAAAATTGGATATACGTAAGAAATTCCACATGCCTAACACAGAAGTTACATGAAACGCGCAGGAAACGTCAAGATCTCAGTCGTGAAAGGAAGATGAAAACCTACCAAGGAATGCAACCAAAATAGGGCGTACATAGTTCCGGACAGAAAAGAGCCGGTCTCATTGACAAGGAAAAAAAGCGCGCTAATAAGAATGACCTCGTGAGGGGAGGATTCAGCAGGCTCAAAGTCATATAAACTAAACGTCGGCCACATAGAGAGATAGGCCAAAACATCCACATCTGTAGGTCACAGGGTAAGAAATACTCTGATGCGCCACAAAGGACAATAGATCGGGGCTGAAAGAAGGGAAATCGTGATTTGGCGAACGATTCTTGAGGAGAAAGCGTCCTCAGCAAATCAACGAGAGAGCTGTAAGCGACTACAGAAGAGAGGAAGGGTTTACCAAGGCAATCAAAGGGGCAGAGCGAAAAGTACGGGGAAAAAAGAGAACGGGTATGATAAGAAAGTCAAGGACGTGAGATCGAATACATTGAGCTTGCGGACCAGAATGTTTAAACGGAAAGGACACTGTAGTAGCAAAAACCAACTAGTGTCTGCGGGAGGTGAGGGAAACAGGGTTCAAACGGAAGAGATCAAACGGTAATACCCTAGGGGATAACCCTCAGAAATAAATTCAGGACAGGTCGGACGGAACGAGCGACCTTAAAAAGGGGGCAACGATGCAGAGAACGAAGGGGAGTGGTAATGGGAAAGATGGGGAAGAACGATGTGTTCTTCCACCCCCATATATGGGTGCGCACCGCGAACCCTCCTCAAAAGAGAAAAGCTGCACGCACGAGAGGGCTCTTCAAGAGGAAGAAAATGGGCGGTTTTATAATCATGCAGGAAACGCGGGAAGAAAATTCGTGAAAAATTATACAGAGATAGTAACCCAGACAGGATGGAAGAGAAGAAGAGAGACAGATCAGCTCACCAACCACAGGGAAGGTAAAAGAGAGAGTTTCTCACTTATGACCAGAGAAAACCAACCGAAGAAATAGTCCGGCTCCTTGTTGGAGTAGAGCGGGGAAAAAGGGAACACCAAGAAAGAAGGAAACGGTTAAGTACACCTGGGGCTGGCATAGTGGTTAAGCCAAGAGAACGTTGGGAGAAGACGTGGATCTCTTCGGATAGGAGAGAAGAGAGGAGAGTCGAAACAAATATTGAAATTTACATAAGAAAACCAGGAAACGGGAAAAAAACCTGATCTCTTTTGTCGGGTCGTTCGGTATGCGACGGAGAAGAGAAGGAAAAATGTGACTAGCCTGACAAAGTAGAAATTATTGCTCAGGACACCGTCGGTCAAAGAGAGATCAGAGCTACTGACCTGCCACCAAGACGACCGAACAACCGAAACAAAGTAAGAGTTTGATCTTTCACAGAACCAGAGATTGGGGGTAAAACGAGAGGGAGAAAAAGAACAGAAAACCTTTCGGAGAAAGGATCATCAGTAAGAGGCTATCAAATTGGGACACAGTCGAAGCCATTAATCTATGCTACCGGAAACAGTCATTACAGCACTCAAATATAAAAACAGAACCAAGTAGATGCAGGGGTAGCAAAAAGCAAGAGGAAGGGCTGGCCAGCATAGATCTCTCGGAGACTGATCATCTTAAGATTGAGCGGCGGAGGTGGAGTCTGGTTAAGGTCGTGACATTACCTGGAAGAGAGAAAGATGTCGCTGGCATAGATTTGAGGCAAGCGCGATGGTGGGTCTATCGTCTCAGGTGGGATGCTCGAGCGCTCAGGGGGGGGGGGACGGTCGAACGGGGGAAGTGCCGGTGAAAAGGGTATCATATGAAATAGGGCATGAAAAAAAGGCTGAAAGGAAGGTCCGGACTGAATCACCTTCGGCGTCGGAGGATCGAGCCAGTGCAGCCAATCAGGGGAAGTATACAAGGGATCATTGGGGGACTAACCAACGCGGAAGATTGAGAACCCCCTTTTGCGCAAAAGGATTGATTAAGTACAAAGGAGAAGAGACGGGACTAGAATCGAGTAAGGGATGTAAAGAAAAGCTTCGGAAGAGATAGTAGGCCTTTCGGGTCGTCCGACAACTTTGTCAAAAGACGGAAGACTCGAAATCTAAAGAAAAATAAAACATACACATCATACTAAAGGTACAAAAAACATGAAAGAAAACAGTACAGAAAGAACAAAGGCAAATCAAAACGATCAAAAGAAAGCCCTAACAACACACACAACATACGTGTCGCCGAAGCGCAACTGATGCTGAGGAAGGAAACCTATGCCTGGAAAGAACAAAAGAGAAAAATACAAGTATCCTGCAACTACGAAAAAAAACGCCAGCGAGACAAAGGAAGTCTGAAAGAAAAAAAAAAAAAATGGAAGAAAAGACGAGTAGACATGGACCGGAGTAATCTCCAAAGGACGCTGATCATCAAGACCAAAAGATAAACAGGGAGAATATGCATGTCGGCAGGTCAAATGGGGAACATGATTAAGATTGCCCGGGGGCGGAAGAGATGAGAGATACAAGAAGCAAACATTTGTGACGCTGATTTGTTTCGGGCTGCCACCCTCAGAATTAACTCAGCGACACTAAGAGAAAGAAAAAAAAAGAGGTATGGGGGGGGGGGGCGAAACACCGTGTTAAGCCAGTTACAATCTACGCAGCCAAACAGGAAACGAGGAGGGGGGAAACGGGAGGAAAAAAAAGGGTGAAGTATCGTCCCACAGCTTAACTTGGCACGATATGCGAACACAGAAGAGGATCAAGTGTGGCAATATAAAACGATCAAACGCCAATGGAAGGGGCTTCGACGAGTCTGCAGTTGAGACAAAATGAAGGACAAAGGGAAGGAATGACCACAGCAACACACTTGGACCACAGTCACTAGAGAAGATAGGGAAACCAATGTCTTGGGGAAGACTAAATCGGAAAAGATCACAGGTCGATAGACAAGAGGGGAAAGTGGGGTCGGAAACTGTTACCTAAGTAAATGGGCAGGGCCATTGGGAAATGGGGGGGGAGAGAGGGAAGGTGTAGGAAAAATGATGCGGGGGAGACTTGGAATTGGCTAAGACCGAAGCAGAGCGGTAGGGGCGGTAGAAGCTCCGGCACGCCCGCCTGACTAAAGGGAGGAGGGAAACGAGGAGAGTTGTAGAGAAGTGGGTGCGCAAAAGAAGAAAAAGAAAGGTGGAAGAAACTAAGGGGGATAAGCGTTCGCGAATGGGACGCAACATATACTCAACGTGGCTCATGTCGCTAAGCGAGAGGCAAACAAAGGAAAAAAGTATCTGGAGGCCGAATCGAGGGCTGGAAGATCAAAAACGATGAGAGGAAGGATAGTCGAAAACACCATGGACCCACCATCACTCCTTCGCGAAAAGGGGGGAAAAAGAAGTCGGCCGAGCACCAGCAAGAGCAGAGGGAGACGAGGGGCCTGCCAGTTTACTAAGCACAGGCAAATGGATGAGAAAAGGGCCTACCTAAAGCATTCCCGATGGAAAAAAGAGCAGGACGAATGAACGAAGAAAACGGCAAGGCGGGCAAAAGAAAAAAGCTCAGCTCAAACCCCTAAAAGGGGGAAAAAAAGCATACGCGAGAGTGGAAAGCAACTACCCCAGCCATCTCTTAGATGAACCAGGGATCAGGGCTCAGCTTCCGACCTAAAAGGAGCCGGGAAACAAGAGCCAACTAAATATCGTCCCGGAGGCACAACTACTGTACTCTTAAGTCAGAGGCCCACATAAGAGCGTAATCTGGCCCGGCTCTGTGGTGAAAAAAAAACAGCAAGATTGGCGTCCGAGTCATCAATGTACATCGAGGTTAAAGGAATCATCAAAACCTTGACCTCCGATGAAATAAAGGCGGGTCGGAGGAAAACCGAGGGTCAACCCCAATCTGGGTTTAAATCAAGGTGTCCTAAAGGATGAAAGGGGGATGGGCGCCATGTTGGGCAATACCTACAAACAGGGAACTGTACTTTTGGCGTTAAGTTCAACTTATGGGTCGGGGGGGGCGTGTGTGTAACGGGCACCCGGAAGACACGCTAAAAAACTTTGGGGAAAGGGGGGGAGTGATGTAAACCGAACTAAAGGGACCGGATGCGTTTATCGGAAGAAGAAAACCCACGTTAAGGGACAACGGATCCCGACAAAGAGAAGGGTATGTGGTGTCCCGGAGATGGTGGTAATGGCCCACAACATACTTGGGGAATAAGCTCGTACTAAGATGCGGACGACTCTCGAGTCGAAATACGAGGCAAAAAGGGATCTTGCTTGACCGTCTTAAAGATTCGGGGTTACAGGGGGACTCGGGGCGCAGGGGAGGCGTAAGTGCCAAAGAAGAAACGCCTTCTACTAAAAACGAGCGGTTGGGGGGAGCGCGAGACAGAAGCACATCTCGATCAACAACAGGGGGGGGGGGGGGCGGAGTAGAGTAGATATAGTTCGTCTTATGAAGCTCCACCAAGAGATGGGCAATCAGGGGAAAAAGGAATCCGGGGCATTGGCATTACTCTCAGATCGCTGGTGACAGAAAGCGAGAGAAAAAAGGAGAATAAACAATGTGTATGAAGATTTGTGGAAGAGAAGATCGTCGCATTGTTCGTATCTTAAGATCGCGAGAGTGGCTTAGAGAGTTAGGGCCAAAAAAAAGATTGGGGGAGGTGTAAACCAACCTTAGAACCGAGGGAAAAGATTCTGAACGTTTTTGATCGTTTCCGGGGGAGGCAAAGGAGTGAAAAGGAGAAGCAAAATTGCGCTGATGTTTATTTGGTTTCTAAAACCGTTCCAAAAAAACCCGCGAGCATATGGACTGCACGGGTTGCACCACCATTTTCCAGAAAAGGAGACCAAATCTAGAGTGGCCATAGGTGTGGGGTGTAAGGTAGGGGGAAAACTGGACTGGCGAAATAACTCGAACTTTTATGACGGATAAGGCTGATCACAAGGGTGCCCATTAAGGTCAGGCGACGCAAGGGATGGGGCATGGGATGAGTGGGAGTGGCCTGACAGCTTGAATCGTCAGGAAGGGAGGACAGAGTTACGCCAAGTAAGCTCTGGTTCCAGACCCTGGCCATCCGAGAGCGAGCGGGTAGTGGGGAAAGTTATCTGAGAAAGTCGGGCAGGGCGGTTTTGAGGAGTCTATATTTGGCTTCGCTAAGGCAGAACGGGTTCGACGCGTCGGAAACTGCTGCTGAAGCAGCATTCGAACGCTGGGACGAGAGAAGGGGGAGCATCAGGGGGGAGATTAGGGATGGGGTCCGATCATGTGGGGGTTTTGAATGCTAGCTTCCCTGTGAGGGCGACGAAAAAGGGGGGCGTCTTGGCGGTACATCTGAGATTATGACAAGGCGGGCATGCTTGATGGAGGGCAAGAAAACGGATGGGAAGAGGTGAGAAGAAAGAGACACCGGGAAGAAAATCACGAGGAACGGCGAGATCTGGGGGGGGGGGCCGAGCGAGCTCCGATGCGGATTTAGCCAATTAAGTACGAGGGGGATAAAATAGAATACGAGGGAGTCTGGATAGGAAGAATAAAACTAATAGGGACGGACACGCCTCGACTCTCCACCACCTCCTGAAAAGGAGGGGAATACGAGCCTCGCAAACAACTCGGGTCAGGCAACGGCGAGTGCGCACGAGAAAAAAAGAAGAAAGAATTAAAACGACAGTAAATTGTGGCAGCGAAATTGTATTCCGGGGGGTCCTATCTGAACGTAGAAAGTAAGCTTACACCAACTGGGGGGCGTACAACAATGACCCAACAGAGTGGAATAAAAACTCCCGAAAAATTGTAAGCCGCCTATCAACCAAGGAAGACTGTCATTAGAAGCGTAGAAAGAAAATAGAGCGGCTTTTGACGGCCGGTCATTTGTGGATGTGGAAAAAAGTCCAGAATCCTGGTAAAAGGCTCAGAGTGAAATTATAGCCTGGGGCACATGGAGTGGGAAAAGAACAAGGTAGCCATACGTCAGGGAATTCCGAATTAAGTTGGGCGAAAATGAAATTTCATCGATAAGG
>Ga0179593_1539048_pt1 | contig 16877 bp, 30 predicted proteins | sample CZODoug2_1_08_16_FD_185931 | JGI IMG/M metagenome (GOLD analysis project Ga0179593, IMG submission 185931) | Vadose zone soil fungal communities from Angelo Coast Range Reserve, California, USA - CZODoug2_1_08_16fungal (PacBio error correction) | ecosystem: Environmental > Terrestrial > Soil >...
AAATGCCAAGGGGGGGTTGAAAAACGTAAAGTACATCAAAACTCACTTGACCCTCCATAAAAAGGGGGAAAACTTTTACCTATAATGGGAGGGGAGGGAAAGGAGACTTTTGGGGGGCACAAAAAACATGGTAGGTTGGACATCTATCGATAAAGGGATGAAGAGTACCTGCAACCTATTACGGGGAAAAAAAAAGGTTCATCAGGGTACAAGGGGGGGGCCGAAAGAATAAGGTGGTTTTAGACTTCGAAAGAGGGGGGGGGAGTCTCAGAGGGGGGGGGGACGGGGAGGGGAAAAGTGGACCGAGGACGGTGGGAAGGGGTCCATAAAATAAGAGGAAAACATTAAAAGCTCAATTCAAAAGGGAAAACCAGGGGGGGAAGACACAAACTTTCAAACAGGGGAAAAAAAAGAACACAGACGCAACAAAGAAAAAAAAAACACACAAAACAACGTTTCATTACTAAGGATCAGTTTAGAAGGGTGGGGGGGGGGGGGGGAGCCGGGCCACTGCTGGGAAAAGGGGGGGGGAAATGGCGAAAAAAAAGAGAAGTGGCATTCAAAAACGTTGGGGCAGAAAACCGACCTAAATTAAAAAAATGAAAAAGGGGGAAGAAAGGAAGGCATTATTTTCTGGAAAAGGGGGGGAGGGGGAGGGAAACTTTAGAGGAAAGGGGGTCCACACCAAAAAAGGCGAGGAATCCTGGTTTTGGTGTCAAACCTGGAGGAGGTGGTAGGGTGCTGAGGGTCAGGGAAAGGACAGGGGTGAAAAGGATCATCGGGGGGGGAAAGGGTCTCCTTTTGGGTTTGTATTGGAAAGGGCTACCGAAGTCTATTTGACAAAAAAGAGGGGGGAGGGGGAGAGGAAAGGGAAAACACCGGTAAAAAAGAAAATGAACACAAAGAAGAAGAGACCCAGGTTCTTCAGAAACCTTAAAAATCTAGAGGGACACTAGACACAAATAACTATAATAAGAAAAGTCAAGGAGGAAAGGGGCTGAAGAGAGGGAAAGAAAAAATAAAAGAAGAGGGAAGAGTACTAATGAGGGGAGCAAAAAGACCTTTATTCAAAAAACACCCTGGGTGAACCAAATTTGCTAAAGGCCTGCTGTGAAAAAAAAAACAAGGAACAGACAGAAAGGGGGAAGAAATCTCTGGACAAAAGGGAAACTATGGGAAGGACCTGGAAAACATTTTTTCAATGTGCTCAAGAACAGCTGGAAGGGGAAATTTGAGGAAGAAACGCAAAGGCCTTACTAAACATAAAGGGGGGGGGGGGGGGGGAAGAAAAAAAGAGCTATTGAAACTTTTTCGGGGACAAGGGGAAAGATCAAAGGGGTTTCACTGAAGATAGGGGTGGTTTGCAGTCACCTAACTCCAGAGAGGGGGAGGGAAAGGCAAACCCCAAAAAAAAAAAGATTTGTGTTATATCAGGACTGGCGGAAGGGGGGAAGAATCGAAAAAAGGGGGGAAAAAACGGAGAAGAAGGTGGAACCGGAGAACGTGCCTTGAAAATTCCGCCAACTCGAGAAAAGCAAAAGGGGGGGGGAAAAACATAAAACGGAGGGGGGACCGGACGAAGAAAAGAAAAGAAGAGTGAATCCAGAAACTGCTTAAATTTAAGGGCCTCGAGAAGACGGGGGACCTGAACTCCCATCAGAAAAAAGGAACAAAAGAAGGGAGAAGCAAAAAGGGAGACACTTGCTCCCATGACCTTTAACTTAGCTGAGGGGGAGGGGATTCTTAACAACGTATACATAGAGAAAGGAAGGAGGGAAAAAAGGGCACCAGGGGCCCCAATTTCCTCAAAAGGGTGAAGTTGGTAAGGGGAAGACACAGTTTAGGAGAAACGAAAGAGCACAAAAGAGGCTTGCAAAGTCAGGGGAGTGTTGCAAAAATCACAGCTAAAAAAAAGGCAAGGGAAAAATCTGGCAAAAAATAGACCGGAGGGGTGAGGGGAGGACACGTCAAACAGGGGGGAGGGAAAGGTAAAACCTTACAAGAGGACTTGTTTTAATTCTACAGGGGAAGAAAGAAATAGCGGATAGCAGAGAATAGGAAGGGAAGGGGAGAAAAAAACCGATGGTAAGAGGGGGAGGTGGGGGGCGAGCTAGGGAGGTTCTTAACAGGTTGCTGCAGACCGTAAGGGGGGTCGGGGACGTAGCAAGGACACGCCAACATGGGAGAGGCAAAAGGAAAGAGAAAATGTGCTTTGGCAGAGGGAGAAGGATTTGACAAGCCGATTTCCAAAGTGTGCCTCAGCAAAAGGGGGAAAGGGTTTGCTCCCATTCGCACGGCGCGAAAAGGCGGGGGCAGGGGGAAAGACATTCCGAAGTGGCCGCCTTTTTACAAAGCCCTCATCAAAAGGGTCAGAGAAAAAATGACGGCAACGAGGCGATGTGCAAAGGAGCAGAATGCGAAAGAAAAGGAAGTCTGACGAAAAAGCAAGGGGGGGGGGGGTGGGAAAACCTCGAAAAAAAAAAAATTAACCGTTCTTCTTTTAAAATTGTTCTTACGAGCGACAAAGAAAAATTGACGAAGAGCTGGGACTTTGAATGCAGGTGAGGAAGGGTGGGGCAAATACTGACGGGAAGGGCGACGCAAAAGGGAGGGGAGTCCAGTTACCCGTTGTAAAAAGTCGGCTCCAGGGTAAGAAGGGGGAAAAAACAAAAGGAAACAAGTGACTCGAATCATGTCAAAAAAAGGGAAAGAGCGAAAAAAAAAAAAAGGAGGAGGAATAAAAAAGGGAGAGTCCACTTGTTCAGAGTCTGTCTAGGGTGTCGGAAGGACGGGTGTGAAGGTACGCAAAAGCGCTAAAAGGGACCAGGCAGGGGAAGGAAAAACGGAAGTGAGAAACAACCTATTGAGTAATAAGGGGCCATCCAACTTGCAAAAAAACTGAGGAGAGGGAAGGGGAGCGAAAACCGAAAAATTGAGAGAAACGAGACGACAAACACAAATGCTTAAAACGTGGAGATACGGAAAGAAAGAACAAAAGGCGCCTAAACAATCCATGCGACAAAGAAAAAGGAAGAAATAACTTAAAGTGTACAGAAAAAAAAGGCGGGGAGGGAAAATCATAAACGCAAGACTGTAAACAAACAGATTGTAAAAGAAGGGGCAGGGGTTAAAAAAAAAAAAAAAGTAAGGCCAACCGGGAGGCAAAAAAGGGAGGGCTATGAATCCACATTTTTGTAAAAGAGGAGGGGGAAAAAATCCAATTTCGCATCGGTCCAAAAAAAAGTTGGGGATAAAAGAACCATAAGTGGAGGGGGAAGAAGCTGGGGGGAGGGGCTGTGGTATATGACGCACGAGGTAATAAAAAAGCCCTAAAAGGCAAAAAACCAGCCATCGCCAAGAGCCACAAAAAAAAACGAAACGAATCTGGGAAGGAAAAAAGGAAACTGAAATAGGAAACTATGCTTGTAGAGGAAGGCAAAGGGGGAAGAATTAAAAGAAAGGGGGGGGAAGGAGAGAAAAACAATCCTTGGGGTTGGGTATCAAGCAGGAAAAGACGGGAGCAAACGAACTCAAGAAAATGGTAAAAAGGGGTGAATGGTGAAAAACAAAAGGGGGAGAGGGGAATGAGAAGAAGAGGCATTTGGTAGAAAAACTGGCATTCTAGAAAAACTGGGGGGTTGGCAAAGGAAAAAATACAAATGGGACCATGGGGGGGGGAAGGGCGGGAAGGCTCAATCATGTCTGACTATAGGGCTGTTTTTGTAAAAGGGGAACAGGGAGGTAAACAGCTTCAAGAGCAGGGAAAAGGAACTGGGGAGAAAAATCAAGGCGGCACAAGGGGGGGTATTCTCGGGTTGAGCAGGGGGAACTAGTCTTTAGCTACACGAAAAAAAGAAGAAAGAGAAAAAGGGAAAAGAATAGAAAGGGGTGTTCAAGGGGGAAGGCTATTTCGTGTCGATCGGAGCTAAGATCGGGATGCTCGGGAGAAGGGGGGGGGTGAAAAAAAGGGGAGGAACAAAAAATCATGGCAAATTGGGGGTACGTTAATCCAAGCAACCGGATTGCCGAGGGGGGCAAGCCTTCCTGCGCGAAAAGAAAAGGGGGAGTAAAAGAGGTGGAGGAGTGGGGTGCATCGAAAAAAATTCGCAAAAGACACTGGATCCAGCTGGATTTGGGGACGCAAAGCAAAAATCAGGAGGCACTGGACGCCCCCCGGGGACCCCGAAATAGGAAGACGAGGGAAGGGAAAAAATACGAGGGGGGCGAGGGGCGCAGGGAAGGTGGTTAATTTCTCGTCACCGGGGGGCAAAAACGGCGAGGAAGCCCCTGTGCCACTCAAAGGGGGGGGAGGGGGAAAAGGAGAAAAAAAAAAGAGTCCAAGTAACGGTCAGGGGGGGAAAGTCCGGGGAATTAATGAAAGGTGTGGAAAGGAGAAGCAGGCGAAAGTGCACAATTCATTGAAAAAGGGAGGGGGGAAATAAGGAGCCTTGCAAAAAGTGGGGGATAGCAAAGAAATCTAGGTTGGCATAGAAGGTGGAGGGGATCTCTAAAAAAAAGGAGAAAAAAAGAACCAGACGAATGCAAAGACAAAGGTAAGCGATGAATATGCCTTCCAAGTGCAAAGGAAGAGTGGACAAAAGGGGGAAAAGGGGGGGGAGAATGATTCTAAGTAAGGGAATAAAGGGAGGGGGTAGGGAAGAGAACGAAAATCATCAGGAAAAAAAAAATAGGGGGGGGGAAAAAAAAGGATTGACGGGCAGTGGAGGAACAAAAAAACCCCCAAAAGGGAGAAAAATAAACATATGATGAAACAGGGGGGAAAGAAAAAAAAATAAAAAAAAACATCCAGCACAAAACAGGAACAAAATAACTAAAACTGGGTTTCGCATGGGACACCAAGAAACAAAAAAAAACCCTGACGTCGCCAAGCACGGTGGTTGGGGGAAAAGAAACAGAGGCCTGCCTTACGAAGCAAAAAAAAAAAAAAAGAAAGAATACGAACCGGGGAACAAACGGAGCTTAATTTTGTTTCTAGGATGTGTTTCCGGTGAGAACGTCGCGGGTTGGGGGGGGGGGGAGTAGTAAATCAGGGGGAACGCAGAACAAAACGGAAAAATCAACCCCCGTCTAACAGGAGGAAGGAGGGGCGACAGGGTTTTTTGGTTGTGGGGAAGGTGGAAGGGCGGAAAAAAAAAAAAAAGGGGTAAAGTGGAAAGTGGAACAGTAAGTTTTGGCCAAAAACCCACGGGGGAAAGGGGAGTGGGAAGGTGGCGAGGGGGCAACCACGAGGAGAAAGAAGGATGCTGGGGAAAAAGGGAAACAAAGAAAAGCTACAGAAAGTCGGGGAAGATGGGGGACAAGGAAAAAAACAAAAAAACAAAAACAAAAAATCTGAGAAGTTCCTAGAAAACCCAATTAACTAGAAAAGGGGGGGGGGAGGGGAAAAAAGGGGAAAATTACTCAATAATTGAGGAGAGGCAGGTCCATCTGGGAAAAAAAAAAAAAAAAAAAAAAAATCTATATTCCAAGAAACCGAAACAGAAGAAGCGGTGCGATGAGTCGACCAGAAGAGGGCAGGTAAGAAAAAAAAAAGTCCAACCGGGGAAGGGAAAGAAAGGTTCAAAAATGTTACCAAAGGATTATTATTCAAAGATCAACAAAAAAAAAGGAGGGGAAAGACTCATCCTTTTAAGTCCCGTCAACTAAGAAAAGAAAAAAACCATCCCAATCAAAGAGGAAGGTAAAAGAAAAGAGCCCAGGAAGGGGGAGCGGAAAAAAATTAATCTACGCAAAAGCCGGGAGGGGGAACGTAACTCCGACAAAAAAGAGCAATCCAAAATACGAGAAAGAAGGGACCCTTCCTAATTTGTGGGTGAAGGAGGAAGGGTTGTACTAAAAAAAAGGAGGGGGGGGGGAGGGGGGAAAAGAGCTAGAAGGGGTTCAGGGAGACGGGCACCTGGCAGAAGGGAGTGTGCAAGAAATCGTCTCTCGTGGAAGGCAGCACGAGGGCAAAAAAAAGGGCGCAAAAAAAGAAGGCCCCCTTGAAAAGCACGCAAAAAGGCACCCGAAAAAAAAAAAAAAAAAACTCATTGGAAAAGGAAGGAAACTGTGAGACGGGGTCCGTTTCCGGGGAGGAAAAAGGGTTATTTCCGGGGAAAAAAAACGACCAACCCCGAAAACACTCAAACAGCCAAAAGGGGAGAAAAAAAAAAGGACAGAGAAAAGGAAGGGCTTCGCAAAAGGGGAAAAATGGCTTTCATGGAAGTCCGGCTTGGGGCATTGGGGACGAGAAGCCTTCTAGGGGTGCGGTACGGGGGGTCCAAAAAAAAAAGGCGCGGAAGAATAGGACATGGGTTGGGTTCGCCGGACGAAAGTGGGTATCGGGAAGGGGGAAAGGGAAGAAAAGGGGAGGTATTAAGAAGAGGGGGGGGAGGGAAACATCAAAGGGGGGTGTTTGTAACTTAATAAAAAACGTATCGGGACGGGCGGGTGCATAGTAGAAGTGACGGCGGGAAGAGACCTTAAAAACGAAAGAGCAGAAAACACAAAAGTTTATGCAAAAAAGCTCAAGTAAAGAACCAGAGAAAGAAAACGAGACGAATATTGACTCATACAGGGCAAAGGGGGGGGGACAAAAAAGACAGGGGGCTAAAGGGGGGGAGTGCAGCGAAAGCATCAAATTCGTTCGGAACACTCTGGGGGGAGAGAAACAGAAAAAAAAAAAAGGGGGAGAAAGAGGTGGGGACTGCGAATGGGGGAAAGAACATTGTGGGAAGATTCTCACGTGGAGGGGGCAAAAAAGGCAAATAAAAAACATACAGTGCGAAAAGGGGGAGCCCTGGGGGAAAATCAAAAAAGGAAGATGGACCCTGACAGACGGGGGGTGGCAAAAGGCTTACACGCGCATCATCGGAGGGGGTCCCTTTGGGGGAGGAGAATAAAAAAAAGGAACCTTCGACAAAGAGTGTTATTGGGGAAGAGGAAGAGGATGTCGAAAGGTGTGAACCAGGAGGAAGTAAAACTTTCCAGTTTCTGGGGGGAGGAAAAAAAAAAAAAAACGCCGCTGATTGAGAGGTCTGGGGGGGGGAAGGGAAAAAAGAAAAAAAGAAAAAAAGGGTAGAACGAGACAAGGAGGGGCGGATGTCGAAAAAAGGCAATGCTTTGGGCACCAAAGACCGCAGAAGCTGGAAATACGGAACATTGGGAAGAGGGCAAATCCAAAGCGAAAAAGTGGGAAAAAAGCAAGCAACCCAGAGGAATCCGGAGCGGGGAAAGAAACGAGAAATAAAAATCTCGTCAAAAAAAAAATGGGGCATGGAAGAAAAAATATTCCGGGTTTACCTTGTAACTCCCAGCGAGAAAGGAAGAAAAAGGCAAAGAAGAAAAAAGGGAAAGAAAGAGAAAAAAAAGGTAACTGGGGGAAAGCGACTCGTTGGGGGGGAGAAGTCTTTCAACGAAGAAGAAAATAGACAAAAAAATATTCGCTGAATCAAAATGGAAGGGAGGGGGAAGGTGAAGGGCACACAGGGGGGGGGAAAAGAAAAAAGGCAAAAAGCGCTCCCCAAGAGAAATATACTTCATCGAGATTAATTGGTTTAATGAAGTTTCCAAAGGAAAGGGGGACAAGGAACAGGGGAAAAGCGGTCCTGGAAAGGGGGTTCGGCTGGGGGGGGGAAAAAGAGGAGGGCAGGGGGTCCCTTACCAGGCGGACGGGGGGGTTGGTCGCGCGAGATGGAAAGTAGGCATGGAAAAAAGACCGTCAAACAAAAATGGAGAAGGGGGGTCGTGGGGGAAAGAAAACGAGATGTTCAGGCCAAGGGGGGGGGTTAAATATTCGGGTTTAATGGGTGGGGGTGTTTTAGAAAAAAAGAGGAAAAAGGTTTTAACAAAGGGAAGAAGATAAAAACAAATGCTTCCAAAAAAGGAGGCCGTTCACCAAAAAAATCTGAGGAGGAGGAAGGGCGCTGCGCAAGAGCAGCGCTTTGGGGGGGAAAACAGGGGGGGGAAGTGAAGAAAGTGAAAGATGGGTGTTCAACAAAAAAAGGAAACACAACGGAGGGGGGGAAAGGAAACCCATAATTTTTACATTTCAAGGGGGGGGTAGGAGCGTTGGACCAGCAAGGGGGGGAGAAGGACCCTCAAAACCGAGCTTTTTCAATCAAAGGACGAAAAAAAAAACGAGAGAACGCCTGCGAAACGGGGAGACGAAACGGGCAGGCCTTTGTTCCGCGAATCGGGGCCAAGGTTTCGAGTGAGGGGGGGGGGGAAAACGGGGAAAGCTACAAAATCCAGACAAAAAGGGTTTCTGCCGGTGAGGGAAAAGGGGGGAAATACGACACTTAAAGGGAAAAAAACGCCGGCGGGGGAAAAAAGGAAAAGCCGCTTTATCGAACAGTAACATCGCAATGAAAAAAAAGAGGGCCGCATCCCAGGGAAAAAGCAAGAGAACAAAACAAGATGAAAAAAGAAAAAGGGGGTGCAAGGATCGATCTTACAAAAAGGAAAGTTCGTTGACAAGAAGGGGGAAAAATTGCAAAAAAGCGAAGCCACGGTCCCGGCTGAGTCAAAGGGACGAGAGACAAACCAAAACCTGAAGAGATTTCAAAAAAAAGGCATCAACGTCAATAATACCAAAAACTAAGGATGGTCGTACGGGGGGGAAGTCTTACGAAAAAACTGACTTGAAGAAAGAAAAGGAGGAAAGGCAATGAAAAAAGGGGGGGGGAGATGAAGGGAAATCAATGCGCCTACCCCATGCAGAAACCACATTTTGGAAACGATAAGGAACACTGAAAGAAAAAATTCAAGGGAGGGGAAAAATAGGAAAAAGCGAAAGGAAAACAAATGGCTAATCTGTGGAAAAAAAACTGAAAATGGGGCATGGACAGAACGGCGCCAAGGGGTGAGAGATAAAACTTGGTTCAGGCGAGAAAACAGGGGAGAATCGGTAAAATGAAAGAGAAGGCAGGGAAAAGACTCTTCATGAATCGCAGATCAAGGGGGGAAAAAAGCAAAAGTTCCAGTTGGAGCATTACGCTGAGAAAAGCAAAAAAAGGCGGAGGGAAAGGAAAAAACAGGGGGCAGCCCCAGAGAAAAAGGCCTCGAACAAACTAAAAAAAGGATGGGGGTCAAGCTGTAAAACGGGGAAGGGGTCAACGGGATTAGAGAAAAATCGGAGAAAGAACAGAATCATTGGTAATGGGAACTGAGAAAATCAAGCAGAGGGGTTTACAAATTCCAAAAAAAAAACGAGGCCCACATCTACTGGCCCCACCTTTTAAAGTGGGGAAGGGGAAAAAGAGAGATGGGAAGAGATCGGGAAAAAAATTGGGGATGAGGCGAAATTTTCATATCACCCTTGGGGAGCCTCAAGAAGGAAAACTTTTGCTGGCCTGGGGGGGGGGAGAAAGAAGCGAAAGTAGTGGGGAAGGAAGATAATGACAGAGAAACTTTGAAAAGAAAGGGGAAAAATGCAGAGTCAAGGGGGGAAACCAGGTACAGTCCGCACTGGGGGAAGGGGGAAAAAGGACATGAGAGGTGGAGTCACGGAGGATGTCCACAAACGATTATGCAGGGCCCACTGGCAAAAAAGACCCGTGGAAAGTTGGGGGGGAGGGAGGAAGGAGAGAAGCAAGAAGGAGGGAATTACTTCTGAAACAGTGGGTGTGCAGTCGCGGCCGGCACCTCGGGGCCAAAGGGGGAACTTATCCAAGGGGGAGCGGATGGGCAAGCGGGGGGAGGAAAAAAAGGAGGAAGAGACAAAAAAGCAAGAAAACTAAGATTATAAGATTGGGTGCCCTCTGGGACAAAGGGAAAACAAAGAGCACGAGCAGCCCGGTCAGGGGAAGGGGACGCCCAAGAGCAAAAAAACCAGAAAAGGAAACTTGAAAAAAACACCGGCAAAGGACCTCATTACCTCGCGGGGGGGGCAGGGCAAACAAGCAACAAAACTATTATCAAAAGGGGGGAAAAGGGAATGTGTGAGGAAGCCTCAAAAACAGTGTCAATTCAAAGGTCACTAGGAAGCCAAAAACAAGCCCTTTGAACAAGGGAAATGTCAACAGGCAAGGGTAAGGGAAAAAGACCTCACCGAGCCATGTGAGGGGAAAGTATTTCTGAGGGCGAACAAGGACAGGAAGAGGAAAAGTAGGCAAGACCAAATATAGGAAACTTAGGGGAAAAAGGACAGAAATAAAGAGGGGAGAATCGCTTAATCGATCCACGGTCCAGAAGAAAAAACGACTCCTGCATCCCCTAAGGAAGGGTGACAGAAGATTAGGTAAGACTTTGAAAAAAGAAGAAATAAGAGGGGGGGTTGCGAACAGTGACGGGAGCAAAAATTGGGCATGGCGTAAGATTACGGAGGGAAAAAAGAATCCAGAAGAAAAAGTAAAGACCTCACCAGAATACTTTCGAGGGGGGGGGGTAACTAAAACCAAATGATAATCAAAAATGGGGAAAAGGAAAAGAACGAAAAAACGACAATTAAAAAGAAAGCACAGCACTAACACTGGGAACCCCAGGAAAAGGGAAGCCACCCCCTGAGGCCGCAAAGGGGGGGAAAAAGAGAAATGAAGAAAAAAAATATAAATAATTGAAAAAAAAGGTAGCCTTTAGACCTTGAATTGTGGGGTAAAGTAAATTTCCCGGGTGAGAAAAGAAAAAAAGAAGGGGAGCCCGGGACAAAAGGGTTTCGAACAGTCCTCCCTTTTGGAAAGAAGAAAAAAGCCAAACGTAGAAAAGAAGAAAGGACTCCAGAAAGAAGACAGTTTTTGGGGGGGTTGTGTGCGGGGGGACGACAGCTGCCGGGGGAATGGGAAGGAAGGGACAAGCGGCCAAAACAAAAGGAAGATTGCGGAGGGGGGTCACAGTGAGACGTATGGTCCCTTAAAAAAAGAAACCAGCGAAAGGAACACGTAAAACAGAAGTGGTGGGATAATCGGAGGGTGGCCAACGAAACCAGAAAACCGCGGTACTTTTCGACAAAAACCCAAGATCAGAAAAGAAAAATTTTTAGAGGGGATCAGGGCCCAGTAGGAAGATCCTGGCAGCGGGGAGATTATCTAGTGTGAAAAACAAAAGGGAACCTAAAGGAAGGAACAGAAGGAGAGAGGGACCCCAGAAAAAGGTATAAGGCCCTTGCAGCAAGCCTGATGGGGGGGGGAAGGAAACCCATGAAAAATGGAAAAAAAATGATCTCGAAGAAAAACAAAGGAGGATGGGAAAAAAAAAAAGAAGAAAGTAAAAAAAACTTGGGGGGAAAAACTTGCTACTCCTGAAGGGGGGGGGTGGGGGAGCAAGGCGCTTCCTACCACTCATTCCGACGAAAAAACGAACCCGGGAGGATCAAATGGAAAAAAGGAAATCAGGAAAACGCTGTAGAAAAGAAAGGAGGCGTATATCCTCTCTAGGAAAAAAAAAGCAGCTGCCGGGATAGAAAAGATTCGCACAAAAAAAAACAAAAGTCAGAGGGGGAAAAAAAGGGGGAGGTCACAGTAAGGGGTTTTAGGAGGAACCGAAGAAACACCTGGGGAGGGGCACCGATCGTTATAGACAACTTTTAGAGCGTGCCAGACGCCGGGTTTTTCTTAGGACCGAAAGTGGGAAAAGAAGCAGAAAAAAAAAAAAAAAAGAAAAAAAAAAAAAAAAGAAAAAAAAAAAAAGAGAAAAAAAAAAAAAAAAAAAAAAAAAAAAAAAAAAAAAAAAAAAGGATTCCCCATGTCAGCAAAAAAAGGGTCCAATGTCCAAACGTCCAGCCGGGAAAAACGCCAAACAAAAAAAACCCTTGGGATAAGCAAAGCGTAATCCTCTTGGAAAAAAAAAGGGATGGCGCCGTAACACTATGAAGAAAAAAAAGAACGACAAACGAGAACACTCAAAACCTTCGACGTCCGAAAACGGAACATCAGAGGAAAAAAGGGAAGCCTCGCAAGTCGAGGACTATTTTCAAGAGGGAAGGGGGGGTCGGAAGAAGCCAAAATTAGTCCCTCCAAAAAACAAAAAAGGGACGCTACCAACTAAGGGGGTTTTCTCGGGCGGGAAAAAGGGTGGTAGCTTGAAACGGAAAGGAAAAGTTCCGGGCAAGGATTGATCATCAATTAAAAAGGGAGATGGCGGGGGGGTTTTATTTGAAGGAGGCAGAAAGGGAGACTATTCTTTAAAGAGGAAATTATTAGAGCCTTCGTGGGACGGATAATGTGAAACGCATCCGGAGACCCAAAGGAAAAATCTTGGAAAAAAAAAGAATAGAGACAACGAGAAAAAAATATCGGTTTCATAATTAAGTATGCCGGAAAAAACTGGGGGAGAAAAACGGACCACAGCGAAGAAAAAGCTGGAGGGGGGGGAGACAAAAAGGGGAAAGACTGGCAGTAAAAGAATTTGCTAATGCGCAATTGGCCGATCGTTTGGCAACAGCAAACAATACCCAGACAAGCAGCAAAAAAAAAACGCAAACGCCATGGGAATGAAGCAAAACGGACCATCACCAAGGGGAAAGGGGGAGTGGAACAATAAGCGGACCCAGTGGAAAGCAACGTGTGAGTAGAGACCGCCTCGCAGATCCATAGGGGGTTTTTGCTGAAAAAAGAACGGAGGTCCGGTCCAGTGCCTGAAACTTGGGGGAAAGAAAGGGAAAATTGGTGGGGGGCGCACAACGACGAAAGGGCTGCATGAAAAAGGGAAGGTTCGAATTTGTCAAATAAACACGCCAGCACGTTGGGATCGCCCTCGGGGGGATGGAAAAGAAAAGATCAGGAAAGCCGAAAAAAAAAACCAAAACAGGCACGAGGCCCCAATTGAAATAGGGGAGCAAAAAGCGAGAAAAACGGTCAGAAAGGGGCAAAGAAATCTTCAAAAAAAGAAAATCGCTATCGACGCAAAACTAAAGGAAGAAAAAAAGGGGGGACAGAGTTCTGGTTAGAGAAAACAAGTAGAAGGAAGCCACTCGCGAGCAGACCAAAAAAGGAGGCACCGGAGAACAAAAGGAAGGGCGCGAAAACTGCGAAAACGGTCTGAAAAAAGTGAGAAGGTAAGTGGAAACGAAGGAGAGGAAACCAAAGGGTCATCACAGGTTAAGGAAGTTTGCAGTAGGGAGAAACCACCAGTGGGGGGATAAATGCCTCGAAAAAGCCCAATCGCGGTAGAAGGGGGGGGAAGTCAGATTAAAAGTGGGGGTTCAAGTTCAAAAGGAAAAAAAGTGTGGGAAGCCAATTTTTGTGGCAGGAAGGGGGGGGTGCGCCGGGAAAACCGGGGGGTTGCGAAATTGTGAGGACGCAGGGACCAGGGGGGGGAAACTCATGAAGTTGGAGAGGAAAAAAAAGAGAGAAGAGATAGAATCGTCAGACAGGGGGAGGCCCAAAAAAAGAAAATCGAATTGTTCGTTTGGGAAAAAAAAAAAAAAAAGAGCTGAATGAAAGCTCCAGGAGGGGGTGAAAGTACGGTCAAGGAGGGGAAAAAAACACGGCTCACGGAAAGGAAACTTCACACAAAAAAAAAAAGTCTGATACGGGGGGGGAAAAAGACGCGAATGGACAGCGCGGTTTTGGAAAAAAAAATGGTGTGGGGGCTCTTTTCAAAGTTTGGCTCACAGGAGACCAACGCAGGGTAAAGCCACTGCGGGCAAGAAGTAGAAAAAAGAAGGGAAGGGGGCACTTGGTCACGAAAGCAAAAAAACAGAACAGCGGTCAGAGCTGAGGGCGCCCGATGAGGAATGGCTAATTCAAGGGGAACGCCTGCGGGATGAGGAAACAAAAAAAAAAAGGGCAAGCCCGGTTTACGACTCGAAGAAGGGGGGCGAAGGGAGAGTCTTGTCCGAAAAATAAGCGCGGGGGAAGGCACAAAACTTGATGCCGGGTGGGGAACCAATCCTCCTAGGAGAGGCGACGCGTCCTTCGGAAGACCCGAAGGAAAAGTGGCGTTCCAGAGCGCCATGTAAATCGGACGGAAAAGAAACAAAAAGTGGCCAAACGAATCGGAAAACAACCATGGAGAAAAAAAAAAAAACACACACACCCAACAGTAGTAGGAGGAAATCTCCAAGGGGGGGGGGGCGGGAGGCAAAAGTAACTCGATGGGAAGGGAAAAAAAAAAACGAAAGAGAGGCCGTGGGCTGTACTTGTCACCGCAAGGCGATCTCCCTCCATATGATGATGGAAAAGACCCCACATGATGCAAAGAAGAAAGACAGAAGTGGAAAAAAAAAAAAACGCCTATTCATGGAACTTGAAAGGAATCGGACTAAAAAATAAAGAGAAAACCAATAAAGCTATAGGGGTATACAAATGCGGACAAACTGAGATCCCGTCAATCAGAGAAACTGCACAAGGGAGATTGACCATTACAAAGGGAGCCGTAAAATCTAAAGACCCAGGAATGAGGAATTGCAACAAGCGTAAATAACCAGGGCAAAAGGGAATAAGCTTGGGGGCCCGGAGTCTTTATGGGAAAAAGCAAAAGCCCGGCAAAAAATCTGTTGCGCAAATCATTAAACCTGAAAAAAAGGGCCAAAAATCGGAAAGAAAAAAGTCTCTCGAAAAAATCCAAAAAGAAGGAAAGACAAATATCGTTAGAAACGAAAGGGGTTGAATTCAGCCATTGGGTGGGGAAAAGGGTACATAGGTACGAAGGAACGAAGAAAAGCAATCACTGGAAAAAACAGCAGTCGCCCAAAACAAAGAGTAGAAAATAAGAGGGGGGGGACGAAAGTTCACTGGAAACTCGAGAAGAGTTCTTATAAGAAGTGGGAATCAGACCCGCTAGAAGGGGAAGAAAAAAAGGAAGGGAAAAAGTCAATGCAAGAGGGAGGGGAAAAACTACAATCAAGTGCAAATCCCCTGAGACAACAAGGGAAACAAGCAAATAACTGGGGGTGAGGGGGGGGAAACAAAAGGTAATATAGATGAATCAATCATCCCGATTTGACGCTTGGGAAAAATTTACATACAAACTTGTGGGTCTCCCAATACTGAAAGGAAATTGCAAGAAAAGTGGTCTCAATCAAAGAAGTAAAAACTATGATAAGGTGGTGGTTTTATACTTTAAAAAGGGGTCAGCTTTCCAAAAAGGGCAGATCCGAAAAACAGAAAAAAGCATGGGGGCAAGCAAAGGGAAAAAGTGCACTATTTTACTGCCTTGGAAGTCGACAGGGAACGATATGCCGAGCCAACGGGAAAAAAAAGAAAAAAATAAAAAAAAAAAAAAAAAAAAAAAAAAAAAAAAAGAAAAAAAAAAAAAAGGGTCGTCGTGATGAGGCGATGAAGAGATCGGTGATGGGCCTCGAACGTGTGCGGGCGGGCCGAAGGCGAAACGCGGGCATGTTTACGGGATAACCGGAAAAGTATCGCTTTTAAGTCAAGACGTCTCTAATCGCACAAAAAAAAACACGAGGCGAGGCTAAGAGGTGAGGGTTTGCAGAAAAACAAGCAAAGGCAATGAGGACAGTACGCCTTGTTTAAACGGGGGAAGCCCAAAAAAAAACAAACTAGAGGCAAAAAGGGGCCCGCCGGGACGGGGAAAGAAGCTGAGGAAAAGGGAAAAAATACAATAGGGACTCCTGGTCAGTTCCAAAACTTGGACGGCTCAAAAACCGGAAAGCAAAGGGGCAGCCTTGCAAAGGAACTGGGGAAAAAAGGGCAAAGAAAAAGAAGTAATGATTCTGATTCGAAGATGCTGGAGAACACGGCGGTATTGGGGGAAAAAGTGAACAAGGAAAGGGGGGAGAACAAAGGCCTTCAATAGAAATGCCCTTTACAAAAGAAACCGCAAAAGATTAAACCGGTCTTGAGAGGAAAGAGAAAAGCGGTGTCTGCCTGGACTGAAGACAAAAAGAACGAGGCCCCGGACCAGGAAGGAAAAAAGACCGCCTCCGGCTACAGCCCAAAGAACGAAGGCGTCATATTGGCGTAAATCGTGAAAAAAACTGGGGTCCATAACAGGAAAAAATGGGTCATGCTTATAAGTAGGGGGCGACGAACGTATATCCAATTCCACACTGGAGCAACAAATTACGGGGTTCTATTAGTAAGTAATAAAAAGGGAAACCAAAAAAAAGATGAAGCACAAAGGCTCCAACTTGCACCCCCAAAGGATGCAATCAGCCAGCTGAAAAACCCTTCCGCTGCCGAACCCCCCGGGAAGACCGCGGCCCGGGGGGGGGGGGGGGTGTTTTGGGACAAAAGGACTACGAAATGGCGGCCTACTAAAAAATACAAGCGAAGAAGAAAATACGTACAAAACATCGCCCTGGGAAAAGAATGTTGGGTAGAACTCATGTTTCCGGGGAAAAAAAACACTGCCAAAAGTCAGGTTGAAAAAAGAAAATGGGGTTGGGGGAGGGGAACGTTTTTAAAAAGTGGGGAAAATGCGTGGTGAAAAGAAAAAAGAAGAGGGAATAAGAGATGGGACCCACGAACGTGACGGCCAAAAGCCCATCGGCAAAACCAATCTAACAAGCGAACCGGCTCTCCTTCAACTAGGAAAAAACTTGTTTGTTGTGGTTGGGGTGTGCTGTCTCAAGGAGGGGGGGGGAAGGTTTTGCAAGACGACACACGTTGGAATCGTTCTCGCTGGTGTGAAAGAATGGAAGACGATTAAATGTGCACAAAAAAAACCGGGAGAGAAAAAAGAGAAACAAGAATCGATAAGCTCGGTTTTAACACGACAGAGAAACCCTGGGGCCGATTGCCTCAAAACAAGGAAAAGGAAAATAGAGACGTGAAGGAAGTTCATATTAGATCAACAGGGCAGCTGCTCAGGATCTAGAGTAGGGAAACCAGACAGCCCCTTGCTAACTTACAGAAACATGAAAAGATAAAGGGAAAACAAACTTTCTAAACCCCCTCAAAAGGGGGGAAGAAGAGGTAAGGAAAAAAGGATGCTTCAGGAGGAAGTCCCAGTTGAAAAAAAAGGTTAAGGTG
>Ga0179593_1663271_pt1 | contig 16877 bp, 24 predicted proteins | sample CZODoug2_1_08_16_FD_185931 | JGI IMG/M metagenome (GOLD analysis project Ga0179593, IMG submission 185931) | Vadose zone soil fungal communities from Angelo Coast Range Reserve, California, USA - CZODoug2_1_08_16fungal (PacBio error correction) | ecosystem: Environmental > Terrestrial > Soil >...
AAAAACGTATCCCCTTTGGGCGTTTGAAACTCAAATAAAAAGAAAAGAGGATGGGAGGCCAACTGTGCACTTTCAAATTTTGGGAAAAAAAAAAAGCATCGGGGTCTATCTTCGGGCATGAAACCGGGATAGGAGGAAGAAGAATGGGGTGTTGACCTGGAAGAGCAAAGGTTAAACTCCGGAGAGGTCCCGCCCAACTCAGGGGAGGGGAAAAAGCGGTTTGCGATGGACGTGATCGAAGGTTTGGCGGTTTTTGGACCACAGAAAGACGTAAATCAGGCTCCGGGGGGGGGGTGGAAAAGAACTGCTCGTGTCCCTGATGGATGGCACCAGCGGGGGTGAAGACGCGAGACGGGAAACAGCCAATTAAAAAAAATCGGCCTTCCCTCTTCACGTGTGATTAGGTTCCGTACTTGGGGGGGTTACGTCCTGTGGGGAAAGTTTCTAATAAAAGGGGGGCGTCGAGGGGGTCAGAAAACAGGGCCTGGGCAAGGTTGAAAAAAAATAACTCTTAACATTTCCGTGGGGTCAACTGATTTGGGAGGTATTAGCCGATGGGGGCCCCCTAATTAAGGCGGCGTCAGGGAATTTCCAAACAAAACTTTGTGGTGGGGAAGAATCAGAAAAAAATGTAGGGGATAGTTAGGCTTCTGAAATTTGTAGTCCAGTATTGGCTCCCTCCCAGACAAGTAAGACACACACCAGTTCTACCGCCTTCCAAAAAGAATCCAAGGCTTTCGACTCTCTTGGGGAACTACAAAAAAACACAAGGATCGGTAACTAGGACGTACTGCCGTACCAGGGTCTCCTAAGGAAAACATAAGGCCTTCAAGAAACCTTACGAATTAGTGTTGAAAAAAAAGCCAGCCAACATCGCAAAAACGACGGGGGGCACGGGGGAAGAGCGGAAGAAAACGCACCAGTCCAGAGGGGGGAAAGACAGTCGGGCAAACAAAGGGTTTGTTGGGGGGGGGGGAGCTGGCAGCTTGATGTTTGGCCAAAGAAAAAAAAGCCAAAAAAAAAGGTTTACGGTAGTAGACTATGGCGCAGGTTCCAAGATAAAAAGGGAGGTTCAGCCCAGAAGGGAAAATACAGCCCCATGTTTTGAAGGGGAGAGGGGCAAACCGAGAAGATGGGCGCTGCCGCACAAAAGCGCCGAAAAAAAAAGCAACGAGCCTGGCAGAATAGCCCCCCTAAAAACGTTGGGGGGCATCAAGCACCTCAAAAGCGACAGCTGAACCACATATGAAACATTAAAAAAAAAGGTCCGGTCGTGAATCCAGGGCACCCTGGACCAGCTCAGCCTAACTGCAAAAAAAAAGTTATCCACCAAGAAATACCAACGTAACTCTTCCCGTCACAAACTAAGGGGGAAAATCCGGTGAGGGGAAAAAAGAAAGAAATTGGGACTGGCTTCGTTGAATCAAATTCTCCATTTCAGGGAAAAAATCTAACGGGAGTCAATGGGTCTTTCTCTACCTTCAAGGGGGTTCGAAAAGCGAAACGATAGGGGGGACAACGCAGGGAGAGCGGGGAGTCCCTTAAGGGGAAAATGGGGGGGTCGTAGTTGTTGTAAACGCAGCGTGCTGCCTTGTGCAAGGGGGGGTCCACGGCCCCAACCTGTGACACCACCCCGCGTCGAAGGTGGATGGAGGCCATCACAAGGTTTGGGGGGGCCATGTGGGGGAAGGAATGCTTCGTCAACGCACAAAGAAATTAGGAAAAGGTTAAAAGAAAGAAAACGTACCAAAAGGGTCAATAATATCTGTCGAAGGTCCCGGGGCCTTTGGGGAAAAATTCAAAAAAGGGGGACAGGGGTTGCACTTCGGGCAGCCAGAAAGAAGGAAAAAGACCAAAGATGACACAAATCCTCCCGGGGGAAAAAAAAGAACACTATCAGAGGGGAGTCTTCGTCGAAATGGCCATGAGGTGGGGGAAGGGAAGGGAGAAAAGAGACGAAGTCGCAGAAAAAATAAAATGCAACGAACCCGGAGGAATATGCAGGAAAAAATCCAAAAACCTCAGGGTGACGAAAGAAGGGAGGCTTGATTCAGGGGGGGGAAAAAGGAATCTCGAACCAGGCAGAGGCCCAAGGGGGCGGTGGATGAAGAGGAAGGGATTGATGGAGGCCGGTGGTGAGAGTAAGTTGTAAGCCCCACGGCCCAAGGCCATGTTTTCAGGTAACGGGAAAAGGAATCGTTGGGAGGGGGTCAAGCGACCAGGGGAAAACGCCACGCGTCGCAAAAGGGAAGACGGGACCATGGAGGGGCCGGGAAACAAACCGGCAAAAAACAACTTACCCCAGCCGGGGAGAGCAGAAGAACCGTCGAAATCTTGGGGGGAACAAAAAAGACAGAGTCACAGAGGGAACAACTTAGCAAAGAAGGGGCCAAAAAAAGAAAAAAAGGGGAAAACCCGTAAGTGGAGGCGGGGGGTTCGCCGCGCTCCTCCAAGGAAAAACTCATCAGGCGGCGTACCGCCAGGAGTAGGCGGGGGACGAAAATCTGACGTAGATAAATACGCCGAAAGCGCCGATACCCGTGAAAGGAGGGGGGAAGGGGAGATGGTGGGAAGATTGAGAAGTCAAGATGTCTTGTGGTGGGGGGGTGAAGGGAATCAACGCCAAGTCGCCATGGGGAATCAGCCGACCGCATAGTAGGCAAAAACTCCGCAAAAAGGTGGGGGGGGGGAACAAGGGGAAAATCCTGAATGCCGTAACGGGGCCCGGAAACCTAATGCAACCGGCAGTGCAAAACAGGAAAATGACCCTAGAACACGGAAGACGCATGGGGGGAAAGGAAAAGAATACAACCGTCCCAGCCAACCCAAAAGGGCGAAAAAACAAGGGAAACATTCGACACAAGGAAAACGGGTCAAAAAAAAAAAAAGCCGAAAAAACGTGAAAGGTTCGCCTGCGCAAAGGGAAAATCCACTAAGGGGAAATAACCTATCGAGCACCCGAAACATCGAGCAGTTTCGAAAAATTAAAAAATCGAGCAGCGGCAAAGGGCCAGGGGGAAAAAAACACAACCGTCGTTCCACACCGAGAGGGACACCCAAAAATGCCCAGGACGCACGAGGGCCGGAAGCCATTGAAAACTTTCTGCGACGCAGGACCAAAAAGAAACCCCATTCCGGGCTAGGACAAATCAGTATAAAAAGAAAAAAGATCGCAGTTACCGGAACAAAAAGCGACGAACGAATCTCAAGGGGGGATTTGGGAGGAAAAAAAACTGTGGGGCACACCAAACGGGGATGGGACGAGGGCGTAAGACTGGTGACTAAAAAGACGAAAGCCCCGCAACAGGGTTGTGCAAGACAAACGCGGGGGTTGTGTCAGTCCCAACGAAAACGGGGGAAAAAGTGGAGAGGAGTGAAAGCAGAGGGAGCCAGTAGTTTCCGGGTGGAAGGGGGGACGGTCCGTGGGCGGGATCCGGGAATAAGGTCTTCACAGGATTACAAAAGAAAGGGAGAAGCAACGACCGCGGACAAAAACACACGCCGTGTTGACGCCGAGGAGAAAGACGGCAACCTTCACAGGAAAGGAACCTCGGCCAGTCAAGGAAGACGGTGCATACGAGGGGGGAAGCAATCGTCAAAGGTACTCCTACCACGTGACGGGGGGAGGGGGAATTGTTGGGGGCAAGAATTCGATCCCGGAAGAGGAAAAAGAGAAACGCGGAGACGGAAGGACCGCCCAGCAGCCTACAGGGAACGGAACGTCGGGCAGAAAGAAACACGACTAGAAAAGCGAAAAGCCTTGACGGCCTCGAAGCCGCCACAGAGTTACGAACCAAAATACAAAAAGCCAAATTCGATCAAGGCTATTCCGGATCAGGGGCCAACGCGAAATCAATGATGGAAACAAGGAGAAATCTTACCACAAAGATGGACGCGCCCGACCGAGCCTTTCCTCGAAGGGATAGGGTGTAGGCGGGAAAAATAAAAAACACTGGGAAAGACAGGAACCCATTTCGTCAAAAGAAAGAACGGGGAACGTCACCATGAGAATAAGCAAAAAACACGCAGGGCTTGGGGGCGCGTTCTCTTAAGAATGGAAGCAGAAGAAAAAAACAGCTTTTTCGTGCAAGAAAGGGGGGGGGATGAAAACCAAGAAATCGAAAGGGACTAAAGGGAAAAAATTTTCACCTCCCTCAATAAAACTTAAACAATATGTGCCGGAGTTCGTCAATGCCAAAAGGCTGGTGAAAAGAAGGGAGGAAGGAAACGCCACCCACCGTGCCCCCAAGCGACGCAACCGATCTGCGGGAAGGGGGGGGGGAGAATAGAAACCTATGTCAAAAGCCAAAAGAAAGCACGGTTACCATCGAGGTGTAGAGGAACTGAAAGAAGGTCTTCGAGATCGGAAGACAAGGACTCACTGGGCGATAAGGGGTCGGTAAGAAGGGGGAAATTCGCCGACCAACGGCTCGAGCGGGAAAGAAAAACCGAACACCGCGCGTTCGAACAGGAAGGAAAAAAACACAAAGGGGGGATGTATTAAGAAAAGAGAGAAAAGAAAAAAAACGGTGGCGGAGGGGGGGATTCGATAATTTGAAGTCGAGAATGGGCAGGCCGGACTGGGCCCAGCGAAAACTTGGACATCGCACAAAGGGGCAACCGGGTCCGAAGATCGGAGAGGGTGAATGGAAAGCCCGGACACGAAAAGGTCGACGCCCCACACGTGGTGGGGGAGGGGGGATGACATAGAATAGTTCCAGTAAAAGCATTATCGCGCCAAAGGCAGAAACAACGGGTGGCGTGAAATTGTGGAAGGACCCAATCCGGTAAAAAATTGAAACGAAACCCGTCCACAATCTCTCATCTTGGGGGGGGGGGGACCGGGGGGGGATATTCCTTATAGGTTTCCAACCCCTGGGACGAATCTGAATCGGGGTGAGATCAAAAAAAAACACCATCTGATCTTGGAAATGAAAAACATCAGGTTCCCTGGTGTCAGAGCTGGGCCTAAAGAGGGATAAACAGGGAGATCAAAAAAATACGGAACCTGAAAGACGCAGAGTCCTCGTTGACGTCCCCAGAAAGAAAGCCAGTGAATTGTGGACGAAAAGGGCCGGGGAGAAGTGGGAAAAAGAACCGGGTTGTTGCTGAAAAAGATGGAAAACCGAATCGAAAAAGCCGCTGGCAGCGGACAAAGGCGAGCGGATGGGGAGATTGAGCTTTGGGGGGGGGCAAAGGAATCGAATAGGCCTGGGGAAGGGTAGACAAAGGTGAAAATACGAAGCAAAGGTAATGTGGTCCTGTGAGGGAAGGTCCTTAAAAAACTGGCGGGGGGGCCAGAAAAGAAAGATGGGGGAACCTAGCGCTCGAGAGAGTGGGCCCGAAATCGTTGGAAAAAAAAGGGGGGGAAAACAGGACTGGGGGTGCGGCAAGGGGGGGAAAGTGTAGGTCTCAGGGAAGGATCTATCCCTGAAAACAGTTAAAAAACAAAAAAAAACGCAGGGCACGGACGTCGGGCAAAAAGCGGGGAAGGAGACCTTGAAGATCTGCACGCCCGTTTTTTTAGAAAAAAAACCCACCGAGAAAGAAAACAAACACCGCCTTGTAGGCCTTAAAAACAAGGCCGGAGAAAACTGTAGACGGGCAATGTCCGGTTCCAAAAAAAGAGGCTAACGGGAGGCCAGCACGTAGAAACAAACATGTCAACACCAGGAGAAAGGACCGGCGGTGCTTCTCCAGGGGTGAAATGAAGAAAGAATCCCGGAAAACACAGAAACCGTCAGAACCGACAAGAATTCAACAAAAAAGGACGGGGGGGGACAAAAAAGTCTAATGAAGTCTCAAAGAATCACCCGCGTGGGAAGCCACCAAAAAAGAAAAAGAAAAAGCCCCACGCGTGGGGGAAAAAACCCTGCTGCTTTTTTTGAAGGAAGGGGTGGTCAAAAAAAAGGGGGAAGAACCAGTGGATGGAAAAGACCCAAACGAGCCCCGGACGTCAACAACTTCCTAAAGAAAAAGCCGGGGTGCACTTTGGGGGGTAAACTCAGCACAACGGAGATCGGAAAAGAACGCCTTACCACAAGGGCCCGAAGAAAGAGAAAGATCGCTTCTCTGGCTGGTCACAGTGTCTTTATAAAAAAGGAATGCGGCGCAAGAATGGGTGGGACGGAATGTGCGACGCCAAAAAAGAGGTTATGCAGGGATGGGTCCCAGGTCGCTTGGGAAGGGAAAAAAAACTCGTGTGGACGAACGGTGGCGGGTGGGGGGAAAGGAGACCGCCTCAAAGCGTAGATTCCCCTGTTCCGAAAACTGCAAATTTCATGCTGAGTGGGGGGGGTGGCACCGGGTAATCACACACGGAACAGATTAGGGCGCCCACGCCGGCGACCCCGGGAAAAAGGGGGAACAGTGCTGAAAATTGGGGAAGTGAAACGGAGAAGGGAAGAAAGTGGGCCCGGGACGAAGCAGGAAAAAATGGCAAAAGGGAGTAGGACAACTCGGAATCCTACGAATACGGGTGTTTCTCCGAAAAATGGGATGTTGAAAGGGGGCCGGAAAACTTGCCAGGGGGGCCGGGGGGAAGGGGCTTACGTTAGGGCGAGCAATGTTTAGGACAGAACCTATAACGGGGCGAGGCAAAGATCTGGCAGAAAAATGGGGGTTCGGGCCTGTGGGCAAAAACTTTCGGAAGATGGGGGAAAGGGTCCTACCATTAAAACAAAAATGAAACTAAACAACCCCCAATGGCAAAAGCCTTAAAAAGTTTTCGGAACCAACCAAAATAGGGAACTGGTAAAAGCGATAGAACTCCATAAAAAGAACTGGTGGGCCCCAACGCGGTTGACTTTGCGGGCAAAGAAGTCACAAGCTCAACCCGAAGCCAACAAAATTTCCTGGGAGTGATGGCCAGACCAGTCCGGCTAGGGAGTGGTATCGACCTCCAGCAAGTCCGCGTCAAGCAACCAGAGTCCCCTCGGAGGAGGGTAGGGCTCAAAACCCAAAAAAACTCGGTTGGAAAAAAAAAGGCAGGAAACTGGGGGGTAGTGGGTTTGGAGGGAACAAAAGGAGCGTGTCTGGCGGAAGCAAAAAAAAAAGAATCGTGCGCCGATCGGGCAGGGGTCGCCCCGGCAAAATTACCTGGGACACCGAGAACGAATGGGCAGGCTGCGCGCCCACCCGCACGGGGGGGGAAGAAGAGAAAAACCCTGGGGCACGAGGGGCTAAATAAGGGTGCGACAGAGAACGAAACGGACCAGCGTCGGAACAGCCATCGTAAAGGGGGAAGATAAAAACCCGCCCCGGTCCCCAATGGAGAGACGGCCAGCAGTCCCAATACAGAAACCACACTTATACTCCCCTTACAAACTAGACTGAGACCTCGGGAATTCAAAAACGTGTTTTCTGACTCCCCCGCTAAGGGCTGGAAAGGAGCTACGACGGTTCGGGACAATGCGTAACCTGTTGTATTTTCCGGAAAAGAGGACCTTCGACAGAAAAAAAACACTCTGGTGTGCAGGGTCGGGGGTTTGTTGGAAATGAAGGGCCTTGGCGGGGGGGTGGGAATAAGCAAAAGAGTCACCAGGACAGGCATTTTTGAAAACCAACGGAAACAAACTTTCAGAACGATGTCTGCTGACAATGGCCTTTTGTGGTGGTCCCAGGGAAGAAAAAGTCTCTCGTCAAAAACCAACTTAAGTATAGGAAAAGATATAAAGAGGGGTGACAAAACAAAGGATGTCCGCAGAGTAGATGCCCTTTTGTACACTTTTAATTCAAATGCATTAAGGGTTGCCTTCGAGAAAGGAAACAACAACTCGAAAGGGGAAAAAAACTTAATGGACAAAAAACTAGACACTCACACCTTGATGCTTGGGGGTGAATGTCCCAAATTAATTATCATAAAACCAGGAAAACAAAAAAAGAAAAGTCACGAGAATGAAGTAAACCAGGTAGAACAGTGAAGCCGAAGGGTGAACGGGAAGGGAAAGTTGAGTATCAGGTGAAAAGGGGGCTACAGCATCGAGGTAGGACCAGGGTTGAGGAGCCAAAACAAAGTCATGTAACGGAATGATGTTCCGAAAAAAAGTTCCTCCCGGAAACCAAGATCAGTGGTTAAAAAGAAACGGCACTTAATCTCGTTCATGAACCAAGTAGTGCAAAGGTTGCCTAGCAATCGGTCCTTGGGGGTACAAAAGCAAAAGGAGCTCTACCATGAGCCAACCTAATAGGGTCTAAGACTTACTAGTCAGAAGAAAACCGGAACTCCCTTGTCCATAAAAAAAATAGCCAAGCTCACAAATCCGTAAAAAAAACGAGACTTGGCGCGGTCCGTCGCGAACAAAGGACCTCGTCGTGCGAGGCTGGACAGAAAAAAAGTTAGCGTAAAATGGGAAACGTTCTGAAATGGAAAAAAACGTGAGACGACGAAGCGTAAACAGAGGTGGAAAGCTGGGGGGGGCTGAGGGGAAATCCGGCATTGAATTGGGAATTTCGGGACAGAAAAAAACAAAAAGGTTCCCACCAATCAGACAGTCCTCGCACAATGGTTGCAAAAACTAAATTAGTGAGCGCGGAAGTAGGCCGACTGGAACATTGCAAAGGAAAATGAACCATTCAAGAGAACACTACCAGACGGAAAACAACTATCTCTTATAAAACGAATCTCACAGAAAAAGGCAAAAAGGGTCTCTAAAGGAGAAAAACATGGTCTAGCACACGGAAGAACGGGTCATCAAATCTGAAGGTTCTCCTTAAGCGTGGGAAAAAAAAAAATAAACATCGAACTGAGGGACTAAAAAAACCGCACAACATGAAATTCGAACATGGAATAAGTCGAAAAAAAATCCGAGGCCGCACAAAAGAAGCGGTCAAAGAGTACGGACCGAACACAGCGACGCGGAAAGGGGAGGTGGACCGCCTCCAAAGATTAACTTTCGCTGGCGCAGAAGGAGTAGAGAAACACCCAGTGCAACAGGTTCGCGAAGCAGAAAAGAAAAAAGACAGGCAGAGAGCGAGGGGAGTTTCGGACATGGTGAACAGGCAAAGATCTCAAAGGGACTCCAAAAGGAACCCCCGGAATAGGGGAGAGGAGGGTGCAAGGAACATCAACTGGTTCTGAAACCGTGAAACTAAGCAGAGAAACGCAAGGGTGAAAAAGAAACTCGGTGGGGTAGGGGACTGGGTGGGGTTCATGCACGGCAGGGTCTGGGGGATTACTAAAGGACGAACGGGGGGGTAAAAAAAAAAAAATCGGGGCTGTTCGGCGGGGAGGTCTCTGGATATCATGAAACATCTTTGGGAAAAGAAAACACCGCGGCAATCCGTGAAGGTGGACGGAAACGGCGGGAGTAAAAGGGGAACATTCCCCTTCCAGCAAAGGAACGGGGGTAGGCACCGGGGAAAAGGGGCACTAAAGAAAAGGGACGAAAACTGCGGGGGAAGTCGTAAAAAAATTTCCCTCCAAAATTCGAGAAACGAGGTAAGGGAGGTACAGATAGGCTCCAAACGCTTCCTTGCATTCAGTCGACGCTCGTAGGGCCTCCCAAAAAAATCGGAGAAAAAAGGGCGGCAGAAGAGCGTGCGCCGGACAAACAAGGCTCGAGCGCGGAAAGCGGCGGAGAGACAGTCCCAGGAAAGAAATGTGGACGAAACAACAACACAAATCCATGATTCGATAAACTGCAGAAAACTGAAAGGGGAAACTGCAAAGCAAGGCCTGGGAGTCCGACATCATCAAAAAAAAGACGGGGGGGGGGGATTTAAAGGCCAGCTCCAATTTCTTCCGGCAATCGGGAAGGACAATCAACAAAAAAAGCTGAGAAATCAAAGAATAAAAAAAAAGAACAACTTCAAAAGTACAAAGAAACTGTTGAACCCGAAACGTCACCAGAGTGCCGGCGACCAAGGAGGGGTCGAGTAGTAACGAAGGGGGGGGGCATCTACTACAAAAAGAAAATGGTCTGAAACAGACAGCGTGGGGTACAAAAAAAAAAAATCCGAGGTGCAGAAAATAAAACTACGGAACAATCCCCGTGTGAGTGAGAGAGGAGAGAATGGGTGGGTAGGAGTGATACTGAGGTTGCAAACGGAATGATGGTGGAGGAGGACGAACGACTCGGAATGGGGGGGAAGCGAACAAAGAAAGAACGAGGTAAAGGTATAAAGGGGTGAGGATTGGATAGTCTAGAATCGACACTGAGGGGATGAGCACGTGGGACGCGGGACAATGGGGAAGGACCGAGGTAATGAGGGGGATCGGAGAGAGGGGGGTATGGGTAGTGGTGAAGATAAAAAAGTAAGAGGGGGGCGTAGGGGGAGGGGAGGGGGAATAGTGGATAGATGGGCTAGGATGGTACTGTGAGGAATGAAGTAGGGACAAGTGTCGGAGAGCAGGACCTAAAGTGGGGAGGGTTGTAGGGGAAACGGTGTAGGGAAAGGGGGAGGATGGGGGGAGTGTGGAAAGGCGAGGGCGCGGTGGTATATAGGGGATAAAGAAGGAGGTGTGGAGGGAGGTAGGAGTGTAGGGTGGGGGGGGTGATATGAGCAGAGGGGCACGGAGGTATAGAGAGGAAGGAGGAGGGGTGAATTAGGGGGGGGGAGAAGGGGGAAACGGAGGGGGAGGGGGGGTAGGAGAGCGACAAGAAAAACAAGGGGGGGGCGGAAAGGGGGGGACGTAGGGGAAGAAGGGGGAGAAACAGGGGGGGGATGGGACCTGGAGAGGAGCCGGGGGGGGAGAATCAAGAGGGGAGAGGGTGGAGATCAAGGAGGGGGTTGAGGGCAAGGAGAGGGGGGGGGGGTGGGAAAGGGAAGGAGAGGGAAGGTGAGTCGGGGGCGGGGTGAGAGGAGGAGAGGGTGGGGAATGAACAACGGAGAGAGGAGATAGGAAAATTAGAAAGGAAGCAGGTGTATCAGAGAGGGAAATGAGGGTGTGGAGGATGAGCTGGGCGGAGAGGAAACTTGCGAAAGTCGAAGGTGGACCGGAAGAGGTTGGGGCGGGGCGGGGGGCTTGTCAAAGAAGCTCAATTCCCGCAAAAAACACCCTGCCGAGAAATAAGCCCAGGGTGCTTCAACGCAAAGGATAGGAAAAAAGAAAACCGAAAAACCGTTCGAAAGAGCCGTGGTCGAGGGCGGGGCTGTTCCAGGAGAGGGCGACTCGGGTCGACCAAAAAAAAAAACCGTGAGGAAAAAATGTCGTGGTCTACGGCCACGCACGACAAACGGGCTCGGAAAAAAGATTAGAACGAAAACATGGGGAAGGCTGGAACACGCCGCAGGACTTCAAAAACAACAAAAGGGGGGAAGGGAGAAAAAGACCCTGAGCTGGGGGGGTGGGGGGGGGTTAGCCCTTTGTCCGGGGCTGAGGATAACTGAAAAAAAAAAAAAAATTGGACAGGTGGCGCGGGTGACTGTCCAACACGACCCTGAAAGTCGCAAAAGGGGGACACAAGGGGGGTCGAATAGGCGACGCCGTCCCTGGGAAGCCCCGGAGGAAAACTCTAGGACGGAGCCCGCGAGTGGGGGGGGAAATGACATAGAAAAAAAATATAAGCAACGCAATAAAGATGCTCCGGGGGGGGGAATTCAAAGGTGGGGGGGGGAAACTTGGAAGAGTAGGCAAAAAGAACCAGGGCCAGGGCGAGCAAACCGGACAAATAGACATCTGTGGTGGGGGGTAGGGCCTTGGAGGGGGGGGGGGGGCGGAGCGTTCCAAAAAAAGGAGAAAAACCGTCGATCGGGGGGGTCGACAAGAGTTTGCTCCCGACAAGCAAAGGTGCAGGGGGTGCCCAGGGAGCTGACCACCAGTTAAGACGAGATCACACCCAAAAAAAAAAAAAAAAAAAAAACTGGGGGGGGGGGGGGGAGGAGAAGAAAGACTCCTCGGTGACGGTCACGGCCCTGCGGACAGTGAAGGAGGAAAATGGCTTTTATCAAAGGGGATTGAGGAAAACCAGCGGGTTGTATCCCAACTGAAAACTGCCCGAATCACCAGGAACCTTTGGAAAAAAAACCACATCATTCGTCGGGTGCGCTGCAAGTTTTGATTGAGCGGTTGTGTCACTGGGGGAAGGGGGGGATTCGGTTGTTTGACGGCAGGCGACTGCCCGGTGCTCGGAACGGGGGGAACTGGAACTGGTCGTAACCCCTAACCTGTGGGAATTGGGAGGGACAAGAGCAGCCTGGGGTAGCGCAAAAAAGGAATCGATTTCAGTCGCGAATGAAGGAGAGCCGAAAGAAGTTCCCCGCAGCAGAAAAAAGAAGGTATGGGCGGAAGTTTCCCGTCGAGCGTTCACAAAAGAGAAGGGAACGCGGAACTGGCAACTGGTCCGCCTAGCGGGCGTGTCCAGAATCTGGAGACCTTGACCGAAGGCGACCCACCCGCCGGGTTTTGGTTGGAAAGAAGGGGAGTCAACACCAACCCAATCAACTTGTGAAGGCAGGGAACCGGTGAAGAAGGAACCTGCTTGGAAGGGTACCGGGAATGTAACGTGTAGCGAAACGGCGCCGGGAGAAAAAAGGAAACCCACCGGGCCGGCTGCTTGTAAAACTCCAAAAGAAAAATAGGGGGGGGGGATGACTAAATATCCCCCGCCCAACGAAAAGAAACGGTAAGGAAAAACGCCATCAACCCACAGGGGAGTTGTTCCCCAGTCTGAGTGGGGAAGGAAGAACAAACCGACGACTTGAAAAAAAAAAAACCCGGGGGGGGGAACTGGGAACCAAAGCACAAGGGGGGGGGGGGCCCCCCAAAGGGGGGGGGGGTCAGGGGGAAAAAACCCTGCCGGTCGCTTTTTGAGTGTTTATGAAGGTCACGCTGAAGCAACCTGAGGGGGAAAGAAAACGCCGTCCCACCTAAAAAAAAGTGGGGTGGAAAGGGTGTGCGCAAGAGGCCAGAAGAAGATCACAGGAAGTAGGGGGAAGGGCAGGCACTTAACCAACTGGGAAACGAACATCCAAAAAATGAGCTTCCTGGGGCTGGGTCGCTTGGGAGGGGGGGGGAGGAAGGATGAGCAAAAAGAAAGGGGGGTGGCGATAACTTGCCCAGCGCCAAGCGGGGTCCCAAGCGCAAAAAAAAAAAAAAAAAAAGAAAAAGCGAGGATTTGGCGGCAGCCCAGAACGGAAGGGGGGGGTGGGTTTTGGAAACGGAACGTAAATATTAATAAGGGGGAAAAAAAATAAAAGGGTGGAGAACACTCGTGATAAAAGTGTGGGGGGGGAGGGGTTTTCCACGGGTTCGTGAAAAAAAAAAAAAAAAAAAAAAAGGGGGTTCCGTCACTCTGTAACCAACAAGCCATCGAAAAAAAAAAAAAAATCAAACAAACTACTGGCACCTGGAACCGGGGGTGGCGGAAGTGACGGGGTGAAGAAGTGGGCGGGATCCCAAAAAAAGGAACGAAAAAAAAGGGGGGCCGCCCAGGCCGAAAAAAACCAACAAAACTGTCGGCGCTAATTAAAAACATTTTTTGGAAGGTGGTTCTTTTCACGCCAAAAGGGGGGGGGTCCGATACCTGAGGACTTTCTTTTAATTACGGCGAGCGAATTCGAAACCAGCGAGTGCCGTGCCCGGGGGGAAAGCCAGGGGAAACGTTGAGATGGGCCCCGAACTAACACAAAGGGGTGCAGGGGCGTTCTACAAAAAAAAAAACCAAGCCATACAGGTCAACCTGGGAAAAGGCTCCGCCCAAAATAAAATTAGGAGAAGGTTGTTTCTCTAAGGTCAGAAAAATCCCGGGCCCAAAAAACCCCGAGCTCTGCCTCAGGGCCCACCGCAAAGGGACCCAAAACTCGCCCATAAGGAATAGTACTCCACTAAAAACAGCCGGGCCCCTCAACGAAAGCCTCTTGAAAAAAAACTAAGCGTGGCGCTGGGTCCTCGAAACACTTGGTGGAGGGCAAGAAGGCGGGAAAAAAAAAGAACAAGGGGTAAGGGTCCTCGGGGGGAAGTCGCCTCTGTGGGGGGGAAGTCACGGGGCGGACGGCCAAAGCGCTCAGTTCAAAAAAAAAAAAAAAAAGTGCCGAGAACAGGGAGGCCGGGCGCCCCCGCCCGGGGGGTTGGACAAGGCAAGAAACGAGAGGAAAAAACAGAGAGGCCTGAAACTTAACGCGGGGCAAAAATTGTAGAAAAGTCAGGTTCACCGCACAGGAAAGTCCAGACACTTTTATTGATAAACCCTCCCAGAAACGACAAACCCCCCACCTCGGAGCCCCCTGGGCCGCCGATGCAAACACCAGGAAAAAGGAAAAGCACTTCGAACATCCATCAAGGGCCGACGGTTGGCGAAGCACAAAAAAGGGGGAAAAAAAAGCAAAAAGGGATCGTGCATCAGGGGCTGGGGGCACCTGCCGGCCTCAACTGGGGGGTTCATTCAAACGGAGGTCCCCTAGGGGACAAGGGGAAAAAAAAAAAGACAACGAATATAGGTGGTGGCAGCAACGTGATATCTAGGTCGTAGCCTTCAGGGCCTTAGAACGTGTGGATGCAAAAAAGATGTGGAGAACCACTCTTTGGGGCTTTTTTCCCACACACGGGCCCGACAAGGAAAGGGGGAAGGGGCTGCCACTGGTGGGTTGGGCCCATTGGTGAATCATCTCTCAAACACAAACAACACAAAGAAAGAGAAAGGGAAAGAGAGGAAACACACCACAAAGGGAGCACCGACAAGAAAGAAGGCAAAACGAGGCCCCCCGTGTGGCCGTGGAAAAAATTTTCGCTGCGAACCAAAAAGGAAGGCCCTGGAAGCAATCGATACGCACTCCTAACCCTAGATCCGGGTTCGGGTCCAATTTCCCCTGGTTGCGGGAAAAAAAAAATTAAGGACTCTCCGGTCAAAAAACAGCTAAAAGAAACGAAACGCAAGGAGAGTAGTGCGTCAAGCCACGAGTGAAGGCTGAAGCGAGTTTGAAGGGGAAATCGCGCAGCTCGAGGGAGAAAAGGGTCTGGTTAATCAACGACGGTGCTGGAAGGGGATGGTGGGTGGGAAGTCTCCGATGAGCCCAATCACAAGGGGGAAAAAACCCAAGTCTGAGCAGTTGGCTCGGGGCCGGAGAAGGGACACCAATCAGGGGAAGTGGAACAAATTAACAGAAACCAAAAAAAGGGGGAAGAAACAAGTCAACAACGGGAACGCAGGCCATACGTCTATCCTAACAGGGAAGTGTCGGGAGCATAGCAACGACAGCCGCCAAGCGGAAAGAAAAAACTTAGAAGGGCGACCTTTCCGGAAAGGTGACGGTCTCAAACTCACACAGGTCGTGGCGAGGCGTAAAGTAACCTACAGGAAGTAGAAGGGGGTGCCGTGAAAAACTGTCTGAAAAGTATAAAGACAAATATAGTCACTCGAAATAGTACCAGGTACCGGAATCTGGGTCTGTAGATTAAAGGGGGCTGCACTGGGGGGGTTGTACGGCACAAAAATAAGCGCAAAAAAAAGGGGAAAGCAGCGGCATAACGACATATATTCACTGGCACGGGGGGCTAAGGACTTCAGCCGAACAGGGTAAAGAGCAACATCCGACGATGCAGCCACTAATTCCTACATAAACACCCTGACTAACGCAAAAAGGAAAAAAAAAAGGGGCGCGGACGCCAGTGGGGGACCATGGCACACAAATCGGGAAGGCCAAAAAAATCAATTATCGAAAAATTGGGTCAAAAAAAATTAGATCACCGTCCCACGGAAAGGGGAAGCAAGAGGGGGACGGGGGGGGTTAGTCCGGCGAGAGGGTCACGTCGGAGGGGGGGGAAAACACGAGGCGAAAAAAAAAACCGCAGCCCCGAGCGTTGGGGGGGAAACGGAAGATTAAAAAAAACGGTTAAGAGGCAGGGACGCAAACAAAACCTAAACCTGATTGACAACGAGCTGCACAAAGACGCCGAGCTTGAAAGGAAAAAAAAAACGCAAAAGGTATTAACCTCGGTCGGAAAGAGCATCGTAAAATTCTTTCAGGTTCCACGAACCGAAAGCCAGTGTAGCGAAGCATAGAGCGATCGGCACTAAAAGGGGGAAGCGGGGAGGGCAGACGATACCGGATGGGGGGGGGGTATTGGAGGGTCAAACAAACTGCACCAAATGTGGGACGCGGGGATTGAGGGGGAAAAAAAGAAGTTGAAAAGGGGGGGGAACAAAAGGAGAAACCTAGGAGCAAGAAACAATGACAAGAAAAAACGTTGGGGGGAGGGGGGGGGGTTTGGGCAAAAGTCACGCGGGGTAAAGGAGTACTAAAGCAACTTGGGGGGGAGCAAGGGGGGATGGGGGGTTTCATGGGGGGGGGTGTGGGGGTCGGCTTGTGTGATTGGGCTCAAGCCATCTTGGCAAAAAGGGGAGAACGCGCGCAGAACCACGCCGGGTGAGGTTGACGTCGTCAGAAAACGCGCGAAACGAGAAAAACCAACCGCGGTAGAAAAAAAAGGGGTGGGCAGGCCACAGATGGGTGGGACCCAGCGGGGAAGAAGAGGGGAAATTCTCCTTCTAATAGGGCCAAAAAAAAGGGACAAAGTTGTGCCAGATCATCACCCGGACATTCCACTCTAAATACCGGGTCCACCACCACACAGCAGCATACAAAAAAAAAATCCCAGAAAAGTCTGAGCAACACGATCCAACGTATCAAGGGAGAGGACCCAAAAGATCTCGAAGCGTGAAATAAGCCAAGTGCGGACACCAAGAAAAAAGCCAAGTCAGAAAGTCAAAAGATAAACAAGGCGTAAAGAAAAATTCAGATCAGGCGACGATCAAAAAAATCCAAAATCTCAACTTCCGTATGCACGACAGAAGTCTCCTAGAGAATGGGGACCTCTACCGGCCCCGCGCAAAGGGGGGGTCCGATAAAAAGGAGAAAAGGGCAGAGGGGTGAAAATCCCGGAACAACCCCTTCCCAAAAGAATCAAACAATGAAAGCCCATTGGGGTCGGAACATTT
>Ga0179593_1289029_pt1 | contig 16876 bp, 18 predicted proteins | sample CZODoug2_1_08_16_FD_185931 | JGI IMG/M metagenome (GOLD analysis project Ga0179593, IMG submission 185931) | Vadose zone soil fungal communities from Angelo Coast Range Reserve, California, USA - CZODoug2_1_08_16fungal (PacBio error correction) | ecosystem: Environmental > Terrestrial > Soil >...
GGGCAGAAGAATCTTGCGGAGGGGGAAGGGAGCCGGGGAGTAGGTTGAAACAGGAGGGGGACGTCCAGCTTCCCTCAAAAACAATCGGCTCCGGCCTGCGGGAGGAGAAGACAACTACAGATAAAGTGAAGGGGGTTGGAGGTTAAAAAATAATAGAAAGAGGGGAGGTTTTTCACAGTGTGGAGGGGAGAACGGAACCAAACTGGAAACTAGGGGGGGGGAAAATTCGGTATGCCCGGGGGGGCCGGCCTCAAAAGAGAAGTAACTCAGCCTCGGGGAAGAAGGGTAAAAGGCTGCGTGAGCTAGGAAAATTTTTGTTTTCCACTTACGAGAATCAAAAATGGGGGGGGGGGGGGCGCACGGCGCCGCGGGGCAGCAGGAAGGCTCTTTTGGGGGGAGGCATAATATAGGCGCCGCAGACCTGGGAGGAAAAAAAGGTTGAGAAGAAAGCGCATGTGAATTAAAAAACAGAAAACGCGGGCGCAGGCAATGGGAGGTTCCACGGCAGAAGTTGAAAAGGGGAAAAGCCATCATCATTAGGGCAAATGGGTCTAGTTTTTTCCGTGTCATATATAAGGAGTAACCGACAGTTAGCTAAAGGGATAATGTGGGTTATCCGGGGAGGGGCTAGGTAAAGAAGATCTATCTTGTGAAAGATTAGAACCAGTCCACCAAAATCAAGGGGGGTGGTCGGCTAAAAAAAAAACGGCTGAGTCGGTTTAAGGCCAAATCCCGTTGCCGGATCGCCCCGAGCCTACAGATATGGAAGTCGGCACACCCGGGTTTAAGAGAAGCCAAACACCATCCGCCCGAAAAAGTGGACGCGAGGGAGAGGGTTAAAAACGGTATGCGGACCAGGACTGGAAAAAGATGTCAGGATGAGGAATCTCTGATCCCAATTGCGCCTTGTTCAATGAGAGGCGTACTAAAAAAAAAAGGAAGTGTCTTTAAATGGGGTACCCGAAAAAATCTCCGAACATTACGGCCGCTTAGGGTCACGGCCTATACCTTCTAAATGCAAGGAGGAAAGTCGTACGAATACAAAAGTCATGGTTCCTGCTCAATTGACTCGAAAAGGAACCCTAGGCAAAAGGGACGATCCGCGTTCTGGCTTTCGTTTGCATTGACTCTGAAAATGAGGAGAAACGTGGCTCAAGGGGGGCCCAAGGAATAACCTGCGGCATCACCCATAACAAAACAGGGGGAAAGGGGCCATTATCGGACAAGGAGATAGACATTGAGAGCGAAAGGTTTGCTCTCTAAGCGCGGTAGAGTGATCAGGGGGAAGAAGGGAACACGTTCGAAATATTTCGCGAGGCGATGCGGTAAGGAGAGGGGAGAGAGAAAAGTGTCTGTTCAGCTAGGCATTCGTGGATCTGAGTGAACTCTAACTCAACAAAAGCCCACTTTGCTATAACGAGTGTCTTCCGTGGGGAAGGATGGTCGATCGGCCAGGAACGCAGGATGGAACACCAGAAGGGGATCAAGAAAAGGTAAAGAAAAGGGACTCTACCGGAAAGGAAAATAAGGAACCAGCGTCTCACAAAGAAAAGGGAAAGGGGGTGAGTCTGTCCAGATCTCTTTGCCTTTTATTTTGAAGTGGCTTTCTGGGGCGGCGTCGGGAAAGAGGACAATCCGCTTTTCGGAAGGCTGGCAAGGTATTTCGCCGGCGGACCCTCTTTTCTAGGAAGAAAAGGCTGAGAAATTTAATAAAAACAGGCTTTCTTGATAATAGAACCTGACTACGGATCCCGATCTTAAACAAGGAGAATTACGGTTAAGGGAACACTTGCAGATTGGTGATTCGAAAAACAAAAAAAACCTCACCACGAGGATTGACAATAAGACATTAGAGGGTATGTCTCCTATCACGGTGGCGACAACCTATACTTCCGATGAGGGGGTGCCCACTCGCTCAAAAAGGAAGGACGGGAAGAGTCGAGATAGACCAGAAGGGACCTTGCAAGAGGCCGAATGCTCCAATCCGGAAAAGAAATACACACTCTGTGGACAAAAGAATGAGATAACCCGTATTTTTGGCCAGGATCCTCAAATGGAGAGGAGAGAGCATATCCGGCAAATGGTGTCAGAAATGTAGATTGTGCCAACCCCAATGAACGAAGAGAGAGACGGCGGAAAAAAGGTGCTCGCGCGTCAAAAAAAAATGGGGTCTTGGTCCCTCACAGAGGAAAGGTCTTAAGAAACTCTATAAGGGGCCAGGCTACTAAATCTAACAGGGCTTCGGAGGGATGGGAAAAAAGTCAATCTAATGAAGTCAGTCGGATCTCCACAAAACCAAGAGGATTGAAAATCAGATATGATTCCTCTCTTGAAGCTGGATAAAGAACTACCAAATGGTCGCTTCTTAGGAAAGTTAGAGGAGACGGTCGGAGGTTTCTTGGCGGATTCTTTCAGGCCGGTGTGGGACGGAGAAAACCTTTCCGCCTGGGGGAGCGCTTTGGGGAGTGTGTGTACTGGATCTAACAAATAGGGAAAACTTTCAAAGGGTGCACGCGTGGAAAAAGAAAATACCCGACGCTTGTGCGGAGGCCCAACACGCTGGGGGTTTTAATGGAGAACAGCCATGATATGGCGTGCGGGCAAGAGGATTCATAATATATGAGGTACTTCTTGAAAACCCCACCACAACCCGAATTGGGAAGTAACCTGAATGGGGGCTCTCTGCTATTTTCACAAACCATTAACAGCAGGTCTCTGAATTTGATGGTAAAAGGCAAAAGGAGACAAACCTGGATATCTGTTGGAAGAGGGGGTGGGGTGGTTTTTTACGAATAAATCATTTGTAGCATCAGGCTTCTCACTTCCTATCTTCGGGGGAAGAGAGAAAGGAGTACCGGAGGGCCTAAAAACGGGGGGGGAACACGAAATGTTTAGACAGCGGGGGAAGAAACGGCTGGTCCTGAGGGCAGAACGCAATAGGTGCGACGCGGGGTAAGTCTGGGCCGAAGAAAACAGCCATCACAAAACTCCAATAAGATCAAAGCGAAAAAGGTGAACATGAATTCTGTCTCTTGGGCCGAGTATCACGCCCGAGTTCAAAGAATCGTACAAGAAACTTTGTCGGCCGTTATGCTAAACCGGGGCTGAGGGGTGGGAGCCAGTCAGAGCATTGGCCAGAAAGACCGTAGGATCCACCTGGTTTTCTCAGGTAAGGATCAGATCAAGATCCTGGCCAATCAGTAGAGAAGAATTTGGGGAATATCTCCGGGCGCGCTTCGAGAGAGTAGGGCGAAGAAAAAAGGTAGTATAAATGAGATTACCTAACAGTTGAGGAAAACGCGAGAAGAAGAGGCGCTGACGAAGGGGGAAGAGTTCCTTGATGGCATCCCGGTAAACCTTGGTGTTTATGGGCATGAGGGGGGAAGAACCTGAACGCCAATGAAAAAAAGACGTATGGGGTAATGAAAGGAAAGAAATCTACTGGAAAAAGCGTAGTACGATGAGTATGGCTCAAGCGTGGAAAAGCGAAAGGGGATCGAAGAACTCTTATCCTATTTGGAGAATCAGGGGTTCGAGTAAGGGCGGACTGCACTGAAAGCGGCACGGGTTGCGGCAATATAATGTCCTTCGGTGTATCTAACCGTAGGAAAGAAAAGGGGGGTGGGGGAAGCAAATTCAAGAAGGGAAACCAGTCCCGGGGTGTATAGATTTCCATCATATTCGGAGCTACTTTTAATACTGGAAGCGCTCGGGGGGAAAAAAAGAGACGCGACAAACGTTCTGAGGGTTTTGTGTGGATGATTTGACAAATGGTGTGAGGGGAGAAAAAACAGTCAGGTGAAAAAGGGGGGGGACCGGGAGCTTTTGCAAATCCTTGGGTCAATGTAAGAAAAGGGGGCATAACGGGGTTCGCCGACCAGGGGAGTTGTTTGAGGAGGAATAGTCAGGACAGCCCATATCAGCTTATTTAATTCCTCCGAATTTGGTAGGACCACAGTATTAAGAAAGAGGGGAAACAGCGGTTCCGGGTGGGTGTGGGGGTCTAAAAAGGGGGAAAGACCAAAGAAACGACCTGGAAATAGAAAGGGTTCCGCTTAAAAGCAAGGGAAAAATAGAGGGCAGACACGTTCCTGGGATGGAGAACTCATAAAAGAGGAAGAAAAATGTCAGGAGGGACGCCCGGGTGTTTGATTCCGGCTTCGCTATATGTCATGACTAGAAAATCTAGCAACTAACTCTGCCGGAGACCTAAAAAAATGGGGGGGGTCAATTGGGGACCGCATCTTCAGTGAAAAAAAGGGGGACGAGCGAATGACAGGTCGCCGGGCTGATGAAGGGTACGGATTGAGGGCGACGCCAACCGGCGCACTGCTTAAACGAAATTTTTCAAGTGGTAAAGATACACTAAAAAAAAACAAGGGAAAGCCATGCAGCTGGAGAGGTTATACAAACGATCCATGCTGCCGGAGAGATCTATACCCTCATTCGGAAGTCAGGTGCTTGATCTGAAGGGGCAGAGAGTGCCTAAAGAAAAGGAAAAGGGCATCCCTGAGGGGACAAAATATTGCTATATCCAACACCCAAAAAAAAAATTGAGGAATAAGGAACGCGTAAGACATTTGTTCGGGGGGGGAAAAATGGAAGATGTGACGGCGTATTTGTTTCACGGACCGAGGACTTCCATATTCACTCAACGACCCGCCTGCGGAGGAAAGAAAGAAAGAAAAGGTCGGAAATGAAGCGGGTTTTCATAATAGAACAACCTGTCATTTATGTAAAAGTGTTTTAGGGATCGTGAAACGGGGGACTCGTTTGAAGTCTGCGCAAAGGTTGGGTAAGACGAATCTTCAGGTATCAGCCGGCACGATCTTGAGGGCTAAAGGTGGATCACGGGGGGAAAAGTGTTACTTGCCTGACTATGTCCCAGGGGGCAGGTAACTCTAAGATCTCAGAACGGACCGAATCGAGGAACGTTGGGCGAGTATAAATAGTGCGCCGCCGAAAAAGGATATTTATGGGAGAAGCGCATAGGGCAAAGTTACCCACAGAACCTAACTATCTCTGCATGGTAAAGAGGATCATCTTCAAAAAGGGATCATATTTCACCTGTTCGGGGGTTGGGAGGGGGGGGGGGGGTTTGGACCGTGGATAACGAAGAATCATTGTAAACTTTTTAATTCACCAGTGGCAAAACGAGGGGGAGTAAATTAAGACAATGACTATATTGGGGTGTCACGAAATAGACTTCAAAAACATGGGACGAAAACCGCCTCGGCTCGTTAAAAAGGGCCCAAAGAAATTTTTCAAAAGGCAAGGGTTAAGCCGACACGAATGGCGAGTCGGCGAGGGTGGCACCAGATCAATCCGCCCGAACCTTGCGAGCAGCAGCTATGGGCAAGAGGAAAAGGATCCAGGGCTGGGGGGGTCCAAGTAATGGGGAGGAGGATGGGGCGCAAACCTCTAACCACAGGTCCAAAGGGTCAAACAGAGATGCGTGAAAAAAGCCGCCAAAGCCAGTGACGGGGAGAAAGTGCTCGAAAACCCGCCGACATTCGGAGGTAGGGAAAAGCTTGCCAAAAATCAGAAAATTAGTCAAGACCCGTAGGAAATAAAAAGGAAAGTAAAGAAATAAACAAGTTCCGGGGGCCATGGTGAGCGTGGTTGCCAAGGAACAGGGAAGAGGAATCCGACGTCTTTACGAGAACACTTTTTGGACACGGTGATCCTTTACATGAAAAAGCGTCGGTGTCAAGGCGCACGCAAGGGGAACAAAATATCTACCAAGTCGTTCGAAAACGGGGATTCCATCAAAATCTCATCCGGATGAGCGCGAACAGTCATTTAGAGGTGTTTGCTCGAAAGTAGTTGGAGGGAATGAAAAGAGGTTACTTCACAAAACTGTCAGAGAAGGAACGTTGCATTCGAGAGGAATAAAGAAGGTTCGGATGCGGCTGAGATTCAGAATTCGAGGAGAAAAGAAAGATACGCACCACGGTGGCGATTACCCAGGGGATTAATGGCCTGAGACTGGCAGACGAACTGGCGACGGAAACTCATGCCTTGTAGCACAAAAGGGAGGAAAAAAGGTGAGCTCTCGCTCTTAAATAAAGAAAACATCTTGGGAGGGGTAGCATATAAAGATCCTATATAAATTCAAGGTTCAATTCGTGGGTCCGTGGACTCTTAAAAGTGGGGGGGATGTTCGGTTGCAAAAGAAAAGGATGGAACGAATTACCCTCCTCGTCTCAAAAATTATAGGGGTGCTTAGGGCGCCTTCGAACAAGACTATAAAGAAGGTGGCGACCAGTGTCCGAGGAAAAGTCTTTCTGAAAAGAGAACCGTAGGGGGAAAAAGAACAGGTCAACGAACGGCGCGAATCTACTGAAAGATAAAACAAAGGCTGCTGGTATGGGGGAAAAAAAACAAAAACCGAGTTAGGGGGAAAAAAAAAACCGTATCGGTGGATAAAGACTGGTTCCAGTTGTCAAAAATACTTAGGAATCGAAATTTTATTTTTGCAAAATCTCGAAAGAAAGGGAAGCGACAAAAGGGGGGAGGTAGATGACTTGGCAGAATAGAGAGAAAGAATGATGCTCCGCCATCTTTAATGGGCGCTCCCAGGAGAGCCCTAACATGTAGGTTGAGAACTCAACAAGCCTTGGGAAGGTCCCACAAAATCTTCGTGCAGAGCCAAAACAGTGAGGAAGGCCATTTGGAGATGATGTTCTATGGGACCAAAGATTACTAACCTCTAACTTCTGTATTGATCGAAGGTGAACAACCCGTAATCAATTCCCCTAACCTGAGGAGTAAAAAGGAACTTCACACTAGACGGTGAAAGGGAGCGGAAAAGGGGATCTCGATGGCTCCGAAATACTCTAAAGTATGAGAGATCAGAAAAAACAACAAAAAAGGAAGGACATGAGAGAAGGGAAACTTTAAAGGGAGGGAGCATCCCGCCGACATGTCTCTTCGTGGAGAACGTGGAAAAGTATCCTGAGGCGGCGGAAGAGGCGGGGGAGCAGGATTAATCATGACATGTTTGGGAAAAAAGGGAGTCGAAAAACCTGGCTTAGCGAGCTCAGGTGCTTGGGGGTTTACGGGGGGCATCGAACATCATCTGCCAATTAGAAGAAATTGTGAGCAGAGGCTTTGGGAAGGGAGTCCACATAGGGGGGGGCCTGCTTTGAAAAATTTGAATCCATTTGTTGCAAGTGGGAAGGAATGGGAATGCAGAGGACCAGGGGTTCCTTCTGGGGGCGAGGCGCGATGGAGTTTGGGGGAAGAAAAAGAAAAGGGTGACCACCATCAGCGGTCTTATTAAAGGTGGTCCGCACAGAAAGCGTCGGGGAGGAAAAATAGGGGGGGGGGGGGGGGGGGGGGGGGGGTGCGAGGAGGGGGGCATATCAGGGGTGTTTTGGGGGGGTGTTCGACATTCAAGGTGTATAATCTTTCGAAAGGAGGGAGACGCGGAGGCGGAAGGAGGGGCCGCAGGGGGGAAAGGGGAGTTAAAAGGGACGAAAGCTTGGTTTCCCTAGAAATGTTTCTCAGGGAGATGGGGAGATCAGGGGAGGGGGGGACACGGGTAAGGACACTAGCACTTGACACGGTTATTCGGTAAAAAAGAGCCAGCATCAACCGCAATAGCTATTTCCACTAAAAAAAAGAATTGAAAAAAAAAAAAGAATAAAAATAAAAGAGGGGTCGGCTGTTATTAACGTAACTCTCGGTTGGGAAGGAGGTCCATAGGGGGGAGAACCTTTTGCTAGGGTGGGGAGAAAAAGAGGGTTTGTAGAAGGGGCCATTTGTGTCAGGAGGTCCTCCTGAAGGGAGACCCTGGGACTAAACGTAAGCTGAAAAAAGTGGGGGATAAGGAGATGAACGGCCGCAGGGAAAGAAATCCCCCTCCACATCGAAGATTTTAAGGAAAAGAGACGGACGAAACGATTCGCAAAAGGGTAGCCCGAATTTGGAAAGGTGGGACGGTAGAAAGAGGAAAGTGGGCCCTGATTGAGGGATACGCGCTGGAACATAGAGATCGGGGAAGGGTCCAAAGATTGGACTAGAAATAAACTGAGGAGAACGTTTTAGATGCCCTGTTTTATTGAAGAAAGGGAAACGTTACTCCAGGGAGAGGGGGAACACGGGGGTACCGGCTTCATCTTGTTCTGCTGGAAGACACGACGCAAAACAGGACGTGAACGGGGTCTGCTGGCCTTGCCCGTCAAAAAGACTATCAAGATTCAACTTAACTCTTTAAGAGGATGGGAGGGGGGGAGCCTTACGACACTCTTGACTAAATTCTAGAGAAGGGGCCGCGGGGAGGGTGTTAGAAAAGTGGGCCGCCCCTGATTGGCTTTTTGGCTATCTCTGTAGGGGGGGGGGAAAAGGGAGAGAGGGGAAATGAGGGGGGTAAGGGACTTGGGACCGCAGCCCGTAAGCGCTCCTTGTTCCGCAGGATGCGGGGGGAGGAGGAACACGTCAGGAATTTGGGGGTGGGAGTGGCGAGTTCCAAACCGTGGGGGAAAGACGAATTCAAACCGACTTCTTGTACGGGGGTAGAAATTCTCTCACTGTCAGGGTCAAGGGGTGAAAAGAGCAGACGGCTAACCACTGGGCCGGTGGGGGGGGGGGGGAGGGACGGAAGCTTTCATGTGAAAAAGGAAAGAGTAAAGCCCTTTCAAAAGGGAACAACAGTAATTGGAAAAAAAAAGAGGTATTCGGTTAACCCGGGCTATATGAAAAGGGAAACTGAGGTTCAAGGGGGGAAATTGTGGCCGCTGCGTGGAACCTCCATTATCCAAGTTACAAAGGGGGGAGGGGGAAAATCACAAAGATGAGCGTAAATCTTAGGGTTGGTAAAAAAGGGGGGGTGAATTCGGCGGCGCACTTATTTGGTAACGTCGAAAAAAAAAAAAAGAGGAAGTGCTAACGCCTTCTACCTCTCCCGTCCCTCTTGGAAACATGGATGCCTAGTAAAATTTAAGTAAAGGGGGAAATTGCGCTGGCCGCAGACGAAAAGACCAATCTTCGCCATAGGGGAAAAAAAGGAAAGCTGGGGGGAACCACGGGACGCCTTTAAAAAGAGTGTCAACGTGGGAAATATCCCCTCAAACAGTGGGAAGCAATCAGCGGTCTAATATGAAAGAACGGCGCTAGGGGAGATAAGGTTCTTTCTCAAGTTCGGGGGGACGAAAATCAAGAAAGCCCGGACTGGCGGATTGCGTGACAGGCTTGCAAAAAGAAGTAAATCGCTCAAACAAGGGCACAGCAAGCAATATCTTCTTTAGAAGAGGATTATCTCGAGCAACACGGATAAGAGAAGGAATGGAAAGGCAAAGATCGGGGGAAGGGGGGTCACTTGGCGATTTTTGACGTCGGGGGTTTACCGGAAGAGGGGGACGTAAGTACGCAAAATCCTAGGCCCGAAACTCCTGAGAGGAGAGGGACGCTGGCCCCGACCGCCGCACTTCGCGTGCCGACGGGATTGTAAAAGAGAGAAACAGCTTGGTGGTTTGGCACAAGGACAAAAGTGGGCCCAAGGGGGGGGGGGGGGGGGGGATATCACCACGGAGACGTTGAAGTCTGCTCACCTTTGTACTAAGAGAAAAAATTAGGGAATCGCCTGAGGCCTAGTCAAAACGCTGCGGGAGGAAAAATCAGTTTTGAAAAGGCGCTGACGATGGCCCAATTTACTGGCGCTGCGTCGGTCAGCAAAGGTGTAATCAAAACAGAGAAAAGGGGCGTTGAGGCTAATAGAGGAGAACCTACAGGAGGACAAAATAATTAAAAGAAGAGTTAGCTCGCAAGGAGATTACTCAAGGAAACCAAAGAGAAGTGGACATGGGGAAGGAAAAACGTTAAGAGGGGGAAACGCCGGTACGTGGCACCTGGTAGGTTCGAGGGGGGGAAGTGGGACGGTAGTAACCGAAAAAAGGGGAATCAGGGGGGGGAGAGTGGGTATTATGAAAAACTTCTGGCGGTAAAGGAAAAGACAGACTATCTTTTTAAAAAAAAAAGAAAGGAAGGAATAACCAAAACCGGGCGAACCGACAGGGCAAAAGGGGAAAAAAGGGCCCCAAGACCGTTGAAAGCCCGTGCCCGCCAACTATTAAATTGGAGGAAATCGGAGCAACGTCAGTCGACCCCACAATCAAAAAGAAAGGGGGGGGCGCGTCTTCCTCTTCCAACGAGACATAGACCTTGGGGGCTGCAAAAGTCGCTGCTGATGGGGCTCACTCGAATAACCAAAAGGGGGGAAAAAGAGTGTGGCGCCCCAGATCGTGCTAAACAAGCACAAAGAAACTTCTGGAAGGGGGAGAAAAAGTACAACTCGAGAAGGTCATACCGAAGTTAGGGACTGCCTTAAACCTAGGGAATAAGAGGAAGTCTGAAAAAATGCGCAAAAATTAACAAGAAAGGAAGTCAAATGATAATTCCTGGAGTTTAAGGGTACAGTCGATGACGGAGGGAAAACAATTGAATAGAAGATTCCTCTGCGTCAGTTCAAATGCGATCTTCTTTTAACTGGGGGGATATCAAAGAAAGGGGGAGGGCGTTTCGCCGCATGTTACTGCACTCAGAGACTCACCCACTGTAAAAGGGAGGACATCAATTATCGTCAATGCCGGAATGTATCAGGAGGAAGGAGCGAAGGTGGATAGAGAGGGGCGGAAAGAGGATCTGGAAAGACTTCACTTCGGCGAATAGAAAGCTAAGGAGGACGGCGCCGACGATATCCACATTTTGAGTCAGTGGAGAAGAGGGGGAGGAAGGGCAGGGCGTACCGATCTTCAGCACCATTTGTAGGACTAAGTAGGCAAGGGTTCCATATGGGAGGGGGGGAGTGCCAGAGACATGGCCACTGTTCCAAATACAGCGGGGGTGATCAGAGGGACGCCAGGTCTCTCTCCGGAGTAAATGGGAACCATCTGGGACTTTATAACCCAAGATAGTAGGATCAAAGGGGTAGATTGCAGGGGTAGTTTAAGAGAGTGAAAACGTTTTGTGTGGCTGCCGCTATGGGGCACAATTACCCATGCCGAAGAGGCAATAGCTGTGCAGCGGGAGCGGGAGGAATCAAGGGGCGACCCGCGGTGCTTGGAAACTGTGGGGTCAGAGACACAAAGCGATGAGAGCAGGCAAGGGGGGCCGGGGGCCGCTATCGGCAATGACTAGGGAGGAAAGAAGGGGTAGAAGCAACTAGGCTACAACGGGTGTGGAGGGGTCTAACAAAGACCCACAACAAAAGAACTGGGAGGGGACAATAGCCTAAAAGTTGATGCGGACTGACTGTCCGTTGACAAGTAGAGGCTACCGGCATGAATGGGGGTGCACCCGCTCTCGGGGGCACAAAACGGGTGCATACTACGCTCTCTCCAGAGGGGACCCGCAATGGGGGGGGGGGAACCAACATCCTCCTCCAATTACAACTTAGAGGGTCAGAAGGCCAAAGCCTGATAACAAGAATGTGGGCAGAAAGGACAGCAGGTCGGGCAGAATGCAGCCCAAGAAGGGGCCAAAGTAAATCCGAAAGGGCAGAGGTATGTCATTCCGGAAAAACAACCGGACCGAGATGAGTACATTCTTACATTTTAAGAGAGAACTTGGGACACCACCAGGGCCTGAAGCGTCAGGCATCACAAGGGGAAGGAAAACGTAACCGGACGGTTCCCCGCATACAAGCAGGAACGGGGGGGGAACGTGATGTAAGCAGGACGCCGGTAAAGGCATCTACGAAAAAAAGGAGGGAATATTGGACTGATGAAAAGAAAAAGTGCCCTCGGGCGCCATCAAACGAGAGACCAGGGGATTTGAGGGGGGGGGTATCCTTAAACGTCCGAGAGGGCGTTGGAAAGAGAAGGCGGGAAAGGGGAAATTGGCATGAGGCATTTTGGAAAAGCGCCTCCTGTCCCGCCTTTTGAGTATCGAATTGGGGGGGGCATGGAGATGGGGAAAGCCTGATTAATATACAAGATTGGGGAGCGAAGGAGGCTTTGGGGGGAGGAAAAAAGAGAAAACACTGTAATGGTAGGCTTTGACACAGGGAGCACAATCAATGGGATATTTCTGAAAAAAGGCCGGGATGCAGTCGAAGGTCACACAACTTCGGGGGAGATAGAAAAGCAAGCTTGGGGGGGGGAAAAGGGAGAGATGGGAACACATCATCAGTTCTGATGGTTTGGGGGTCAAAAGAAGAAGACTAAGGTCCGCAGAAAGGAGAGGATATTTGAGTACGAGGGGGGGTGGTTGGTTGTTTTCGGCAAAAACCTCCCGGGGGGGGGGGACATCCGGGGATAAACTGTAGACAGATTCCGAAGAAGGCCGTCAACCTACTTTTTTCTATAAATAAAAAAAACTTCTTTTGTTCATCGGGGAGGTGGGGTGGAGAAAGACTGTCATATATCGCGGGTCGCCGGGTCAGGACCAAGGGGGACGAAGAAGCAGGGGGACGAAGAGTGGGTAATAGGACGAAGGGGCAAGACACACAAGGAGAGAGAGGGCGCCCAAGATCTTGAGCCAGGGAAGAAAGAAAACGCTAAAAGGGGTAAGGGGGAGGGGTAATTACGCGCCTGGGTTCTGGAAGTCGGAGGGTAACCGGGCGGCCGTGTGCTCCACCGGACTTGTTTAGCGGGGCGGGGACGACGATAGAGGGTTGACACCCTTGGCCTAAACGGGAGGGGGGATACGCCCAACGTTGGTATCCAGGCTTTTAAAGCCGCCTCCATGTAACTGAATCCCAAAGGCAAGAGACCGGCTAGATAGCTGGAAAGCATGGAGGAGAGTAATATTCAAGTAAGGGTGATGGTCCCTAGCATTACGACTCAGTTGGCCAGAAGAAACGCGACAAGCGGCTATTCACGGTTAGGGGGGGGGCAGAACAGACTAGGGATCAAAAACCTTTAAAACGGCCCGGGGATTTAGAGAGGGAATGCTTTCCTCCCCAGGAAGGAACACGTTGAACTTACCGCTATGAAAAGAAATGAAGAAAAACTAGAAAGGAGAAACGGCAGCACATGATCTTACGATGGGTTCAACGAGAAACTGGCGGGACCTAAAAGAAGGCAGCTGAAGGAAATATGAGGCCGTTGGAGCAGGGGCATTCCTCACTAAGAAGGGATGGGGAGAGGGTTAGCTGACTGCTAGAGGGAAGGGAGGTGAGGGGGGGAAAAGGGGATGTCCGACCTGTAGTGGCTGTGGGGGGGATCACCGTCAAAGGGGGGGGAGTGGGGGTTGTTGAAAAAGGGGGGCCTTGGAGAGGGTGTCAGCAGCTCTTCTTCATCGTAATTAAATCCCTTGGGGTAAAAAAGAGGGGGCCCAAACAAAAGGCTCGCAACGGGGGAGGGTTTGTTGATTCTAGGGGGGGGGAACAAACCGGGTTCGCGCCGACTTACTCGATTGAAGGGGGGAAAGAAGGGGAGAGGGAAACGGCGGGGGGAACATTTAGACTAGACTGCAGGGGACGGGGTGAGGAGGGGGGGGAAAAGATTTGCGGGGGGGTGAATCTATTCATGGACACAATATAGTCAGCTGTTGAACCTCCCTACGGGGGGTCAGAGAAAAAGGATTATACTGAGGTGAATAACAGGGTCTCAAGGGGGGTATACATGGCTAGACAAGGACCCTAAACCATACCGTGAAAAGAGAGGGGCATTCGGGGGGAAGGGAGTATAGGGACCCACAATTGAAAAGAGGAGAGTGGGGATGGGAACGTGAGAATCATCATGCCGTCAATTAAGGTGGAGGGCCTATTGTAAATTACGGAGACCTATGTACAAAGGGGGAAGCAGGCGAGGAGGCAACTCTCCGGCTAATCTAAAAAACGGAGGGGAAGTTGTGACATGACGTCAAAAGGGTGGGGGGGGGGGAGAGAGAAAAGAAAAAAAAAAATCAAAACTTGACCTGGGGCATCCAAAAGGGAGGGGGACGCGTCACTGCACGTGAATTTGGGGGGAAGGGGGAATGAATCAAACTACGGAAAAAAGAGGTTCCCTTTGGTGAGAGCTTCCACCCACGTTCCACCAGGGAAGGTTTGGGCTATGATTAAAAAAATAAAGAAACAGTCTAGACTTCGGACTGGAGGGAGGGGAGGAACGCCCTTGAATTAGGTCTATTTTCTCTTGTACAGGGGAAATGGTAAGAGTGCGTGAAAAATCCGAATCGAGGGACCAAAACCGGAAAGGGCAGAAATCTGGGATAAAAAAAAGCATTCGATAGAAAAAAAAAAACGATGAGAGATGATAGATAATTGGGGCAATTATACCGGTGAGGGGGCGGTTCCGGCGAAGTTGACGCATGGTAGTGGGTAACTAAAGGCCATTCACACGGAGAAAACTCCTCAAAGAAAATAGCTTGGCGGCGTCTCGAAATAAGGGAAGAAAAGAAAGAGAGGGGAAAGTACCGTTCTTTATAATAGACCGCAGTGCATGGAGTGTAAGGGGGATAACAGTTTACACACGGCAAGATTTTAAAGTCCTGAGACAGTGGGGAAGGAAGAAAAATCTTCAGTCAGCCGGAACGCGTCATGGGGCTTAAAGAATAAACAATGTCACCAAGTGTTTGGCACTTGACTCTGAAAAGAATTGCTTTACGCGAGGAACCGGTGGTGCATGAAGGTGTCCTCTCGGGGAGTGTGAGAGCAAATATAGGCGGCCGAATCGCAAGAGGCAGAGGGCAGTGACGCGCATGATATATCAAAAGAATTAAAAAGAAGAAAGGAGCTGTCCAGGAGGCGCTATTTAAGATTTCAAAAGGAAGGGGGTGGGAAGTAAGGCACCTTCAATTGGGGCGCGGGGGGGGAAAACTGGGCAAAAAAAATTTAAAAAAAAAAGACGGGAGACTCATTGATAATAACAAACAAATTGTATGAAAATAATTAATCATAACAACTGGAACCTGGAAGACACAAAAAAAATAATCCAAGAACAATCTATATGTGGTCCTAAAACACATGAAAACCATATAGAAGCCACCACAATGCTAAAAAGGAAAAGGGGGAAAAAGGGATCGTTTCCAAGCGAGAAAGGAGGACAAATTCGAGTCGGAGAAAAACCGTGTCAACACACAAATCCCCGAACCGTTCCGCTTGGGGGAAAGGGTCCAAGCAATGGCAGATGCGTAAAAAGTGACTGACGCAAAATATGCAGGGGAGGACAAACGAGGACCCTTCAAAAATTTTTACCAAACCCAGCTGCTCAAAGCAAAACAAAAGTGTCGGGGAATTGGTAATATTCCACGACAGTCTGGCCGCTCGGACTCATGCCACCATAGATATGTCGAGAATAGTCACAGCTGCCTTCGGAATTAAGGACATAGATAAAGTTCCGGGGTCCGGGGGGAGAGGGAGTTACCAATTAACAAGCTCGACAATATTGGCCTTAACTTAGGGCCGTCGCTTTAAAGTCACAGTCATTGGAAGGAGACATGTAAGAGCGGTCAACGGGCGCCGCAGGGTATTACAGCATGCCAGAAGGAACAAAAAAAACAGGGCAAAATGAGTAAAGGGAGGAATGTCAGCCGGGACTGGCAGAAAAGGACAGGGAGGGAGACGGGGTGCCTCCAGATTAAGAGGAGCGGGGTTGGACTGACACGTCCTCTGCGAAAGAAGGAACACAGACGCCGAGGTCGAAGGGGGGAGAACCCTGGGGGGAGGAGATCCTGCTGTGGGCCGGAAGCTGGGTAGGGGGGGGTGGAGGGGGGGCGCGTTACAGCTACTGCAAAAAAAAAAGAGGCCATGACCTCGTTTTGGAGACCAAGGTTGCCTCGGGGGAAGAAGAACTATAAAGAATGGAAGTTAGGAAGACGGGGTCCAAGTTCTCAGCCTCTTAAAAAAAAAAAACGGCGTTAATAAAAGCGCAAGAAAAGCAAGGAGGAGGTCAGGTATCGAGGGGGTGCCGGCCAATCGGCGGGGGGACGGTTGTGCTGGCTTTGAAATGCGGGGGGGGGAGATAAAAGGCACGGTCCGGCAGACGTCTTTCGAGCTTAAAGCTGGAGAAGGATCGCCCGGTGCTGCAACATTTGGTAGGATGAAAAGAAGGTCGTGGGTCTGTAAGAACGTCACTGGGAAAATTAAGAGGGCACCGGGAAGCGTTGTATCCATGAAGAAGCCAGATACCCACCATGTGGTGATGAAACACCCAACCACAACAACGTCGGGGAGGGTAAGGCCGATCATTGTGCGGGAGGGAGTTAAGGACATAAGAGGTATCCTACCTGATTATGGTGGTACCCTAGATATAATAAAAAGAGGGCAAGGAATCATCGCGGACGAAACTAAGGAGAAGGAAGTGGGAAGGTATGAAAAGACGCCCGCACGCCCTCCATGGCTGGGACTAAAGGGGAAATCATTAGAAAGAGATGTGGGGGCATAGGTCCGAAAAAGCCAGCGTAAAAAAGAATTTCTAAAAAAGGCGTGCGATCCGGGGCAAAGTGTCCATGATGGGGTAAAAAGAATACACGCAAAAAAAACCATGCTAGTGAGCTAAAAAGGGGGGGCTTAAAGTGCGATATCCTGGAACCAACCATGAAGGAGGGGGCTTAATGACGCCACGGTCGTCCTGAAGAGACGAAAAAAAAAAGCTAGAGAGGGGGGACTCTGCTCGTCGTGTGGGCGCAAAAGGAAAAAAAAAGGAATCTAGCAACTGAGATGAAAAAGGAAAAAAAGGGATATAGAAAATTCCGTGAAGGGGAAGTTACGCGCCAACACACGAGCCAGATTTTCTCTTCTTAATAATAAAACTGGAAAATGAGGGGGTCAAAAAAAGAGCCTTTAAAGTTTACTCTAGGAAGTTGGCAAGCAGAGAAAGCACCTGGAAATCCTGGGAAAAGATCTAGTGAACAGTGGATCGAACCTCAACATCTCAAATTGGAGACTAGGGGAGCGACGTCTTTGTGGGAATATGCACCGATGGGGTCT
>Ga0179593_1402288_pt1 | contig 16875 bp, 24 predicted proteins | sample CZODoug2_1_08_16_FD_185931 | JGI IMG/M metagenome (GOLD analysis project Ga0179593, IMG submission 185931) | Vadose zone soil fungal communities from Angelo Coast Range Reserve, California, USA - CZODoug2_1_08_16fungal (PacBio error correction) | ecosystem: Environmental > Terrestrial > Soil >...
GGGAGGGGGGGTCCCTGATGCGCAAGCATTACTCAGATCGCGAATAGCCCAGGAGTGCGAAAACGATCAAATGGAAAAACAAAAAAGAAAGCTAAAAGGAAACAACAAACACAAGAGGAGGAGGGGAGAAGGAAAGGATGAGGGATCAAAAAAATTCTTTGTCTGAAAGAACAAGGAAAAATGAGAGGAAAGCTCAGAAGAAACAAGGAAAAGCTGTGTCAAGGTCACAGTCGGCGCTTCGAGCCGGCAAAGCCCCTCTCGTGGAAAACAAGGGGGGCGGAGAAAAAAAAAAAACAATGCGCTTCGCAGGGGTGGCAGGAACGCGCCCCATAAATATCAATCGAAAAATAACGAAAGCTGGGAACCAACGAAGAAAACTCCTGGGGGGTAAAACCAGCGCAGGCCAAGATCGCCAAGAAACGCAGGAAAGAAGCCCCCGAGAGTCTGGTTCGACTTCGGCCGCCAGGGAGAAGAGGGGAGAACGTACTGGGCGGTTTCTATGGAAACAAGAAGGGGTTGCTTCGACGGGTACGGGGCGCGTGTGATTCATGAAGAAGTCACGAAAAAAGGCACTTTGCGCCCGTGGGCACGACAGATAGAGGGGGGTCTGCCTAGGTCCGTGTCTCCCTCCTGCCCGCCCCCTTGAAAGACTCGGCGCAAAAGGGATAAAAGAAGAGTTAACCATACTAGGGATCATGGGAGAAAATAAAATAATTAGATCAATTACAGAAAAGACGGCGAACGAATTCGAAAAAAAATCAAACATCCACAGAAAAAAAGAACTACGACAGTGAAGAAAAATCTACAAAGGGCGGAAAAAGTCAACCTGGACCTCCGTGGTGACGGATTGTCCCAGGGGTTTTACTGGTACTCTTTGGGGGGGGAAGGCAGTAACAAACGCCTTCGCTAGTACACGAAGCGATCGATAGGCACAACATAATAAAAGGGGGAAACAGCAGGACTAAGACGATCGTTAGCATCGCCTAAATGTTTGATGGAAGATTGAAAATCAAGGAGGCGGTAAATCCACGCGCCTCAGAGGGAGGATTCGTAAAAGGGGTGGCCACCACAAGAGAAGACGGGTCCAAAGCAGCTTTGGGAAGTGGGGAGAAGAAGGGGGGGGGTGTTGGGGGGGTCTAAAAAAGAAAGAACGCAACTTCCTCTCCCCTAAAAGGCCCCGAGGGAATGGGGGTTTCCTGCTCCTCGAAAAAATGGTGGAAGGGGGGGGAAGTAAAATCGCCGAATGCAGGAGGAGGAGGGAAAAAGTTACGGAAACCCGGACATTCGAAAGTAAAGGGGGGATACTCCCACCTGGCTGGCAGAGAGCTCTGCAAAGGGAAGATGGTAAGAGAGGTGAACGTTGGAGAAAGGGGAAAAAGGGAAGGACCAGAAAGGCTGTTTTCCACTCAAGCATGAAATAAGCCTTGCACGCTTCTCGACAAAAAAGATAAGCTGTTGGTTCTAAGGACGAAGTTGGGGGGGGTGGGGAAAAAAGGGAAGAAAAAAAGACCCCAAAACTTGATTACCCAAGCAAGGGAAAGGTACGGTTCAATGAAGACATTCCTGAAGAAGAGCCGGTTAAATAGACACAGAAGCCAAGGATTTAAGCTCGTGGTAAGGAGCGAGGAAATTCCACCACCCGGGCTTTGGGTAAAGGAGGAGAAAAAAAAAAAAAGGCGTATTCATCTCACGGCACCGAGGGAATTAAAAGGGCAACTATCAACTGACTGGAAAAGTATAGAGGTCCATGTTCAAATTTCCATCGGGGAGAGAAGTAAAGGCCTACCATCGCTCGCGGGAAGGGGGGCAATTATTGCGAAAGCAAAGAGGAAAGGAGCAGAAAACTTTGCCAAACATAGAGAACAAAAGCGACTACCGAGGCTTTGAAGGGGAGGGGGGAAGGCCTTGCACAGACAATAAAAAAACCTGGGGCAAGGTATGCCGCACCAGACGGAGAAAGGTGTCGTCCCGTTGAAAAATTAACAAATGGGAGGGAGACAGGAAGCTTAGAGGGAATGCCTGACTACGGAAAAAGCACGAACCAGAACCTCTTTCCGAGGGGGAACAGCTGGAAAGAAAGAATTCAAGGCGAACATGAGGGAAAAATGATGAAAAGGGAAGCTGAAGGAAGAAAATTCTAGGAGAAGAGATAGAAACAAACAAAAACAACGTATTTGAAAAGGAGGAGAATGATCAGGGGGCCGTAATCTCGATTAAGCATGGGGAAAGCATTAGTCGTTAAGTCTTAGGAAGAGGCAAAACCGAGGGAAGAAGGGGAGGGGAGAACGGGACCGTGGAGTTCGCGTGGTTGGAGAGAAAAAAAAGGGGGTCCTGGTTCAAAGAAGAAGAATCGGTCTATTGGCGCATAAGAAAAAAAGGGCTGGGAGGTCGCCAAAGAGAAGCCGAAGAAAAAGAAGAGGAGTGGGGAAGAATAGCACGCAAAAAGTCTGACCTATAAGGGAAGGGGGAGGGGGAACGACGTCAGGTCCACAGCAAAAACGAGAGAGGCGCAGGTACTGTCTTCTCCTATGACACGGAAAGGGCTAGATCATACACGTAGTTCTCAAGAAGACCGCGGCCGCCCCCAAAAAACGAGGGGAGAAGAATAAGCCGAGGGGAAGAACTCAAAAGGAAGAAAGGTTGGTGAGAAACCTCAGAGCGGACGAGAAAGGAGGTAGACTGGGGACTGGCCGGGGATATGACGCTAAGGAGACAAAATCCCTCTCATCAAATGGGGGGGGGGGGGGGGGGGTGGGGGGGGGGGGGGGGGGGGGGGGGGGGGGGGGGGGGGGGGGGGGTGGTGTTGGGTGGGTTTGGGGGGGTTTGGGGGGGGGTGGGGGGGGGGGGGGGGGGGGGGGGGGGGGGGTGTGGACACCTCCCCCATGGCCAAGAAAAGGAAGGGATTGAAAAAGTTGGGGTTCTCATCTTGGGAGAAACCAAAAACAAAGGGAGAGTCTCCCAAAGTAACAATCGGGGAGAGAAATGAAATCACCGAGCCAAGAGGGGAAAACTTGTCGACCCTCAACAACAAAAAATCTCCAACAGAATCGTTTGGAAAGAAGCGAAAGACCAGGCTCAACAGGAGCCTCAGCAGGCAAAAAAGAAGAGCGATAAAGAAACTCGAGCACAAAAGGGCGGAGCGTCAAGCAGAAAAGATAAATCAGAAGGTTCGGAATTTGAAGGAAGAACAACAGTCCGGCAGGGCGAAAGGAAAAAAAGAACATAGGGACATTTAGGGTGCCGCGAAAGGGACGGAGGGGGAAAAAAAAGCACCCAAAGAACGTTCAGGAGAGACCAAACACAGGGGAAAAAAAGAGGACGGGATCACCTTTCGTAAGAAACCAGGGGGAGGGGAAGCAAAAATCTGACAGAGCTGTGGGAAAAAGAAACAATTCTAGTTGGGCTTAGGGGCAGAAAGGGGAAAACAAGACAGATTGACGGCGGAAAACCGGAGAAGAAAAATGTCCTACTGGAACCAATGCGGGGGGGAAAATCTCCATAATCAAAGGAAAGGAAAAACCATCGAAAAAAGAAGGAAAAGAAACTCGGCCAAGAAATTGGAATTGCAAATTAAAAAAAGGGGGACGATAAGACCCCGGAGACCGCAAAAGGAAAAGAAAACCCTCTATGGTTCTTAAAAAAGGAGAGCCGTCCAAAAGGGGAGAAAAAAAGTGAAGACCCGAAGGTAGGAAGGGAGTAAAGGGAAGGGATAAATGTCAGACCCAGAGCTTGCTAACCCAGTACCAGGAAGAGGAGACCGCGGGGATCTTTTTATCCGAAGTTGGTTGGAGAAGAAAAATCACGTAACCACCGGAAATCTGGGGAGAAAGAAAAAACAGCCCTAGGGAAAAAGGGAGGAAAAAAAAAGCGGGCAAGGGGTCTGTTGGAAGGGAAAGACGGTCCTCTTTGCACATTTATCAAAAAAAAAAAAAGAGCAAGTAACAGTCGAAAGCACCTCGGGCCAGGGGAGACACAAAAAAGCCAAAAAAGGGAAGGGAGGAAAAGAAACTAGCCCAGCTTAAAAGAAGGAAAAAGCGCAAGGTGTCTTAAGTGTACGGACGGGGGAAAAAGCAGGCGAGCTAACTGAGGAGGGGGAAAGAGTGGGAGGGGAGTGTCACAAAGGAGGGAAAGAGGGGGGGGAAGAAAGGGGGGGGGAGGGAGGCATAGAAAAAAAAGTTCTACGTCAAAGATCAAGAGAGGGGGGAAGAAGGAAACGCGAATCACTTGCCCAAGGCGGGATTGGAAGAAAAATGACATAAAAAACTTTAACCACTCCTTTGACGGGAAAAAAGGGGGGACCTCTATCGACGAAGAAATCGGGGGAAAAGGAAAGGGAAAACGATACAGGGGAAAAACCGGGGGAAGAAGAGATCCAAAAAACACAACTTAGATTAAAGAAAGGGAGAAAAAAAAAGGAATATTCAACTGGAGAGGGTCAAAAAAGAAAAAGGGGAAAGGGAGAGGGAATACTGAGAAAAGACGCGCAAAAAATCAAAGAAGCGTGGGGGAAGGTTGAGTTCATAGCCCTCAGAAAAGACTTCCAGTAGAAGGAAAAAGGGGGGGGCGCCAAAACCCTCGCCGATTCGGGAAAGGGGGTTTTGAGAACCAGGAAGAAAGAGAACGAAGCCACGCCTGGAAAAAAAAAAAAGAACACGAGGGGCAAGACCAAGAACGCCCGGCGAATCAGGGGCCAAAGGACCAAAAGGAGCAAACCAGAAAAAAAAGATGTTGACAGGGAAAAAGCAGGGAAGAACTGACAGAAGGGAGGGGGGGGGGGATCAGCTGGCAAATAAAGGTGATAAGAATAACGGGGAAGCTTTGGTAATGGAAGAGTGACAGGAAAAAGAACCTCTGACCACTAAAATTCCCTCTTGGGCCCGCCAGAGAGGGGAAGGCCTCGAGGTTCTGAGAGAGAAGGGAAGGGAAGAAGGGCGACTCCAGGGCGCAAAAGGAAAAAATCAAAAGAGAAGGAAAAGCAAAGAACCCGGAAAAAAGGAGGGGAAAAAAAAAAAAAAGTGGGTTTATCAGGGAGAAAAAAAAAAAAAAAGGAAGAATCAAGAGAAAAAAAGTACCATACGAAAACGCCCGCCCACCCCACGAAGATGAGCCGTGGAAAGAAACCTCAGAGAGCACAGGGGGGGAAGGCGGAGTAAGAAGGGGGGTCGGATCTTTCACAAAGGGGGTGAGGGGGGGGGGAGAAAAAAGGAAAAATAGCAGACGGTTCACAAGAATGCTTCGACTCAGAAAGTAAGATGAGATGGCCCACCGCAAAGAAAAAGGGGGAAGACGTCGAAGACGATCCGGAAGGCGGAAAAGGAAAAGGCAACGAGTCAATAAAAAAAGGGAAGAAAAGAAAATCCCCTTCTCTTTAAGGAAACGCCGAAGGGAAAGGGGGGTTCTCACCGAAAAGGAAGTGTGAGAAAAGGAAAAGAAAAGCTCATGGGGAAGCTGTGGGGGGAGAAAAGGTGGGGTTTGGAAATCGATAAGAGGACCTTACGAGACCCATAAATGCCAAAGAGGGAAAGTTTTGGTCCCGTCGTAGGGAAGAAAGAAAGGGTAGCATTAAGCAGCCCGAAATGGCTTCTGGAAAGAGGCCGGGTTTGAAAATAAGCCTTCACGGAGTGGAGGGATCGCGGGAGGGGGGAAAGAAACATTAAAACGGCCTCCGTGGAAGGGGGGGGTGCTTAAAGATTTCGGTTGCTAAGCAAGTAGGGAGAGGGTTCGTACCATCTAGGGGGGAAAACGATGGAGACTCCAAGGGAGAAAAGAGCACAAGAACCTGCTCATCAAAGGGAAAAGAAAAGGGGGGAATCGACTGTGGGGGGTGGTCAAGGAGAAAAAACGTCCCATTGGACAAAAAGGAAAGAAAAGGAAGGACAAAGTAAAGGAGCTCAAGGGGGGGTAGAATAATAAAGAGAAGATACGCCAGACAAAAACTCGTGGTCTCTTGACCTATAGGGAGCAAAAAGTTAGGCAGATCAGAGGAGATAATATGACATCCTCGTGCAAAATAAACGACTTCATGTGAATGGAAAAGAAAACATAAGGGGGTCTCGATGGAAGTTCCAAAAAGGTAAAGGACAAGGAATCAGGCAAAATCCTATCCAAAAAAACTCAAGGAGGTGTGAAAAGAACGTTCTTTGAGTAACCCATAAAACAGGAATGAGAATGCCCCCAATAAGGGGAGCACAGAAATAGAAAAGGAGACGTCATCGGGAGGAGAAGAAGAACGCCTCCAGCACTTTCCGGGTTAGCTCACAAGACGAAGATAAATCGTTCTTCAGGGGGGAAAAAGGGAAAGGCGCCTATATTAAAAAAAAAAAAAGAAAACGTACTTAACGGCAGATCGCCGACAGAGGAGGGGGGGGAAGTCCCCCTGAGGACAGAAAAGAAAATGGGAAAGAAATTCACGTAAGAAGGGATAATCTATAGTTGAAAAGGGAAAAGAGCCATTGAAAGAGACGGGCGAAAACAAAAAACACCAAGGGCGGAGAAAATCAGGAAAGGAGAGGAATCAGGCCACGAAAGAGGTCCGTCATCCATCGAAGGAGCAGGGGAAAAAGTCTCTTTAATGGCTGAGGGGGGAAAAAAAGGAAAAAATCAAGGAAAGGGTCAGGCAAAACGGGAGAAACTATACTGGAAAAGACGGGGGAGGCAAAAGGACCGGGTCACCTGGGGGGTCAAAGGGGAGGGGAAAGATCTGTCTAAGGGGGAGAAAAGAAGGAAGAGGGGGGCTGATGAAACCGAGATAAAGCAGAGGGAGACTTGGCGAGATCGGGAGACAAGGGCCTGGAAAGAGGAAGCGGTTCTTTCAGCCCGCCGAGGAACCCACATGCAAGAGGGGGGACGGCAACGAAAAAAGGAAAAAGAGAAATATTAAAAGTGGCAAGGGGAAAAGAGAGAAAAACTTTATTACAGGAAATGTCATTGCAGCGGAACACAAAACAGTAAAGGAAGGTCCGATCGCCGGAAGGGAAGAAATCCGGCAAAACCGGGTGGGAGAAAGAAGAGGAAACGCCAACTATACTTTGACCAAGGGGAGAGGGGGGGAGATTTTACTGAGAGTTCGGCAGAAAAAGCGCCTACAATTGGCCATCACTGGAGAGAGGAAAAAAGGGAAGTTGTCTAACAGGAGGGGGGGGGGGGGCCAACAAAAAGAAATTAGGCAAATCCATCGGAGAGCAGCGGGGAACAAAAAAAGGAAAAAAAAAACAAGTTGCCACGAGCAAAAATGGGGGAAAAACATGACCAAGGGGAACATAGAAAAAACATATAGACGAAGCAAAAAAAACCTCAAAATCCCTCGCGTCCATCCGACTCCGAAAGAAGGGAAGGGGAAGGTCTTAGCAAAAAAAAAGGAGCGAGGGATCGCAGTCAGCGAGTCCTGACAACCATCCTCGGACGGGAAAAAGATGAAGTAAACAAAAAAAATCCTTTCAAGGGGAAGGGGTCGCAAATAAAAGGGGATCTGAGAAAAAAACAAAAAAAAATGAGGAAAAAAGAAAACAGCAAAATGAGACCTTGAGCAACGTCCGGTAAAGCAGGGTCGGAGCCACACTTCTCGACGGGGGAAAACCGAGAGACGAGGGTGAGTCACGCCTAGGAATAGAAAGAAAAGGGCTTCAGTGAGATCAAGAAAGGAAAGAAAGGAGGAGGCCTAAGGAACCAGTGTAGAAAAAAAAGCGTGGCCATCTCAAAGGGGAAAAAAATCGCCATTCACGAGGAAAGGAAATCAGCTGAGCTGACGAATCAACTCAAGGGGGAAAAAGGAGTCCATGTCAACAGAAAAAGCAGGAAAAAAAAAGGGGGACAGGAACACGAGACGGCACCAAAAAAGGAAAGAGTTTCTTGCACGGACCAGAGGTCTGCAGGCGGCGGTAAGGAAACCGGGGGGAAAAAAGGGAACTTCAAAAAGGGAAGGGGGGGATCGCAAGGGGGAGGACGGGCCACCAAGGAGACCCGGTAAGAAGAGGGTAAGGAAAGAAAAAGACTCACGGTGAGGCCCTTTGCGCCGAAAGGGAAAAGTCCGGCATCAGGGGAATAGAGAGAAAATCGACACAAAAAAGAGGGGAAAAAGGCTTCACCACTCTCCACGTAGGGGCAAGAGGAGGGATAAAACTTCAAGAGCGGAAAAACCGTGATTCACGACGAGAAAAACAGTCGGAGCACCTCAGGGAACTGAAGGCAAACTCCCCCAATGGCATAAATAAACACTGGCCTGGGAAAGGAAAAAACAAGAAAAAAAGGGAAGGAGAAGTCATGAGCGGCCGGCAGCACCTCCCCAAAACAAAAAGGTTCTGGAGGGGGGGGCAAAGATTTAGATGGATTTGATTCGTTGTCCGGGGCACCCATGAGGAAGAAAAGGAGGATCGCCTCCACCGGAAAAAAGAGAGAAAAAAAAAAAAAAATGACCAATTTGAACAAAAGGGGCTGGGGAAAAGTTAGGAGCAATATCTTCCTCGAAAAGGAAAAGGGCGGAAGCCGCACTATCAAGTGGGAAAAGAACTTGTAGCAGGAAAAAAAAAAAAAACAACGAATGGGAGGAAGAAGGAGAGGGAAAAAAAAAAAGGGGATCAGTGGAAAAAACTACGAAAAGGTCCGCGGATCAGGAAAAAACGCAATCAAAAGGAGAAAGACGTGGGAAAAAGTAGTCATCGACATAAAAATCGACTCCCGAAGTCAGCGTGAGGAACGCTACTCAGCGAGGGAATAAACAAGGGAGAACCCGGACATGAAGACTGACGAAAGAAAAAAGGAACTCCTTGGCCAACGAAGTACGCAGGGGGGCCACAAACACAAGCTCAAAATAAAAAGAAAACCGGATCCGCCGGTGATCAGCACAGGGGGGGGGGGGGTGTGGGCTAAAAACCGATAACGTGCTTCTGCAATACCCACCCCTTCTCAGAAAAAACGGAAAGGAGGTGGAACCAAGCTGGCCGAGGGGAACCAAAGACATGGCCGGGGGTCGCCGTCTGGATCATTTAAGCCCAGGGGGAAAAGACCGATGAAAACTTTGCTCAAAGGGGACACAGAAATGAAACTAGGGCGCTCGAAAGGTCTTCGGGACAATCAAAGACCCACGAAAAAAATCATGGGGAAAGAAAAGGAAGGTACTTCACCGAAGGAAACCGCGCTACCGACAGAAGGGGATCATGGGCGGAAAGAAGAATTATCATGAAGAAAGACCCAAAAAGAAATGTCTCAAACAGAGAAGAAAACAAATCCCAGTCATAGAGAACGTGAGAAAAGAGAGGAGGGGAATGGGAGCGAACCGGGTGTCGGATCGACAAAGGGTGAAAAGTTTACATTGACACTTGGGGAAAGGGAAAGGAAGATTCCTCACGGAGTTGGCGAAGCAAGACGCAGAAGGCGCATATGATGGCAAAAGCCTTACTGGTGGGCAAGAAGGGAAGGGAACGAATAGAAGGGGGGAAGAGGAAGGTGAGGGCCTGGTGAAACATCAAGATAACCAAAAAAACAATCTCGGGAGGCAAAGGAAAGAAGGGTGCTCACAAGAACGAAAGGGGAGAAGTAAGGGCTCAACTTGGGCAGCGGGGAAAAAAAAAAGGTGGGGGGTGCTTCAAAAACCAAAAGTCCAGAGAAAAAAAACGCAAAGGGTGAGGGGCACGGAAGGATCAAAAAGGCACGAGACGGGGGGGTGCCTTAGGGGATTCGCACGACGATCGGAATGCCTTTAACCGATAAAAGGAAAAAAAGGAAGGTAAGCGTTCAAAGCGCAAGTGGTCAGAACGAAAGGGAAAAGTCCTTGTAGGGTCAGAACCAAGAAGGAGGGGTCATATTTCTGGGGCGAAAAAAAAAAAACAGGCGTGCCAACAAGGCCGTTAGACCGCGGGCAGGGCTGCTCAACAAGAAACGTAAAGGCCCGCCGTTGGGGTTGCAACAATAGCAAACAAAAATAAAGGTCAAAAGACCGCAGAGAGCAGGCGCAAGAGCGCGGGCGGATAATCCGATACGGAAAAACAGGGGAAAAACCCCGTCAACGAAAGGATGGCTGAGGGGCCTCACTAAAGAAGGAGCAAAAAAGGGGAAGGCCAGGAGAAAAAACTCCGGGGAGGGAGTAATCATTCTGGTGAAAAGCATGAACCCCGAGACCCGGACTTTAGTGAGCTCGGATCCAAAGGTGATGGTTTTTTGTCCGTCTCCAAAGGAAAGATTGTGCGACAAAAAAATCTCTGAAGAAGGGTGGACAAACTTTGATTGTCTACCACAGAAAAGGACCTCCAAGAAGGTCCGGCCAGACTTGGCTCAACAAGAAAGACTCACAGCAGAGAAGAACTGAAAGTAGGCGTGAAAACGCCATCCAAAGAAACATGGCCAGGTATTGGGCCTTGCACCCAAAAGGAAAATAATAGGAAGAAAAAAAGAGGGAAAAATGACAAAACGGTCCAGACGACTTTCAGAAAATCCGCCTGACTACTTCAATCAATCGGTCAAAAAAAAAACCTCTTCGGAGTGGTGGGCAAAAAGATTAACAGAAGGAAAAAAAAAAAGAGGGGGACATGCTGAATAAAACGAGCCTGACGACGAAGACTGGCGAGTGATAATAAAAGAAAGAGGGTAACAAAAAAGAACTAAAAAGGAAAGGAGGACATAGGGCCGGCACACTAGAAAAAAAATCAAGATTTTCTCATGGTTCAAAAAAAGTGGGGGTCGCTTGAAGCAGGGGAAAAGCAGCACAAACGCCGCACAAAAGAAAAGAAGAGGGTCGGGGAGAAGTGAAAACCGTAGTAAAAAGAAAAACGAGCATTGAAGATCAAGACGTAACGGGATTTCACGGGCGACTGGGGGGGGATCAGGCGAGGTAAGCAAAACAGGGCAAGGGCACTGGATGGGGAAAGCAAGATAAAAGAAGAAAAGGTGAGCTTGGAGGATAAGAGGTCGCCCAGAGCGGGAGAAATGAGGTTTTCAACTGGAGAAAGAAAAGGAGTCCACATCCTAAAAAAAAAGAGAGCGAAAAGAAGGGGGCAGGACGAGGAAAAAGGGGGCCCATGGCCTCGAGAAAAAATCAAAACGGAATTTCTCTTGGCAAGGGTCATTCACCGCGGCCACCACGATAATAAAGAAAAGATCCAACGCAAGAAAAAAAAGGGTGAAACAGCATCAAAAAACGTCAGCAAAAAAAGGGAAAAGAATCGCGGGCAGCGACAAAACGAGGAAGAATGGCGGCGGTGGGATCAGGGGGACAACAAAAGAATGTCTTCACAGAACAAGGAAAAAAGCCGCCCCATCATTTCCCCAAAAAAGGGGGAAAATAGGAAGGAGGTGGGGGGAAACGGTTGGGGCCACGTGGAAACACCAAAGACCTTCCCTCCCACCGTTCAAGGGAATTGGGAAAGCTTGCACCAAAAGGGGAAAAAAAAACCGAAAACACTTGGGGAGAAACCAGACCCGGCAGGGCCATCGTCCAACCATGAAAATACTAAAAAAAACGACATCCAAGGAGAAAGCCAAAAGCGAAACCAAAACCTCCAGAGAAAAAAAAAAAGGTCACTCAAATGGAGTCTCGCCAAGAGTCTCTAAATAAAGAACTTCGTCGAGTTCCTTCAAACAGAAAAAAAAAGAAAAACAAAAAAGAAAGAAAAAAAAAAGATCTCAAGACAAAAAGAAGACTGGGTAAAACAAATGTAGTAAAACGGAGGCCGCGGTCTCAGGAAACCCACACCGGAGGAAAGGAGCCAAAAAAAAAAAATCACAAGATGATTGGGGCTAAGTGTGAGCACAGGCCAAAAGGGGGGGAGGGTGGGTGCCCACACAGGCAAAATTCCGACGTTTGCAACGCAACGAGAGGGAGGGTGGAGGAAATACCTATGACCGAGCCATAAAAGGGAGTAAGTAATCACCTTGGGAAAAAAAAGAAGAAAAAAAAAAAACGAACTTGAAAACAGGAGGAAACGGGCCAAATCAAAAAAAAAATCGACCTTCTGCAAGGGAAAAAAAAAAAACGCGCAGGCAAAAAAAAAAGGAAAGCAAAAGGACGTGGAAAACAACAGAGGACCTTCACCTACCAACTGAAAGGCAAAAACAAAGTCCCGGCAAGAAAAGGAAAAAAGAGGGATTCTTAAAAAGAGGGAGAGGGCGGGGGAAGAGGGGGGCCACGTCCCCGGCCGTTAGTCAATGGTGGAAAAGTGATCTACCCTGAAATTAAACTGGGGAGAAAGTCACAGGGGAAGGAAGGGGTAGAGAGGATCGAGTAGAAACTTGGGGGCGCACAGACACGCAATGCAACGGATATGCGCATACAACACAAAGGGAACCTTCATGACCTGGTCAGCCACCCACAGGGAAGGGTTCTGTTCAAAGGAAACGAGGAAAAGGAAAAGATTGACAGAAGACACAACTAAACCAACACGGCCCAGTCGAGCACAATCGGTCCCATCGGAGGAACAAAAAAAAAACCCATTTGGGGAGGGGGTCGTGGATCAAGCCTTTAAGGGAGACGCAGAGCAAAAAGAAAAAAAAAGGACTGATCAAATGCTTGGGAAAAAGAAACTAGCGGAGCCTGCCGGCTGGTGCAAGTGAACGCGGGGGGGTCCCATGAGGAGAGTGGTGGGGGGGGGAGACCAGTCGCAAAAAAAATTCGAGCAAAAAGAGAAAGGGAGAAAGAAAATGGAAATGCGAGCGGGCAAAAACGAAAAAACAAGAAAAGGTAAACTCAAAACCTTGACAGAAAGGGGGCCTGATAAAGAGTTCCTCGATAGCGAACCGGGGGGGAGGAAGGAGAACAAAACTAGTCCGGGGAAAAAATATCAAGAAAAAAAACAAAAAGGGATGAAGAGATAGATTACAAGGGAATCACCTGGGAAAGAGTTGGAACGCCGAAAGTACGAAAAACGAGTGGGGCATCCGAGAATGAAGAAAAAGAAACAAGGAGAAAGGGGTAACAAAAGTGAGGTAACAAAAAAATCATCGCTCAAAACCCAAGAAAGGGGCGGGGGGGCCCCGATAGAGGGGGAAGGGAAAACCGAAAAAAGGGAAAAAAGTTCTCTCAAAGGGGTTGACAAAAAACCTACGCAAAACAAGAGACAAAAAGACCAAAAAAAAACCAGCCGAAACTAAGGGAACAAACGAGAAAAGGAGAAAAAGAGCCGGTTAAAAAGGTACAAGAGAATGGAAAGTGGGCTCCTTAGCAAGAAAAAAAAGGTAAAGGAGTACTAATACCGGGGTTGCGGTGGGCTCTCATAGGACGGAGTGTGAGGACAGACTTTCCTTGCGGAGGGAGTGAGGGGAGGAAGGTACGACAGAAACGTGGAAAAAAAGACCGGCGATTGGTGTCCTAAAAGGGAGCTGTACTAAAAAGTCAAAGGTGATATCACCAACTCCGGAGAAAAAAGACAGGGAAAAATCATAAAGCTAAAAAGAGTTGACAAAAACGGGAAAAAAAAAAATCGACTCAGCCCAATGAAAAGGTTGATCATGGGGTCAACGCCCAAGAAAGAAGGATATCAATGGAAACATTACCTGAAATCGCAATAAATCAACTCCGAACAGCATCCAAATCTCCCCTTTAATAACACTCTGGGGGAGGAACTGGAAGAGGAGGGGACCAAAGCCCCGTGTTCGAAAAAGAGAAAGGGGGGTGAATTGACGCAATGTTAAAGCCAAAAGTACTAGGAGGGAAAGAGAAAAGAAGCAGATTCCACCGTATCTGTAGAGGGAAAACGCATAATTGTTTTGCGCAGGAAAAAAGAATAGGGATTTCCAAAAGGGGGGATGGAAAACAGTGAGGGAGGACTGGAGCCGCAAATCTCCAAATCTCGCAGAAGAAACGTCGAAGCCAGTGTCTAAAAGAAAAAGGTCTTTCCTAAGTAAGGCGGACGAAAATCATTGGGGAGATGTGGGTCGCGAACTGAATGGGTGGGGGGGAAAAAGTATAACCGAGGGAAGAAAAGAAGAAAGCATGCAAAAAGGAGCTTTTGGAAAGAGAGAAAAGAAAAGAAAGGGGGGTGGGGAGAAAAGAATGATAAAAGAACCTTCCTTAGCGGAAGGTGAAAAGGGACCCCATTACGTAAAAAGTAGGGCCGCAAGGAAAAAAAAGTCAGTGCAAATGGAGTAGAGGCTGAAAGGGGGGAAGAAAGAAATAGAGGTTGTGAACGAAACGGTTCTACGCGGGGACGAACTGAAGTCCTCAAAACTCCAAGAAGTCGCCGGGGGGGGGACACAAAATCTGGGGGGCGGGGGCAAAACCAAAAACCAGAATTAAAAAGCCTGCCCCAATACTAGCCAGGCGGGCGAAAAAGATCACCGTTTAGAATCAAGGATAGGAAAAGAGCCCATGCCTAATAGTCAAAAACTAAAAGGCGAGGTCTCCCCCCCGTGTCCTTGAGGGAAAAAAAGAGGGACTTAGTATAGAGGAAAAGACAATCGGGAAAATCGGCAAATAAAACCCCGAGGAACTAAACTGGGGTTATCGATTGCCAGTGGGGGGGAAAAGGGTTAAGAAGTGGCTCCGCATGTCGGGGCGCCTATGGGGGAAAAAAAACGCGGCTTTGACAAACCTGGGAGGGAACGAGCAACCGAAAATCCCAGAGAGAAAAAAGACTGGGCGAAACACGAACTAAGCCAAAGGAAAAAAAGGGAAAAAAGAGGACCTCTCGGTCTGAAGGGAGCAAAAGACAAAAAAACGAAAATCACCTGGAACGGTCTTCAAAACAGGCCTACTGTCGACCGGTGGGAAAAAACCTGGACCGGAGGGCGCCAACGAAAGAAAGAAAGCAAGAAGACGGCAGAGGAAAAGAAGACAAGCCCTTCGCGGTGGTGAAGGACGCGAATAATTACAAGAGGACAGGATGAAGGGGAGACTAGCGTAAAGGCGGATCATACCGAGTAAAAAAAAAAAAACAACGAGGAGGAGAAAAAGAAAAGAGGAGAGCTCAGGAAGAGTCCGTCATCACAGGTTGCTCATTGGGAAAAAAGACAGAAAAGGTGATTCTTCAACGGAAAAGGAAACAGGCACAAAAAGCACCTCTGGAATAGGTCACAAGGCGAGTATCGAGGAAGTCAGGAAAAAATAAGCAGCGAGAAGCTGAATGTTGGGGTAAACAAAGCGACGAGGCTAGAGGGTAAAATAAACCAGCTTGGGGATTTCTCCCGAGCGAAAGGGAAGCAAAGGAAAATTGGGCGATATCCTGGGAGAAAAGGGAAGTGAAAAAGAAGTGAAGCGGGTGGCAAAGGTTCCCAAAAAAACAAAAAAAAGCCGGAAAGCCTAGTCATCAGGGAAGCCCGGCAGTCCCGGATGAAAAACCTGGAAACCATGGAACTCACGAGAATCACGTAAGCTGGGAAAGGAAGAAGCGTCCCAGAACAAGAGAGGAACGAGCTCCACGCCTCAGTCCCTCCGGGCAGCCCTTGACCTAAAAAAAACAGCCAGCGAAAAAAACCGAGGAAAAAAAAAAAAAGGGAGTCGTGAGAGGGAACAAAGTAGACAACGTAACTAAAAAAAAAATGGGAAAACAGAAAAAAAAAACTGCTCTCAAACGGGCAAAATTAAATCACTGGGTGGCTCAGCGGGAAAAACACCCAGGCCGTGAAGTGCAAACTTGCAAAAAAAGGTCAAAGGGGTAAGGGGTACCTCCTAGACACTTCCAAAAAAATAAACCGGGGGGCCACTAAAAAACAAAAAATCAAAACAGCAAACACCGAATCGAGCGACAAAAACGTAGTCCAAAAGAGAAGAAAAAAAACCCGCTCGACGAACCTCTCAAAACAGGCTCGGTTCACCGGCGAAAGAAAGAAAACTGCAGGCGATTCCTGCGAAAAAAAAAATCTAAACGGAGTAAAAGAAAAAAAAAGGACAACCACATAAAGAGGGCTGTAGGGCAAGCGTAAAAGGCCCCCCGGGGATCGAAAAAAACCTTCTTCGCGAAAAAAAACGAGCCCCTTGACATTGATAAAGGGGAAGGGAGAGATAAACGCAAATTTCGTTAGCAACAGGGGGAAATTTGAGACTTTGCCGACCAGGGGAGGCGAAACTGGACGTACGATGGACCGAAGAAAAGCCCTCTTCGTCTAGCCAGTTAAAGAAAAGTAGGAAAAAGAAAAAGGAAAAAAGGGGATAAAGGGGTGCCAAAATGCAGATACCTTTTCGCGTTCCGAGAAACGCGTCGAAAGAACCTCTTTCAAAAAAAGGTCCCTTAAAAACTCAAAAAAGGGCAGAGCCGACAAGGTCCGAAAAACCAGGGAGCAACAACGCCGCTCATTTGGTCTTAAAAAAAAGGCTAGAATGAGGTTGAGAGGAAACCTGGTTCATCAAAAAAAACTTGGGGAGCGCCGGGCTGACATTTATGGGAAGACAAAAATCTTCTTGGGAGGAAATGAAACTTTACTTCTGGGTAGGCAAAAAAAAGTGGGACACTTGGGGGGAAAGAGAAGCACGGGCAAGGCAGCTTAAGCTAAGACCTCTACAAAAAAACCTCGAACTGCATTCCCCCACGAGGAAAATTAAAATTGGCATCGCGTGACGGACGGGAAAAGAAAAAAGACAGGAGTAAAACCCGCAGAAAAAAAAAACACCAGGTAAGAGAAAAGAAAACAGATGAAAAAGCACCCACCCCAAAAAAGGTCTCTATATCCTGGCGGCAAGGAAAGGACGAAAAAAGACCTGCATCCTGCTTGTACGGCTAAGAAAACTGAAAACGAAAGTTGCCAGAAATGTCAGTAGGTGGCAAACAGGGGTCAGGTTAGAGTGGAATGGCGGGAGGGAGCAAAACATGTCGGACTTCAGCCGCCTTTCCTTGAAAAAGGATCGGAACCAGCGAAGAAATGCTGAGGGGGGAACCTGGACACAAGGGGGAATTTGAGGCAAAAAACAATTCATCGGTAAGGAACGGACAGGCACAGGCGACACGAGAACAGTTG
>Ga0179593_1271301_pt1 | contig 16874 bp, 17 predicted proteins | sample CZODoug2_1_08_16_FD_185931 | JGI IMG/M metagenome (GOLD analysis project Ga0179593, IMG submission 185931) | Vadose zone soil fungal communities from Angelo Coast Range Reserve, California, USA - CZODoug2_1_08_16fungal (PacBio error correction) | ecosystem: Environmental > Terrestrial > Soil >...
AGACAGTGGTTCAAGTATTGCCTGTATTGGGGGGCAGTGCGGGACCAAGAATCAGGAAACCAAAAATAGAGAAACAGAAAGGGACGGCGGGATCGTGAACATGGGCATCATGACCCCCTCGTAAAGAGCACAGTACCTGAAATAAATCAAGCCGGAGGCTGGAGATTCCGCTAAGATTTGACGGGGAATGAGGGCCAATTCATTCCAGATAATAGTCGTTTGAATCTCATCTTGTGCAAAGTTGACGGCAAGGGGGATTTGCGGGGGGGGAGGTGCGGTGGGAGGGGAAGGGGAGTTGGCAAAACGCCTCAATATTTCGAGATGCGGGAATGAGGTTCGAGACTCACGTCTTCCGCTACACGCTTGGCGAGGACGGGAGTGTATCGGGTGGAACAGAATGCGATAATCACTTTGAGGGACAAGGGTGGGAACGGAAGGTGTCAGAGGCCTGGATTTTAACCGAACTATCCGAGGGAATGAGTCCCTGTACTCACTGTGGAACGTTCAGTGTCTGATGGGATCCTCGAAAGTGGTGAACGGCAAAGGGACGCCTCGCCAATGCTGAAAAAACTTGCATGGTGTGCGAGAACAAAAAGCAATACATGTTGACGAGGCTGGCGGGAAGGACCAAGAGAGGGCTCGGCAACAACCTGGTCCGCAGTGTGTAGTTTGCGCCGGATTACCTTGCGTAACAACGCCTTTGCCTCGTACACGCGCTAACGGAGATGGCGCCGGGGTTGGGCAATACGCGCAATTCTCGGCGGGAAAGATAGAACGGCTTGGGACTTTTTCGGGAGGGAAGGAATCAAGCCCGTCGGGCAGCTTGGGAGATGGACAAGGGAATTTGAAAAAAAAAAAAGAGAGAGGAATTGCAACTCTACAGATCTGAGGGGAGGAAAATTAAGAAGAGTAAGGGAACCTGACTTAAATTGGGCCGGACATCACTTAGAAAGGAGCAGAGGTGGGATGTTCGCCCTGCCAAGTTGAGGAAGAAGAAAGGCTGTCGCAAGTTATTCAAGGCGGCCGGCTCTCAAAGGAAGGAGGGTGAGACCTGCATGACACATATCTGCCTTTGGGGGGAGGCCAAGGAGCGAGGAAACACGAACACCAAGATCTTCTCGGGGACTCAACCTTCGCCTGGTAAGTAAAAAAAAGGAGAAAAGAAGTGATACAGAAATTAAGGTCAAATTGGAGAGCCGATCTACCCGAGAGCCCGGTGCGGGGTGGGGCAGAACGTTGTCAAGCGACCTGCGAAGCATAAATTTGATATTGAATAAGAGCAGAGTCTGGGAATAGAAGAACGTCAGAAAGTTGGGACCTTTTATAGAAACATCTACTTAGGATCCGAAAGTCTGAAAAAGGACTTAAAAAAGGATTTGCTCCTGGAGAATGGGAGGAATGCAAAGCGTCGGCTGTACTTGAATTTGCATGACGGGGAGTCATTCGGACCAACCAAATCGGAATCGAGAAGGCTTTCGGGGGGAAATACTATGTAATAGAAAAGGATTAGGAGGGCCAGAATAGTCCAAAAACAGGTTTCCCTATCTTTTATCCAAGACGACAAGCGACAAAGGAGGCGAGGAAGGAAAAATAAGCGGAGACGGATGCCTGGGTCGGAGAAAAGGCTGAATGAAATCAGCACGACACAGTCAACCTGTAAAGGTGCACCTACATTCAAAGGCCACCGGCGCCTCGAGGAGACCGATGTTGGTGAAAAAGAGAAGGTTTTAAAAGGGTGGGTGAATAAGTTAGGGATGCTTAAAGAATGGGTCAAAAACAACCTGCAAACAGGAGTACTCGGATCAGATCCTGAATCAAGTTTAAGGGAGAGGAAAATGGGGGATGAAAACCTGGCAAGATTCGAAGCATCCAACCGCGACAAGGCTGGTTGAGCAGTTGAAAGGAAAGAGGCGGAAAAGCCCGTCTATACTGCTGGGGCCGAACCCCAGAAGGTTGCACATGAACGCTACCTGAAGGGAATTGCCGGGCTACGAAAAAGACGGAAGAAGAAAGGCTAAGCACTGGGGAGGTGAGTTCCCTTCATCAAACTGCAGGCGCAGTTGGGACAAGAAAGAGGCTCAGTTGCAAGCCTTTGAACAATAGGTGCATGTGAACGAGAAACCGAATCGCGGCGCAAGGAGGGAACTCTCGAGAGGATCTCCGCCTACACTGAGAGTGCTGGGAGAAGAGAAAAAAAGGACGACGAAAGAAGGAGAAACTCGCCACGGGTGAATGAGCACCCCATTTGGAGCATCACTTAATGAGGAGGGCAAAGCACAATATTTTGCGAAAGAGCCGGACAGGCAACAAGAACTCCGGCCTTCGAACGGGAAAAAAAGAAAAACCCGCAATTACAGATTTCTCTGGGGAAGGGGGGGGAGACATAAGGCCGGAGAAGAAATCGAACACTCCAAAATTTGGGTACAATAAAAAATCCTTGCAGCAGAAAAAGCCACGGAAAGTGTGGGACGGGAAATCATGAAAACGACAGTGGACATGAAAATCAATCACATCAAGGAAATCGAGTAAACCGCGGACTTTGTTGCCTCCAAGGTATGCGACAAATAGGGTGGGGGAAGTGCGAATCTTTTTTCTCAATTGTGGTGACACAAATCACTGTTGGGGGACGCGAAAAAAAAGGAGAAGTTGATTTTGCTATTTTTGTGGGTCTCACGGGAAAAAATCCTCCGGGCTGAATGCGGATCCAGGAAGAAAGAAAATCGCTGCCGGTCGAGGGGTATCAGGATAGAGACGGGAGGTCAATTATCTAAGCAGCAACAACAAAAGAGGAGAAAGAAGATAGGGGGAGATCTCAGGTAACAGAGCGAACGGGAAAAAAAGGGTCTTGCTCGCTTGAGCAATGCATGCGCGCGAATGAACGGAAAAAGAAAAATCAAAAGGAGAAGGGCAAGGGAAAAGGACAGGAAATTTTGTGTCCAAAGTGGGCGAACCAGGGAAACAAACAGGGGGGTCAGAGAACAGGCAGGCAAAAAAGTCCGCGGTGTGAAGAATTTCCTGTGTGGGACGGAAGCGCGAGGACAAGTCAGACCCGGGATCGATTCACAAAGGCCAAACAAGGGACGTGCGGAGGGGGGGAGACCGAAGAGTCCGGGCTTGGACCAAAAAGTGGGTGAGGGGAGCCGACCCTCTCGGCCGCATAATAACGCAAATCATTTGAATAGTAATGACGTGTCATGGGTAGGGGGGAGTTCGAAGGGGGTGACAGAAGCTCGAATCTACAAGGGTCGAAGGGGGATCTTTCGAAAAGAAAATGAGGGTGCCAGTAGTGAAAAACGCTCTGAAAGTTTACTTCGAAAAAAAAAGTTGTTTTCAATACGTGGCGAGTGCGACATTCGGAGCTCATTTTTTTTGCGGCATGTCTCAAAGCTACAGTTGTCGCGGCGGAGCTAGGACGAGAGTGCAATCCTGTCTCAGCGAGTCGGCCCAACAGGTTTTCAACATGAAAAGAGGGTTCAAAAATGATTGCCCCACGCGATAGAGGGAAAAAGAGGCGAATGACTGGTAACTCCCGCAAAAAATCGCTTCGGGCATGGTCGGTCAGTCCCGTGCCGGGTGGAGGGATTCGTATCACAGACAGGTCCAAATTGTCATGTAGCGTGACGGGAGGGACCCTGCGTGGGGATCAGGCCCCAACCTGGATCAAAAGGGGCTTCTGAGAATCTTTCTCAAAATCGCGCAGAAAGCCGTGGCGGGGGAAAGGGATACAAGAGGGGTTTGCCTTTTTCAGGCGAGACGACCAAGACGCGATGAGAAGCGGCAGTCCAATAGAGGGAAACGTTGTGGAGGAGTTGTGACCTCGAATTGGGATCAGAAAACGTGGAAGGAACCCATTCCTGGGGAAAACTGACGGTGTCCCCCATCCGACAGAAGAGGGCGCGGACGCATAGGAAAGGTAGGGTGCAACCGGTTAAGTTGCTCAGGGTATGGGGGTGAAAAGTCAGTCTGAAATTGGATAATAAAAGACATAGAAGCCGATATTTTCAGTATCGAATAAAGGGAAAGGTCGTAGGGGGGATAAACATCGATGTCAAAGGGGGTTGGGGGGGGATTTCTTGGAACGCAGGGAGGCTGAAGTTAGAAGTCTATTACCCGTCTGTAATGAAAAGCCAGGAGAGGATAAGGATATAGATTTTTAGTAAATAATTCTCTCAAAAACATCCACATCGGCCGACTCAGGAGTGCAATATGCAATAGAAGGCGAGCAACCGGTTTGGAGAGATGGTAAACCGTCAACTATTCACGGGAAAGTGGAGATGTCGAAGTATCACCTGACAGAAAATATGGCGGTTGCACATGGTATTCCGAATCGGAGAGAAGGACAGAACGAAAAAGTTCAGCCTCGGGAACGTTCTACACTTAGCACCACTCGCAACGCTATAGAGACGCGGCGTCAGATGTTGAGAAGTCGGAAGGAAGGAAGCCCATGTGGGATCGGGGAAAGCAGAAGGTTCTCCGCTAATAGTCTCCTGTGGCGACGTGGGGAAGAAAGGGTGGAAGACACAAGCACAAGGGTTCATGCAGGGTCTACCGAATTAGGGGGACAGACGCAGACGACATTTCAAATCAAAGGAACCGCTATCGTCTTTTCAATGGGTTCAGGACGCAAAGGAAAAGACTGAGAGGGAGAGACCTTATCTGACCAGGCCAGAAAGAATTGTCAAGATAAGCGCCAGGAATCAGTCTTCTAAAACATACTAACCTGATTGCTAGATGAAGGAACACGTCGACGGGGGGGGGGGCTGTTTTCAAAATGAAGTTGAACAAAATAAGACTAAAAAGGTCTCTGATCGTATGTAAGCAAGAAAAAAAAAAACGATAAATAGGAACCGATAAGATCCCATGAGACGTCTAAAAAAACCCCGTCCAGAGCACCTCTAGAGAGAGGAAAAGGAGAAGGGGAAGCGTCGACAAACATACCCCCATACGAAAAGAGTTGTGTATGCAAAAGAGATGGGGGGCGTAGACAGGGAGAGCCCTCGCGCAAATTTATTATGTTACTCGAGAAAAACACCCAGGGGGGGAAGGCATCAAATCAGAGGAGATGAGGGCAATTTTCCTTCGGGCACCAGGCGATTGAAAGGAGGAAGTGGAGATTTAAAGATTCCAGGGACAAATACTCGTGAGAGGGGGGGCGAAAAACTGCAAACCCCAGACTTTCCACTACTCAAAAGGATGGAGAGACGGAGGAAACACACTAGCTCATCGTACTAATCGAAAAGCGAGACGTAGGCGGAAGATTATCTGCAAGGACATAACTCGAGATAGACGTCCCGCGGAGCTTCATGAAAAAAAACCGCCAGGAAATCCCTGAAAAAAGAAAAATAAATAAAATCTGCCTGGGGGGAAAGGCAGCAGAAGGAGATTAGAAGCCTGTAGGAGAGGGATGGAAGGGGTAAGAACTTAACGGACATCGTATCGGAACTCAAATCCGAACGCTGGAAATGGTATTGAAAGAATGGTGAAGAACCCCCCCAAAAATGGGAGGGGGCCTTTTTTTTCTGATTGCACATAGTGCCGCTATCAAGAAGTCACGGGGATATACGCTTTGGGGGGGTCCATTATCTTCTTTACCCATCAGGACACAAATAAACGGGCAGTCGAAGACATAAAGGAAGGCTACTCAGAAAACACAACACAACGGGGAGGAGGGGAAAAGGGATACTGTGAGAGGATGGTTCCGGGTTATTGTGAAAGAGGGAAAAAGTAAACAGGAAGGACCAAGCTCCCAAAAGTGACGCGGAGGTGACTATGGCATCCAGACACCAAAGTAAGGTGACACAGAAATATAAGCCATACAAGCCGGGGGCTGTAAGGGGGAAGGTACGATGGTCGGGGAAGTTCTGTGACCATCGGCCCTATCAGACGCAGGAGTGGAGAAAAGCTGCCTGAAGCAAGAGGGTGGGGGAGGGTGAGGTTGTCTGTTGGACATTGGGTTGGAAGGGCGGCAGGTGGAAAAAAAAGGAGGGCCGAGGACGTGAGAGAGCGTTCGGTAGGACCAGAAACTGCTTAGGGGGAGAAGGACGATCGAGGGAAGTCTTCGTGAGTAGCTTGGTCACCAATAAGGAGCAGATCCGAGAAGGGACGCCCATGTTGTGGGGGAACGCCTGGGGATCAGAATGTAGAACAGGAAAGAGAATTAAGACAAAGACGCAGTTGAACTTCATTCGAGTGATCAACTCAAGAAGGGGGGGAGGACACAATGAAAGTAATAGACGCAGGAGAAACATTGACTTTTGGAGAAAAGATACGGGGTGGAGAGGGCTTTCAGGTCACTAGACCCAAAAAAGGGATGCTGCATTCACCTGGGTGCAATGGGGGGGGTGTGGTAAGATGAACGTCGCAGGGTCCTCTTGAAAAGCGAGCGGCTAGGAGAGCCAGGGGGGTCTCCGTATCCTGGGGGGCTCTCGACGAGAGATCTGCTTTTTCGTTTTCTTGGAGTCAAGGAGGGGCCGCCACGTCGGGCGCGTGAGAGGACCAGAAGGGTGCCAAAACGCACCCAGAAGAGGGGGGAATGCACTCGATCAAAAGGGGGGCGGCTGGGTCTGAAGAAAAAAAAAAAAAGCGGAGGATGGACCCATTCACTTAGAATGTTTGGCAAGGTAAGATCCTTCGGCCAGGGAAGGGAGGGGTAAGGAAAAAACGTAACCACGGGGAAAAAGTAAAATTCGTGGAGGGGAACTTGATTCGCAAGGCTTCAAGAGTCGCACCCGATTACTGGGCGCAACGCATTCCAATGCCGCAGGGGGGCTTGACCATTACAGTAGGAGGGCCCAAGGCGAAAAGAGATCTTGCGAGAAACCTGAGCGGGAAATGCCCGGGGAAGGAGATCAAGGACTTAACCCCGGCAAAGGGGTCGCAGGAAAGGGGACTCCTCGAGAAGTGAACGTTGGGTCTACGTTGATGAAGTAACAGCCGCATGCGAAAGGGCGATTTCATCAGGACGCACCTTCTGGGGGAGCATAAAAAAAGAAAGACCTAAGTTTTCCCGTGGTATCTCATCTAAGGAAGACGACGGGCGGAACAAACAAAATGCAAAAAAAAGGAAAGGATAACGACGGGAGAAAGTCATGAAAAAATAAAGGTGCGGAGGGGCATATGCGGTTACTGACTTTAGAATCGAAAGAACATCATTATGATCCTCAGCGAAATGGCGGGGCAGAAAGGTCCTGATCCGACTGACTAGATCAGAAAAGAGGGCTCCACCAAAGTAAATAGAGGGGGTTGAGACATTACGACCGTTCCGGAACTGAGAGGATAAGGAACTATCGAAGAGGATGCATTGTAGGATACGCAGGGAAATCACTTAGAACTGACACTGAGAAACGGTAAGGGTGTCACCCTAAGTCAGACGGATGCACTGGGAAGAAGCGAAGTAAACGGATGTGCACAAACTGTGACCAAAAATGAAAGTGGGTTCATTGAGTGAGGCTTGAGGAAATGAGAGGGGGAAAATTCAACACCAGCAAAGACCAGGAGAAGATCTTGCTCGCTAAAAGAAGCGAGGGAGGAATCGATGGACGGAAAAAGCAAAGAAACTACCCAGCCTGAAAAAAGAGCACGGAGGTGAGGATGGGGAATAAGAGGAAGTACAGCCGGCCAAGGCTGATCACTAGGGCCTAGAAGAAAGGGGTAGAGAAAGGGCAAACCTTGGACCGGACATTGAGGGAGGGGATAAGTAATCAACACCACGGAACTACTACGACTCTAAAATCAGCTTGGGGGGGGGGTTCCGCGTGACCAGCCTCGAAGCGCCTTGTTCAAACAGGAGCGGGGGGAGTCTTGTCAAAAAGGTGGGGGAACAATTTTTCATGGAAGGGGAAGACGAATAAGCGACAGTAAAGGGGGAAAACTCCGTATGCTCGAAGCCTGGAAAAGGATCTCTAAAAAGAGAACCTTACGGAAAAGGGAGGAGACACCGAGGAAAGGATAATTAAAACACCCACCTGTTGAGGGGGGAAGCCCGTTAAGTAGAACTGGAAAGTGCACAAAAGAGCAAAAAGGGGGCGAAGAAGACAGTAGACCATGAGAGCTATGAGCCAACCTTCGAAAAAAAGGATGCCGGCAAAGTAAGAGGGAGAAAGGCAGTTAGGCATATTCGCCAAGAATCCCGAAAAAGTGGGTACAAACCGATCTTTTCTCTTCTGCCAATTCCGCCAGGAGAGTGGCCGGCGGAAAGAGAAAAAAGGGGAATCAGCGAGAAAAAATGAAGAAGGACAGAGACTTAAAAAAGGCGGAAGTGTGGAAAATCCCGTTGAGGCGACCATACGGGGTTAAAATATAACAGACTGGGTAGCCCATTTGAAAAAATCACTGCGGGCGGACCATTCGAAAGGGGGGTATAGATGTGTTGTAGAAAAGTGAAGCAAGCCCGAGTACAGAGGGGGAATCTCGCAAAAAAAGAAGGGAAAAGGGGAGATTTAGCGATATCTATTTCGTCAATTATCGCGACAGAAACCCAGAGGGGATAAAAGATAGAGAAAGGAGACAATAGTAGGATAACCGATATAACGACAGGAAAAGAGTGAAAAGGGGACGAACCTGCTCACGCGCTGAATGGAACTTTCTACAAAAAAAAAATGCGAGAAAAATCCAAAATTCGACAGGTCAGAGAATAAAGTGCGTTTTGTTGTCCAATTTTAGAACCAAAGGAATCAAAAGGGGAGAGAAGGGGCAAAGTGAAGTGTGCAAGGAGGTCTATTTCATGGGGGGAAGGACAAGTGACAGGACAAGTCGCAGGATAGATGTCGCCCTCCAAACGATGACATTGGCGAAAGGGGCCTAAGCAAATATTCAGTTTTCTTTGAAACACAAGGTGGGTAGGGGGAGAACGCTCTCGGCAAAGAATGCCCCGCAAAGACCTGGGAAGAATAGGGTAGTGCGGCTGTTGTGGGCTTTTGGGGGAGGGGGGGTAGAAGACGGGAAATAGGCCTAGAGGGGTCGAGTGAACGGTCGGCGGACAGGAGGGAAGAGGGGTCCCTGTTGCCAAAAGCACTATTCAAGTGCTGAGAAGGTTGGTGCATTATCAGGCGAGGGCCTTACAGTTACTCGCAGGGTTTTTCGGAGTTCGAAAAACGTGGTCGGAAGCGAGAGAGAAGGCGAATAAAAAACTAGAGCGGAGGAGGAGGATGCTACCCCAGCAGTCCAAAGGGCCCCAGAAAGTGGTTGAAAAGGCATTTCCCAGAACGAATACGGGGTGAAAAGAAGGGCGGGATGAAGTGACGGTCAAACTAACAAGCTAAAGAACTTGAGGAAGTTCGTAGGCGTGCCGTTGAGGTAGGAGCAACGAAAGAAGGTCCATGCGGGAACAGGTAAGGAAAATGCTTGGAGAGGACCCAAAAGAGAACCTTTCGAAGTTGGGGGGGGGGGGTGTAAAAAAGGCCTATCTTAAAACGCGCAAGACGACCGTGCGCGGGAATTCTGTCACTATTTCAGGGGGGGGAAATAAGACGCCCCCCAAACTCGATTCATATAGAAGCACAGAGGATCAAAGGGTTTGTGCGGGGTGTTTCACCATCGCCAGGGGGAAAGTAAGAAAGGAAGAACACCGTCCTTGGAGGAGGAAAGTCGGGAGTGGGCAAAAGAAGACGAAGCCGGGGCGCAGGAAGCCAAAAAGTTGGGGAAAAAAGGGGGGGGAGAAAGGTTAGTTCTATTCAGGTAATAAAAGGGATGACAAGCAAGAAGGTAGGACTGCGATCGTCAGGCAAGGGGAAGGGGGGTATGGTTGAAAAAAATAATGTTCACATTTTTTGGTAGCAAGCGGGCCTGCGCGGTAGAAGGTCTTAAAAAGAGGAACCGCCAGGTCTGAGTACTATGTTGGAGGAAGAATCCAGCAAGAAGAGATCAAGAACGCATGCTCATAATGCCAGGTAAGCAAGAACGCAAATCCAGGGTTTGGAAGGCGGCGGGGTCAGCCCGAATTCACTACGTCGCAAGGTAATACCGCAACCATTCAGGGAGGGGGGGGAGTTCCAATCGTGGACACGAGGGAAAGGAAACATGTGCAGGAGAGGGTAAGTCTGTAAAAGACCACACATCAACGGGCGCTGCTCAAGTCTCGAAAATTTGCTTAAGTCTGGGCAAGGGCACTAACGTGAAAAGGTACAGCGAAAGGGCGCCTGGCAAGAAATCAGCCTGTTGAGCGGGGAATCGATGGAAGGCAAGCACAAGAAGAAATGAAAGTCAGGGTCGAAAATCGGGCATCCTGTCCCCTGGAGGAAGAAGCAGAAAAACCAATCGGGCTTCAAATGTTTTGAGGGTTGCAGAGCAAAGTACCAATAAGAGAAGACCGCGGGTCTTCCCTTAAAACCAGAGAGGGAAGGTTCAAAGGCCGCAGAGTGAACGAGTAGACAATAAGAAAGGCTGAGGATGGAGTCCCGAGCAGAAATGTGGGGAGGTGGCAAATGAAGGGTCAAAGCTTAAACTACAAAAACGAATGTCGGATAAATACAAACCAACTAGATAGGAGGATCATAGAAAAAGGCATCCGGAACGAAAAGCATGGCCATCGCGCATCTCGCGGGGGCTAATGTAAATGCGACCCTGTGATCGAGACAACTAAAAAAAATAACCATTTGGACATGCCAGTCATCCATCTCTGGTGGATCAACGCCAGGCAATCTCAGGAGAAGGGATGTCTGGTAGAGGACAAAAAGATGGTTTCTGGAATCAACTTGACGAGCGGAGTCCTTCACCCGAACGAGGAGACAATAATCGGACTGCACGTGAAAAAGGCTTCAAACTCCTCAAGGTCAGAGGAGGGGGAGCAACGCGTACCCTACTTTCAAAGGTTGCAAAAGATGAAGATCTATCAAGTTGAACAACACGCATCGGAACTGCCAAGGCCCAAGGCGATCGCTTCAGAAAGTTCACGGAAAGGGAAAGGAAGACGGAGATCACGTCCACGTAAGATGAAACCTGCCCCTGCCAGCATAAAAGCAACCGAAATCAACCCCGCACGCCGGGCAAGGCACGAGGAAATAAAGTCATAGAAGGAGGAAGTCAGGGAAAGGAGGACTACTTCACTCTAAGACGGAGGTTCAAACTAAACCCCCTCCCTCATGCTTGGAAAAAAATAAAAAGAAAAAAAAGTTGGGGGTTTGGAGAATGGCCGGGTTCTGAGTAATCTGTTGGGGGGGGGAAGGATGAAAAAGACTCGTTAAGCTCCCCCGAAATGGTCGAGATTCGGTCTTTTGGGAAGGAAGGAGGGAATGGGTCACGCATCTGACAAACTAAACAATGCTCTGGAAAATAGTATATATCAACAACCACCACGCTTCTTGAAGGAAAAAAAAAAAAAAAAGGGGAGGGTCGAGATTCCTTGGGTTATGGGGGCGAGTCAGTGAGCGGAAATGACAAGAGGCTCGGGAAAAGGGGGGGAACAGTAGGGATGCAAGGGCCATTCATGACCACCAAGGACTGATCCACCAGTCCAGATACCATAAAAGAAGGAGAAGAGCTTTGAAGGATACGATTATCAGGAATGGAGGGGCCAGATCCAGAGAGAAGAGCGTGTAAGAGAGCGGGGATGAAAATTGAGAGAAGGGAAGGGTGGTTGAAGGGGACTTGTGAAGGGAGGCGGTAGTTGAAGCCGGGGAGCAAGGGAGGGCGTGCTAGAGATGAGAACGGAAGAGACGATGCGCTCACAGCAAAATGTTGGAGAAAAGGCGGCAGGTAAGTGGGCAATACTTATCGCCGACATGGGAGGACATGATAAAACGGGTGAGCGCCGCAAGGGGGTGGCAAATCAAGAAGAAGGCAAAAAGATTTGGGGAAAGCAGTGGTCGATGTGCAGCGAACTGGGTGTCCGGAAAAGGAAGCAGAAAGCGCGGAAGGGGCATGTGGGGTCGAACAAAAATACATGTGAAGCGAGGGGGAGGAGGCGTACTGAAACGGAGGGGAGTGGACTGCATAACACCTTGGGACACGAGAGGGGGGAGCGGAAACGAAATGACCGGGACCGGGTTGGAACTCTTAAACGCAACCCCATACGAAGGAACGACTGGTTTGGGGCAAGGCGCATTTGGGGGGCATAGGGGCGGATCTATCATCGCTTGGGTCTGGGAAGGGAGACCGGCCGCAGGAACGTCGGCGATGGTGAAGCTGGAAAAGTTCACCGAACATCGCGTCTGGGGAATTGACAAGGGGGTCGGAAGGGGTCGGCATGGTTAAAAGCGGGAAAAATCGATGGGGAAAAACCTCCAAGGATTAGAAGAGGACCCTTAAGGAAATATTGGGAAATGCACATTGCACCACATGGGCAAAGCCTGATGGGGATTGGCAATGGGAGGGAAAGGAGAAGCGTCGTAACCCTGTTGTAACAAAAAAATCAGCCCGAATTACTGATGGATGGGGGGGCTTACAATTTCGATGGGGAAAACGCCACTGATTCAATCTTATCACATTTCTTTATCCAAGATGCACAGGAAGGAAATGTAACCTACTTCCGCAGGCGGAGAAGGGAGCGCCTAGCGCCTTTGCGGGGGCTACGTGCGCCGGAAAACGCTAAATGAAAGAATCCTTGACACAAGAGCCTAATTAGGGGAAAGATCACGAAAGAAAGAATGTGCCCTTCTAAGAGACTTAGTGGAATAAGAAGGGGGAATGACCCGCCGAAAAAACGGAGGGACCCTGAGAAGGGCAGGGTCACGTTAAGTAGGCGAAAATGACGGAATTGAGGAGATTCGGAAGACAAAAAACGTATCATAGAAGACTGGCGTCATAACGGGAATCGACTGAGAAGCGCTCTACACCAGGCTCCAACCAGGAAAAGTAAGTTGGAAGCCCAATAACGACCGGCAGGAAAAAGGAAAAGACATGCGGACAGGCCTTTGAGACGCCTTTCTGACTGATCGCAGAAAAAAAAGGCGGCAACTGTAAACGGGGAAAAGACATATTCTTCACTGCACCAAAACAAAAAAAAGAGAGAGCCGATTTGGGCAAATTTCACAAGTTGGGGTGACAGGAGGTAGATTCGTCAATAGAATGGGGGAAGAAACGTCAGAATGAGGTAAAAAAATTCATGAAGAGAGTTCGTGAGAAGAAAGGGATGAGGAACCGGCAAATGTTAGGAACGCCTGGAACAAGGAGGAAGGCTGTTTGGAGAGGAAAGGTGTAGAGAAGAAGGAGTCAGAACTGAAAGGCTTCCTTAATGGACTGAGGAAAAAAATGGTGCAAAACACCTAAAAAGTTTCAAAAGAAGGGAGAACGAGACTACACTGCACGACTAACGAAATGCAAGAGACGTGGAAGGTGGACAATTATAAAAAAGCGCAGGCGCCAGGTCACCGAGATCGAGTAGGGGAACACTTGGGAAAAGAATCGTAGAAAGAGGTTAGTAAAGAGAAAAAAGCGTATGTGACACTCTACCTCGTGCTAAGGGACGACACGGGATCGTAGAGAAAAAAAGAGAGAGAGAAGAAAGGTGCGCCCTCTCCACTGATTCGGGCAACACACATTGTCAGCGAAGGGGGACTTGCAAGAGGGAAGAAGAAAAAGCCTTGCGAAGACGTACGCTAAATCAGGGGATATCAGACTGAACTTCTACTCAAGAAAAGCAAGGGGGAGGTACCGATTGACAGGAAGGTTGCAGAGAAGGGAGAGGAGACGAACGCCACACCTTGTGGTAATAAAGGAGGAAAGCTCATGGACAAATGCAGACATAGGAAGAGGGTCTTCGCAAAGCGCTGGGGGGCAGGAAAAAAGCGAGACAACATCAATGACATCTCCGACACCTCTCCTTGTGTGCACTCCCTTGTAAGGAAATAGGGTTTATTCTTCAGCTGTTAAACACATGGTGACACCAATATGACTGGACAAGAAAAAGTAAGGGGGGGTGGGAATGGGTAGTATCACGTCAAGCAAAAAAACCAAAAACCCCCCCCAGACCCAACCCCAAACAAAAAAAACCCCCCAGCGTACAAAAAAAACAAAAAACCAACCCCCCCCCGCAAAACACCCCAGCAAAAAATACCAAAACCAAAAAAAAAAACCCAAACACAACCCCCCCGGACAAGCAAAAACCCCCCAGCGCCTCGCATGCTGGGGACAAAAAAGAGGAGGAAGAAATAGCTTCCGGGGAGAAGTCGATATCTGGCGTCAGGATATAGCTCACAACAACACATTATTGGGGAAAAAGATAAGTGGACTCAAGAGATATAGGAACCGATAAAAGAAGGATGCGAGACGAACAAGCAGGCGCGGCTCATTTAGGAATTAGAAAAAAGCGAGAAAAAGACTTCCGCAGTGAGAGACAGTGAGGTGGGAAATGGTATCCCCCGGGAAGAATAGTCCAGAACAAAGGGGACACAAATTTGAAGGAAAAGGTCACGTTTGGTCGGTTTCCGTTCTTCAGTGAGGGGGACGGCCAAAGAGCCTATACGATTATCCCGGCCAGACAGAAGTGGGGGATTATTGTCAAGACGGGGCCAAGATTCACGGTTCTTGTAACCAAAAGTGTGGGCGGAACACTCGGACCGAAAACAAAGCAGGGGGGAGAAAGTCAGTGTTCGGTTGGGGGAGGGGAGAAAAGGACCGGATCAATCCCGAGAAGGGTCAGTGATATGCGAATAGTGAAGGGGGTCAGGAGGCCAACTCCGAACGACTCTGGTCAGCGGCAACAAGTGGGGGAAAAGAATTGCAAGGTCGCACTGCTGGAGAGAGTTGTGTGGAGCGGAACAAACGATCAGTGTCCACGATGCAGAAGCAAAGAAAACCTTCTCGAGATGGACGAAAAAAAAAGGAAAATGCCATATGGGACGCTTGCCCCTACACGAGCGCGGTTAACTGTCTGGACGGGGAAGGCTTAGGAATGCACGCCCATACCAGCTAGGAGGGGAATGGCGCTGCGAATAAGTTGGAGGGTACAGCGCTGGTAGTAAAGGTAGCGAAGTTCCAGGAAATGAAAGTGGGCTCATGAACAGTCAAGCCGGGGCGACGGAAAAAAGGCAGGGAAGAGCGCGACAAAAGTCATTGAGCGGGGGGAAAGGGGAGTCGTAGGAAGAGGGGACGGTTGGGAAACAGATCAACTCTAGCAAACAAAAAAAAAGAGGAAAGGTAGAGTACCAGAGATTAGACTGGGGCGGGGAGGTGGGGACATCGAAATTGGAAGACGAACTGGGGAAGAAAGAAAAAAAGAATTACTTTTAAACTGACTAGGGGAAAAAAAAAAAGAGAGATGAAAAAAAAACAAAACAGCAGAAGAAGCGAGGTTTCATTGGTCAGGATAGGGGTGACGTAATTAGGCAGTGGTAGATTATACATTCCAGGATCAAACAGGAAGAGCAAAATAGGATGAGAATCACGTGCATGGCAATCTTATGTGGGAAAAACAATCTGTCATGTGTGGGAGCATGCGAAAAGAAAATTTATCAGGTAGGGAAAAGTAAGGAAAGCAGGGGCTAGAGGAGATCGTATTTGTGATTCCCGACGGAATAGAAGCCAATCAAAAAGTGTGCCGTACGCCCTCAGCAGCTGCAAAAGTCGATAGGCCCGGAGAAAGGTCAACCACTTTGTTGCAAAAGAATCTTAGGGGAAGACCGTAAGGGGATGACACTACGCCACGATAGCTGTAGGAAAAAGGACCAAACATGCTGGGTCGTACATATTCCAAAGAGGAGGGGGAAAGAAGGCAACACTTGCGGGGAGAAAATCTCGGCACACGAACAAAAGAAAGACTTACGCGAGGAGAGTCAGGTAGAGGTAGGTGAGGAAGTCGGGAGAATGAATCAGAAAACCGGTCATAGGGAAACAGCGAAGTTTTCTCAAACGAAGAGAGGAATAATGGTTGGGACGTGGGGACCATCGATGAAGGGGAAAAAAAGAAAAGGGTAAGGAAGGGAGAGATTGGCATAAAGAGATTGCAAGAAACCCTGCGAAAGCATCGGGGTCTTTTCAATTGGGGCAGGAGCCCATTAAGAAGAAGGTGGGCTACAGCAGGCGGATGAGTAGGCCAACTGCGAATTTGGAAATTTAAAAAGACGAGTCCAGCTTCGAATCAGACCCAGAGTAGGTAAATTAAGTCCCAAGAAAAGTGTGTAAAAGGGGCAAATGCCGGGACTGCGAAATCGCACGAATTACAGGAGGACGAAAAGAGAAAAAGCCGCTGATCGAGTCAAAGAGAACAAGTAGGACGCGACCACCATGAGCATAGAACGCAAAAAAAAGATATGAAAGGAGAAAGTGTAACCGCAACGAAACCAAGCGGCACCCAGGTTTGAAGCAGAAAAGATCGAACGGGGAAAGAACTAGCATCACCTGTGGGCCAGGGGGGGGAGACAACAGGCCAATGGTTGTTTAAGGAAAGGAGCGGAGAGGAAATTCATGTGCAAAGCAAAAGTGCTAAAGAGAAAAACGTTTAAAAAGGGGGCCCCACCAAACAAAAATTGCCTGCGTGGGATAGGGAAAACCAAAAGAGATACCGCCGTCCAAGTGACAAGGCGGATAAAAAAGATCAGGGATTGAAACCCGATACTCAGACTTCCACTCGAAAAAAAAAAGGATCGACCGAGAACAAGTCTCAAGGAAGGAACAAAAGGCGAAAGGTAAGGTAAGACCTTGGCCACCGCCAAATAAACATCCAAGCAAAGACCCGAAAGAAAACCGATAAGGAAGAACGATGATAGTCAAAAAGAACTGGGGGATATCGGGGGGAAGGGGGAATAAAAAAGGTCCCGGCAGAAAGCGGGCAACAACCCCGCCGACCCGTCTTGTAGGGGGAAAGGGGACTTGTCGGAGGAGGACAGTTGGTCGAAGGAGCCATCAGCAAGACCCCGCAGTCAATGGTCTCCTAGGGTGGGGGGGGAATTAAAAATGGGGGGGAGCTTTGCCCGGAGAAAAAGAAAATCTCGAAAAGGGTA
>Ga0179593_1539446_pt1 | contig 16874 bp, 18 predicted proteins | sample CZODoug2_1_08_16_FD_185931 | JGI IMG/M metagenome (GOLD analysis project Ga0179593, IMG submission 185931) | Vadose zone soil fungal communities from Angelo Coast Range Reserve, California, USA - CZODoug2_1_08_16fungal (PacBio error correction) | ecosystem: Environmental > Terrestrial > Soil >...
CCCGTCTTTACGTTCAGGGCGTCTCTACAAACTGTGAGGATCTCGGCAAGTGGAGTGAAAAAAAGAACGAGCCTTGGAGGGAATGACACCTTTTTCGGAGAAGGGAGGGCAACAAACGAGGTGTGACATGAGTGCGCTTCAAAAAAAATGGGGGCGGTTGAAAGGATCTCGGGGAGGGATGTTAGAGAGGCAAGGGGAGGTTTGACTTGGAGTTATGTGGAAAAGGCATTTTCACACTCCTTCTCAGTCTGGTGAGACGCAGAGTACTGCTCAATCGGATATTTTCGGGAATTACCTGAGAAAAAGCACCTATGCTCTGGGGTTTGGGGGGGCACGACTCCAGGGCGCACTGTCGTGAATGCACTTGACCTAATTAACGCTTCTCTAAACGTCCATGAAATCGAAAGCTGTCCATAAGCTTAGGAATCCATGTTTTAAGGGGAACAGAAACATGAAAGAGAAAACGTCTCTTTCAGGATATGGCCTTAGATGTGGGTGTTGCGGAGTTTGGGCTAAGGTCGGGTTCTTTAATGGAGGGGGTATCCAGAGACTTGGTATGGGGTGAGAATCTTCCTAGCATCTAAATGTGATCAGCGAGCGTGGGTGGGCGGGAGGTGGGGGGGGGGGGGTGGTGGTGGGGGGGGGGTGGGGGGGGGGGGGGGGGGGGGGGGGGGGGGAGCGCGTGTGATATGCCGGTCGGGGATTCGGAGAAGAATGGGACGGACCAGGATGGGGGGGAAAAGGGACGAAAAAAAAAAGACGCGGTGAGTAAAGATGAAGTGTGGGGGGGGGGGCTCACGTATCGTGCTTGGGTACGTAAAGGGGGGGGTGAAGGAGTTCAGGTGCCTTTTCTCGGAGACTCATTGTGGGATTACCCGGAGAAATCAGACTTTTGAACAGGGGCCAGAAATTCCTTCTTCCTTTGGGGGCATGTGGGGAGCTGGCTACAGAAGCGATTCAAAGAATAAGCGGGTTTCAGTTTAACCTTGTAGGGTTTCATAAACGACTTCGTGCTAATTGGCCGGCTTGCTAGCGGCCAAAATGGCAAAATGCCTAGTTAAGAGGGTCGGCTGTTCCATCGGTGCCGATCTTTGGGTTGTTTCTATTGTCATTCTTTATTGGAACTGGTGGAAAGGTCCGGATTCTGTCATATTCTATAGGAGGGGGCTGGGGCTACGGAGTGTGTTTCATTTTGGGCGGTTGTTTTGATTCTGCTCGTTTGCTTGTCAGTTCCTGTACGGTCTGTGGTGGTTGGAAGAATCTTGGGGAAGCACATCGGTATGTGGGTCGAAACCGGGGCATTCCCTTGACGTTGTCCGTAGAGAAATTGGGGAAAAGGGTATGACAACCGCTAACCGGGAGAACCATGACTTGGGGGGAACAGGGTTTCCCAACGCGGACTAGTCCTATCTATGCGGGGAAACCGACAAGGTTCGTCGAGGAAGAAATGTACGCAGTGTGGAGGATCGGAAAACCCCGCGTCGTTTTTGTTGGCCTCAAGGCAAAGTCGGCTTGTGGGTGTGGTTTTCTCTTGTCGTCCCTGTTCCGTTGTCGTTCTGATATGAAGTGTTTAATTTTTGGCGCTTGGGCCGTAAGGAAAGTTAGTGTCCCATAGAGGAAAAAGAAGAAGACTTCCGTGTGTACGGGAGGGGCAGCAGGGGGCGCATGGCGGATGTGCTCTTGATATGGAAAAACCCCTGTTTGGCGTGTTTACTGGGACGCGAGGGGTGGGACTGCTGCCTTTTGGTGGTTATGGGAATGCCGGCTTTCTGGGGATAGGGGGGGCACTTTTCCTTCTCCTTCTATCGTCAGAACTGGTTTGTTTAAAAACCGGAACTTCAGGTGTTTTGACACAACGCGGTTCACATTTGAGAGGATTCCCCATTTCGCTCTAAATGATGATGGGGGAGTGAGAAGGGAGCAAGCGTTGCGGGGGGAGAGGGACCTGGGGGCACCCGCAAAAAGAGCTACAAGACAGATCTAACTCTGGAGATCACCGCTTGTTAATGGTTTCACTTTCGATCAAGAGACTATTTCCGTTAAAGGGAGCATGGAAACAGAGTCCGTGACTATGACCTTTTTGTTAGGGAGAAATTGATCAGCCGTCACGCTCAAAAAAGAGAATTCCCTTTGCTGCAACACACCAAGGACGCAGAGTCCTAAAGGGTTCCAATATCCATAAAATTTGTAAATTGTGCTTTGGGAGATTTCCAATAGCCGATCTAACGCTTTCAGATCCGCCCGATCCGCGAAATCCACTGAAAATCTGTAAAAAAATTGGATACTCAGATTGTTTTTCTTTCAAAACACGGAGGATAGGAAGGGGAGCAATCGCAAAAAGAAGACGAAGGTCTTCAGAGTAAACAGGGCATAAAAAACTTGACCAAAAAAAGGGTTCAGGTGTAGGTGATAACTGACTAAAATATGATTAGGTTCCTGGACTTCCTGAAAACTTGTCGTCAAGGGGAAAAATTCAATTAGCAGTGTGGATGGCTTGTTTAGAACTGGTAACGATGGGGTAGCTGGGAACAGGTATCTGGTTAAGCATCTAAAAAAAACAACTTAATGAGTGAAAATCTGATTGCATGTTAGGGAGGAAAACAGGCAAACAAGAGGAGGAAGGCCTTCATCAAAGGGGCGTTGCTGTCAGAGGAAAACTTGAAAAGCGGAAGTTTAGGGAGGGGCCTAGTAAAAAATCAGCAAATCCGTTAAGAAGAAAGAATCAGCCGGTCTGAATTCGTGGCCACTAGGTTCTAGCAGGCTGAATGCGAAAGAAAAATTGCGAACCTAAAATAAACGAGCCGGTGGCATCAAAAAGGAAGGGAGAATGAGTTGGGGGAACACGTTTAGTTGTCGGAGAACTAAGAGCTTGTCGCGGGCTCACTGGGAAAAAAGCTTATTCCTTAAGGAAATGGGGGGGTCGGCGTCGGCAGCCTTCCATGGTCATGATGGGGGGTATTGTTGATGCCGCTTGCAGTAAAGAAGGTGGTGGACTAACATGCAAGTCCGAATTGTGCGGAAGGAAAAGATCAGACCATGTCAGGGCCTTCAAGGAAGAGAAGAGGGAGTACTGGTGTAACCGGGAGTCGTGGATAGCGGGGGGGTCGATTGGTGGGGGGGGGAGTTTTCTAGAAACTCTCAGGAAAGGGAACCGAACGCTCTGTAAACTGAGGGCTCATTTGGGAAATGAAAATTGTGTGAGAACTAAAGTGGACTTTGGTATGTTGGTGGTAGTTATATCTTTTGTTGTTGTTATACAAGCTATATTCCATACACTGTAGACGCAGCGCGAGGTTGTTCTGGAGGGGGGGTCCTGATTTTCTAGTTTGGAGGATGTCTGGTGAAGCCAGGTGAGTTCCCTATTCACCGTGCTACATTAGGAAAATGGGGTGTGATCTAATAAGCGGACTTACTTCTGGCAACATCTCGTTGCGGAGACTCTTTGGAAATGTCATTGGGAGGGGGCAGGTGGGTTCAATTTATCCTGTGGGGTACTCTTGTTTTGGTACTTGGTTTTCAGTCTCCAGTCCCTGGGCTAATTCTGTCATTCAACGGTGCTACTTTTTTGTATGCCGTAGTAGGTTTCGGCTTGTGGGGTTCTTGTTTGTTTGGTGTTGACTGTGGTTGGTCGGGGTGAGTTTAAGCATTCCCACAAGGGGTTCTTCCATAGACTTTCCGGGAACTGTCGAGTCGAATTGGATAGCATGCACCCGGACCTGAGGATGTGTAAAAGGTGGAATTAAACCATACCTTTACCTTATCTGGAGGGGGGAGCCCTATCTTTGGGGATTGTTTTGTTTTATGGCCGATAATCTTTTTTTGTAGTAGTTAAATTCAGTGGCAATTTAACCGTTTTGGATCTTTGGGGATTTGTGGGAGACTAAATCGTGAATCACTTCCATTCCATCGGGGAAATGTAAACGATATTGCCTTGCACAATGAAAATTGAGAAGCCGCTGCTAAGAAATTTCATGAAGTTGCGAAATTCCTGAGGACTTGACTGGGAAAAGCCCCAAAATAGAATGTTGGATGGTGAAAATTTGAGGAGAGAGATGAGATAGGCCTCAGATCTTCAGCGGAAGGGGGGGAAATCTAGGGATCGCTAAAGTGAAGCTCAAAATTAACTGGGAGTTAAAGATGTTCCAGTTGGGCTGGAGGGAAAGAAGTGTTTAAAAAATGTGCTTGGTAAAGAAAAAATGCCTCTTAACTTCGAGCAACCCCTGTTTTTGTTTAGTGGGATTTTTTGTGATGGTTGATGGTGGGTGGGGTGAAGTTTTGTGTGGTGTCCAAAAAGATACTAAAAAAACAACGGAGACCCCCTTCCTTCTATTGAAATTGCAAGGAGGAACTCTCACAGGGACTGACCTCTCGGGAATAGAGTTGAAAGCCACAGGTCCCTACTTTTCAACCCACAATCAAGTAGCCATAAAAAAGAAAAATAAGGGGACGCGGGAAATCATTGCCATAAGTCCTTGGTGGGTTGGAGAACTAGAGAAGGATAAGAGAAAAAACAGTCCAAACAAGACTTCTTGGCAGACCGAAAATCGCGCCGAGGGCATCGAAAAATGTATACTCAAGCTCTGGGAATCATTCACAAATGAGGCCCGCAAAACACAAATCCTAGGACGCCTTACTGGGAGTTTCTAAATATCGGGGATGCGGAGGTTCCGTGGTGAGGATAATTGGGTAAGGAGTACGGGTCAAAACTTGAAGGGGCTTGTCGGATAACGCGGGAATTTGAGCTAGATGAATTAGCTTTAAGGCAAAAAGTAGCCGGTTTCTACTAAAGTGGACCAAGACGAAACACCATGAGACATCGTGGAAAAATCTTGGAAGGATTGACCGCTGCATCTTTTCGAAGGACTACTGGGTGGGGCAGGGATTTTAAACGGAATGGAGTCGGGCAGCAATTAAATAGAAGGCGTGTAACGCGTGAGGGGCCGGTATCTACCTCCGGTACATGTAGAAACACAAAGGGGGGGAATGCGCGCAATTCACTATGACTTCGTAATGCGCTTGGTGGACTGGGGATCACGTGGAAAAACAGTCTGAGAGACAAGGGGTCTTCAAGGGAATTCAGTGGCGCTAGTATGCGAGGTGAGAGTATATCCGGGGTTAAGAGAAAACTCGCGAACGAAATGATAGTGTCATCTCTAGAAAACAAATCTACAGACGGCTGGAGAGGGGGGGCAGAATTGTCCCGTTCTTTGGGCGTTATGGGGAGAAGATACTAAAGGGAGATCTCTCATATCGCATGGGGGGCGCCCTTAATCACAACAAGAGGGGTCTGATAGATAATTTTTGGGTTTGCGTTATGGTCCGTTTGGCCCCGTGTAGACAAGGTCCCTATCGAATGGTTGCGGGCATGAGTGGTTGAGTGAGTTTTCAAATGATATGAAGTGCATATGAGACTGATGAAGATCTGCCCAGGGGAAGGACGAAGTGTAGTCGTCGGGCTGCCCGAAATAGGAAGAGCTGAAAAAAAACGTTCGGGCGAACCAATTATCGTGCAGTTCGCATTGAGATCCAGAGTTAGAAAATGGGCTGAGGTGGTTGGGGTTTGTGTTGTAATGAGGTCATTTGCCTGTGGGTTGTGGGGATCATCTGTTTGTGTGTGGCCTTTGAAAAGGGCAACTCAAAACCGTGGAGCGCTTTTTTTAGGGACATGGACATAGAGAAAACTGCGGAAGCCACAGTTAGTTTGTTTGAAAAAAGGGGGTCTCGCATGAGGATGGTCGGGAGCACTGATGTAATACTCTTTCGGGTTTTATGGTAAAATGAAGAACGGCCATCGGGGTTCTTGATGTGTTGTTTGGGCGAGGGGGAAAGTCATTACTTGTCATAGGTGGGGGTATTAAAATCGGTTTGTCTACGATTGGGGGGGGAGGATGTCCTGACCTGACGTCGATCGAGAGGGGGAGTTCGTTGAAGCCGGAAGAACGTTGCCGCGTGTTTGGGCGTCGGGGGTGCGTACTTTAAGAAAGATATGGCCACGGAATGACCGGAGGAGGTAGAACTGAGTCGCCTTAGTAGATAAAACATGGGGGGTGGGGGGCAATGTGCCATGTGAAACTCTACTAAAGTCCCGGCGAAGCGCCTGGCTGGCCAGGGGAAAAATCATGTCCAGGTCCTCCGTTTGTCCATAAAAAAGTAAAGGTCCTTGGCCTGACGGAGGCAGGGACAAAGGGGTCATCGGATTGCGGTTGGTGGTTGGTCTGGGAGGACTGTGAAAAGAAAAGGGGGATCTGTTAATGGTGGGGTGATGGAGTAAGACCCCGGGTCGAGGTAGTCCAACAGGGTCCGCTGAGATCTAGAGAGTGCAAGGGAAGATTCCAGTTCAAACGGTCTATTCCAGGCGTTGGCTGGGGCAAGGTTTGAAGGGTGCTGCCTTGTGGAGGGGATGAAAGTCTGGGGGGGATTTTTACGTTTGAAAAAGGAAAGGCCCTTCTTTGGGGGGAATGGGGGAATGCCCGTGTGCTTTTTTGCAAAATCAAGGGGACTGGCCAAGGGCACCTCCTGGTCCTGGAGGAGCGATAATCGGAAGGGCAGTTCTTTGGTCCGCCTCCTGGGGGTCGAGTTTCGGGGTCCATTTTGAACCTGGAACATTTCCTTCTGGGGGTTCCTTTTTGTTCCGGTGTCTCAGGTATCTTGTGCCTGTTTATAAGGAAGAACCTTCTAGAAATTGTAGTGTGGCACTGTTTTGCGGACAATTGTACTGCATGTGGGAAAGCGGAATGAGCTAGGAATCTTAGGTTTCACTAGCGGTTTTTAATGTGGCGAGACCATGTTCCTTACATAACATTGCCGGCAATAAGTAGGCGCTTTGGTGGATTGACGCCAGTAATTTCCATCTGATCAGAAAAAACAAGGGGGTCTCAGTGGGTTGTATTGGGATCGATTCAGAAGCTGAGTACTTCGGCCGTAGAAGGCTGTGTTTTTGATAAAAAAAAACTCCCAGGTGTGGGTTGAGACGGAGCAACCTTTCGTGTAAGCAGTTTTCATGTCTTGTCCTTGGTTGGATCCTAAAATGGCGAATCACTTACCTTACTTCCATTCCTTTGTCTAGTCTCCCTTTTTGCTGGTGAATGTCTTCAAATGGAGTGGTTGAAATGTTGCGACCTTTTATCGCATGGGGGTATAGGGATGCGGGCATCGCTTTACGATCGTGAAAAAAGGGAAGTTGCTACCCTCCCTACTCATGGACTAAAGCTTAGAGAGAGCTGATCCCTCGTTACAGTCAGGGAAGGTGGTGAGTGAAAAAACTTGCAATCGTCGGTAATCTATTGCGCCGGCTGGGAGGGGGGGGAGTGTTTGGAGGGGTTTCGGGTTTGAGGTTTGTTCCTTCGACAACAAGGATAAAAGTGTGAATCCCTGCTTGAGGGCGGAGAAAAATCCAAAACAGGCGGAAGGCCATGAAAACAGGCCGGCCGTGGTCGATTTTCTCAACGCGAGAAGGCTCATTTCCCGCGTTTTGAATGGGACAGAAAGAATCGGAAAAACCCACCAGTAGCTCTTCCCTGGGCAGGTATGTGAAAGAACAACTTCTAAGTCAGGAAATGACTAAAGTGAAAAAAAGCGTAGCGATCGATTACTGGTCTCTTAGGGATCAAAAACTGAAACTAAGAATACCGTCTTTCAATTGTCTGATTACTAGGGGGGGAATGAAAAATGGTAAAAAAACGAAGCCGAAACTTCGCGAAAAGGAGTACTTGTCACAACAGAGCTGATTGTCCAAACGTCATCCGGCCACGATTCGGACTCGTGTAGCTGTTTTGTGAATGTGTGTTTGAAATATTGGGGGTTGTGGGGTTTTGTTGGTTGTTTGTGGGTTTTTTTTTTGGTGGTAGATGGGAAAGGTGTGTTTGTGAAAATTGGACTCTCTCACAAAAAAGTTATGAAGATAAGTATGGCTACTCTCGTTTTTTGTATTTGTGTGGTTGTCGTAGTCGTTAGGTTCTGGTTTGTGAATATTGTTTGGTTCGTGAATGTGGGTTCATGAAAAAACATTGGGTACCGATGCAGGCCGGAAGGGTCTAGCAGAATTTTCGGGTGCAGAGGGGAGGCCTCAGTGAATATCAGAAAGATATTCAATGATCCAGCATTGTTTGTCCGAAATAAGAGGGTCAGTGTGGAAAGCTGGTGAGAAGCAGAACTTTAGGAGCCATTAATCAGGCAATTGACAAGGAAATACGACGAGCGGTGGGGAAACGCAAAAAAAAAAAAGAAAGATTGGTTGAAGAAAGGGTAGGGTAGGAACAAGGCAAAAAAACAGGACAAATCGCCACATAAACGTTTTGTGATCGATCCCCGAAGCCCGGGAGAGGCGAAAGCAGTCAGCAGGGGAGCCCCTTAAAATCGAGACCCGGGGGGCACTAAGGGAAAAATCAAAGGGCAAATTCGCAACAAAAATCGAAGGTGCTGCCGGCCATTAGAGTTGGCGTCAAACGGAAGTACTTCCAAGACGCTTTGGCTCAGGGGGGGGGGATCCGAGCAAAAGGGCCTATCCATCCTCTGCCGACGTAAGAAATCGAAAAGGGGGGAGTAGGCTCACCTTGGACGAGCATGGAGAGCCTAGGGAGATTGGAGGTCACGGCCAAGCGAAAGTAAAGGGGGAAAAGACAGAGGGGCTGCATGATCGTCCTCCAGACAAAGGGAACATTAGCAACGCGCTGGGGGGGGAATGTCGAGGCAAAAGACACGCTGAGGCAAGCATGGAGTCAAAGATGGGCAATAACGGGATTTCAGTCAGAAAAAAACAGCAGGGGGCGTCCGCAGAAAAAAAAAGAGGAGGGAGAGCACTGCACGGGGGGGAGGGCAAAGAAGTGGGTGCTCCGATGACTAACCCTGAGGGAAATCAAGGGGGAAAGAACTGCAAATCGACGAGGAAGTAGATGGAGGTCGCCTAAACCCGCCAAATAAGGGAAAAAATGGCAATAACAAGCATTAGTCTCTTTTTGGGCAGGGGGACCGTTTAGAAAAAAGTCTTCCGACCAAGACGGGGTCATCTCTCTCCTCTTAACGCAGCGGGAGAGGCCCTTTCCCTCGAAGGCAAGGAAAGACAGGAAGGCAAAGGAACGGAAATTCCTCCGCTCTTGACCCAAGGTCAAAATTTCGAATCAGAGGCAATGCGAAAGACAACCAACATAGATCCTTTGCAGTATAACCGGAAACAGATAGGAGAGCCCAATAATCGCAAATACTTTGGAAAAATAGCGATTGTCTCTGATCATTCGGAAAAGGGGCGAACGGGAAGGGAAAAAAAATTTTACACGCCCGGGAAAGAAGGTTCAGAAAGGGGGAACGACATTGAGAACAATCCTGAAGAACCCGGCCAGAATGGAAAGAAAAGGCAGGAAGAGAAAAGGGGCCATTAGCCAGGATATTTACAAAGAAGGCGGAAGGAGAAAAAGGTCAACAGAGTACAAAATGAATAACAACCAATAAATTTTACCGAGAAGGAACGCAGGATGCGTACGACGCAGCCAGGGCAGAAAGAAGAGAAGAAGCGCAAACCGCTGCGCACCGAACGGCGAGGTGAAGAAGGGCCGGGGGGAAGAGAAAAAACATCTATACACGCTTTCTGGAAAAGAGGCAAATTCATAATGCGCCTCCAAAACAGAAAAGGAAAAGCGCTGCATCCCCTTGCCTAACTTTCAAAAAAAGAAAAACGCACGCTCCGTTACGGCGAGGGGGACACGCGGGGGAGGCAGACGGCTTCTATGGGCACTGGCGGAGAACCGCGCGGGGGAGCGTAATAAGCCTTAGAAACAAAATTATGGAAGAAGAAGGTTACCAGAACCCGCACCTCGGGGGGTAGCGATCTGGATCGCTAGAATACGGGGATCAACGCATAGAATGGGGGCCGGGTGTGACTATTGGTCACAAGACGAAGATTGAAAGAAGCTTTCAAGAGGGGAAGGTAAGATCTCCATGAAACTTCAGGAGTGTAAAACAACTTTTAAATCCGAACTGGACCCTGAAAAGCGGGTTTAACTGGATCACGGGAAATTCTAAAAAAAAAAAAGGGGTTAGTGGATTCGGGGGCTCGAGAGCGATAGAGAAAAAGGTCACACGCGTAAAAAAGACCTTAAAGCAAGACGTTTAATCATGGATCAAACAAAAAACTTAAGGGTAAAAGAGAGATGCAGGTCAGAAAGACCTGGGGGAAAGGACTTTAAAAAAGCTAGAACCACGTGGTGAAGTCTTCTCCGTCAAGAAAAGTCAAAGAGCAAACGGGCGATCACCTTGTTTCTAGGGGGGTCCGGGGGACGAAGACGTGAAAGAGTGTCTCTAACTTGCCTGAGGTTTGGAGGCTTTGAAAAGTGGAGGAGCTCTCGGGTCCAATAACGGGGAAGGGATGAACGGGAAAGGTGCGGGAACTGTGAAGGGAGGGCCCGACAGAGGATTCAAAAAGCCTCGGAGAAATATAGGTCACTCCTTTAGTCGAGAGATCAAGACATGTGCGGGGGGGGTTTGGGAAACTACAAGGGCGTAATGGGGCGATAGGGTCTGGGAAGCAGCTCTACGCTCGAGATCAGAAAGGTGGATCAAAAAAAAAACCTAACAAAGAGGGAAAAAGTATTTTGCATTCGGGGGAATTAACGGCGCGCAGGGGGGAGGAGGGAAAGTCCGTGGTGGGATGCATCGTATTCTGTTTTGGTTCGAGGGAAGGAGAGGCTGATGGAGGTTGACAAAAAAGGGGCGAGGGGGGAGCACTGTTTGTTCTGAAACTTGCTCCTGCCGAGCTAAGAAATTTGTGAGGAAACGAGAGATCCGGCAGATTGTGCAGCGTGGAGGAAGAGTGCTCATATAGGGCCAAAACGGAAGAGGGGGGGATCGTACGAAGAAAACAGGACCTACTTTATAAGAAATTTCATTGGTGGGCTGTGGTAAACGGGGACGCTGTGGCCGACCTTGGGGGAATCAGGAGTATGAGGTAAAAGTGAGCCGGGGGGGAAAATCTCCTGCGTTTGGAACAAAGGCTAGAGCTAATGGGCTTCCGGAGGCAATGCCACCAGAGAGTGAAGGGGTCTGCTCCTCTTCTTTTCAAGGAAAGAGGATCGTCCCGTTCGCGGTCGGAATGGGGGGACAGTTGCGGGTCGTTCGCGGAAAATGTCCGAGGGGATCTTCTCGAAGGGGAGGGGCTTTCTTCTTGGGGTCAGCGGGAGATAAAAAAGGATGGAAAGATCCCGGTGAGTGACCGGGCGGAAGATGATGGGAGCGCGGTGAAGGGGACAGAAAAACGGGGGACGGAACTTAGGGGAGGGAGAAAAGGTTGCCTCCTTCGCGTTGACTTGGTAAAAGTGACACAATGCTGGGGTGACGTAGACTCTCAGCATAAGAGGAGAAGTGAATCATTTGAACGTCGAACCGATCACAAGGCCGAAAAAATGGGAAAGGCTTGTCGGGGGGGGTCCGTTGAACGGTATCATGGGCGGACCGAGAATGCCATTCTCTCCTCAATTGCCGTTACCCAGAAAAGCAAAAGCTTGGTTTAAAGGGGAATAGGGAGAAAAGGGTGGGGGGCTCATAGAGGAGTTTCTTTTTCTGCCTTGGGTAAGTTTCTTGGGAGATAGGTGACTTGGAAGGCTCTTCCGACCCTCCTTTCATGCAGGTGGAAAAGCAATGTATTTCCAAAGGGAAAACAGAGCTCTGACACGGGTTATCATCTGTCTTAGGGGATCTGATTCAAGCAGCGAGGGGGGGAGGGAAGTCCGAAAGGAAGTGGGGTCTGGATATCCTCCTGACATGGATTAGGGCCAGGTCTGGAGAACGGGGAGGGAAGAAAAAAACCAGATCTGCCAGTCTGCCTTAATGAGGGAGCCCCCTTGCGAAAATAGCATAAAAGCGCCCTACCCAGTTTCAAAACAGGCGGGGCTCGTATGTCCTGGATCGCTAGAAAGTCAGCCCTGGGACAGGCATACCTCGCCCGCTCAAGCACCGTGAGGGGAACGCTCTGTCAGAGAAGGGGGATGAATTAAGGGAAGTCGCAGGCTATATGCGCGGGTTATCAAGGAGGCCAAGGAAAAATAAAGAATTCAAGGAAAGGGGGGGAGAACACAGGAGGGACAACCAACAATCCGAAAGGCGATAAAAACATGTCAGGGCTGATAGGAGTTTGCAAGAACGTGGAACTCACCGCGAAAGCTCAAAAAAAGAAAAAACTTCTGTGGAGCATTTAGGGGGCGCCAAAGGAGTCAAGGAAGTAGGGTCCTCACAGGCTAGAGACTGGAGTAAGAAGTGGCTCAGAACAGCTTTGACATAAGGAAGACAAGAAAAAAGAGACCGAATATTGGATTGAAACGAAAAAAACCGCACCAAAAAACTTCGCGCGAACAAAAAAGGGGAAAAAATGTGCCTCCGCCAAGACAACAGTCTGGGGGGTCAGCAGGAAAAGCGTAAGGAATCTCTAAAAAAAACGAGGAGTGGTACATGACTAATCTGGGAGGGGAACGAAAAAAGGCTGAGGTATTCCGGACTCACAGGTTGGATTCAGGAACAAAATATCGACTGCGTGGCGGCTTTTAATGTCCGGGAAGTCAACCAGGAGATAAACGCCGGTTCTAATTTTCAAAGCGAAAAAATGCGGGAAGAATTAATCTACTAAGGAAACTGGAGCCCTAATCGGAACGGACGAGCCGTGGACCTAGGGAAAAGGGACTAATGGAAAGGTTTCTTTTCTTCGCGGAAACGGACGTCCGGGCTCAAAGATTCGCCCGGAAGAAGAAGGGGACTGGGTGTTAAAAGTGATCGAAAAATGCACGGCCATGGCGGATGGGGGGCAAGAATCAAGACAGGGGACGAACAGAAAGATCGGGGGAAATGCTAAATCGCCATCCTTAAGACAGAAGCAAGGCTTTCAGAACTTGGGAGGAGAAAGCCCTTGGCCAGGAGGGGAGGGTTGGGACAAAAAAGCGTGGGGAGGGGGGGAGGGCGGGGAGTGAAAACAAGACTGAAGGTTAGCGGGGGGGGGGCCAAAAAAAGGGCTAAGAAGGATGCGAAGTGGAAAGGAGCTGAGTTTTCAGAAGTGTCGCTCAGTGGGAAAGTGTGACGCATTCAGGAGATGGAGGCTTGGTTTTCTAGCCACTGGCGCGAGTACATGGGGGATCAAAAAAGAATAGGTGAGCATCTTCGGAACACCACGTCGTTCAAGGAAGAGGAGCTGGTGAATGGTAGGAAATAAAAGCGCACTGGGCACCAGCGCTGCTGATGAGGAAACTTGAGGAGAAGACAGGAGAATAGGTTTCGCAGAGCCTGCACTGGGTAAGAGAGAAAAAACTGCTCAAAAGAGATGCAGGCGGGGGGGTAGGGAAAATCACATGCAAGTGGCAGGAAGTGACGGGGAATGAGGAGAAGTGGGAATGAGTAAAGGCAGAAAAGGAAAGGGAGGAACGATAAATACCCTCCTCCAGAGTAGACGGGGAAGTGGCTTGGAACTGAGGGAAAAAACATAAGGGACCGAGGCGCTCGACCAACGACCTGAGTCACAATGGCGAGAAAGTGAACCCACGAAAAAGCGTCTACGGGAAAGAGAACATCCAGCGCGATCAGAAATTGTAGAAGCCGGAAAAGGAAATGGAGCCAAAACCAAGATCCCTTATAACCCGTAAAGAAACAGAACAAGAGAAGTCGAAGGAAATTTTGCGGAGACTCGGGGAGAGCATGGGAAAAAGCGAAGCTAAAAGAAAAAAAATCAATATGTGCAAAGGGGGGAAACCGGGGGGGGGGGATCAATAGACAGACGGTCAGCCATGCCCTCAAGGAAAAATAAGAGTGAATGAACCATGAAAAAGGATGAGAAAGGGAATAGCCAGTCCTATCAAAGAAGACAGGAGAGAATGGGAAAAAGAGGGTCAGGCCAACTTTTAATGCAAATGCCATCGTTTAGAACGATCAGGGAAAAGGAGGGGGATTCAAAGCAAACCTCCTTTGGCCATATGATAGGGAAGAGATCGCAAGCATCCTGAAGGGTAGACAGGGGGGAGAAGAAGCGAGAGCGTCATACGGTCATCAATAAACCATCGGGGGACACTCGAGAAAATACAGCCAATTCAAAAAAAAGAGCACGAAAAAACTAAAAAACCAGGGAAAGATTTAACTTCCTGACTGGAAAAGAAAAAGATTGGGGGGCCGCGAAGGACTGGCGCAAAGGAACAGAGGGTGGATAAAAAAAGGTTGGCGTTCTGAACGCTCCTGATGCGAGAGAGGGGGGGGAGGCTGAGAGAAGAGGCCCCTGGCCTTAAGTTGAAAAAATCAGTCGGATTGGTTGGGGATGTGGAGGGACGATCGATCGCTACAATTCTAAAGGGAGGATAGAGGGTGAGCAGTACTTACTCCAGGCGAGGTAGGGAAAAGACGAAGTACCGCACTTTAATTCAGGGAGGAAGATCTCAAGGCGAATTTACCCGAATCATTAACAGCCACAAGGGAAAAAAAACGCAAAGAAAGGGCAAGCATGGGTAGGTATCTGGGACAAGGAAAAAGAGAAAAAAGTGAAAGCAAGACTGGATTCAGGGGCCGAGATCGAGATATCATAATGTGAGAAAAAAACTGCCACCGTACAAGAAAAGCTTAAAAAAGAAATTGACACAAAAAGGAGGAAAATATATATATGAGCTTCTCCCGGAAGTCAGAGGAGACAGGGGGTCGGATCTCAAATCCGAAGAAAAAAGACAAGGGAAAAAAATACCTTTTCAAGAAATGAAGAGTCAAAGGAAAGAAAAGGAAGCCACGCGAGGTCAGCCGGTCATGAGGGAGTCTTGAAAGAAGGAGGAGGTAAGAACGGGGTAGAGTAACTGGAAAAAAAGGCGGAATTCTTGAGAAATAGGGAGGGCTGGCCGAGAGGGCATCTACAAAACTAGAAATAGGGGAGGAAAAGATTGAAGCCGTTCGCTATTGAAGAGGAAAGCAACGCAATGGGGGAGGTTCATAAGATGGTCTCTTGTGGGTTTTGGGGAACACTTCAGACGAGCCTACGGTGCTAAGCCGATCGTAGGGAGGAAGGCCAAAGGATCATCCCGCACATAGAGCCTAGGTAGGTGGGGATAATTAACGGCGCCGAATAACTAAAGATGAGGAATAAGGTGCCAAGGGAAGTCCACGCCATCGGTTCGTTTGGGGGGGGGGAAGGGTCGAGCATTATGTAAGGGAGGGGTTGGGGAAAAGAGATGGGTTATCACTTTGGGGCGTGTCGTGGGATGGAGTCTATCAGGTCTTCTTGGGGCAGAAAAAAGATCCAAGGGGAAGAGTGGTTGTTCGAGGGAAAGAAGAAGAAGGAGGTCTCAATTATGCACTGACCCGTATGGTCTGTCTTACATACTCATGGAGGATCCATTGAGAAAAGAGGTGGAGAGTTGTGGGGCTACACTTTGCGAGGGGGGCCATGGGCTGCGATCGTTCGCCGAAAAATAGGAGGGAGAGGAGGGCTGTAGATCCTCCTTTTGTCCTTAAGGGGGCCGGAAGAGGGGGATGCCGCGCAGGGGATGAAAATCCTCTGAAAAGGGGATACCGGCAGGTTTGAACGTAACAGAGGGGTAAAAGGAAGCGTCGAAAGAAGGTGGAGACGTAAAAAAAGGGAGTCTAAATTTCTTCAAAATGAACGCTTCGATAGTGGCTCTATGGATTGCAAAAAGGGCTTTCCAGCTACAGGGCGGGGAAAGAAACGTGGGGGAAAACCAGGGGGGCCGGTAAACTCCAAGGTCTTATCCTGGGAAAGATCGCTAGGAGGGGGTTCTTGGGGGGGGCAATTGTTTCTCCTTGTGAGGGTGCTCAAGAACGGAGCAAGGGAACAGGCTGGTACGCGGGTGGGAAAGAGGAGGGCATACCTTTCGGGGGGGCAGGGGGGCGAACCTTATCAATCCAGGGGGGGGAAAAATTTACTGTTGGGATGGGGCGGTTTCTAGAAGGTATATGGGTCAAAAGGATCTCATGAACGCTCGAAGACGTGTCAGAGAAACGAGAAGACACTGGACTGGGGCAGGGTAGGGAGAGGGGAGAACCTCATTCAGAGGGGGTTGCCTGCCGGCCAGGTTGGAGGCGAGACAGGGGATGAAGGGGAACACTCCGTCCTGGGCTGAGAGGGAAAAATAACCGGGGGTAAAAATTGATCAGAACCATCGCAGGGCCGGCAAAAAAACTGGGGGGAGCGAATCACCAGCGCGCGGGGGGGAAACCGAAGTTGGGAGTAATCCTCATAAAGTTGTATGAGTGGGGGGGCCATGGACGGCTCTTGTCCTTGTAAAAAAAACATAATATCCAAAAGTGCGTACACCTCAACCCTTTGAGAGGGTCGACCCCCCGCGAAATACGATTGTTCTTGAACTTTGGAGAACGGGGGGAGAAAGGAAAGGGTCTTCTCCACCCTCGAAAAATAGTAGGGTCAAGCAAAAGACACGTCTTCCAAAAAGAGAGGCCGACGCTGGAAGAGGATTGGAGGGGGGGCTCGGCTAGAATGCATTGAGGAAGGAGGAGACAGACGATTCACGGGAAGCTGTCCAGGAGTTAAGGGAGCACCCAAAAAAAATCAAAAAATCCTCCCATGGGTGGTCATTTGGTATCCAAGAAAGTCGGAAAGTGGGATATGGGATAAGATCCTGGAGTCGCCTCACGGAAGAAAAGCAAGCCACCAATTCCTCGAAACGCAGTATGTGTTGCTGTGAAACCCGGAAAAGGACGGAAGGGTCCTCGAACATGCTATAGGATTCTAATAATTTAAGGAGAGCAGACAGACCCAGAGTTCAAGAACGGGTAAGCGGAGACGTAAATGAAAGAGAAGAAGGAAAACGCACGCCTAAACTTCGCACGCCGGAGGCTCGAAAACCCGGGGGGGACTTCGCCACTCCCTGTCGTACTGACCGCTGTTCGGGAGGCAAGAA
>Ga0179593_1663071_pt1 | contig 16873 bp, 20 predicted proteins | sample CZODoug2_1_08_16_FD_185931 | JGI IMG/M metagenome (GOLD analysis project Ga0179593, IMG submission 185931) | Vadose zone soil fungal communities from Angelo Coast Range Reserve, California, USA - CZODoug2_1_08_16fungal (PacBio error correction) | ecosystem: Environmental > Terrestrial > Soil >...
GACGGCTTAAAAAGCCTCAAAAGGGGGGTGGCGGGGGCCATAAAATGGACTGGTGGGATTCCGAGGCCTATGGGGCTTTACTTCCTCTGTAAAAGGGGAGGAAAAAGGAGGGCCCGCGCGCAGATGGGTTGAAAGGGGGGGGGGAAAGAAAAGGGCGGCTCGGAAATAATTTCCAATAGGGCGAGTTTGGGAAGACCCGAGGAAACTTATGGGGAGACGCGGGGAAGATAATTAGAACGTGAATTGAAAAAAAAAACGGGACAAAAAAGAAAGGGAAGATCAAGCTCAATATCTACATCTAGAGGGGGACAATTGGCCAGGCCTTGTGACTCTGGCTAAGAAGAAGGGGGGTTCTAAGCATGGAAGGAAAAGGGGGGGCGGGGAAAAGAAAAAAAAGCGAGAAATGCTCCCTGGACGTGGTGGAAGTTGAAGACACAACGGATTTCAAGGGTAAGTAAGGAAGCGGCCAAGTCCTCAGCACGGACTTGGAAGGCCAAAAAAAGAGACGGGGGGAAAAAGCGAGAGCGGGCGACAAAGGAAGGTGTCCGAAGGGGAAGGAATGGCAGATCAGAACAGGATGTGGCATATTTGGCGCTGTCCAAGCGGGGCCCGAATTTTTATTCCCAGGAAGCCTCCAGCGACGCTGAAGGGAAGAAAAGTTGGAGGAGGAATAAGAAGGTGAGGGAAAGGGGTTGGGGAAAAACGCCTGCATAAGGGCTATCGCGCAAGCAAGAAGTGTATCTATCTATCAAAAAAAGATCAGAAGGAGGGGGGGGGGGGGAGGGAACGAAAGAATGGGGAAAAAAGGATTTATTGGAATTTACCGACATCGTCCAGGGGGGGGACCGAACGTGAGACGAAAGGGAAGAAAGAGTAATGGGGCAGGAGCAGGGGGGAAAAGCGCCAAAAAGCGAAGACAAAGAGACCGACCTGCTAAAGTCAGCATCCGGATTGATTCGAGCACAGAGAGGGGGTTGAGGAAGGAAAAACTGCAGGAAGAAGAATAAAAACACGGGCGGCGAAAAAAAGGGGGCAGGGGAGGGACGAGGAAGGAGACCCGCCGCAAAACGCAACCGGTGCGCTACACCCGCGAAAGTAAAGGGAAGTAGGGCCTAAATTCGGGACCACAATGGCAAGGAACGGGACGTGGGCAGGGATAAATAAAAAAAAAGAAGAGGGACCGCAAAGGGGGGGCCGCGACCGCGCAGCTTGGGGGCAAAAACGCGGCACACGCGCGAATCCGATAGTATCGAAGATAAGAAAGGGAGAGTGGGGGTGCGACGAGAGGCGCACACAGGAAAAACGCTCGTTAGAGTGTCTCATACCGGTCATGTAGCGTAATCCGAGAAAAAGGACTCAAAAAGAGCTTCTCAAGAAAAAGGAACAAGGGGTCGAAAATCTCAAAGCTCCGATAGGATCTCTTCTCCTCCAAGGTTCGGAAAGCAAACTCTAGGGGAAAGGGGATCGGCAAAAAAGGGGGAACGGAATGGGGGGGGAAATGGAAGGGGAGTCATAAGAGAGTCACAGGGGGGAAAAAGGAGGATCTAAAGCCGCAATTTTGGAAAAACATGGGGGACGCAAAATCAAAGTAGCTATTGGAAAGGGGGGAGGGTGGTTAAGGACGATTTACTAGGCGAAAAAATAAGGAAGGAGGGGGAAAAAGCGAACTTCAAAAAAATTCAAACGTAGCGCGAAGGCGCTTAAAGCCGAAAGGGACGGCGTCGGAAAGGCTGTCAGAAAGGAAAAAAAACACCGGCGGGAAGTTTTCGATGCAAGAAAGGGGGTAATAGGCTCCGAACTAGCGCCTAAAGAGGGTCTCGGCTGACTGAGGAAAAGAACGTTTGGGGTGGAAAAAGCGCGGTTTGAAAAAAAAAAAAAAAAGTGGGGTGAAAAAAAAAACCCACCCCCCCCCCCCGGTGTGTTTGGGGGCAACAAAAAAAAAAAAAAAAAAAAAAAAAAAAAAAAAAAGGTGGGAAAAAAGAAAAAAAAAACCCCTGTAAATTAAGAAGGGGGACTCCACCTGGAGGAACCGTACCGAATATTCTTGAGGTGAAGAAAGAAGCAAGAGAAAAGTTGAGGAAAAGGCTGGTGATAGAGCTCCAATTTTATATCCTCTATCAGGCCCTGGCCCCCAGAGAATCTCGCAGAAGAAGGGGGGGGACCTCAGGTAATGCAGGAACACTTCGGAAGAGGGTCGGGGGAAAGAGAGTCCAAAGAAGGGGGGGGCTCGTGGGGGGGATAAGCTCCCCTTCATTAGTCCCCTCACTCTCAGACTCTTCAAAGAATCCTTTTTCAGACGCCGAAAAAAAAAAAGGGGGGGACCCGGCATCGTAGCCATGGAAAATCCATGGGGGGGGGGGGGCCAAGGGGTCTCCGCGGGAACTTACCCCAACAGTCCTGGGACGGCTACTGGGGGGGAAGGAAAAAAAACACGATCTGAATATACGAACAAGGAAAGGAGAAAGAAGGCTGCAAAAAAAGGCGGCATCTCTAGCACAAGGAGAGATAGACAGGGGGCAGAAAAACTGGCTCAGTCAGGGTGCCGTACCAAGAGAGGGGAAAAAAGAGAGGGGAAAACTTAACTTCTCGGGGCCGCCTGTTGGGGGGAAAACGGGGAAAGGGGGAAGGACAACAAGGGGTGCTCAATCTGATGCTTTCAGGGAAAAAAACTGCGTCCCCCCGCTCGATTTCAAGAGTGTTCAGGAGGAGGTTAACAAGGAGAGGGAAGGGGCGCAGGAGGGGGGAAGACGTAAAGTTTGGCGCGTAAAGAAAAAAGAAAGGAAAGGGAGATTCAGTCCGACATCTCATCTTTGCGAAAAGTTGTTCCGTCAGTCAGGGGAAGGGGGACAAAGCCTGAAAAAGCGCGAGGAGTTCTAGACGGACGGATACATGGACGCAGAAAAACCAAAGGGCGATAAAAAAAAGGGCCCGGACTGGAACGCTTCTGCTTGTCGGGGAACTCTCACTCTATAGGACGGGTAAAGTCAACATGTGGAGCGGACAAATGAAGGTGGAAACAAAATTACTCGTAATTACCCCAGAGCTTCGGATTAAGGGAAGGTAGGCGTTTGGCCGCAAAGAAAAACTTTTGAAGGATCTAACGCAACCATGTTGTCGGGGAAAGATTTGGGGGGTCGCCAGCGGGGCGCGGCTTCAACGTTAGTCTCCCAAGACGTTTGAACTGAAGAGGGTTCCTATCAAGAAAAAATGCGGGGGGGGGAAGGGAGGAAGGTCCGGATGGACGTCTCCATCGTCCAGGAGAAAAGGAAAAACAATCTGGCCGTAGGTTTTGCCAGAAGCACTTCCCAAATTGCGACTGAAAGATAACTGAAGGAAAACTGGGGAAAAAAAAAAGTGCAATCAGATGACGGAAGGAAAAGAGGACGAAAAGTTGGACAAAAGGGCAACTGATCGTTTGCGGAAAAAGGCACCTTGGGAGGGGGGAGAGGGATCGGGCAAGGAAGAAGTCGGCGGTTCAAAATGGTTAGTTCCCGGGTTTGAAAGATCGGGGGGCGGGATCGAACACTGCCCGTATTGGCGACTGCCACACGAATGCGTTTCTCAAAGGATGCGCGAACCGAGTCGGGAGAGGTGTCCGGGCAGAAAAAAATCTTCTCCGAGGAGATAAGGGGAGGACGGGTGGTCAAGTATGGCGCAGGTGAAAGGAAATGAGGTCCTCAGGCAGAGTGCAATGATGATCTTGATTGAAAAGGAAAAGAAGGCCAGGGCGCGTGGATTTGTCGGCCGCGCCCGATGATTTGGGAGACGTAGGTAAGGAGGTTGTACGGCCCGGGGGCAGAGGGGTCGGATGCCTACAGCGGGGGAAAAAGTGGAGCTTTCAAGCAACTCCTCCCCAAATTTGTGTATCTCAGAGCTGCAGGGAGGGGAAAGCATAAGCAATCTAAAAGAGGGCTGAAAGGAGCAGGTCGTCTCGAGCCGGTTCGGGAATCAGGCGCCGTGGGGTGAAAAACCCTGAAAGTTGTAAAATCGGAGAAACAGCCTGGAGATCGAACTCGGAAAACGTGCCGGGGGGAGGGTCCAGAATAAATCGCCACAGGATTGCACTGCAGCGATTTGATCCTCGCGGGGGCTGTGGAAGCAAAGTGTGGGCTGGGGCGATCGCACAAAAGGGGGGTAAAAGTACAATTGAAAACCATTCATCAAAACCCGAAAGAGATGCATGATCAGGAAAAAAGGGGAGGGTAACGGACATCTAACCAAGGACTCCAATAAGAAGGGCACCTCTTGTCCCGCAAAAGCATGCCCAAAAGGAAAGCTCTGCAAGGAAAGTAGGTGATGGGGCTGAGGGGAACAGGGGGGGACCGCAGAAAGTTAGCCATTAAGGAAGAAAAGGCGTTCGGTTTAAGAACCGAAGGGCGAAGGGAGAACGGCAGGGTCAAGAGGCAAAAAAAACCAAAGCCCTGGCGCGACTCGCTCTTGCTTCGGAGGGGGGGGAAGACATCTGGGGAGGGGAAAGGACGCGAAGGCGCGTCGAGATCTCAAAACCAGAGAAGGGATTGGCCACCGAATCTCTATTTCGGAAAAGGGCTATATCCAATGTATGTTCGGAGAAAGAACCAGCGCGAAGGGGAAATTCACGGACAGGAGGGGCGAGCGACAAGGAAACTCGATGAAGAATCGGATAAAATCCGTCCTATTGAAGGTAGCGTCTAGAAGAAGAACTTGAATCGGGAAAAAGGAAAGGGGGCGCGAGGAGGCACAGACACCATAGGAGAAGGCTTACAGGAGCAAGGAAAAACGAAAAAAAAAGTAAGCAGAACTCCCTGAAGCAAGACCGGCTGTGATACGAAAAACTAGTAGAGAACTCGTGAGATTGGGAGCACTAACAAAAAACAAGAGTAAAATAGAGAGGTGGAACGCAAAATGGCTCACAAGGTCGTGGGAAATGCAGGGTCGATTGTCAACAGGTGGTAGAGAGGGGGCCTATTGATGAGGTGCTAGGGAATGAGCTCGTGGCGTGAAAATACCAAGGCTGACCGGGCGGCCGACGCTAACTGCCAAAGGCGTGGTGTGGGGAAGAGGGAGGAGGTGTTGGAGAAACCGCAGGAATCCCGAGGAGCAAGGCTGACAACGTTGGACAATCAAAATGGCGGAACAAAAAAAAAAAAACAATCATTGGCAACAGATCCGGAAAGATGTGCAACGGGGGACAGCATGAGACATGGAAAACGAGGCGAGGTTGATCAGAGAATAGCCGCTGTATGCAACCTCAATATTTGGCGTGAGAATAGGAGCCATGCAGGGGGGGGGGCTTGGGTGTGCCAACTAAAATGCCTAGGTACCTGGCAAGGAATTCTTTGGCTGCAAAACGGTCCTCCAAAGATAATCCTTTTAGACCGAAAAAGGCAACCTCGGCGAAAGAAGCCATGCAAAAAATCCCTGGGAATATTCCTTTAGCTCGAGAAATGTGGGCAAAAGGGGAAGCGGACAACCCGAGTGGATGACCAGGGTTGGCCCTCCAAGTTTGCAAGAGCAAGAACGTTTGCAAGGAGTCAGGCATATAGAGGGCTGGGGAGGGGGGAAGGCTATGTGACCAGGAACTCCTACAAAAAAGGGAAGCCACCACGAAGTGGGCTGACTACACCATCGACCAACAATCTTCATAGGGACGTCGAAAAGGACCGGGGGGGGGGTTTGATTTCGGGCGTGACCACTAAGAAACGGGAAAAAACAGGACAGACGGCTCAGATAAAATTGGGGGGAATCCATTGGGGTTGTCACCAATCGGCTAAAATGTTACCGAAAAGCACAGATAGGGAGACCTACTCGGGAGTTTCGCGAGCAAGGGGGGAACGCGATATTTAAAATGCTAATCAAGGAAGCTCCCTGCTGCAACACATTGACTTATGAGGGACATGTCTCGAGGAGGAAGACCCTCCTGCTACCCTCAACTGGCGTATAAAAAAAATACCTCTAAAATAAAATGTCGGGAGCGAAGGCAACAAATGGCCCGGGAATCTGGATGGGGAAAATATATGGAGGACAGCCGGAGACCCGAACCGCGAGCAACTTCTACTGACCGGATCGAAAAAAAGAAGGAGGGGTTCGGGTGGGGTGTTTCTGCCACGCTTCAGAGTACTTAAGGGCATTTTGCGGGGAAAAGGGGCATCGTGATGCGTTGCGAAAAAAGGCATTTATCGGAAGAAAAGTTACGAAAAGAAGAAAAAAACCAGGGAAACCCTCAAACACTTTCGCCGACAAGGCAAAGCCGACTATCCATCAGTACGCCATTGGTGCCGGCAACAAACGAGGGAGGGCGCGACGCGCATAGGGTGAGGGCTTATTGCGAAAATCTCGGGATAGGAGGAGTTTGTGGGAAAAGGTCGCCGACTCGGACGTCGCAAGGTGGGAAAAAAAAAAAAAAAGAGGGGGTGTAGAGGGAAAAAAATGCGAGCGACGACAATAAGTGATCCTTAATAAAAATGATTCTGCGTGGAGAAAAAAGGCAGCAAACGTAACAGTGGTCCGGCCTGGAAAGAGGGAGAAAAGCTTCAAACGACATCCTGGGGTCGAGCGCAATAAACTGTTCTTGCTGTGTCTTCCAACTCAGAAAGGCTCACGCAAGCGCCGCATCTGTTGCGAGGGGCTTACAGAGGGGTACCAGGGGACGGAGGGTGCTACACCCGGTTGTCCGGCTTACATAGATTGGAGACCGCGGCCCGAAAGTCCTCGAGTATGGGAGAGAAGCAGAAAAATGTAGTCCAAGACGCCACGCCCAAAACGGCCCGCGCTACTTTCGTCGGAGACTGCCTTGGGGAAGAAGACCGGCAACAAACGGCAAAGTGAGAATGTCGGAAATTGGGAAAGCGGCGTCAAGGAAAAAAGGCGCCGTAGTGCCCCCGGGCATACTCTTCCAGAAGAAAAGTGTTCCCTACGCTAGTTACATCGGGAGAGGGGGGGCCGCCGAATGCAGGGGAACGCCGTGTCCGCAAATTGGAGCTAGGAAAAACAAAGGGTCAGAAAACGGGCAGGTACAGAAAATCGACCTTCCGCCACTTGGCGGTGGGGGGGAGGGGGGGGGGGGGGGGGGGGGGGGGGTGGTGGGGGGGGGGGGGGGGGTGTAACCCAGATTCGTCCAGGCCGACCGGACGCATGTGACAGATCGCCAACACAACAAAATTAATTAAAATTATAGGAATCGTTCAGGGGTGGAAAACTTCTTACACGGTGGGAGGAGGAAGGCCTTACAAGCCAGTGCGCGCGTGTGGGTTCCCTGAAATTTTGGAAAGGAAACGGATGAAAGGGGGGTACTTGAGTGCCGTTGCCGTAAAATATTTATACCTTCACTTAGGCGGACCCAAAAGAGAGAGGAAGTGTTCGCATTCGGATTGTTAAAAGTAGCGTCTTGGGCATTACGGGCCCGAAGTATTTTACAGTCCCTAAATCTCATCTTTGAAAACTCCGTTGTGGTCTGGTGAGAAAAAGGAGGTCTCGGACGAGGGGAGTGCGCTGAACCCTTAGGACTACAGGGAAAAAACCACACCGATACAATACTCGAAGACTGGGACTTTGCGTCTTAAGCGATACCCTCAAGATCAGATGGATTTAGAAACCGAACAAAGAGGGTATCCCCAAAAGGGGGTCTCCTGCGTCATCATACACAGATGTAGTCGCCTTAGGGGAGGAGCCAGGAGTGAAAGAAACCGCAACGTTGCTCGAAAAGGAAAGTAAAAAGGAAAAAGAGCCGTGGGGGTTCGCGCGGAGGCGCGGCTTCAACGCTGAACACCGCTCTACGGGGGAAGGAAGAAGTCGCGAACATGAAAAGGGGAGTATGGGGGTCGTCGAGCCATCGCCTTACGTCCCCTCTAACAAAAGAAAAAAAAAAAAGGAAGAGGGAGATTTGAGTTGGTTTGGTTTGCGAAAGCACATTACCCCAAAGGCTAAGAAAGAAAACGCGTTCAAGCCGTAGGAAACATAAAGCCCTCAAATTCTCGCACTCTCCCCGTTTGCCTGAAAAAAGACGGTGCGGGTACCCAACGGTCAGATTCTGGGAAGGGGGGGGACGGGGCAGGGGGAAATGTGGGGGAAAGTCCAGTGTGGGGGGCAGCCGATGGAGATCTCAGTGGCTTTATCTGATAAGATTTACATGAAAGGGATGGATTCGTCAAATGCTGAACGATATAGGTTGAAAAACTCGGATACGTCGTAAGTCGGGGCTAAAGTGATATAGTCTCTTTTGCCAGCGAAGGGTCAGGCATAATCAGTGAGAAAAAAGTTATGTGCTGGGGGGAAAGATCAGAGAAGGAAAAAAGGGCCATTTTTTGGCGGGAGTTGTCGAATTCTCGCCCGTGATCGAGGGCGCGGTTGTGGGGGTCTCGGGGAGGTCCGAAAAAAAAAAGCGACGTGGGAAGCGGGAGAGCGGGGATTGGCATGCGTCACATCAAAAGAAAGGAGCGCGATCTAATGAACTTGCTTCGGGGGCTTCGGCTCGGGAAGAAGTCCTATGGTTGCCCAAACCTGGCCATGCCCTGAGCCGAGGCTCCGTAAAAAAGGTTAGTCAAACGGCGATGGGGAGGAAAAGCCGAACAGAGAATTGAATCTGCGGGGTTCTGCTGGTAGATCAGAGCCAAGATTTCGGAATCGCAACGGTCGGGGGGGGAAGCCCCGGGACATCAGGACGCCCTATCTCTTCCGGCGTTGCAAAACGAGGAAAAGTTTGACCGTGCGCGGAAGAGAGGAAAAGGTTGCGCTGGGGGATTTCCAAGAATAGGTCACCATCAGCAATGCCAAGAGAGACTGCAAGGGAGGCCAAGTGATTGATTCAGGTCGCCTATGTGCATAGACGGGTTGCCGAAGCAAAAGGAAGGCGCCAGCAGGTCCGTAGGGGAGCCTTCTGTTTCACCCCGGGTGAAAGGGGTGTGACAAAGGGAATTGTAGTGGCATTAAACACCAGAACGGAAAGGCTCATATTCTCTAGGCGCACTGTCATACAGCGAAAATTCGCACTAAAGGGAAAACTTGGTCGAGCGCGCCGCATTAACCACCAGCTCAAAACGGATCTTGCGCGAGCTCATGTGCGTCGACCACGCCGCGGGCCGAGGAATTCACGGGGAATGGGACTTTGAGACGGGGAATGAACCGGCTCTCCAACAAATCAGGATCAAAAGACAGATGGCCAGGGAATCCGGCCGGAAGAAGAACAGCGTGTGGGCGAGGGAAAGAAAAAGAGGCGGGGAAAATAAAGGACAAGACCTAGTCCCGAGAAACACCCATTACGAATCTACCCCTGGACATGAAAGAAAACCAACAGGCTGTGCACCAGTCACCTCGTGCTAGAGAGAAAGAAAAGAGGGAGAAAGAGAGGGGGAGCCTCGGCACCTTTATCATTTTTTGGAGCAAGGAGGGTCGGGATTGAGCAGGTCGTCCTCAAGCTGGACGGTCTCTGGTAAGGCTGGGTGAAACGAAGAGGAACGAAGTAAACCTGGCCGGTCGGACGCGAAATAGTCGGAATGGTTGATCCGTCTGATTGGGGGGAGGGAAACGCTTGGGAAGCAAGAGATCAAGCAAATTCGTGAATTTCCCCTCCCTGCAGGAAGAAGATGACTCGAGGAAAGAGGGGAGGGAAAGGGCAAGGTGGGCCAAGGCTTTACATGAATCGGCGCTCTCGACCAAGGGGGGGAATTCGCCGCTTGAAAGAAGAGGAGGGAATCACAGCGAGTGCTGGGAATGCCACTAGAATTTAATTGTGTTTTCTTCACATGAAACGGGGGGCGGCAAACCGAACAGGGAAAAATACTGGGGAAGGGCGCCGAAGGAGGAAAAATAGGCTCGCGCAGGTCGACGCAAGGCAATCAATAACTGGAGATAATATGAAGGGCGCCAAGGATGTGGGGGAAGCTAAACGAACGCTTTGTTATTGAAAAGCACAAAAGGAGGGGGGGGGGGAGCACGGAATCGTTCCAGTCGGGGGATGCAGAGATGGCGGGGCTGAGACAATTTAAACGTGCGGCCCAGAGTGAGCTGAAAAGCCACCATCCGACCCACGATCTTCAATCTCGGCGTCTCCCTGGAGGGAATTGGCGGGGACTGGCCGAACGGCCGGTAACGGCGGGAGAAGGAACGGCAGCCTCAAGAGAAAAAGGGCAGTCGTCCATTTTTGAAAAAAACAAAGCGGCTGGATGCAAGAGAAAAGAAGCCAGCGGACGACCTTCGCCAGCAAGATTGAACGCCGAGGAGGAGGCCGCCTATGCGCTCCGCGAGATAAGGTTGCTGTGTCGGCTTAAAAGGACTCCACGTCGAGGGGTGAGACGAGAGGAGAAACCCGCCGCAACGCTGACGTCTCTACCACCGCGCCAAACCTCTAGCAAGAAGAGACAAAGGAATTAGAACTTCGCGGATCTGTTCAAGACCATCATGACCACAGGCACAGCCGGAACTGCATTCCGGAAAAAAAAAAAAAGGGGGCGACCATCTAACATAAGGGGATCCCAAGCAGGGATCGAACCGCGACCGGAGAATTTCATTTTTGGTGCCTGCAACCGATGCCGGGGATACTGTCGCGCAGAAGTTGCCACAGGGCCGTGGGAGTGCATGTCAAGGGAAATCAAGAAAGGTGACGTTCCATCGTCTGACCACACACCCACGGGACGAAACCCAGGAAATGTTCGGTCAAAGGCAGCCGAGAAAGCTCTGACCGCAACTCAAGAAACTTTTAAGCAAATATCAGGGGGCTTGCGCTCATCTAGGCTATAGTCAGCGCGTGAACTGCGCAAAACATGGTGCCAGTCGCCAAGGCGGGGGAACGAGAAAAAATCAAAAAGACGGATAGGGGGACGTTTGGGTCTTTTTGTAGAGGGCAGATTTCGTATCGACGACAAAACCCGGAAATTATCCGGAATCAAAAAGTCATTCAGGCGTGCGAACTGAGGGGACATCAACAGGAGTCGGGCTTGAAGCGCCGGCAGGCACCTAACACAATCGCGGCTTCCCCTAACCCAGCCGAGGCAGGCGATCGCAAGGATTGCGAAACTTATGCGTCAAGAGAGCTTTTGACAGAAGACAGGGAACCACTGTTTGTACCAAGCGCGGAATCGACTTGGGGAGCGCCACCAGTTGAATCGTAGTTATGTCGGTCGTACACGAACCAAAGGATGCAGGGAGGGGTGGGAGTAGAGACAGATGTCCTCGGCCGCTCCCTCCCTCCAAACGGGGCCCGAGAACGCTGTCGTTCGAGGACCAATAAACGATCGGAGGAGGGGGGTCGGACAAGAAGGCCCAGTGCGTGTTCTCGTGATCTCGCTCCCCTTGCAGATTCCCCAGCCAGCGAGACCCTCTTCCAGATCAGTTCAACGACCAAACCGTTACATGGGGGCTCAGTGGCGTATCGTAGCAATGGAAAACAGGTTCTCCGGTAATTCGGACACCAACATTAGAGTCCGCGCAGGGAAGGGAAAACACGATCGCCTATCACGGGTAAAACAAGACTTCTCGGGTCATCAGGCCAACGCAGGAAAAAAACAACAACAGAGAGGAGAGATTAAAAGGATCCGGGGCAGGCCTGCTGACACTGGCGGTGTCCTTCCAAGCCCTGCGGAGGGGAGATGAGGTTGTTTCCACCTTTCCGGCCGCCGCGGCAAAAGTGGGCCATACTACGCGTGAACCCGGGGGGAAAAGTGGCAGTGGAAGACTTGCTGCACTTCGCGGAACCTCAAGGTCACGTTTTAGCAGCAGGGGAACTGATCGGAAGAGTATGCGCCTGGCGGTGACATTACTGAGTGAGAGGGGGGACCCTCAAAAACTCTGAATAGAAATCTCAGCTGGGGGCGAGCCGGTTTTGCAGGAGTTTCAAGGTCGGTCGCGAACAAGCGCGCGGCCGTATGGGAGGCGTGACTTTACTAAGGGCGCATATCCGAAAAGATGGTGGTGCGCGGACTCGCGAAGACCTCAGATTACGAACCGGCAGGCAAGGGTGGCACTCGATCGCGTGGGAGTTAATAACCCCAGAAAGAAGGTCAGAGGAGCCTAGAGTTTGGGCCGCGCCCGAGTTTTTGCGATCGAAACTGGGGCCGAGGTGTTGTAGAAGAAGCCGCATTTTTGGGTCCGGACGGCTTCACGCTGAGAATAACGCGAGGGCGAAAAAAACCACTAAAAGACTGAATTTTGATTCCGGAATTTCCGGTCTTGTCGGGGGGAGAGCCATCGTCTTCCCATACAAAAAGAAAACACACTATGCCGGCCGTCGGGTTTGGTGGGGGGCAAAGGGAAGGGGAGATAGAGGGGCGAGGCAAAACTGTGACTCATTCTCAATGCCGATGAAGTAACATAACTTCCCGCAAACATACGAGTCAAGAGAAACTTCTATGGCCGATAAGGAGGGGAGCAGATCTTGAAGGAGGGGGGAAGTCTGGCGACATTGGAAAGGTTTTTCCAACGTGTGGGGGCGAACGATGGAGAAAAAGAGCAGGATCCGAGGAAGGGAGGGGACGAACAGAAGGAGGGCAACAAATGTCTTCGCTATAGCTGGAATCCTTGACTGCAGAACCAAAATCTTCGAACGAGGGTAGAGGGGCTATCAAGAGATTCGAGCCGAGCGGAGGGGGTCGGAGAGGAGGTTCCCGGCCTTGTGCCTAGGTTGATGTATGAGTTTATCCAGAATCCGAGGGACAGAAAGGCCTGTGGGGTAGAATTCGCGCCTATGAGGGATCAGGTGCCGGGCCGTGGACGAAGGCTCCCAGAGAAAGCCCTCAACTGTTGAGCTAGGGTGCGAAGAATAAAGTAGCGCTACAGCTCGAGAATCGGAAGTGATGCTGATGGCACCATCATTGGGGCGCGGGAAGGAGAGTGTCTCTTTAATCATGAAGGCACCTTAGGAGTATAAAATTCAGCCCGTTGTGCGCACAGCCCAGTCCTCAAAGAGGTCGGGTCCGACAAGAATAAAGATGAAACGAAACGAATTGGGAAGAAATGCGTGGTCTCTGGTATCTCATAAAATTCGGGTTTTCGCGATCGATAGATGGGGGAGTTTCTGTTAAGGGGCCAATCTAAAACTGGACAAAAAGGAGGCTTTCGTGCTCCCAGCGCAAAATGGTTTCGAGGTATTGCGGTCAAAAATAGCAAATAGGGCACCGGCCCTTTCAGACGCCAGCAAGGGGCCAAAAATCCTTGCTCTTGGCCAATGAATATTTCTTAGGCCTGAGGACTCTAGCTCTGAAGAGCCTGCAGGAAAAAAAAAAGGTCACCAGTACAGCCTTAGATGAGGAGTGCACTGTTTTGAACGACCCGAAGGGGTAAAAATGCGAACTGTCAAGGGGGCAGAAAGCACCACGGCCTGGCGCAGATTCAGATCTTCGGCGGCGGGGGGGCATACACAGCGCGAATGCAAGTACCAAAAAAAAGGAGAGCCACGTCCATGCTCATGCATTTTCCACCTTGCCCAATCTATTTCCTATCTGCGAAGCTCACTGGGAGTCTGGGAGCAACTCCCAGTCAATGCCGGAAGTTTGTTCGATCGGGATTCACGCTCGGGCGCTCCACCATAGAATCATCACTAGGGGGCCAGGAGCGTCCGGCCGAAAAGAGGAAGCTTTATGGTTAATGGCGCTGTCCAATCAACCAAGCAGCCGAAGGCCCTGTAAGAGCATAGCCCATGGAACTATGACGAAAGGAAGCAAAGAATGATGGGGATAAACGTGTGCAGTCTAGCACCCTAGAGTCTGATACCAACAAAAGGCGGAAATACGAGGGGGTTATCCTCGGGCAGTTCACAAAATGTTCTTGGCTAGGACGATATTCCGCGGGGGGGGACGTGGTGGAATATGGGTACTTGCTTCTTTACGAAGGCCTTCTTGTGTTCGGGCGACGGGCGCTCTGGTACCACCATTAACGGAGTCAGTTCCGGGAGAGGACCTAACGGGCCAAGAGGCGGTTGGAAGGATGAATGGAGCTGACCAAAGAGCTCATTCGCTACTTGAATTTCCACACGCCGAAGCGTGGCGACGCACTATTGACGAAGCGAAGCCGGACATCGGGTAGATGGGAACAAAAGAGAAATGGACAACCACCTGCGCTCTCTGAAAATGTTCTGCGCATCGGCCTAATTCGCAGCTGTGGACAAGAAAAATATCGCATATGGCAGTTGAGAAGGGAAAACTTCGAAATGGGGACTTTTTCCTTGTCCCCCACAGGGTGTCTGCAAACCTAACGTCCTCATCTACGGCCTGTAGGCCCGGCGACCACAGGAGGGCTCCCGCTCTCAGACAAGAATCAAGGAAAAGAAGGAGGGGAAGCGGGGGCTTCGCTGTGGGGCATGCTGGCTGTAAAATGCGGTCAAAGGTGTATTCAACCAGGGGGAAGCCAAAGCAAGCCGCAACCATGGCAGAGCACAAAAATACGCTTTGTGCGAAACAGAGGGGGTGGGAGGGCAATTTAATACGCCTTCATCGTGAGTCGCACAGCCAAGGTGGAGCTGCGACCCAGCGACCCCGCGATCAATCGCTGGGTCGCCCGCGGACGTTGTCGGAATTTATTACATGAAAAGCAAAAAGGGGAGGAAGAACCTCGTGCTCTATAAAATGACTCGGCCATGTTGGCAACGCGCAAAAAAACCATGATGAATTTAAACGACGGACCTTCGACCAGGAGAGCAAAAGGTTGAAAAAAAAGGAAAGGCGGCGAGATCAACACGTGGGCTGCGGCGGAAACTCCACGTCAAAAGCGGGGCACGATGCGTAGAACCCCGAACGACACACTGACCGGGGAGCAGACCGAGAAAGAGGGAGCAGACCACTCACGCGCCCAAAGGGCCCTTGAGTGGAAGTCGCTTATCTGGATAATTCACCATCAATGAAAAACTAACCACAGACGGGACTCGGTCATCAGAGACGAGGCACGCGAATCCGATCTTAACCCTCTACGAAGAAATGATTCGGGTGGGGATGCCGCAACCAGACGGCGTCTCATCATTTGCGGCATGAAGTTGCAAAGGGGGCAGGGACAAATCCCGATCACGCACTTTGAGATCCATCGGCTGCGCAAAAACCGGAGAAACAAGGCAGTCGAACTGAAGACAGGGGGAGAAATCTGTACGCGCGGTGGGGGCGGGAGTCGAGGGGGGTGGGGGGTTGGGGGTGGTGGGGGTGAGGTGGGGTCTGTGTGGTGTCTCTCTGAGGGGTCTGAAAAAGAGGGGTGAGTGGGGAGTGGGTGGGCAGGGCTCCTTGGGGGTGTTGGGCTCGTGTTGCGCGAGTGGGGTCTTCTTCGTCAGCTGGGCTGTGGAGGAATTCGTGAAATGGGGCACCAGGATCCGTACGTCCGGGGGGGGGAGCTCCGGGAATTTTTTCCCGCTTTTTCTTGGGTACTTCCCCCCTCCCAGAGACGTGTTTTGGGTGTTCTTTTTTTGACTGGAAAAATTTCGAAGGGACTACACACGTGCCAAAAAGAAGAAAAATCATTCTTCGTCGGAACTGCTGGATCCACGGGGGTGATCCCGTTACTGCCACGCCTTACATTCTAACCAAGCGTCTGGGTCGCGTCCATAAACAACCCTGCGGGGGGCGCTAGAAATAAACTGTTGCTTGTCTTCACAGCTATCCAATGCCAGGATGCTCCGAGATTTTTTCTCATCCTGACACAAAGGTAAAGGCGCAATCGGTTTTGAGCGCAAGGAAGTCTTCGTATATAGAGGGTTTAAAACTTTGTCAAGGGGAACTCTGTCTCCCCTTCATGGCTAGGACTAGGAACGGCTGGGAGAGCGATACCCATGTGGACTCCTGACGAACCCCATACGGCCCAGCGCGGATTGTCGAGAACGTCACCCTTATGTCATCAGATCGGCGGAGCACGGCCTTTCGCCCAAATCTGAGCTGTGGTACTTGGAATACAAGTTCAGGCTTGGGCTGGTGGTGGGATCTCGCCACTGAGAAATGGGGGGCCCCTCCTATCTCGAATCGGCCACTAATTTTTTCGAAACGGGGAGAACAACTAGACACCACATCTGGCGTGGGGCCGAGTTTTTTCGAGGGAAAAAAACAAGGTTTTCCCACATTGGAAAACCAAGGGGTGGTCTCAGAGTATCCCTACCACATTCATCCGAACTTCTCAGACGGATCAGCCACGGGTGTTATGACGCAGGGAATTGAAGCCAGGTGAGAAGGAAAAAACCGTGTCCGCCTTGTTCGAAGATACAGGCGGAGAAAGGCCACACACAACTTAGTAGGATGAAAAGGAGAGATGACGACTGGTGTTGGCAAAAAGGCCTTCCGGAAAAAAAAAAAAAAGCAAGGGGGGAGGATAGTGCGGTGTTCTTTCCCTGACCGTGACCTTCCCTGTTTGGGGGGTGTCCTGCTACGCGGAGACATTTTCCAAAAACGGACAAAAAAAACGTTTCGGGGAAGACGATAGAACATGGAAAGGGGGGAGGCGTGGGAAAAACGTCTCTGGTAATATTAGCTGGCGGGGGCAATTGCAGGGGCGCGAGATCCCCCCTAGCCACTAGCGGCGTTTATCTATTTCGACATAGCGAAGGTGTTGGAGGGGACCAGGGATCGACGACATCGTCACAGGCGGGAAATTATTTGTGCACGTTCGCGGCCTAGAACGACGGGAACAAAACAGCCTATAGATCAAGTAACGAGAGAATACCTCAGGAAAGATGGGGGGGGGGGGGGGGGGTGGGTCCCAGAAAAACCGCTGCAGCACCCAATTCCCGCGGGGAACCGGGAGTGCAAAAAAAAAAAAAAAAAGGACCACAGAAATCGTGAGAGCTTGGCCATTAGGAGATCACGAACTGCCGAGTGTTTATGTATCTCACGCTTATTTTGTGCTTTTAACCGCTCGATTCAACGCACTGAATCTCACGCTAAATTTTGAGTTCGAAAACCGAACCCTGAAGAAGGGAAGGTCCGGTATCGTCTCTCTG
>Ga0179593_1372051_pt1 | contig 16872 bp, 17 predicted proteins | sample CZODoug2_1_08_16_FD_185931 | JGI IMG/M metagenome (GOLD analysis project Ga0179593, IMG submission 185931) | Vadose zone soil fungal communities from Angelo Coast Range Reserve, California, USA - CZODoug2_1_08_16fungal (PacBio error correction) | ecosystem: Environmental > Terrestrial > Soil >...
ACGCAAGAGCCTACAAATTTTCTGATGTCTCAGAAGGAGGAGGAATGGTGCTGAGACAGAGGAGGAAATGAAATGAAGCAATCTGCAGGAGCGCGGGACTCAGATCGGGCTCAAAAAAAAAAGAAAAGGATTAGTGCGGGGGAGGGGGAACGAAACCCATTAGAGCCGAGACGCGACCCAATTTTGAGAAAACGCTAGGGGGCAAGGTCCAGATGGCAGGGGGCCCGCGCGGACAAAGGGTGAAAGATACGGCGGAGAGAACGGGTTCGTCGTATTACGAAGAAAAGGAGTGAAGGAACAAGGACGAAGAAGAGTTCACTGGGACGGATCCAAGAGAGGGACGGCCTTGGGTGAATCCCTTAGGAAAACGGGCGGTTTTGAGACCAGAGGGGAAAAGCAAAAGAAGGACAAAATCGAGAAAGATTTAAAAAGGATACGCTTGTGCTTTGCTGCAGGAACGAAAAGGGGGTAAAACTTCTGCCGCATCGGAGGCAATAAAAGTTTGGGGGGAGACAAGAAAAAAATGCATTGGTAATGGAGGAAGGTAAACAGGTTTCCCACGACGAAAGAAAGGTCCCAGATCAAAACATAGAACGTCGACGTTTTCATAAAGCTAGCAGCTTTACGTAAGGCAGGTGACTTTCAGATGTAACGAAGGATAAAAAGACGAGTTTGAACGAAAAGCTCTTTGCGGACGCTAAGGGATCAATGGGGGGTTAAGGAATGGGTTCGGGGGAATGGAAACTACATAGGGAAGCGAACGGGAGGGATCACGCCTCGAGTGGCGAAAAGAAGAGGGGAGGAAGACTTGCGGAGGGACTGAAACAGTGGGAGTCGAGCACCTCGATTAAGGGGTCCGTTTGGGAGAGCAACATGTAAGGGAATACCCCTTTGGGGCCACGGGGGACCTCATTGTTGAGGACTGCGTGGGGGGGGAATACCGCGCCGGATGGAGGGGCAACGAGGTCAGGGGCTGGATAAACCTCGCTCTAAGAAAAAGAGCTCTAAGACCACCGAATTTTTGGTTCCTGATCCTTTGGGACTACGCAAGGCGAATATGGCCAGATTTACAGGAGAAGCAGAAAAAAAGAAACTGGAGAGTATTAGGGAAAAACGGGGGTGAAATGAAACACGGGCGATAACTGGAAAACGGAAAGAAGTGGGGGGGATCATCTTGCCCAGGGGTCGCCGAAGGAAAACGAAAAATCTACATCACGTTCCGCCGATTCGGATGTCACAAGAAACAAGAAAGTACAGGGCGCAAAATATCAACACAAAAAAGTAAATATAGAGAAGAGGTGAGGAGTGGGGAACAATTCGTTTGGGGAACAAGGAGTCCTCACGGCAGAAACGTCTGGGAAATTTCGCGGGGAATCCCGACGGCGACTGAAAAACGTGCAAAGAACGCGGACGTTATGACTCTCGGAGAAAACGGATTGGAAGGAGTCTTGCCAGGTTGCATATCCTCGCAGCACGGGTCCGTTCTATGAAAAAAGGGGAAGGCGGGCCGCCGAGGAGTACAGTCACAAGAAAAAAAAAGGGTTGGGTAGGGGAGAGAAATCATGGGAGGGAGCGGGAGTAGGAAACGAGTCGCGAGAAAGGAAATCAAGGAGGGCAGGTAGCGTACCAAGCGAAAAAAAGAACAAGACGGAGGCAGTGGGGAATCAAATGGGCTGATGACGTAACAAAGCTCAGCCCCGAGATCGGCTACGACAAAGCGAAGACGCGGGAGGTCCGCATCACAAGGAGAGCACTACGGGGAGAGCTTTAAAGAGCGATGCGGGAGCCCAGGGGGAGAAAATTTCGCCACTGATGTGGAAAGAACTAAGCGAAAGTCCAGAAGCACAGAAAATAGCAAAAAAGAGTAAGAAGGGGCTGGCGTCACAGGGCTGTTCTGGATTTCAAAATGATCTGTAAGAGGTTAAAGGACAGTAATCGGCTGCTGAAGTTTGGCAGGAATGGGAAACAGAAGAATCAGCTTGTGCTTGAAGCGAACTCAAGAAGCGTACTTTGGGAAAAAGGGGGACTACGTAAAGAAAAGAAAGTTGGCTGGACCGGACAGGGGAAATCAAAAAGAGGACGAAAAACCGCAATGTAAAAGGCCGGCGAAGAATGTAAGCAGATGCCAGAATCCTTCATTCGGGGAAGAGAGAAATAAAGATAACGTAAAATGATGGGGGAAAAACCAAAACGAAGGAGGGAGACAAAGGGAATACGTATCCTAAGAGAAGGATCCTGGCGGGCAGAGGGGCAATAGGGAGTGCAGTGGAGAAAAGAAAAAGTTAGCCGACGAGAACTGTCAAAAAACAACCTTGGTCAGTGAAAACCCCCCAACCCTGCAGAGAGCGAAAAGAGTACGATTATAATTTAGGAGAGAACGTGCTGGGGATTCGGCAAAATGACAGGGGAATTTATTTGAGACGCAAGGAAAAGAGAGGGAGACAAAAAAAGAGAGAGTTTGAAGAAGATCAGGAGCAGCACGCCGCCTTCGCGAAAGAAAGTGCGTAGCTCCAGAACATCAACGCCTTGGACGGGAACCCAAGATTGTCAAGGAGAGGGAGAACGGAAGGAATCAAAAAAAAAAAAAAACAGGAAAAGAAAAGTAAGTCCATGAAGTCGAACAACGCCAATACTTTTGAATGACTTAGACAAAAAGGGGGGACTGTTTTTCACAAAGAAGAATAGAGCCAACAAAAACCGCCCAGACTGAAGAGAGCAGAAAAAAACCCAGGAAAATGCGAGCCAATTATAGAACGGAGCTGCCGCCAGAGGTGAGCCGAATGGCAATTACTAAGGAGTAGGGGGTGCGGCATCAGAGAAAAAAAAAAAAAAATAGGCAAGGGAAAAAAGGACATAAAAACTGTTGGAAAGCCCCTCAAAAATAAGCGAGTGGTTAAGATGGAGTAAAAAAAGGAAGGAGGGTTTGGGAGGGTGAAGGAGTAAGAGAGATTACGCTTAGAAAAAAAAGGGGAGAGAAGAAGGGCTGTAGGAAAAAACGGGCCGAGACTGTCCTGGGAAGTATCATTTCAATGCGAAGAAGAGGTGAGGGTCGCAACATATGGCAAAAAGGAAGGATAGGCGACACAGGGCATCAATCTGTAAGGTATCAAGCACAAAGAAAGCCTTCCCAGTGGCAAGGCGTACAGGTGAGATCATAAAGGGGGGAGCTGGAAAGATAAGGAAATCAAAGCAAAGGAGAAAGGCGATACATTGTTTGGAACAACCAGAAGAAAGGGGGGTCGCCGGTGCTTGAAAAGGGGGACGGGGATGCGCTATTACTGAAAACTCCGCACAGTCCGAACTTAAAACTCCCCCGACATAAAGTGGGAAGGGAGGGGGGGGATGACCAGAAAAAGAGGAATTCACTGAAGGGTGGAATAAAAAAATTCTCGGCTGGCCTATAAATCACGTCGATGGGAGTGAGGACAGCGTTTCACCCCCAGGAAGGTGTCTGAAAACGCGCGAGGGCAGTCCTTGACTTTTGTTGCATCTTCAAGGCGGGTGCGGCGCAGGTGTGACACAGAAAAAATAGGAGATTAAAAAAAGAAAGGGGATAAGTGTCGCGTTAAAAAGGCGGTGGAAACGAGGCTGTGGTCAATGAAAAGCGACACGACATGGGGAAATAAAGAACAAGAAAAAAATAGGGCGAACCGGTTAAAGGAGAAGAAACCTCCGCCGTCGCACCACAACTCGGAAGACTTTTAAAAAAGTGGGGGCGCGGCGTGCAGCCTGTTCGGAGAAGGGAGGGGCAAGAAAAACGGGAGGTCAGCGCCGATAAGGGAGCGAGGAGCTGGATGGGATTTGCCAATATCTTGGTAGTCGCGCCGGGAAGGGAAAAAGCTTGGGGACACCAATAGACGAAAAATGACAAACCTCTGTAAGCGAACGAGAAGAAATCCAGATATGGACGTGAAGAAAAAGAAAGATAGATAATCGCACGAGATCGGCGTTGGCACTCGGCAGCGGATCTTCCTAGTGCGGGGTAAGTTCTTCACGCAAAAAAAAAAGACCGATACAGACAGAGAAAACGCTGAGGCCCGCTTGGACGCATGACGCAATTGACCTCTGCACCCAGGGCTCAGGTGAGGTTGATTTTGGCAAGAGGGGAGATGAATTGGATTGTACGACAAGGGGGGACCTACTGTCAATCCCGGGGCCTGAATTGGAGAGCTCGTAGCTGTGGCAAAAAGGGGAACGGAGTGATTGCAAGGTGGGGACCTTGGGGACGACTGACTAGGCATCAGCACACGACCAGGTGTTCGGCAGGTCTAACTTCTGTGATAGCACGATTGAAATTGACTCAATGCAGCCGAATGCAACTAAGTAGCCACTTTGAAGAAGAGGAAAAATCGAGGCAAGAAAGGGGACAAGACAAGGAGGAGCCACGGGAGAGGTGGCCTTCCAGCCACCTCCGACCCCAGTGAAGAACTTAAGGCCATGAAGGAGCCTACAGTAAACGTTGCGAAATCTCCTGAAAAAAAAAGGAAAGAATCCCTGGGAAGGCATGACAGAGGAGATGGGGACGACCGACCAGTAAGTGAGTAGGTATCTCGGGTGTCTCGGAATAAAGGATAGGAGTGCGTGGTTTGTAAAAAATTGGCTATCACTGAGTCCCGAGATCAGAAGGTAAAAGGAAGGAAGTCAGGAGAAAACGACACCGGTGGACTATAGGAGTTGCACTGAAGAATTGTGGACCCCAAAGAAACACCGAAAGGAAAAAACGAAGCTAGGAACACGTCACGCACATAAAGAACACCGGTGTGGGGACTTAACAGGGGGAAATACCTGGGAGGAGAACGCTTAATGAAGACACTGTTCACCGAATAGGTCAGGGGTATATCCAGTACTCGTTCTGAAGAAGGGGCTTGGTCTCATACCAACCTTGAGAGTCTCGCCTAAAGAGGGAGAAACCCGGGGTATTGAGGACCCGGAAGCACAGATTTTGAAGAAAGGGACACACTTGGGCGCGCGTACGTGAAAAGTCGGCCCCGTTCTCCGATGAGGTACTGAAGAACACCGTTCGGTGTGCGGGGAGAGATGTGGAGCCGCATTGTTGGATCCTTGTGGGGAGGAATGGTGGAGGGGTAAAAAGACGGATGAACCAACGACAGTCAACAACGGATTGTGCAATCGTGGTCGCTAACGTCGCCGGAAGGGAAGGGGGAAAGTAGATTATCTCGGACCGAATGATCGAATTTTACACGAAATGACAAAAGAGATCCGTTTTTTGGTAGCAACGAGGAACGGGTCATAATACATCACTTTGGTAACATGGCACCCGAAAGAACTGAAGGTTGGAAAACAGAACACAGAACTTAAAGGAGATTACGCCAAAAGGGGAGGTTGCCTGAAATAATGAATTGCTGGAAGTAAGGTATGTGGGGAAGGGGCTTGGAGAACCTAACTATTCATTACTAAGCCATGGCCTTTCGTGCCTTTCGTCGGCGTTGGAATAAAGCAGGACAAAGGGGGGTGCTCGGGTTACCATCAAAATTCCCCGAAGAGACCGGGATCCGAAATGTTAACAGAGGGGTACCGTTGGATACAGAAAGAAAAACGGTACGCTAGACGCTTGACACAGATCCACAAAGTTGGAAATCACGAAAGAGAGAAATAGGAGTAAAGCCACTGAGGCCTTGACCAAACAAGTAATTAAAATAAGTACGGGGGAAAACGAAATCCCGCCACGGCTTACAAGAATGCAACTCTACATGCCTGAGCAAAGCTGGGGAAAGAAACAAGGAAAACAGCCTTTCAACAGGCGAAAGGAGAAAAAGAGAGGGTGGTTTATAAAAGAGTTGGGGTCACTGGCTCATAGAACACGGAATGTAGCAGGACAATCTCAGCCAGAGTGCCAAGGGGGGGCAACCGAGCATTTCCAGCGAAACTGGATCGAGGATCCTTCGTCAGCTCCAGTGCAAGCATCATGCAGGGGGCTGTTCAGGGCTTGCGAAAGTACGAGGGCTTCTGGGGAAAGGGGAAAGGAGAAACAGTAACACTGCTGCGCCGACAAGCTCGGGTGGCATGAAACAGGAAAACGCGCGGCAGCGAGCCGGCAGGAGTTGAAGAATAACCATACCAACATTCGAAAGCGAACAGAAAAACAATGAAAAAAAAAAGTGAAAGGGGCCTAAGAGGAGTGTGCGGCGCGGGGGGGAAATGGGCTTAATAAATCCATTTTTTTCTTTGGGTACGGGATGGAAAAAGCGAACAGTTGCGAACGACCGTGTGTGTACCAACAAAATGCCAGTGTGTCGTGCAAGATGGAAAGCGAAAGAGTGTCAAAAGGCAGGGGGGCTCTCAACAACACTAACTGTGGGACGGGGGATTACACGGAACTGGACATCCAGGTCAAATCGGGGGAAAAGCCGCGCCGACAGCGGAAGGAACAGAGGGGGTGGCGAAACGAAAATCCGGACAAAAGGGAAAGGACTAAGGGGGGGAGGTCAAAGACGGGAAAATCATGAATAGGGGTTGGGCGAAGCACGCCCTGTATGAAGGTCTTTGAACAGCGAGGACCAGTGCACGTATCCTGCCGTTAAGGACCGACCAGGGCCGACCACCAGCGCGACAGCGTCCTTGTTGATGAAAAACAATGCGAGGTAATGGAGGGGGTGGGGAAAAGAAGTTTCACTGGATCAGCTTTAACAGAATCTCTCGGTCTCGCCAGGGGGTAAGAAACAAAAGGAGGAAGGTGCAACGTTACCTACGATCAGAGAGCAATAGATCGGGTGCAGCTATGGACGAAGATCTAACCCAGAATTGCAGGCAATGATCCAAACATACATGGAAAGTGGCCGGGCAGGGTGCAGGATTTAGAACGGCTTGAGGTCACGAACAGAAGAGATCGTCGATAATCCTGGGGGACACGTCAAGCGGAGACACTCGGACCTCTTCTGGAAGCAAAATAGACATCACGACGGAGAGACGAAATTTTACGTGAAAAGCGTGAAGTTGGGGAATAGTCAGGGCCAGCTGGGGGGCAACTCCGCTCCGCAGACGAAGAGACTTAAACACGGAGAAAACTACGGAGGAAGGCAAGGACGGTGAGGAAATGTGAGGGTGACGGAAGATGGTTTACCAGTCGGCCGCAGGCGGCGTGGCGGCTTATGTTGGCGAATTGGTCAGGGAGGGGGAGGCCACAGGGCAAGACAAGGCAAAGCAAATAGATGGCGGTTTCCATTCAAGGGGAACGATTACTTATGAGAAGGGGATCAGAGAAAAACTACTACGTTTCCCCAAGGAAAGTAGACTGGCAACAAGAGAGTTGAACTACAACGCTCCAGGAGTCGGTCACGACCCCGCACAGAGAGGCCTTACGGAGTCAAAGCCACCAATTGCATGGAGGTGGATCAGAAGGGAGAACGGCTTAGTATCGGAAGCGGCTTGATTCTCAAAAAATATCAGCGATGAAACCTCCAGAGGGGCTTCAGGTCCAAAGACATTGGGGGGGAAAAATAATTCAACAGCACGCTCAGAAGCAGAAAAGTGGGGAAGAACAGAGGCCAGGTTCAAGTCTCTTCCTGGGTTGAGGGGGCGGACTTACGGGACTGTTCCGGGAAGGGGAGAGGATTCACGAGGTTTCGGGATTCCGAGACCTCCATTGAACAGGGACAAGAGGAAAAAGAACGATCGTTCTGCGGATCCAGCGAGGTCCGACGTGTAATCCAGTAAGTGGGGCAACGGTGGTCAGAAAAATTGACAAAGCAATGAAAGGTAAAAAGCGCGAAGAAGAGAGGATAGGGAACGAATGAAGATCTTGTGGCAAGCGTTTATGGGCATGAGCGCCGGCCTGTAAAATTGTTGACTTCCGGCGGATACGCGACTTTGTTTATGGGCAGTACAAAAACCTAAAAAAGTATCAACCCGATTTACAGCGGGAATGTACCACCAGATTGAAACCCTAAAGGCGACGCTGGCCGTGAGCTAAACCCGAAAAGACTATGCATTGCCCACCCGCAAAGCGTGGCCGCAAAAGCTTACAAATGCCAGGGTGCCAATATACTCCAAGGAATTTGAAATCCATTGGGAAGAAGTGTGGTGTGACGCCAACATCGAATTCGCCGTGCTAGAGGGCGTGACTTGCGGCCGGGGGCGGCTGGGAGGGAGGATACCACGGGGAGACATCGAACGCGAAAATTGATCCACATTAGCTCAAAAACTGTGGGAACTGAGTGCTGACTTGGATGCCGGAAACCATTTGGTGAGAGGGCAATCGGCGGGGGAAAAGCCTCTGGTAAACTGTTGTGAGTCCGGTCGAAGCAGCCCCTTTGATTAAACGTAGTGCGAGGATGCTGGGCGTTGGTCACTAAAAGAGCCTTCAAGAAAGGGGGGAAGCTGCGTCAGGAGGCATGGGGTAAAAAACTCAACGCAAAGAAGAGAGAAAGACCTTCATTTTTTGGGGGGAAAAAAAGGATCGACTTTTGTCCGGACGAGGGAGAGAAAGAAAGTTCCGAATTTAACTGCTTGCTCTTAGCATAAAACCGAAAACGTGAATCGAGGCGAATTATAAAGTGAATACATTAAAAGCGTAGAGAGTAGGGAAAAAAAACAGTCAGCTATTTTTGCGATGGACCGGTGAACCATCGGGATTGTGTCCGCGATGACCTCGAAAATCCACTTGCCGCGCGTGAGGAGGTCATGGTTCAAACGACACAGAATTGAGGCGGTGCGCAAGAGAAATAGCCAACACAACAAAGGGAAATAGGATATTTTGCACAGGTATTCGTGGGTAGGGTGGGAAAAAAAAGGAATCATTGCCGAAAGGGGGAAGGGGGGAAAGTTCTTGCTTTAAAGCCAGAATCCGAGGTACAACGTCCAGCGAGTTCAGGAACAAGAAAAAGTGCGTCCCGTGACTCGCACAAAGGAGGGGATCGGTCGGGAATAAGGGGTTCATGTCGCCTCAAGCGACACAGTCGGTGAAGGAATAAGCGAAAGCAAACCCAGGACCGGTAAGGCCAAAGAAGCACGATTTAACTCTGAAAAGTAGAGAGCGTCAAAAAATGAGTGGTTATTGAGCGCAGATTCTGTGCGAGAGACACGTTGGGAAAAATGAAGCGCCCACAAATCATGAAGAGAAGGTAAGAACAACCGCCAGCAGAACACACGGATACAAAGGTAAACGTGGGGGAGGACAGTACAACATGGACAAGAAAAAATAAAAACAGGCTTGCGGGCTACGACAAATCTGATAAAGAAAATTCCGGACGGAGCCAGTCAACCTAACGAGAGAAGAGTTCTCATTGGCTAAAAGAAGATTGCGGATTCCAAGAAGCGGTGCAGCTGCACTACGGATTTACCTAACATCCGACTGACGCCACACAAAGACTATAGTCAATGCGAAGGAAAGAGAGAGTGGGGAGTCAACAACCACATGGGGCTGGAACCCAGTGATTTTTAAAACAAGGATCTGGTCAATTCCAAATAGGCGGTTACGGCAAGAGCTGAAATAGTGGGGGGGGGAGAAAAAAGAGCGTCACGGCTGGAGCGACTGCCAGAGGAAGGAGGGGTGAACTGTTTTACATTATCGTAAATCGGGAGAAGATGGCGGGCAGCTTATGGAAACAGCGCGTAATACGACTGACCGTAAAAAACCCTAAAAGGCCGGCGGCCTATTACAACATTCTTTACAAAACAGCGGGATATTTTCATAACGTAGGGAGAAGGGAGGCTTGAAGGGATAAATTCATTGTGTGGACAACGGGTCTGCAAAACCTGCCAGGAGCAGTAAGGGGAAGCCAAAAACGCTAGAAGAACCAGCGAACGATCGAGGGAACATTGGGGAAAGGTGAAAGCGGCGTACCAAATCCCGAACAAGTTACCGAGCCGTAGGCTTAAAGGAACACAATTGGTCAGGACAAAAACCCAAGAAAAACACAGGCCATAGAGCGAAAAAAAGGGGTCCCTAATCTGGGTGTCATAAAATTTATAGCTAGCGTTCTGAAAATATTGAGGGAGGGGGACAATTGCAATGGCACAACTTTTTTATACGCAGCCAAGAGTCGAGGTCTCGAGCCGCTGATGAGGGTTGAGGGACTTTCAGATTAAGACGACCCGTCAGCCCGATCGTGAACGAGCCGCCACTAATGTAAGCGCCCGGCCTCAAGAGGGGAGGGGGGGGCGAGCGTAAACCCTGCAGAAGAAATCGGTCCGATTAATCGGCGGAAACCGGAAGAAGATCAGCCCTGCACACTGCGCATAAAGGGGATCAATCGTAAAGGAGAGAAACACCCATCTAAATTTGAATGGAGTCGACAGATCTTAGGACGGGAGTGCTAACAGGGGAGAGAAACAAGAACCAACACAGACCGGCACAACCAAGAACGAGAGCAGCCCGGGGGGGGGGGGGGGGGGGGGACGTCAAGGCTCGCAAGATTACAACCGTCGTGCACGCCGATGGGAAGTCAACGATGGCAAGTTCTAGTCTCTTGCTGGAGCGTAGCGCCACCAAAAGTCAGGTGGGAAATAAATTCAAAAGGGGACGGCATCCGGGGGGGACGCCAGCAACAAACGCGGCCTTGATGATAAACTATGGTCCATAGAGGGCGAGTTGTCCGAATCATTGCTTAGGGCGCGAGATGCGCTCGTGAAGCTCTACTATCACAAAGTCAGCCATACTGTGCGGTATCCGAGGATAAGGAGATACGGGAACGTATTACCAAGGAAGGCAAATATTGGGGGGTCATGGGGGGGGAAAATATAGGCGTCAATAAAGGCTCACCCTTAGCTTATATGCAAACAGGAGGGCGGACCTCAGGGAGAGAGCCCATACACTTCACGAACTCCTGCCTCCTCGCCTCTGAAACCGTGGAATAAAGAATACGAGGGGCCCTGCTACAGGAAGTCCGAAACACGAAGGAGACCTCGGAAGCAGGGGAGCAGTGGGGGGAAATGTCAAACACCTAGCCGATCGACCAGGTACGGGTCCGGCCGGGTTGCTGACTAGTACGGCAGCCAGCCATCGCCGTCCTCTGCTGTAAAAAGAAGACGTCCAAAAAATGGAGGGGGGGAGTTTGTCTCAAGAACTCCCTCGCCTTCTAACAGGAGGTTGGGGAAGAAAAAAAAAAACGACTAGTCAAAAAGGGAAAGATATCACGAGGCCGGGGTGTCGGGCGACAAAAAACGGGGGTTCCCTGCATGTGTCAAAATAGTCGACTTATCATTCCAAATGTTACCTTGATGTTAACGAGAAAGGCGCAAGTGGATAACCACTCCTAGGGTTGCTTGAACAAAAGAAAGGTAATCTGTGCGCCGTTAAGTCCGCGGGAGGAACCGCCCAAGCAAGGTGTCAAATGACAGTCATGAACGCATGTGAATAGTAAGAAAAAAAAATGGAGTTGGTCTTAGGCCCAAATGGCACCGAAAAGAACCAGCACGGAACGCCCTGAATTTTTGCTGGGGGAGATTTGTAAGATGGTCGGGGGCTAAATTCGTCCAAACATCCGCTATGACGCGACCAGCCGGACGCGCGTTGCTGTGGATGAGTTCTTGAATGCATCCACATTGAGGCGCACACGGTGCTCAATCTCTTGACAAAACACAGAACTCGGAGACAGCTGTAATGGTCAGAAAAGCCCGAGACAGAAGCCAGGCATGATGCGGGCAGGGGAAGGGCACGCTTCATAAGTGAGCTGCGACGGAAAATAAAAAAAGTGAGGGCACGGGGTGGAACATACTGGCTTACCGAGGGGGCCCTTGAAGTGTCAATCCCATTTGTTAGAGGCAAGGGGAAACAACAAGAAAGAAACCATATAAAAAACGTCTTGCACGATGTACGATGACGCACTTAAAGTACTTGCTCAGATCATGCACGAGTGGAGCAGGTCATTATTGTTAAGTGGGAAATTGGGCGCCGTTCTGGAGGGAGGGGGGGAAGGGACTAAAGGAAGGAATCAGAAGCCGGGGTCATTCTTATCGATATAAAGAAGAACGTCTCGGGGCAAACTCAACTTAAGGGAGTACCAAGGGTGGTGAAGGGGCCAAGTCGAATACATTTCATCAACAGCAACAGATTTGGGGGGTTTTTTGGCCGTTCTCTCCCAGATCAAAGTCTGTATACACGATGAACAGGGGCGAGCCCGAAAGAAGAAAGTCCGAACGTGAGACCCATGGGTCCTGATTCAGTCTTTGACCACGCGATCAGGGGCAAACGAAGGGGAAGCAAGGGGGAGTGAAAATGCATAGTTAGGGTCAAGTCTAAAGCCAAAAAAATGAAATAGTACTTACCGGAAGTCATGATCATGAAATGCCCGAAAGACACTGTTGGAGTAATTCTCCTGTAAATTCAGACAGCGGAGAAAGGAAGAAGCCCTTTAATTAAAAGAAGACTGGCGTTTGAATGACCATCCCGGCCAGTAAGGAGGGTAGTAAAAGGAAGCTGTATTCGAAGAACAAAGAGCTCAGTTTTGGCGTAGGTGTAAAAGGCTGATCACAAGGGCTTCACAAAGAAGAAGGTAAACGGACCTCATTCCGAGAAAGGCGCACCCGGACAATCCACATCGGGGGGTGTGAAAGGATTGGCACGAGACTATGGAAGGAAAGCAAAAATTAAGACACCACAGAAGTCGCCACAATGAATCGCTTCGCACGAATCACGCACTAAACATAAATGTGGGTCGTACCGGTACAAAGGGGAGCGAACGCGTCCAAGGAAAAAAAGTTACCGTACGGAGCGAAAGAATCGGGTGATCCAGTATCGTTCTAAGATGTGATTAAGTTCCGCATACCAACCGGAGAAAGTCGTCGCGCTAACAAACAACAAATTCGGGAAATCTGAAGAGCGTCAGGGACCGGTTTTGCGGAAACCGTGGGAAAAGCTGCAGAACGAGTACTGCAAAAGAACGTATTCAGCAGAGGGTCGGACCAGGGATTATGACTTCTCCACAAGGATATGGTAAAAGGAACACCCGTCTTGGGCGGTGAAACGGTGGATATGCTAATACTCGGGCATTGTTGGGGGAACGAAGGCGGGGTGGAAAGGGGGGCGGGTAAATATTCGGAAAACGCATTCAAAAAAACAGAGGGGGGGAGGAAGCTTTGTCGCCAGGGTCAGGGCACGCCGAAGTAATGAAAGTCAAGGAGTCAGAATAAAAGACAAAGTTGCAAAAAGGCGCAAAAGGAGAGCCTTTGGGGGGGGCTAAGAAGAGAAGGGTCAAAAAAATTAGGGAAGGTGGAAGGGTAAAAAATCGTGGCAAAAGCTGAAGGGTGAATAAATCTTCAAGAGGAGGGCATTGGACACGGCACGGAATCTGAAAAAAAAAAAGTGTCGTCGGACCGGGACGAGAAGAAGACTGGAGACTATTTGCATGTGTCTGACCTTCTGTGCTGCATGAATAACTGGGGGCCTACGCATGTCGTCGTAATTGATCGTGGAGGAGTTTGGAAAGACGGAAGGAAGGACCCGTTTGGGGACCGTACCGAAGCCGTAGTCTGGAATTCACCTTAAAAGACCAAGTGGCCAAAATCGTGGGGGAAGAACAATGTGGGGGAAAGACCAGAAAAAAGGTTAGTTTGCTTGAGGTAAAGTGGAGATTCGATGGCAAAAGGAGAATAAACCCGTGGGATCCCGAGGACGAAGTAAAGAGACGTTCGTCTTAGACCATGAAGGCCGAACCGCGATAAAGGCCGGCCCAGAGTACAAGGGAGGGAATTCCAAAGAAAAAAGGAGTCCTGCCACTAGAGCCTGACCTGCGTAGGGGGCAGAAGGACGCCAAGAAGACAGTGACGGCATTCGGAAAGGGCGCACAGTTGTTCTATCTGCTGGAGGGTTGGGGGCAACCTTAGGAAAGAATGGGAATGAAGAAGGACAATAGACTCAGAAAAGAGTGACCAATGCACGCCAGGGGAAGGTCGCCAGCATGTATAGTTAATCCCTGATTTATCTCCTGAAAAAAGGAGACTAGGGTATGTCTAGGGATGGGCTATTAACTAGTCGGGGAGGGGGGGGGAAAAGATATCCAGGCACGGCTGAGCCGCAGAGAGAGAAAGGGCAAAACTAATACGAACACTCACTCTCGAAAAAAATGATGAGTTGAATACAGGACTCACAAAAAAAAGACACGGAGCAAAAAAAATCTTTTACAGGGAAGAGGATGTTTCGGTAGGGGGAAATGGTCCTTAAAACAATCCAATCTTTGGGTTTGGAGGGATTAAAATGGATGGAAGTTGGGAAAAAGACCTGGGGGCAATTTAAAACTGAATTGGATTTAATCTCCGATCCGCAATTAACGAAAAATTTCATCCCCTTGAACTTGGGGGAAAACAAGACGGTCATGGGGTCGTTAACAAAGGAAGACGGAGCAGCATGAAGGAAAGAACAGGTCAAAGGGAGGCTCCCGAAGGAGGCACACAGGCAGTAAACAATGTTGGTCGAACGCAAAAAAGGAAAAAAGGGATATAGGGCTGTCTAGGAAATGTGGTCTGCCGTGAAAGCAGGCCGGATCGTCTATAAACTCAAAAGGAAAGAGGGGGACTTGTATTTTTAAAATATGACAGGGGCGAAGAAGGCAAGAAATAGAGAATGACTCGAACAAAAGACACCTTAGGATAAATATCGTACTGGGGGAGGAAAAACAATGACTCCATTGTGGGAAAAAATTAAAGGGACTTGGTAATGGAAGCAGCTTTTCCAAAGATAGACTGAGAAGCAGGGGAACTGAAAAGAAAGCAACGCAATCGTAACGAGAGGATACGTACGCAGGTCCATCCTGTGGCGAAGTATCCAGATAAAACAAAGAAGGGAATGCAGACTAGCATAAGTAAAAAAGTGCAGGCGGGAGCAACTCAAAATTGAAAATGGGACGGCCGCAGGGCGAAATGAAAAAGATGGAAATTCGCTTGGTTAAAGCGCTTCACGAAAGACATCTAGAGATAAAGGTCTCACAAAGGGGCGATACCATAAACCTCGCAACGTATGGAAGACCATAAATTTTGAACAACATCAAACGCCAGTCTGCGAAGGGGGGATTTTTCGAGAAAGGGATGACGTCAGGTGTGGGATTGCGCGGAACGGGGTTAACTGTGCCGAGGGAAACGCGACCTCAATGAGCGATACCGGGCTGAAAAAAGGGGCTAAAAGCAGGGGCGAGCATTACGGAGAGTGGAAGTGAAAATAGCCGCACATGACGGGGGATGGCCTGGCTGATGTGGAGAGAAATTGGGGGGTTCGTCCTTCTGAAGCAAAAACACGCAAAACGAAGAGCGCGAGAACTCCACTCGAAGGGGGAGGGGGGTTCTTCCGGACACGATTGGCCTTATGGTCTGATGCGCCGGTTGAAAAGTCTTTCGCCAATCCGGGGACACGCCTGTCAACAATATCTTTAAACGCTAAAACAGGCGAGCACGCGCTGGGGAATCGCTATTCAGGAATGACTCAAAGGGGAGGGGGCGCTCCACGTGCGTCTGTGACTGGGGGGGGATGAGTAGATGGGCCGGAATTACTGCTCAAGAGAAAGGCTGCTCAGAAGTACGAGAGAAAAGGAATGCTTACAAAGGGGGGATCCCTCGAAAAGAAAGAAGCAAGAGGAGAACATTGAGGAAGAGCTGAGGGACGTGCGGGAGAGACTCTGGCCTGGTTGCAGTTCTGGACGACAAGTATGGGGCCGGACAGGTACCGTCGGGCGAAGACGGGGGAGGGGGATTCATTATGCCGCCTTCAAAAAGAAGTACACTGACGGAAAGTCGGATCCCATATGTCAGCGGTCAGAGGGGAAGCAAACCAGTAGACTTTCTGGATTGTGGGGATGCAGAAAAACGATTGGGGCAAAGAAAATGAAGTTGGTCACCAGAGAATAAGTAGCGGAAAGATTTAAAAAAAAATATCCGCGGTGGCAATTGACATGCTGGGAAAGCCGGAGTTGGGAAAATTGTCGTGCGTCTCGGAGAGTAGACTGTGGTATGGTCCAACTGCCAAAAACAGGGAGTCCAAGGAACAACGCGAAATTAAGGGAACAGGATTGAAACATGCCGACGGCATGGGAATACTCTGAAAAAAAACACGTTAAAAATTCGACTTTTTACTGAAAAGAACCGAAGAAGGTCAGCATCTTAAGAAAATGCTGGGGTCCAGATGGGGGGACTGGACCCGATAAGGTAAATAACATGGACAGAAGGTTTACGCAACAGGCTGGGGCTTATCGCCGAAACGGTGTGGCTGTCGGCAATCACATGGTTCGTAGGTGGTCGGGCCTAAAATCGGGGGTGCGCGCGCCCGGAAGTGGATACAGCATAGTCTCTGTTGAGAAAAAGATATACGAGGGGCGGGAGAAGGGGGCTGCTTTAAGGCTCCGAACGGGGGCAGTGTTTCACGGTAGAGTTACCTGGCAGGTCCGGCAGCGGGGAGGCTCATTGGGATGAGATCCATTGGGGGGAAACGTGAAGTAAGCAACCCTGTCACAGGTGGAGACGGGTGGTGATGTCTGGTCGTGGGCAAGCGAAACCTTTGTGGGGGGGGAAAAAACCCCGAATGTGCGGCCTGAGGATCACCATTACGGGCGATACGCTCTACCTTTCTCCAACTCTTTCGCTAATCAACCCCTACTGGGTTTTACAAACAGAAAACCACCTTCATGGGGGGTGGGGCCCTGTCAGGGAAAGGTGCCAGTACTCGATGAGTCGGGAAGGAGGAAACACACCGGAATTTCCTTCTGTCTCGTAGGAAGAGTAACAGGAAAGACATAAGAAAAGTAAAAAGGGGGGATGGAAAGACATTGCAAACGCGAGGTGATGCGCAACTGTCACACCGACAGTCGGTTGGGATGACAGCGTGGAAGGCGACCGGGCGGGAATGCAGATGAAAGAGAAAAACGTTGCGAAAAGTTACGGGATTTGGAAGTTGTCACACCGACCACTTTATTCGGGGGGAGGAGGAAAGAA
>Ga0179593_1531533_pt1 | contig 16872 bp, 21 predicted proteins | sample CZODoug2_1_08_16_FD_185931 | JGI IMG/M metagenome (GOLD analysis project Ga0179593, IMG submission 185931) | Vadose zone soil fungal communities from Angelo Coast Range Reserve, California, USA - CZODoug2_1_08_16fungal (PacBio error correction) | ecosystem: Environmental > Terrestrial > Soil >...
CCAAAGAGAGGGCCCCCCGGAAAACCGGGTCCCCGGGAAAGGGGATTTTTTTTGGTTTCCCTCACAAACAAGAGAAAACAAAGAAACAAGGGCCCCTATCAGTTTTTTTGTCCCCGTGTCCAGTTGAGGAGTCCTAAGAAAGGGAAAGAAAACCCGCCCAGAAAAGGGGTTTTGGACCCTTTTCTTAGGGGGGAAAAAACCAGGGGGAGCAAACCCAGCAACACCTAAGCTTTGCCCCCGCAAAGAATGGTTTTTTTGGGGTCCAGGGGGGAGGACAAGGTGGTTTGGCCGGAAGGAAGGGTTGGGCAAAGCCGGAACGTTTTCCTGTCAATAAATATTGAAATCCCTGCCTTTTTTTTTTGGGAAGGGCTGACAAACAAGGAATAACGAAGGGAAAAAAGGGAAAGGTTGGTGGGGGTCCCATTTTTCGTGGCAATTGCAACGACAAAAATTGAAATGGCACGAAATTGTTTTCCGATGAGAAACTGAAAAAAAAAAAGTGGGGTGGGGACCCCCCCCCAAAACCCCCCCCCAATGGGTTCCGGAAAAGGAAGTGGACGAGACCTACTTCACCAATTCGCGACTGGGACATGGATTGAGACTAAGGGGGACAAACTCAAAAAAGGGAACAGCCCCTGGTAATCATAGGAGATGGGACCCCCCGTCAGCTCCACCACAAGGCACAAAGGTGGTTTGTTGAGAAAAGGTTTAAATTTAAAGGGGGGATTTGCCTTTTCTAAGGGGACAGGAACTCATTTTTCCCTACAGGGCAAATTTTACCGCGGAAATTCGGGGAAAAAAGAAAAGAAGTGGGGAGACCACATAAGACAAACCAACCTTGGCAGGACATCCAAAATAAGACCAGAACCCCTCGTTGACCTGGCCCCAACCTAAAACCAACGTTGTGGGGTTTTTTTTTTTTTTTGGGCCCCCGTGGGGTTGGAAAGAAAAGCCAGGCCTCGCATGGGGGTGCCCTTTACAACGACTCGGGGACCCCCCAGAAGGTATTTTGAAATGTAAAAGTTTGGCAGTTAAAGTAAAAAATGGCCCAAAAAAAAAATTGGAAGAAAACCTTAAGGGAACAGTGTAACCAGTGAAGCAAGTTAACATTTCAAAAGGGATAAGAAAAAAAAAAAAACTCGACCCCCGTCCCCCCCCCCCGCTGAAAAGTGGGGTTGGTAAAGGTTGGGGGTGGGACCCCATGTATTTCAGAAGGGGGAAAACAGAAAATGATCGACCAAAGAATCTTTCTCCTCTGAAATTGCAATAACCAAAAGGGAGGTTGAAAGAAGGCAAAGAAGGATTTTGTTTCCTACCCTACCTTAACCAACGGGGATCTGTCAAAAAGGCAAAACCCCCGCATTTTAAAAGGACCAAAACGGTAGGGGAAAATTGGCATCCTTTGCCAAGGGAAGGAACTCAGGCCAATTTCCCAAAGTTAAAAAAGCAGAGGCCCCCCCACAACGCCCCGGTTTTTTGATCCCCATCGAAGGGCATGTTTACAAGGGGAACACTGTAACCGGTTGGACAGAAAAGCCCCAACCTTAAAACCGATTGGGGGGTTTGACATGGGTTTTTTTACTCCAAAATGCAGTTTTTGGACGGAAATACAAAGGTCCCGGAAGCGCTTTGTACGGGTTCCCCTCGCTGGGGTCAAAAAACTAACTGGGGGGTGGTTTTTTTTTTGCTGTTGCACAAAAAGGCAGGAACCAGCGTAGTACTACACCTGTTGCCCCCGGATGGGGAAAAGTGGGGGGGGAACGGTGGAATTAAAAAAAAGGGGGTTGGGTTAAATGGTTGACATTACTGCATGAATTTGAAGGGGGGAAAGGGAGGGAAAAAACATTTTTGCCGAACAGAACGTGAGGAAAAAAAACCGTTCTACCACGGAAAAATTGTCCCCGGCAATGGGAAATATTTCAAAAAAGGCGAGGGCGGGGGCGGGACCCCCCCGGCCCCAGAACACTCCCGGGAAAAAGGGGCAAAATGGTGGGGCAAATGGGCAAAAGACCCACCCCGAAAGCCCATAAGATCCCCCCCCACCTTGCCAATATTGAAAAGCAAGGCAGGGAACCTAGAGTTTTTTTTGTGGTGGAAAAATCGGGGAAAAACGAGGGGGGAAAAAGAAAGGACCTGAAAAGTAAACGGGACCCTCACCCTAACCCCGGGAAAACAAACCAGTACGAGGTTTTTCAGTGGAAAAATGGAGGGGAACACCCATTCCTGGGGATGCCCAAATCTTGCGAAGAGGGTGCAATTTGGGGAATTTGGGTGCAATCCTTTTGGTTCAAACGAAAAAAGGGCAGGGGGTCCCTCCGATTAATTTTTTTCCCATTTGGGGTTTGTTCAAATGTGTGCTTAAAATCCCTCCGGGATCCCAAAAGGGGAAGGAAAAAATGAAAGAACAAACCATGGGGGAAATCGCAAAGCCTACAAAGAATTTTTCCAAAAAGGAGGAGAAGGGGTTTGGGGGTTTTTTTTTGAATCCCTTGGGATGAACCAACCAGGGGAAAAAGGAAAAGTGGGGAACAAGGAAAAAGTGCCAGTATCGCGGTTCAAACCAAGGGACAATTTTCCCATTACTTTTTTCCAGAAAAGGGCAAAAATTAAAGAAAATAAAGAAACTAAAAAACCCACAACAAACACTGGAATGGAAAAGAAAAGGGCAAGGGGGGGGGGGGCTTTCATCCGGGCAAAAGTATGCCCAACTGAAGAAAAAAAACCGTGAAGAAAAAAATCCGGAAGGGGGGCAGGCAGGAGGGGGGGTTTTGAGCTGCCAATAGACACTGAAAAATGCTAAATTGGGAGCTTGGAAGGGTTAACCAAAGACAGAAGTTTTTGCAAGACCCCCTGGGGTTTGCCACAGTTTTTCTAATTTGAAACTTTGAAAAGGGGACGAGAGTTTTTTTGATTGGATCCAGGTATATAGCCCCAAGAAACAGGAGAAGGGAAGGGGGAAAGGAGGGACCCCCATTTTTTCCATAGGGTTGGCATATTCACCAAGTGGGAGATTCACAGGGCAAAGGCCATGAAAACCTCCATGTGGGGAGGAAATCAAACCAGAAAGACACAAAGGTGGTTTGTTCCCTTGGTAAACGTTTCATAAGGGGGTTTGGTCCCGCTTTAAAGAAAACCTAGATTTGGTAAAACTCCACAAGGAATCACAAACGAACTTTAAAACAAAATGCTCAAATTTACCCCCTACAATTGGGTTTGGGGAAAAAAAAAACCGATTCCAGGCCCACGCCCAGGGAAACCGAAGTACAAAGGGAAGAAGGAAACGGGAAGCCCGCCAAATTAAAAAGTTGTTGGCCCTAATTTTTTTTCAGGGAAAAAATTTCAAGGGGAGGGGATCAGAAACTTCCTTTAAGTTAATTTCAAAATAGAAGAAGGAGACCGCAGAAAACCTATTGGAAACAAAAGGAACAGAAAAAACAGGGGGAATGAAATTGCCAAACAAGGGTTTCACCAAAACGGAGAAAAAAAGAAGGAAAATGAAGGACGGGCCCCCCTGGTCCAAGACCGGAGGGACCTTAAAGGGCCAAAAATCCCTGTGTGAAAAGGGCCAAAAGGGGAGGGGTGACCAATTTTGGGGTTTTTTTGCTGACAAAAAACCGTACCTGGAGGTGGCGAAATGGGCCGGTCCGGAGCCCCAAGGAGTGTCAAGAAAAAGGTGAGACCCAGAGAGCACGGGTTTTAAGTGGGGGGAATATGTTTTGGAAAAACAGTGGGGTCGGTCAAACTTCCCTCAGTTCCACCCGGAACCCGGGGTAAACACTTTCCCCGATTTCCCTCCCCCCCCCCGGAACAAATTTGACCGGAGGGGTGAAGGAAAGACCCAGAAAGAAAAAACAAAACCCGGGACAAGGTGAAGCGGGGGTAAATTGGTTTACCTGAAGAGGAAAAGGAGTTGGGTAACCGAACAAAAAGCTTGGGGTGCCAAGTATGAACCAAATTTGGGGGAAGAAGAACGGGGGAAAGAAAAAGCGGTGGAATGTTGAGTTTTTTTCGATTTTTGGGCTTTTCGTAGTCAAGCAAGGGATTGCGGCCAAAACAGCAAAGGTCACAAACAAACTTGGAAAAAACCAAGGTAGGAAGGGTGCGGAGGTTTTATCACTAAACTCCGGAGGGGCATATCCCCCACCTTGGGGGAAACCCCCCAGGAGAAGGTTTCCCAAAAGTTACTTCCCGCTTGGCCCCTGCACCAGGGGAAGAACTGAAAAACCCCAAGGGGCGAAATTTGGAAAAGACCAACCGGGTTCACTCCCCCCACTTGCCGTCGCAAGGGCGTAGAAACACCAAAAAAAAGTTTGTCAAAAGGGGGGGGGGACAGGATTGAGGGGCGCCTTTGGGAGGGAAAAAAATGGGGGTTGCAACCGGATGGGGTTTTTTTTTCCAGGGGTTCAAGGGGGTTAACATTGCCCCCCGCCCCTCACGGTTCAAAGGAAAAACGAAGTGGCACTGGGTGGGGAAACGCGAAGACCAAAATCCGAATAAGGACGTTCCAAAAAACACCGGGGTCTGAAGGCCCGTTTTGGGGACGGCCGGGGTCACCCGTCGCGACAGTTGGTCGGAAACCATAAAGTGTTGTGGGTTGGGGGGAGGAAATTTTTTTAAAAAAAGATTCGGAAAGCAAAATTGTTTGTTTTTTGTTGGGACGTTGAAAAAAATCGTGAACAAAGACTTGGAACGCCCCCCCCCACCCCCCCCCCCCCTTAACAAGCACCATAGGTACGTGTTGTTCGGAAAAATGAAAAGTAAAAGAGTTCCGGGTTTGGAACCCATCAAAAAGTTACCGCCGAACTTGGGCCCAACCGCCAATCGCTCCCTTCGCGAATCGGATAGGGGGGTTTAAAAGATAAAAAATAAAACCAACCATTTTTGCAACCAGTTATGCTTAGAACCTTCGAGGGAGAAACATCAACGCTCCTCCCAGACTCCGGGTTGTTTGGAATTGATCCAGATGACTGAAAGAAAGGGGAGGAGGGGAGGGATGTTTTTTGGGGGTCTGTTTCCCCACGCCCCACAATAGAAAGAAAAGTTTTGGAGGGCTAGATTAAAGGACACGGGGGCCTCAATTAACCGAAAAAAAAGGGAAAGGCTTTGGAGGGTCAAAGGGCGAAAAAAAGAAGTTTTAAAAGAAAGTGGCCGGGCAAAAAAAACAGGGGAAAAAGGTCAAATCCTTTCCTCAACGGAAAGGGGGGGAGGAAAAAAAGCTGTCCCCCCTCGAAAAAAATCAATGGCAAGGAACGTGGCTGAAAAGGGTGGAAGCCGTGGAAAAAAAAAAGGGGAAAGCTCCAGCTCAATGGTTTTGGGGGGGTTTTTTTTTCGGACCTTTTTTCCCGGGGGGGTGGGGGGAATTGGGGGGAACAACGGCGTGGCGAAAAAGCAAAGGGGTGTTTAGTCCATGTGGTTTTGTTTCTGGGGAGGGGTGTTCCGGAAACCAGAAGCCCTTTAAGCGACAAAGGGACAAGTTTTGGGGTAGGTACAAAACCGGAAAGAAATGAGGAAAAGAATTTCAGGGAGTTATCGTCCAAAAAAGGCCAAGGTATAGAAGAAAACGCCTGCTATTGTTGGTGAAAAGAAGAAACAAAATGAAAGAGCGGAAGAAACAGAGGGGGGAGAAATTTTGGCTGCTGGGACTTGTCTGGTAAACGTAAGGCTCGGAACTGGGGGTCCGAATTAACCCGGAGTTTGGGGGGAAAAAAGGTTTACCAATGAAAAAGGGCAGACTGAATACTCAAAATTTCAGGAACAGGGACACAAAAAGAAAGAAAACAGCCATAATTTTGTGTGCCCTGTGAAAGGGGTCAGGGGAGAAAAACAGGGGTCAAAGGAACCCCCCATCACACGCTTCGGAATGCCCTGTTCAACCCAAAACCCAGCGAAAGAGGGGACACTAGGTTTTACTTGTTTGGTACACGTTTTTTGTACCAGGAAAGGGGGCGGGGTAAGGCCACCAGTCTTTTTTTTCAAGACGGGGAAAGTCCTCGGGCCCAAACCCAAAAGGGAGACGTTGGATTTTGGGAGCACCCCCTTGTTTGGTCCAATTAACGGTGAAGAAAAAGAAAAGCCGTCCCCCCTTTACCATTCCCAAGGGGGACCAACCATTTGTTTTTGGGGGGGGGGGGGGAGGTTTGAAGCAACAAAAACCTCCTCAAGTTGGTTTAAAAGGGGAACAGGGGGCCTTTTTTCCGGGCCCATCGACTGGGGGAAGAAAAATTTATGTGGGGCTTGCAAAAAAGACAGAGAGCCTGGGAAAAAAGTTGAAAGGCCTTTTTCCCTTACAACGTAAAGAAATTCCAGAAATAGAAAAAAGGGAATTTACTGAAAATCGAAGTCCCAAAGGCTGACAGTGGTTTGTGGGGAAAACCTTTTGGACTTTGGGTGTGCGCAGAGTGGAAGAAGTGGGGGTGGAAGGGAGGGATCGAAAGAAAAAGAGCTGCCAGGACGAGCTTTATCCCAATTCGTGAAAAAATATGTTAAGGGGGGGGAACAACCTCCAAAAGAAAAAACCAGACGGTAAAAAATCGTAACCAAACAAAAGAAAAAAGGTGGGGGTATTTGTCCCCATCTTGGCCCCCCAACTGTAAGAAAAAGTAAATCACCCACTGGGGAAAAAGACGGGCAGAAACGCCCAAAATAAAAGCCTGCGACGGGGGGTTGGGGGGAATCCCCAGAAACCCGGGGGGGAAACGGTGGGAAAAAAAGTATTTCTTATCCTTACCCAACGAGTGGAACAATTTGGGGGGTCAAACTTGTAATCCAGCCAAATGTACCGTGGGGGTAGAAAGGCCACCATTCGCACAAATCAGGCCCTGTTCCCGAGGCTGGAAGCCAAAGGGGAAAAAAGAAAAGGGGGGGGGGTTTTTTGGTTGGGGGGGGGCCAAAAAAAAAAGGGACCAAAACCTGAAGGAAAAAAGCGGCACCGGGAAGTTTTTGGAGAGAACCCCTTAGGTTGGAGGGTTGGAAACGGGTTTTTTTGTGGGAATTCCCCGGGGGGGGGGGTGTTGGAAAGGGGGGGGGGGAAAAGTCATTCAATAAACCCTGGAGGAAGTTGAAAGTTTTTTCCGCAGAACCTTCATAACAAAGTTGAAGAGAGACAGAGGAAAGGAAATACGACCAGGAAGGTTTTCCCAACGAGGGTGAACGTATTTGGGCAAAAAAAACGAAAAGCCCCGGGGATTTTTGCCTTCAGGTTTTGACCTCCAGGACCCCCTGAATTCGAGAAAAAAGGTACAATAAGGGAAAGTTCAAGTCCTTTGAATTGGCCCCACACGGTGGAGATAGAGTGTTGGGGAGGGAAAGGGGTCCACTATTTGGGCAGTATCCAAGTGGGGGAAGAACGAAAAACCAAAAGAAAACCGGGAGGGCGGTGGGGAGGAACCCCGAAAAAACATTTAACAACGGGTCAAAAATACGGGACCCATTTCAAGGGGCCTGCAAAGACCAAAGGGGATAGGGGGCAAATTTTTGAAGGAATGTTTGGGCAAGGACCCGGAAGGGGGAAAGAAAACAAAAGTTTTTCTTGGGCCCTAGATATGAAATTCCAAAGGAAAAGAAAGAGGATAAGAAGCCCACACGGGAGGACGGAAAACCATTCCCGTTAAACCACAAAAGAACCGAAAAGAAATACTTAGAACCATTTCAATAAGAAAAGAAAGGAGGGGGGGAAGGCCCCCTTGGAAAACACCCCGAAGGTTCATAACGAGACAAAACGTAGGGAAAGGGGTTGGTTTTCCGGTTGTAAAAAAAATGAAGGGTTTTTTTTCAAAGAAACTTTGGTTCCAGATGTCCAAACTGAAGCGAGATTCGAATCCCCTCCAAAACCAACACATTTCTGGGAGGGAGTTAGGGGGTGTTTTGTGCAATTTTGGTGGACTTCGAAACAATGGCCAAAAAAAACCCGAGGCTACCAAATGGGAAAAAACAGGGGTTGGTTATTCTGGTCAGGGGGGCCCCAAGAAGTGGGGACCACGGGAAATGAGACCCCAGTTTTTTAACACAAATGGGGAGGCTAAAAAAGGAATCTGTCCGGTTCCGTGTTTGGCAGGTTCCACAAAGAACATTGTTTTCTAGGAAAACCAAGGGAAAAACCTATGCGGCGAGTGTAGTGGCCCTTAGAAAATAGCTTAGCCAAGACCACCTGAGAAAAGGAACAAAAAGGGGGACAGGGGGGCGCCCAATTTACGTTCCCAAATAATTTTTTTGTAAAAAAAAAGGCTGGCCTTGGAAGATTGCATTGCCCCCACGGAAGGGACCTGTGAAGAAAACCACCGGGGGAATTTTCCCGCCCCTCCAATCAGACAATGGGTGGGTTTTTCTTCCCCCAAAACAATGGTCAAAGAAGGCCCCCAAAAAGACGGGTCAAAATATTCCCCATCCAAACAAGACTTTCCGAAAAAGGGGGGAGAAACAAACCCTGGGGAACGTAATTTGTACGGGGGTGAGAATTCCGACGCAGCAATGGAAACCCGGGGGAAGGGAAAGATGAAAACAAAAATCAATTTTGAAAAAAACATAAATTTTTTCCCAAAAGCCCGGGAAAGCGTAAAAGACCTGTGAAATGAAAAGTCCTTTCCAGGAGGGCCTGTGCGCCAAAAAAGGGAAACCCAGATTGCCAAAAATGGGCCACAACCCCACCAAAGAAAAACAGACGAAGTGGAAAAAGCCCCCCACTCAAGCAGACCGGCCAGAAAAAAACAACAAAACCGGAAACGGGGGAACAAAAATTTTGAACAAATGAACTGGTTCAAAAAAAGGGGGCATAAAAAAAAAGCCGACACGTAAAGGAGGGAAAGTTGAAACATCAGAAAAAAACATTGGGGACAGAGTTAACCCTTTTTGGGGGGGAAAACCGACCCCCTCGACCCCGGAAAATAGTTGGAGATAAGAATGGGGCAAACAACCCGTTTTTTTTTTTAGGCCCCAAGGGAGTGAAAAACCCCGCGGCCCCCCCTCTTGGGAAAAGGGGGAAGAGGAACAAAACAAAAGGTGAAAAAAATGCCCCTGCCCGGGGCTTGCAAAGGAAAAAGCTAAGGGCACCGAAACAGGCTGCCAGTGTTTTTTTTGTACAAAGCGGGGGGGTGGGAAACCGAAGAAAGGGGAACAAATGGAAAGGGGGGGGGGGTTTCCCCCGCATCTGGGGGAAAGGAGGCAACCTCAAGCAAAAAAAAGGGAAGGGTTTTTTTGTTCAGGTGCCATGTGGGATCGGGACCCCCCCCAAGTGGCACAAGAGGGGGAGGGGAAAACCAAAGAACAAGGGTTACCCCCCCCACCACCTGGACCAAGGGGAACCGGTTCCTGTTAAACGGTTTGGTAGCAGAAAGAAAGGGGTGGGAAATACTGTTGCCCTTCACTGCCCCATCAGGCAAAGTTGAAGATTTTGTTGAGCTTGGCCGGAAAGGGGAATGGCCAAAAAAGAGGTTTCCCCCATTGACCCCCGGGTCCCCCGAAAACAGACCCGTTGACACCAACAAGAGGAGTATAAAAAAAACGACAACCCCCCCAACCCAAGTTGTCCCAGGTGGCCAGGGGAAAAAAGGAAAATTTGGAGAAGGGGAAAGGGGGGAAATTCCACCAATGAACAAGGGGTGGTGGCCAAAATAATCAGAAACAATTTTCCCCCGCGCCCCACTTTTCCCCTTCCCAAGGAAATGGAGGGGATCCAAAAAAAGGAAGAAAACCAAGGGGAATAAAAACCCCCGGAGGCCCCCCCCCACCTCTTAATGAAAAAAACCGGAAAAAAAAGAAAACGCGGCCCCCGGAATTAGTGTCGGGAGTGGGATGGGGGGGACAGGGAGCCACAAATAATGTTAATGGAAAAAATGTGGGGGAAGGGAACAAGGACCCTGTTCGCCATTGACTTGGGAAAACAGAAAATTCAACAAAAAAAACATATTCGAAACAATAGTCCATTGATTCGGCGGGTTTCCAACAAAAGGGGAAACAGCACAAAAAGACTTTCGCACCTTCGCCCCGGCTAACCTGGATTCGAAAGGGGTTGACGAAGAAAACAAATAGAAGGCGGGAAAATGGAAGAGAAGAAATTGTTTCGCCCTGAAAAACCCCAAAAAAAAAAAAAAACCCGCAGAAATAAAAGGTTTTGCAAAAATACTAGTCAAAACAAAAAGCTTGCCAAAGGAAAAGGTACGGGTTGCTGGGGGGGGGGTGCGGAGTTTCCCGGCCACATCAAAAGAAAAAAAAAACATCGAAAAGAATTGGTTTCCCCCTCGACCGCCAAACAGAGGGAAACCGAGAAAAGAAAAACCTCAAAGGAACCCCCCACTTTTGGGCCGAATCGTTTTTTTTTCCAACCCCCCCCCAAAAACCCCCCGGAACCCCCCCCCCCACAGGGAAAAAAAAGAAAGGTTTTTGCCGAGGGGACCCACGGGTCCCAAAGAGGAAACAGTTGGGGGGATCCCCTCAAACAAAAGGAAAAAAAGAAAAGAATCTTTGTTCTTCGGAATGCCTGCCCCCTTTGCCCCCCGGTGCAAAGGAGGGGGGGAAGAAAAGGAAAAAATGGAAGGCAAACGGAAAGACGTTTTTTTTTCATTCTTTTGTTTTTTTGGGGGGGTGTTCAGGGGGAAAACAGTAATCCAAATAAGGAGGCCGCGCCCCGGAAATCCCCCGTTTCGGTCCCTTGAAAAGAAAGGATGGTGGGAAGGGAAGGGGGAAAAAAAAAAGAAAAACAACCTAAGACCATCTTTTTGCCCCGTCCCTGCATTTTTTGGAGGGGGTTCCAAAAACCGCGTCCTGCCGGGAAGAACATCCGTGGAATTTGGTGCACTGCTGGGGGAAACCTTAAGCAAGGAAAAAGGGAAGGGGGGGGAAACAAAAGATTAACTATCAGAGAAAGGGTTGAAAAAGGGGCGGGGGGAAATTGCCCCGAAAACCTAAACATGCGCTCAATTTGGTGGGGGTACACGAAGAGTAAAACCGGAAACGTGGAGAACTTGTGTTTTAAAGGGAAAAGGACTGAAACAATACCTATCATAAACTTCCAAATTTCGCGCTACAGGGTGGCTTAAGACGGGGAAACCCAACCCCCAATGGGCCATAGTAGGACATAACGTCCTCATAAGATGGGGAGACCCAAAAAATTTCCCCCCCCGAACAAACTTCCAACACAAAAAGTTGGAAAGGTGGGTTTAAAGGGTGGATGAAGTGGGCGGGTCCCCCTCCTTGTATAAACTTAGGTTGGAAAAGGGGAATTTTCGCGGGCCCCAAATTTCCCAAAAGGGGGAACTGCTACTGGAGGTTTGGGCTAACACATACAGGGGGGGGGTAAAAAGTGACATCCCCACATGCCCAAGAGACAACCCGGAAACCGGGGACCAATGTTGCGGGTGGTAGTTGTTTTCGTGGGGGGGGGGGGCAATTACAGACCCGAAAGCAAAGGGGTCTAAAGCCTGTTACGGGCCCCTCTAAACAAAACATGGGCAAAAAGGGAAAAATTAGACAAAGCGGGTTTAAAATTTCATCTAAAAACCTTGCAAAGTTGTGCCCAAGGGGGAGCAATGAGTTGGGACCAAAAAAACAAAGAATCAGGTAAATTTCAAGTAATTTCCCGAAAAAGGTAAAGGGAAGAAACATTAAAAAGGGGGGTGATTGGGGGGGAAACCTTGGAGGAATTTTTTTTTTTGGAAAAAAAATAATGGGGGGAGGGGGAAACCCTTCTACCCAAAATGAATGAAAAATCCCCAGAAAAAAAAAAACTTAAAGAGGATAATAAATACCCAATTCGTTAAAAGGGGGAACAGCAAAAAGAGGGGATTTTCCCCACCTGCCCCCCCCCAAAAAAAGTTAAAAAAACAAAAACAAACGGGACCCTTTTCCCTTTGTCACTCTGGGGGGGAACCTTGCGGAAGAAAAAAAGAAAAAGGCAAAACACACGAACTAAGAAAAAAGAACAAGAAACCCAGACTCAACTCGGGGGCAGTGGGAAAAAAAAAGTGGGAAAAAAAACGGGGGAACCTATTCCCTTATCTTCCCTCCAAAATTTACCTGGGAGGTCCTTGCGGGGTGTCAAAATGGTTTTTTTACTCCGTTTGAAAAAAAAAAGCCGAGAAAAGAAGCCCTACCCCAAGTGAAAAGAGAAACGTCGAATCCGGAGAAAAACTTTTATCCAACGCCTTTTGGAAAAATTGGTCCAGAATTTCCCTTCCTTACACCTTTTTTGGGTTTTCGGCAATATCACAGGTAAGAGAAGAGTTTCTGTGTTCCCCCTTTTTGTATTAAAGGTTTGGGAAATTTTTTGGTGTTAAGAAAAAAATTGCAATCCAACCGGAAAATTCCCAAGTTGTCCCCCCCCGGGTTTGGGGAAAAGGACCCTCTTAAATATTTGGTAAAAAGAAAAGGGAAGGTCCTTAATTCGACAAACGACATTTCCCCCCTGCAGGGGGGAAAGGAAGGGTTGTCAGGGGGGAGGCTAAGTCCACCCTCACCCACTCGTGTTAAAACTGACACCAACCTTGGTTTTCCACCTCCCAAGTTGTCTAAACCAATGAGAAGTCCAAAAGGGAACAATCAAAGGAAAGTCCATGAGCCGGGAAACAGACACAAATTAGAGTTTTGTTTTTTTTTGTGGGTGTGAAAAAAATAGGGTGAAAATGGTCTTCACCCGGGTAGCCCGGAGAAAAAAAAACCACATTTCAACCGAGACCCTGAGCCGGGGTGGAGGTCCCAAAAACAACCAATTAAGGGGTTTTTTTCAACATAAGGCGAGAAGTTCAGTGGGGACACTGCCTCTTTCGCCATGTTTCAACATATGGTTAAAGAAGAAAAAGAGGGTGAAAAACAAAAAGGGCTTGGGGTTTTTGGGTCCCCCGAAATCTTCCCAGTGCCCCCCAAGGTGGGAGGGGGTCTTGATTAAGGTGGCGAAAAGACCCCTCTGAAGAAGAGCAGAATAGACTGAACCAGTCCCTGGAAAGAGCCAAAACCCGAAAACCAAAACTCGTTTACCCAAGCATAAACCATACGAGATTGGTTTGAGGGAAAGTACAAAAACCACCGCCCCCCCCGGTGGCAAAACAACAAAGAAAAACGCGAATACACGTTTTTTGGTGAAGGAAAAAGACGTGTTGGGAAGGGTCCCTTTTTTTTTTGGTTTTCCCGACCCGAAAAACAATCCTCAGGGGCCTAACAAAACAAACAAACAGTTAACTAGGACCAAGAAGAAGGAAAAACCGTTTGTGGGGGGGGACCAGGGCCGAATATGCCCCCCAAAACCTGCCAACGACCAATGCCGAAGGTTTCCCCGACGGGGTTGAAAACCTGCCAAGTTTAAAGGGGAAGCCCAGAAGGAACAAACCTCTTCGTACCCCCTTTCGGATTGAAAACTTTAAATAGCGGAGTTAAAAAAAAGGGAGGGCAAACAAAGAAGTGGTGGGCGTTTTCTTAGGGAAGCCGGATCTAAGGGGTTGCGCACTTAACATTCAAGAGCAGGCAAACAGACCCCACCGGGGGAATCCGCAAGAACCAAAGGAATGTAAGTTGAATCAATTTGTGGCAAAAATGGAAGCAAGAGTCAAATTCCATAAAAAGGACAATTTCCCCATAAGCCCGACCCCATGTAAACGGGGGGGTTTTGGGGAAACTTTCCTTTCACGAGGGGCAACCCTCTTTGGTGGGACTTGGGGTTCACAAAAAAACAGAGCTAATCTTGCCCAGACTTGTCAAGATTCATACGCCCTAAAAAAGCTTTAAAAAACCACCCTTAGGGCCTTGGCATTTAAAAAAGAGAGGGTTGGAGTTGTCCGACTTCCAATGCCCCCGGGCAAGCAAAAGGAACAAAAGTTAAAAAGTGGGGAGAGTCGGGGGGCCTGGGCACGCCCCCCCGCAGAAACATCAGGGGTCCAAGGGCCTGGTTCCCCGTTGGTTCCCTAACGCAGAACCCCCTAAAAGTTTTTATTGGGTGTAGACCAAAAATTGGAAGTAGACCTGTCTGCAGCCATCCCCCTGTGAAAAATGAAGGGGGGGGGAATGCCATGAATTCCAAATTTTTTTCCCAACCCGAAGCACAACAAAAAAAAACGTTGGGGGAGGACAGACCCGGGGGTATTCCAGCCCCAACCGGCCAACAGAAATTTGAAAGAACCCAAAGTTAGTTTGGGGGGGGTTCCCAAGGTTTTGCTAAAAAAAAAAGACGGGCCCGGACGTTCCCCGGTCAGAAGGGGAGGGGGCCATCCGACCAGGCAAAAAACAAAGGGCATTTTTAAAAAAAACCATTTTGGAGCACGGTTCCTAAACAAGAAGGTTGGGAAGTTGTTTGGTGGAAGGAGAATCAAAAGAGTGTTTGGTGGGTCCCACTGCTCTGGGTCTCACACCCCTACAGGGGAAGCAAACTCTTTTGGGGGCAGGAAAAGAGTGTATTGGGAAACCTTCTTGGAAAAAGGTCTGAAAAATCGGCAAAATAAACCAGGCCCCTGCATTTTGGGGAAAATGGAAACCGTGGGGAAAATGGGCCGGGTCCCAGGAATGAGGGGGGTAAAAATACCTCCTTTGGCAAAGGAGGGAAAAGTTGGGGTTGTAGAAAAGAAGAAGGGGAGGTGTGAAGACATGTGGGGGAACGGGCTTGCCCCCCCCCAAAACAAAGGGAGTTCAGAAGAGAAGCCGGTCCCACGTTCAACCGCGTGGGACGTCAGATGAATTTTTCTGGAAACCTTTTTTTGGAAATGTTGCCAAGCATCAAGAAACCTCCGGAAAAAGAAAAAAAAAGTTTGTGTTGGTTTTTAGATTTAAAACCTTGAACACCAAAGGGGGGCAGCCAACCCCTCAATCTTCCCCAGGAGGGGGATTGGGCCCCCAAGAAAAAAAAAACCCGGTGTTGAAGAGGCCCTGAGGGGAAAAGCACAAAAAAAAAAAAAGGAAACCAAAAAAAAAATTGGTTAGGTGGACTGTAAAAAACCTTAAGGGACAAATGGGGGTTTTGGGCCCCTGTCCCAAAAAAAGGAAGTTACCAAAGAAAGGGCAAAGGAGGGGTCCCCAATTCCCCTGAAAAAAAAAGAAAAAAGGGGGGTTGAATTCCCCGCGGAACGAAAAAAGAGGGGTAATCAAAGCGTAAAAACCGTCCCCAAACCCCCAACAAGCTGTGGAAATCCTTACACAGCGGAAAGCCGTCAAAAACCCAAAGAAATCAATGGTACCCCATAGAACTTTGGTCAGTTTTTTTTTTTGCCGTTAAAACTTAAGGTCCATAGGTTAAGTTCAACCCAAGGTTGGGATAAAGGAACAGGGTGAAACCCGGGTGTTTCCGCAAAAACCCCCTAACGGTTCAACCGTAACAAAATAGACCCTGCAACAAATGAGGTAAATGAACAAGCGGCCCCAAAAGAACAAAAGACCCTCGGTTCAAGTAAAAACTTTTGACGCCCAACCGAAGGAAAGCCAGTGGCCGGCTTTCACAGAGCCACCAAATCTTCCCAAACCCCCCTATTTGGGTTTGGGAACCACCCTATGGGGCGGCATAAAAACCTCCAACCTGACTTTCCCCCGTTTCACCGCAGAAAAGTTGTTAAAAAAAACCAAAAAGCCGGGACAGGGGCCCTGGACTTTTATTTGCCTGGGAGGGGGTTTTGTCCTGGGGGGACCCACAATAAAACCAGAAGAAAAAAAAACGGAGGTTACGTCTTAAATCCATTTGGCGGAACGCAGGAAGCCTCACAGGGGGAAAAAGGGAAAAAGGGGAGTCTTTGGGGAGGAGGGGGTTAGGCTTTTCCCCTAAAAAAAAGAACTTTTTTTTCCAAGAAAAGGGGCCATCAGGGGGAAAAAGAAAAAGCTGAAAGAAAAAGAAAAAAACGGAGAGGAGAAAGAATCGAAGAAGAATCCTTTCGTCCCGCGCGGGAAAAGGGGTTTTTTTGGGGGTTTGAAAACGAGCCTTGAAAAAAAGTTTAAAAAAACACAAAAAAAACCTATTCAGGTTTTTTCGGCTCCGGTTCGAGAAATCTTTTTTCCTAAGGCCGAAAGTGCTGAAAGGGTGGGGGTTTCCCTTTCCTTTCGTTTTTGGCCGAGACAAAAATACGCATGGAAAAGAGAGTGGGGCCGCCTGGAAGTGGTTTTTGTGGTGGGGGTTTGAAAAAAAGCTGGGGGGCTGGCCGGGAAAAGATTCAGGGGAATTTTGCGCGGTTCCCCAGGCATAAGAGAAACCATTTAAAAGAGCAAATTAAAAGAAAGGATAATGAGCACACAGGGTGTTGTCAAGAGCTCTGGGGGTGGAGGAAGTTTCCGAAGGGGGTGGGGGGTGAGGGGTTACAACGACTGGGAGGAACTCAATTGGAAATACAGGTGATGAAAAAACCAAGTGACCTGGTGTGGGGGGATTCAGAAAGTGAAAACGGGGCCCCCAAAAAGAGGAAGTTTTTTCCCCCATACTTGCCGTTTAAAGAAAAAAAAGTTCTGAACGAGGTACTTGTCCCAAAAAACATACAAAGGCTAAACCAATCCAAAGCGCGCTTCCACCCTTCGGGGGCCCCGTCAAGATTGGGTTCCAGAGACCGGTTTGAAAGTGGGGAAAACGTGGAAGGGACCCGGGGGGGCCCCGTCGGGCGGGATAAACCAGCAAAAAGATCATTTTGTGAACAATGGGGGGCTTTCAAATGGCTTTGGGGAACACTAATACTTGAAAATTTCCCCACCAAAAAGGGGGTTGTTGGTACAAGAAAAACTCAAAACCCCGGAAAAGAAAAAATTTGGAAAAAAAAAGGAAAAAAGGGCAACGACAAATTTGGCGGTGTTTGGGGGGGTGTTTTTGGGGTTTTTGGGGGAGGTGGGTGAAGGGTTCGACCCAGCTCCCACTAACCCAGGGGTGGGGTTTGAGTAAACACCCAGGCGGCAATCTGAAGGTTGGGAGTTATTTGTGCCATTTGTCCCATT
>Ga0179593_1342951_pt1 | contig 16871 bp, 22 predicted proteins | sample CZODoug2_1_08_16_FD_185931 | JGI IMG/M metagenome (GOLD analysis project Ga0179593, IMG submission 185931) | Vadose zone soil fungal communities from Angelo Coast Range Reserve, California, USA - CZODoug2_1_08_16fungal (PacBio error correction) | ecosystem: Environmental > Terrestrial > Soil >...
AAAAGACGAACGACTAAAGAAAAAAAAAAAATTAAAGGACGTGCCGAAAAAAGACGGAAAAAAACCGATGTTGGTAAAAGAAACTGTTCCAAAACAATCGTGAATCTGTCATGAAATCTGTCTCCAAAGAAAAACGGAGTGGTTCCCGCAGGCCCGCGGAAAATCCACGAGGGAGAAAAGGACGTGGGGAGGGGAGGAGGGAGGCCCTGTATCAAACATTTTATGCAGGTAAAAACTTAATTGTTGAAGACAAAGCCCCGGAGGAAGCAGAGATCCGGCGCAGTAAGGGGAAAATGCCCCACTCCGGAGGGGGACTACCGGAGTGCAAAGACGTGTGGATACCAACACAAACGGATACTCAAAGGGCCGAAAAGCAAATACCGGAAAATATTAAGACAACGCCACAAATAACATCCCGGTGCGGAATCAACCCACTCAGGCAGAGAAAAAAGGGGCTTGGAACCGCAAGAGAAAATCGAGAGGCAGAGCTCCAGCAGACGCTGTTTTGAAGTGGGCTTACATCATGACTAAAAAAAAAAAGGTAAGGACACAGAAAGACATCCACGCAACAATACGGGGGGGAGGAAACATCCTGTTCGTGCCAAAAGACGACAAAGGGGGGGCCAGCTACTGTCCGACGGGCCGAAAAGCTAGCTGAGTCCTCTTCGGTGAGGGGGGTTTCTAGCTGAGTGTCAAGAAAACTCGCTCTGGGGGGGGAAAAGGAACCGGCTTAGAAGCACCGTTGGGGAGAGCGAGGGAAGAAAGAGGAAATTGAGCAAATCAACGAATAAAAAACGCCGGGACTAACAGCGCGCTCGTGCGGTAGACCAAGGGAAAATGATTCTTGACTTCTAAAGGGAAGGAGCAACAAAAAGGGGGGTTTAGGAAGGGATGGGGAAGGCAAACGTCGAAACTCTCCTCCCGCAGAAATCCACGGACACAATGATAAGCAAATTCTCATTTTTGGAAAAACGATCAACAAAGTCTTGATTGTCTCGAAGAAGAAGATGAACGAGGGAAAAGTAACCCCAGGTGGAGAACGTAAAAATCGTCACAGCGAAAAATCTATACAAATTTCAAAAAACCTCCAATCGGAGGGAAAACCCCGAGGTTCCGCCGAGGCGAAAATGTCATCGGGATTCCCGTACGCGAAGGTGGGCAAAAATCCTCGAAAGAATCAGTGGAAAATCAAGCCACAATTATTTATTTGGTCCAGCAGGACTACACAAGATTGGAGTAAAGATCCGATCGAGAAGCTTCGCCAGAAAAGAGGTCTGCCAAATAAAAAAGAGGAAAAAACTAACACGAACCCCGGAGCGCAAATGCAGGCTCAAAATCTTGACACGACAGCCACGTCCGTAGAAGAAAAGGGCGAAAGGGGGCTTTGCGGGAGTCAAGAGGGAAAAAAAAAGAGCTTACCTCGGTCTAAAAGGCGACAAAAAAAAGGAACAGCAAGGGTCCTCAATCTAAAAACCGAAATTGGGTGTCAGCCAAAAGAAAAGTTTAACCAACGAGAAATTTCTATGTCCTCTAGATCGCGCAACAAAAAAAAGAGGAAAGGAGGAGAGGGGAAGAATAGAAGGGAAAGGGGGAGGGAAGGAAGGGTTACAGCAAAAAATAAGAAGACCGGTTAAAAGGCGCGCGAACGGGCAGAGCAGGCAGGTCGCCACGAGGGTCAAAGGATGTTAAAGAGAGGGGGGGGTAACGGGATCGAAAGAGAAGAATGAGAGGGAAAAGAGAGGACGGTAAGGTCAAAAAGCGCACTAATTTGTGGCGTACCATTTGGGGAGTGGTGGCGCCGTACGAGGGCGATTGAGATTTTAAGGATCGGTGGGGAGGAGAGAGGGAAAAGCCGAGGATGCAGGAGAGGGGTACGCACACGGAGCATCGTGCGAAAATACAAGGCTGATAAAAGCCGCGGGATTGAGTGCATCAAGGAGAGAACGAATCGGTCGCAAGAACCGAACGGGTAAAAGATGTTTGACGAAGACGATTACTTTGGGATTGGGGGGATGATTCCGGAGTATGGGAATTCTACCGTTGATAATGTCCGGCCTTATCAAGCGAAATACGGTGGTTGTTAATTCTCAAAGAAGAAAGGAGGGGAGGATAGGAAAGGGGGATGGTGGAAAGAACGGTAGAGAAAGCGGTTGAACTTAACATAGGCGACAATCATGGGAAGTAGACGGAAGGTAGGTGGGCCTTTTGGTCGAGAAAGGGAACCGCGCAGAGGGTACCGGGGGAGGGAGGTCAGGAAGTTTCTGAACCTTGTTGCTTGTTCCAAAGCGGCCTGGGGGTGAAAAAAGGAAAGAAAGCAGGGGGAATTTTTGACAACGAGAAAGGGAGAAGAGGCAACGGAAAAGAGGGGAGTCGAAAAAAAACAAAAATCATGACGCGCTGTTACGAAAAAAGGAGCTCGGAATTGCGGGGGGCTTGCAACTAGTTTCGGACTAAAAAAAGGAGGGGGAAAACTATAAGAGCGAGGAGGGATCAGGGGGCTATGAAGACTGATGTACTGCATGAAAAAAATTGGACCGGCAAAAACCCCACATCGGCGGGAGAGAGAGGAGAGGGAAGAAAAGGGTATGGCAGGGGGGGGGGGGAAAAGGATAAAGGAGGAGCTTGCAGATTGTGGGAGAATTATGGGGGGTTCAGTTCGCGCAGGGGCGGATAATACTCTCAGAGAGGGAGTTATCAGATTCCTTGGTTAAGACAAAAGAGGAAAGGATGTCACCAGTGTATTCGGAGGGATGGTGGCACGTCCACATCCTAAAACTGATTCGTGGGAAAAAGAGTACGCCCAGCTCAAGAGCAAGGGAGGAAACGGCGGTGGGCAGGGAAGGCAAAAAAAAGAGAAAAAAGACGTTGATGACAAAATGCGGGTTATCATATGGTTGAAAGGAAGGGGGGGGGGAGGGAAGAGACACGCTTAATGAGGGTGAAAAAGGAAATAAACACGTAGGATTTTGGGGAGAATTTGGGATGGGGGAAGCTCAAGGCCAATAGGTGGGGGAAGATTTATAAAATCATATCAACACAAAAAAGAATTAAATATGAAGCCACCGACATCGACGCCCCCGCACATGAGGTGTCGCTGTGGGCCAAAGGTGGGGCCGAAAACCGGTAGTGACGGTTGGGCTGTGGCATGGCAAACAAAAGGGGGAGGAAAAAGCAGAAGGAGATAGAGGCAGAAAACTGCGAAACAAAGTCGGGTGTGTCAACAGAAGGCTGAAGAACGTCGGCTCAATTTGGACGTGAGGGAGTACGCATGGATCAACAGAACCAGGGGGAAACGGGAGAGAAGGGAAAATTGGGAGAAATAACACGCCACTCACCGCTCATAACGAAGGGGCAACAAGGAATCCCAAACAATGACGAAATGCCGAACAGTCAGGGAACGAAGGGGAACAACACCCCTATGGGAAAAGTCAGAAATTGTGTCGCCAGGCAAGACTCCGGAAATGAGGAGTCCGCCCACACCAGAAAAGGGTGCATCCACAATGCTTTAAAAATCGACCAGGTAGCGGGGGAAAAACCCAAAAGAAAGTTAGGCGAATCGCGCACCCATAACGAGGGGGGGGGTTCTGCGAATCATAACCTTACACCCAGCTGTTTTCAAAAGACCACGCATCCAAGAGAGAAAAGACGGGGGAAATGTCAAAAGACGCATTGGTAGGAAAAGACAATAGGGAAAAAGAAAATATTTAAGGAGACGGGCCACGGACGTAATCATAAGCCGGGAAGCATGAATGTCTGGGGGCGCGAAAAGCGGAACGGGGAGCAGAGGGAAGTACTAGCGAAAGAGAACCACGCTTGAAGATCAACAGTTGAAAAATCTTAAATAAAAAAAAATGCTAACGCGCCCGCCCGAAAAGGTCTTGCAGAACGGTCGGAGGACTGTAAGACCCATTCACATAATTTCGGTCAAGGAGTAACGGTGAAACCGGAGACAAAACGAATTGGTTCGCCGCGGAAAAAAAAAAAAGTCAGGGAGCCTCCCTCAAGACCTCGCCCACGTCGCATCCAAGAAGGAGGGAGGGGAAGAAAATAAACCCCCGTAAGGCTTGGGGTCCGATGGAGAAGGAAGATCTTCGCCGGAAAAATCAAAAGTGTATGACATACGTACCAAAGAAAGGAAAGACAAGGCTATCGACGAAATGATAACCCCTTCCAAAATCGTACAACGGCGAAAAGTTTCATAATTCAGAGCGAAAGTTGAAGGCCGAAGTCCAAAGGAGGTTAAACTCTGAAAAAAAAGGGCTATGGGTTCGCGAAAATACCCATCATTATCCGTGAATGGACCCACTGGTCCAGGAGAACTCGAAATCCCTATCTCAATAAGGGCGTAGGAGATACTCCAGCAACCACCACTCCAAAATCAAAGGGGTACACGAAACGCGCCAAAATATATCGACTGATCTATTTCGCCACGGGGAAAAGCTTAACCAAAAAAATGGCTCAAGGGAACGAAAAGAATAAGACTTAAGAGAGAACGTAAAGTTTCAAAACTCAGAAACCCAAAAAAAGTCGGATACGAAATGCTTCACCAACGCACATTACACCCGAATCTATGGAAAGCAACAAAAAAAAAAGGGGATTAGAAAAGAAGAATCAATTAAAAGGTCGGGAACGGGGGAAGGAAAGGGGGATTGGGGGGCAAGCAAGCAAGTGGGTCAATGGCCGGGAAGGGAAGAGCGCAGTGACGAATGAAAGAAAATGACCCAGGAGGCCGTAGATCGGCTTGGTGTCTATAAGTCAGAAAAAAGAATGAGCGGAATCGGGAGAAAGGGGAATATGAAATCTGGAAAGGACACTATGTGGGCGACAAGCGGACGATGTCTCAATAACATGAAGGAAGGGATAATCAGGGGTTGGTTAATATCGATGAGGAAGAGGGCGAGACGGACTAGGAAAAAAATCATGGGAAAACTGGTTGGGCTCGAAGCAAAAAAATTGGGCGCTGTAAAGAAAATCGATTAGAGCCAACGTGCGAGAAAGATCAGCTGCAATGACCGAGCTGGAAATGGGGGGTTCGATGAGCAGGGGAATCATTTATTCAAGAATCGCTTATGAGGGGGAGGAATGCTGACAATTTAATGTGACGTCGGAAGGGCCGGAAAGACAATACGTTTGGGAGACGCAAATCAGATGGTGGATCTTCAAGAAAAGTTCTAGTGCTGGAAGGGGAAAAGCCGGTGTCACCGAAAAGACGGATAGAGTGAACGTTGAAAAAGAAGGAATAGGATGGGGTCAGCGGAAAAAGCAAGCTTTACGTGTAAGGTTTTAGGGAAAGCGTTGCCTTCTGAAAAAAATGCAGGATTTCACCGAGGAGGCGAACTGTTTATTCCGGGTTAGCAGGGAGGAAATAAGTGGAAGGGGATGGCGTTCCGAGCCATAAGAAGAAAAAATATTTGGGGTACGGGGGGGAAAGGATGGGCCGAGAGGACAATCGCGGGAGAGGGGGAACTAGAGTTCTTACCACAATGCGGAGGAAAATCAGTATCGTTAAAGGGAAGGAGGGGGGGAGTTCTACTGGAGGCGGTGATTGCGAGGGGAAAGAACAACCCCCCCCTAATGAATGAAGCGAAAGAATATAAGGGAGGGTGATTGGTCAAACCTGGAGCTTCAAAGATCAAAGGTCTTTGGTGGATTTGATGGAATCTATCCTGAAAGCTGGGAGGGTAGAAGATTCTGGATTTACTCCCGGGGGGTTAGGAAAATTCTTTACCCTACTGTGCGTCGGAAATATGGGTTCAAATAAAAAGGCAGATGATGCGGCGGTGAAGACGGCGGGAACGTCACCAAGGGGGAAAAATTATAGAAGGTCAACGGTTTGTTGTAAAAGTGCGATCATACCGCACGTGGTCCGTAGACAAGAGAGGTGTATTCGGGTGAAACGGGCCACTACAGGGTCAAGTGGGTAAAGATTTGTCATTACGATTCCTAGAACTGCGGGAGGAAAAATGGGGGAACCAAAAACGGTGTTTCAGAACAAGTGGGAGGATTGGGGTGGAAGGGGAAAACTTCTCATTTACAATCGTTGGCAGATGAAGAGATCATCTCACACAAGGAGGAGAGGGAGAGAGGAGGGAAACGATTCGGACAACCCCTCAAAAAAGTAGTTCACTGAGACAAATGGGTGAGGAAAAAAAAAACGTTGCTGGGGATGTCACCACCAAATGGAAGAAAAAGAAAGGGACGTCGCGTCCAGGATGAATCTGAACCACGTCGGGTGGAGAAAAGAAAATGCCACAGCTGAGGGAGCTCCTGACTGGATGAGGGGGTCGTAGGGCACTGGCCAGAAACGGGCAGACGGAAGTTGGAGGACAGAAAAACCAGTAAAAACCGGACGGAACCTGACCTCCAAAGGAAAAAAAAGGCACGAAACCAGTAGTGCACCGTGTAGAACACCCCGTCTTAGAAGAAAGTGAGCGCCCGTACAAAAAAAGGAATCAGACGTACGACAAAAAAAAAGGCCAATAAGGACAGAAAACCGGCAAAATGGACTGGGGCACCGAAAAAAAGGGACTCTCTCTCGAATTCCGACACTTTGCCTTCGAGAAATCAAAACCGGGTAAAGGGGAAGAAAAAAAAAGCACGGCTCGCAGAGAGAAGACCAGTGGGGAGGATCAAGAATTAATCAAAACTTTGCAGGAGAAGGTCCGTGGGATTAACAATCATCTCCGGATTAGAGGATTGACGTTGGGGGAGGACGGAAAAGCTGGAAGGAAAGCGTCACGGATCCGTCCAGAAGGCCTGAATCAAAAAGTGAGCGGGGCGCAGAAAGGGGATCAAGGGGAAGAAAAACGCATGAAAAGCTCCACACGTGAAGCGCGCCGGGCTCGGCGCGGGGTACCAAGGCACGTCTTTCCGGCTAAAGTGAAAGCCCCACGGGGAAAAGCGGGTCAAACCGCCGCGCATCCTACCGGCCACGAGGAAAAAAACGCATGTCCACATCATCTTAGTACTATAAAGGGTAAGGTGATGACAGGCAGTTCCGCGTCAAAAAGGCCAGGAGAAAAGGGAGCCACCGCGTCAAATGATAAAACGCAGGATTCAAAAATCTTCCTGCGAAGGGGGGTCATTAAACGAAGTGGGGTGCAAGGCAGAAGCCACGAAGAGTAAGATTCTCCACAGTCGCAAGGGGGGTTAGAGCCCCAAGACAATGAATCCCAGGAGTGACACGGAACGGCAAAAAAAAAGAGAATCAATCTATCTTAAGGATAGCTGATAACTGACCTAAAGACACAACCAACCGCGGCGCCAAAATTCTCGCCGGCTCCACTGTAAAGGAGGAAGGAAAAGAAAACGGCAGACGATGAAATTGAGCTCCCGCGAAAAACAACCGATCAAAAATCACGTGAGGAAAGAGTCGAAATCAGGCGCCTCTCAGCCTTCACTGGGGCCGCGCCTCGCCCAAAGCTGACAATTGCTGACGGCCCCCCAAAAACCGGGGGGAAAGAAAGAACGCGAATTTCGGAGAGCGAAAAAAAAAGATAAGGAGCGTAAAGGGCATGGAATTGGGGCGGTTTTGGGCAAGCAAATACCGTTCAAAAAAAGGGGGATAGCGGGGAACCTGATGCTCGAAGGACATGGAGGAGCCGGATGGGGGAAGGGGTTCAGAAATGAAAAAAGTGAAAGCTTAAGGAAGCGATGAGTGGGTTCTCACGTATTGGAAAAAACGCGCGAGGCAAAATTGGCAGAGGGGGGGCAGGCGAGGATGTGCTTTATTGGAAAAAGGGAGGGCAGCAAATCTTCCGAGGAAGACGTATCAAAGCGGGATCGGTTGGGGAGCAAAAAAACAAGTCAGTTGGGGTAAATCGGAAAAAAAAGGAGGAGCGGTATTAGAGGGAGAAGATCGACAAAGAGATGATCCTCGTGAAAAGTAGTTGGGGGTTCAGGAAAAAAATCAGGGGGGGAGGTAAGAGGGCGGGCAGCGTGGCTAAGTGAAAAGAAACTGGGGAAGTACGCGGGATACTGAGCCTCTACAACGGGGGTTATTCTTATAAGTATGTGGTGGTCGCGCCCTGGGTGGCGAGTGGGGACAGGCGGAGGGAGAGAACTATGGAAAAGCGGCGAAACAATAGGGGGCGCCTTGGAAGGACTTTAGATGTTGCAGGGGATACCGGAAAAGATCCATTTAAAAGTGTGATTTCGGGCGGGAGGCGAGGAAAGGCGAATAACTTTTTGTGGGGAAAGGCCGAAGTGGGGAAGAGCGAAAGGGGGATTCATCAAATGATTTGAAAAAAAAAACAGGATAAAAAGGGGGGAAAAGAAGGGGGATTCCAGCTTTGGAAATGGTCCAAGCAGCAAATCCGGGCTTGGGGAGACGGAAGGGAAAGTCGCGGCACTGATGGGGTGAAGAATATTAACCACAAGGCTTCTGCTTATCGAATCTGGGTCTGGCTTGGGGGGATTCGGTAATTCCGGGGCTGAATTTCGGGCAGAGGGAACGCACCACCAAAACAGCGGCTGGCTATGGACGGAAGATGTTGCTTCTGTCAAATACTTACGAGCTGGAAAGATTTTGAATCCCCGAATTGGGCTGTTGGGCAACGAGGGCAGATAGGAAGGAGCAGGTGACGGGACAGAAAAAATTAGTTAGAGGAAGTGGGGGGGGGAGCAACGAAGGGTGACGGCGGCATGTAAAGGATGGAGAAGGTGCCCGTCCACAAACGTTATGCGGAGCAGGGAGCGAAGGGAACGTAGATGCCAGGAAAAGACTGGAAAAGTGGGATGTTGAGAAAAAGGGCGACCGAAGACCAACAGGGGAAAGGATCCGAAATTTGGAAGTATCACAGGGCCATAGGGGAGCCGACTATATGAACACAGGAATGGTGGGACCGAGAAAAGGAGGAGTTGGGGGGGGGGGACAGGGGGGGGAAAAGGGAAAAGGTTTGTTGGGGGTGAGATCAAATATTTATTGCTAAAAAGGGGGGGGGGAAAGGAGAGAGATAGAATCTGCAAGTTGTGAAAAAAAAAAGGGAATGCGAAAAAAAAAAAAATTATCTGGCACAACAAAGGAAGGGAAAAAACCCTAAGTGGAGGGGTTTAAAACGGGGCCACAGCAGAAGTCGTTAAGAGAGTCGGGAAATCTGCCTCCACGGACACGGCCGGGTTCACGAGAAGAGGGAAACCAGACAGGGTGCTCAAATGGGGAAGGGCGGTCTGAGACCCTTTCAACAAAATCTTAAACATTTATCACTAAAATAGTTCAAAACAGAGGAAAAAAAAATATAAGGGAAAAACGGGCACAACAGGAACCCCAAGAGGAGGGGCGACCACGTGCAATCGCAAGAATCAACCCGGCTGAGAATCTAAAATTGAAAACCAGGGAAACAGGGACTGAAAAGGTACGACACACCCACATTCCAAAAAAAAGAAAAAAAAAAAAAAAAAAAGTGAATGAAAAAAAAAAAGAAACTTCGCAATTGGGGGAAAAACAGACACATAGGCGCTAAGGCGCAAGCTGGGGCGGGGAGGGGAGACATGAGGAAACGCAAAAAAGTTGAGGAAAGAAAACACGGAATAATGAATGAGCCATTGGAGGAAAGAACAGAAGTGGAAAAATTTGGGCCACGACATAAGGATAATCAGCTCGATGTCCGCTGCAAATTGGCAGTTCCGAAAAAGAGCTGGAAGATCGTAGGGGGACGAAGAAGACGAAAGAGCGGGATCACAAGTTTCGCGCTGCTGCAAATCTCTAGCCATCAAACCTAGAAAAGAAAAACGAAGGCAGACAAAGAGGCGCAAAAGCTCTTCCGCTGTAACCCAAAGGACAGATATTCTGGGTACCAGGATAAGGGGGAAAGGAGCCAACAAGGAGTGGTTGACGCAGGGAAGGGAAAGGAGAGGGGGGCTCGAAAGCCTCTCCCACTAAAACAAGTTCCGATACAAAGGGAGGAATACAACAGTAGTGATTGTAGGGAGCTCAGGGGAGGGAATCTAAAGACAATTCCCAATTAAAGCAAAGGGAAAACAACAGAAGCCTCATCTAATACAAGCCAAACACGGTCAAACACTCGGTTCCAAACGCTAATTTAAGAGAAAGCCGTAGAGGAAAGTAAAAAAAAAAAGAAAACTGTTGGGAAGGGGAAAGGACACATCCCAAGCGACTGTGTGTTCAAGGGCCGAGCCAAAAAAGATTGGGGAAAAAAAAACGAAAGGAGCAAATTCCGAGGCTGGGGCACTAATCCGATGTTCAAAATATCAGAGAGATCAGAAAAGAGAAAAAAGGGAGTAGAGAAAATCGCGTTCCTCCAGGCTCCAACATTGCGCATCTCAGTAAAAGGGATAAAGCATTAACTGAAGAAGAACGAAGTGAATAGTAATTGCAAGGGCTCCAAAACTGAACCAGCTGAAGATAAGGGGAAAAATCGTCGTAACCATTATAAGAAAACGAAGTAGGCACCGCGCGCCCCCAAGAGCTAGAACAATTGCGCTTTGCCCCAACATGAATCCCGGCGAAGGTAAGAAACTATAAGCGAAGAAGAGACGAAAAAAAAAAAGGGAAATTATTGAAATATTATCTTACCTAGATATCCTAATGGGGACGGTGGGGGGGACAAAGGGGAACAAGGGGAGATAAAGAGCCGGGTTGGGAGTGGGAGGGAAGGAATGGTCTGCTCTTCGGAATCGAGGTCGCCACATATTGCCTTATGGGAAGCGAGGGGGGTCAGTGAAAAAAAAGAGACAAATAGGAAAAGAGGGGGAATCGTACTTTATTAGTATGCGGTTCGGAATCCTAGGGGCGCCTATCGCGTAAAGAGGTTGCGCAAAGGGTCGGAAAGGAAACGAAAAGGGGGGGCATTGGGGACTTAGTTACGATGTATCTTTAATCAGTTCCTTACTCTGGCAAATCCTTGAGCAGATGGATGGAGTCGATAAGAAAGGAGGGGGACGGGAATTTGGGAGACTACAATCTCGCGGATCAGAGAAGCTTCGACGAGGAACGCTCAAAAAGGAAAGGGGGGGGGGGGTTGGAGGCGAAGAGGCTCGGGGTGGGATAAGGTTGTATCGTTACGGGTGGGACTCTGCTGACACCGGGGGAAGGTTGGACGAGATCAGGGCTGCCTTCCTCGAAATCAGGGGTATTAGGGTACTCAGATGGAATGGAGAAGAATTTGTCTGCATTGTGCAGGAAAGGGGGATTCTGGAGCAAATGGGGGTATCCGTTTCCTTGACCCGCTGCGCAATAATTTTCTAAAGGGTCACGGAATTAAGAATGGTCTGGGAAAGGGGGGTCTACAGAGGAGCGATCCCGACATATTACCTGTTTTGAAATTCGGGGCACGAAGAAAACCGTGGGAAGGAAGATGAAAGATCTCAAAGTTAAGGAATACATCATGTGACCAGAGCGAGCCTTATCGGCTGTAAACCAGAGTTGAAAAAAGGGAAAAAAAAGAAAAAAACGAAAAAACACGAAAGCCAAGATTTTTAACGCACCGGGGTCACGGAAGGCGGAGGAGGGAAGAGGGGGGGAGGGAATACCAATGAGAGGCCGGGAGAAGCATTATCGGGAGGGAAAGATGATGGGTTCGGAATAACACAACGGCAGGAAACCAAAAGCTTCTAGGACTAATATAAATTGCGGTGCGGTTGGGGAAAAAAAGGAACTGTGGAGATTTGGGGGTTGGGGAGAGACTGTTGGGCTGTGGGCAGGTGAGTAAAGGCGGCCTGAAGGCGAATGGGGAAAGTTGCGGAGCAAAAAGGAGGGGGGGGGTCAAAAAATTAATTTTTGTGACCGGGAGTGCAAATTTAGTCCAATTTATTAAAAGGGAGTGAAGGAAACAGGAGGCAAAGAAGAGGGGTGCCTAGCAGGGGGGAACTTTCTTGGGAATACGCCATTCAGGATAACTTGAAGAAAGGGGGAGTTTATCCATGAAAAGCCGAAATTTCCGGGAAAAGCGGGAGAGGTGTAAAGGAAAGGGCGGAGGGAACACAGTGCGGGTCGCAAGAGTGTCAGGCAAAAGGCGGATTCACGAAAACGTGGAAATACTGTGTCACCAAGCTTATTTTGGGGACAGAAACAAGGGGGCGGGAAATTTTGGAAGGGGGAGAGGGAGCAGTACAGCTTTGGACAAGGTCGGAGAGATGAAAAAAACAAATAGGAAAAAGATATATATAATTGCAAACGTTTCAACGCTCCCTCCATTATTCAATGGAAAAAAGAGACAATCTCCTAAGTTGAATTTGTAGAAGTACAACAAGAAAGGGGGAAGCCACAGCAAAAAGGAAGGGGAATCTCGTCCCGTTGAAAGAGATAAAAACCTCCAAAGGGGGTTCCGAATCAATAGAAACACCGTCAAGCTCTCCGTAACGTGGAGGGGGGGGGGAGGTAGCGGACAGGAGTCAACAAAACATGGGGGACGGACATGATCGAATTAAATGTGAGCCGACCACAAGCTCCTAAAGAAAGCACGCGTACGTTGTGCAAAAAGGGCCAGAAACTCCGGAGAAATGCCGACCGAAGAAAAACGCCGTGGGAAGCAACCCAATGAAAAATGCAGTCATGAATACCATGCCCACCGTAACGCCCTACCATCCCCACAGAGAACAAAGAGCTACATAAAACCACGACCAGGGGTCTTTTGCAACCGCCAAGAAGGGAAATGACCCAGCGCAGAGGGAAAGAAAAACTGTGTTCTGTGGGAGTGCTTAATAACCGTACCTCACGCCCCCAGCGGTAATTCACCTAGCCACAAAAGAACACCGGCTCGAAAAGAGAACTGAAAGAGAAGGAATTGTGTGAGGGAATAAATAGGGAAGGACCAAGCAGTGGGGGACCGACAGGGCACGTGCGTAAAATCATACGACTCCGCTGCTTTCGTGTTGTACCGAAACTGTACCAGTGAAAATCGTGATCCGTCAAGAAAGGAAGGGAAAAGCAAAGCTTCTGATGAAAAAAAGTTGTAGAGAGACGAAAAAATGAGGCCGGGAAAAAGGGGGATTAAGTAAGAGAGGTCACGCCCGAACCACACTAATCTTCGCAAACTTCTCCGGGGCTAAGGGCTGGTACGGACTCCCGTTGAAAAACACGGCGCACAAATCGTAGGGGGGGGAACCTCGGGGAAACCTGACAGGGGCGCAAAACCGCGCCAAAAGAGAAAAAGTGGGAAGATCAAAAGAGGATTTGGGAAAATTTCGCTGGCATCCGATCGGCCTCCTTGTCAGGCAGGGGAGGAGCCAAGCCTCTAAGGAAAGGCTGATAGGAAAGACAAAGGATCCAAAAGGCAATCGCGGAAAAACCGGGGCCCACCGCGGCGATTTACGGAAGAAGTGCACAAAAGAAAAAGACGCTGTCCGAGAATTAAAAAAGGGAAAAGGATCCTTGTATGGTCGGAATCACACAGCAAAGTCAGTTCGTCTATCAAAAGAAGGGGACGCCTCGAATCCATCGTATCTCAAGACAAGAAGGGAAAAACAATCCGGAGAAAAAAAAGGAAAAATCCAAAAGAGGGGGAGAAAAAATAGTGGGAAGCAATGCAACGGGAGAATACCGCGATCACGATATGATGGCGCTTTTCGAGGCCAGCCCTTGGACCCCTCCGCGACCTGGGGAGGGTTCCGACGCAGGTCCTCACTGGTCAGCAAGGAGATCGCCCACGAAACGTCGCGAAGGGGGAGTGGCTGAAGGTGGAAAAACACAAATAAAAAAGGGCCGGGAGGAATTTCATGTACATCGATCCGTCACAAAAAACACGATTAAAAGGAGAATGAGTACATAGAATTTCCACAGTTGGGGGGGGGAAAAAACAGTGTCGAAACCGGTGTAGGGGAAAAGAGACAGGGAGGGAAAGAGCTTAGCAATTGAAAAAGGGGGAGCCGGGGGGAAGAGGGAGGGGGTTCATGGCCTCTCACAATCATCGTGATCGTCTGACTTAATTATCTTTTGGAAGAAGCTGAAATATGTGGAGCAGAGGCGGGCAAAAGAAGGGGTTGCAGACCTGTCGGGGGGACGAAGGACTGAGAAGCGATTGTCAAAGAAAGATGACGAGGGAATCTCGAGTTCCTTATCGGACCAATAACTGGAGCATCTTAGTGGGGATGAACAAAGACAGGAGGGGGGAAAAATTGGGGGGAGAAGACAGCGTTGAAGGAAATCGCAGGGTCTGACTGAGGCGGAAGGCCGGTCACCTTGTTGTCAACTCGAAGGGAGGAGGGGGAAGGGGGTATTAGATAGAGGAGGATAGGACTTTGGATAAGCTGAGGAAACGGGGGAATTTGGGGAGGTACCTGACGGACAACCTGCTTAAAGCAAGAATTATGGAATCGAGGAACGGGAGATTGGGAGGATGGAGGGGGGATCGAGGAAAGACCAGGGGGTGCCTTGAACAGCGTCTAACAATCGAAGTGGGCGGAACTGAGTACTGGATATTCTTTTGGGGCTAACAAGAGAAAAAAGGAAAGCTTAAAGGGTGAAGTTATGTCTGGGATCGCAGGGGGCGACCTTTTCCGGAAGAGATGGAAGGAGCGAAACTGGGGGGGGAGGACTGCAGACAGGGGAGTTGTCAACAGAGAGGGTCAGCGAAATGGTGAATTCCCGAAAACCTCAAACATGAAGCAAAGGGCGCTGGGGGGAAAAAAAGAAGAAAATCGGAGGCAAAGGCTGATGGGCGAGAGTTTTACCCACAAGGAAGATAGGATAGGGCACTACACCGGGGATCTGGGGGGTAGGGGAGGTTAAAAAGGAAGGGGAGGGGGGGCTTAAAGCGGTCAATGAGGGCCGAAAAGAAACACCCACTTGGCTCTTATCATAAATTAGGTGCGGTGGAGGGGCAAAGTACTGAAGGAAGGGTGGGGGAATGAGAAAGCAGGGGGGACTGGGGTGTGAGGGTGTACTGCAAAAACGCTGTACTGGGGTCTCAAAAATTATATTGTCACCTCAGAAAAGGGGGGATTAAAAAAATGGTTGGCAAGAAAGGAGGAAGGGACTTAAATTGTGAGGAAGGTGCCACAGTCCGCGAAAAGCGGAACTTTTAATTGGAGGGGATAGTGCCAAGGGGGCCAAATCGTTAAATGGGGCCTGCTGTTAGGAACCGGTCAACGAAAAAACCGAAAAAAAAGGCCGAAAGAAAGGGAAAGACTGGGGGGACAGAGGGCGCTGGGAAAAGAAGGGGGCAGGTGAAGAGTCATTCCGGACGATATTACCTTCCTTGTTGAGACGGGGTTGACAGATACAAAAAAAACGGGGAAGGGGGGGGAAAAAGCACATTGGGAGAAAAGGAAAGGGGTGGGAGGGGGAGGAGGGAGCAATGGAACGAGTTAAGGTTCTATCAGCTAAAAGAAAACAAACAAATGAGGAGCATTGCACGATTTACATTCAAACTAACCAACTTAGGAAAGCAGGCAAAAGGTGCCTGAAAAAGAAGGGAGGGAGTTGGGGGAAGGAAAGGAAACACGGGCGGGGCCAAACAAAGTAAGATCAATCGGAAAACCGTAACGGCTAACCGCAGTCGGGGGGTGTACCAGAATCTGCAAGAGCCAAAGTGGGGCTCAGCAAAGGAAGGTTTAGGTCGGAGGAGACATGATCAACCAAGGGGACTTCCCATTTGTAAGTTGGAGTACAAATCCCACGCAAAGATTCAACGAGTAAAAGAGGAAGGCAGCGAGGGGACGGACAGAAAGCAAAGAAGAAATGCCCGACTCAGTCTGAAACGTAACACCCCACACAGGCGGAGAAAATAAAAGAAATTGCAGGAGGGAACAAAAAAGAGTAAGGATCCGCCGACGACCCGCAACACATACAATCGGGTTGAGCACAAGAACAATAAAAATTGCAAGAGGTATATGAAAAAAAACGTCGGAAATCTAACAAGAAAGATGTGGGCAGTGCTAAATAAGACCGGACGCCCAAATGTATCCCTGAAATAGACCCCCTCCATATACTGCCCGCATAACCTGTGAGTATGCCGAGAGGGTAAAACCGCGGAATTGGACGGAGAAAGGAATAAGGGAGGGGAAAAAAAAGCACCAGAGACGATAAGAGTTTTTCGCAAAGGCCAGCGGGGGCCGGCCGTAAATCGGAAAAGAACCTAAAGCGGAAAAGCAACCATTTGCGCGGAGTGCCGGCAATTCTTCGCCAGAAAATCGAGCCACCGAAAAAAACATAAAAAGGAAAAGGGAGGACGAAAGGGCTAGGGGGGGTCGCTGAGACCACATGTCTTCGTTACGTCACCACGGTGAACCACAGGCGTAAAAAAGAAGGTGTGCGCCGGGGGAAGGCAAGGGAGCCGCGCCGCCCGCAGAGACCCAGCTACCAGACCAAAACGTCATTTGGACTAGAAACACCGGCATTATTGTCACTGGAGGCCAGACATAGTCAGAGTAAAAGGCAACAGGTTCAAAAAGGTAAAAAAAAGCCGCTGCCATAAATGAATTAACCCGTACCGAATCAGGAGTCAAAAAAAAAAATCGTTAACACGAGGAGAAGGGCAGGGAAGACTGAGCGAATGAGAAAGAAGACCAACTTTCCTGACTTTTGGGGCAGAGTCTTCCAAAGGCCCCAGCTTGTGGTCGGAAAAATCCCATCCCAGAAAGGGCGAAGTGAGTCCGCCGAAAAGACGCCGCGGAGAAGGAGCCAGCGATCGTCAAGCTCGCACCAGTCCACGGAGGAAATGTCATCAGTACATGCAAACAGAAAGCGACCATGCAAAAAAAGAAGAAAGGAACGTACAAGGGAACGAAGGAAAAGGAAGAGAGTGCGGCAGAACGCTGAAAAACCAATATTCCCAATCACATCTTTCACTCATTCTTCAGGCAATTAGAAACACTGGTTGCAACGCGCTTCGGCCAACCGAAAAAGGGAGGAGAAAGTACAATGGGAGGAGGGGGAAAAACACAACACTTTACCGAAAAAAAGGTATGCCTCG
>Ga0179593_1710939_pt1 | contig 16871 bp, 18 predicted proteins | sample CZODoug2_1_08_16_FD_185931 | JGI IMG/M metagenome (GOLD analysis project Ga0179593, IMG submission 185931) | Vadose zone soil fungal communities from Angelo Coast Range Reserve, California, USA - CZODoug2_1_08_16fungal (PacBio error correction) | ecosystem: Environmental > Terrestrial > Soil >...
CATATAAAGATTCTATGACGATCTCCGCGCCCATGAAAAAGTATTTGGGTTTCACGGAACTGTTACTTAGCGTAGAATACGAGAGTCCTCATTAGCCCACCTCCCAGAGGCTGATAGAGGAAACTTCACAAAAGCTCAAGCAGATTAAGGCAGAAACTCAGCGGGCACACAGGAGGTGGATCTCAAGCGGCCAACATACTCGAGTCCTTCTACTCAGATCTCGTCACGCCTTCACTATCAAGCAGACCAAAAAAAAAGGAAGATAGTCCAGATGATACGTAGAGACTGGAAGCTCTGCGGGACAACGACCTTCAAAAGGCTCATCGAACTACCGGCTTTCCCATGGTAAGTTTTGGGGAAAAAGAATTAGGAAAGGGGGAGAGGACATCGCTGGCGGCTGTCGACGCGACCTTGAGACTGCACCGGATCGGAAAAATGCGCAAAGGGAAAAGCAAGAAAGGTATGTTGCGCTTCCAGGTCGTGCGCGCCCGAAAAGCACGCGCGGATAAGGTCTTGGGGCGCGTGGGGGACATCTTTGTAAAAACTGGTTGGATTCGGGGAGGGGAGAGCTCGCCGAAAAGATGAGAGAGCACCGAAGGAAACCCACTCTTATGCGCGACAAACGCAAGGGATTAGACCTCGAGATCCGGACATGCTCTTGGTAACCGTTCCAGCGCCAGAAAGAATTCAGCACCGGCACGGATCGGGCTACCGTGGCAGCGCATCGTGGCAAGAAGGCCGGGCGGTGTGGGCCGAAGAAAAAAGTGGTGTGGGAAAATTTTAGGGCCAATAGACTACTGTCTTTTCAACGGGGAGCTGCTCGGGGGAAAAAAAGCACGAAAATCCGCAAAATTGGAGCGTGACTATGGGGAGACGCCCCCCTCCATCATAAAAATAAGGTAACGCTCAAGTCGCATAAGATACAGTTCTGGCAAATCCGAAAAGGCGTCGTCAAAGGAAAGCACCGGTATTCCTTAAAAACGGAGGGTGTCGGAAACGCAAGCAAGACACATGACAGCGGCGGCAAAGTTCCTCATTCAATTACTCTCGGGCCTCAAAACAGGTCATAGGCTGACGCTTCAAGCAACGAAGTCAATCAAACGCGAGAATCACTGAGGGGCAGTGGCGCTGCGCCGAAAATTTTCTTGCAGACGACTAAGCATGCGGCCGCCGCTGAGAAAGACTGAAAGGAAGCGAAAGGTAGAGAAAGAAAGACCGGGAAAAGGCGCTTCGAAGGTCTTCGATGCAAAAAAGGGGACATCTTGGTCGCGACACCTTCCGAAGACGGGAGGAGAAAAGGTCCCGAGAATCTACAGAGAAGGCTAAGAACTAAAGACAGGAAGAAAGAGAGGCTGAGGAAGCCGTAGGCAGACACTTTCGGCTTCGAAAGGTCATGGGGGATTGCACCGGTTTCCTCAAAACAAAAAAAATTGTTAAAAAAGCGTGAAAAGCAGCGTCAAAATGTAAAGGGAAAAAGCGAGAAAGAAGAGCAGTCCTAAGAGGCGATAGACTCCTGGCACTCCCGGGTGCGATTCGACAAAAAGGTGGACAGAAGAGGCGTTCCGGAAGAACTAGAAAAGGCAAGGGCGCACGCGAGCGTTGATAAACGGCTTCCCTGACCAAGACCCCGCTAAACTCCGCCTTTCAGGGTCTTCCTGAACGAGGATCAAGATCTGACCTTGTTTGAAAGGATCTAAAGCAGAAACAGGAAACGAAATCAGGCTGGAGCGCCAAAAAGCGGGACCTTGACATGCTCCGAGAGCAAAGTCCATAGGAAGAGGAGGAAGTGGCGCGAAGAAGTGAACGAACTGAAAATCCCCGGGGTTAAAAGTACCTTTAAACACGGCAGACCTCAAAAGGACTTTGCGAGAGAAGGAGAGGTTCCATTCGAGGAAAGAATTGTACAAATCCTCGACGAGGGGGAAACGCTATAGAGAAAAAGGAGAAGGAGAAGGGCAATAAACGAGCTGGGAAAGACCTAAACCGCCGGGGGGGGTCCTTTAGATCATCAAAGACGTTTCACGGCGCACTCTAGCGCTCTCTGGATCCAGAGACGATTGCAGGACTAAAAAGAACCCGATGCAGCAGGGAGAAAAGGAAAGGAAGCTCAACACCACAACTTAGAAAGAGAGATGCGCGTGTACACTCCCAGCGCATCGTGCCCATCAGACGGAAACGCGGAGTACGTGTCCGTCATCAAAAATTCCCCATCGGAAAAGTGTTAAAAGGAAAAGCGGAAATAGAAAGGAAAGCGGTGAAATTCGAACGGCCGGTTACGCAGTGGTAGGAAGCAGTATCCGAGATCTCGAGATCTGGGAAAGCTAGTCTGAAGGGTCTACCCTCGCTAAATCGAAAAAAAACAAAAGAAAGGAGCTAAGAGGAAACGGGGCGGTATGATCTGAAAATACCGGGATAGCGTCGACAAATGAGAATCACAAGCCGGGGGGCTCCTTCCTTCGCGATCATGGTGATCAAACGCGCTTAAGGGAGAGAGAGGAGAAGGGATCAATGTTCCCTAGATTTACGGGGCGCAATCGTTAGCCCACTGGGAAAGTGGAGGATTCGCTAAGTACAGAAAAGGAAAAACGAAACGGAAAAAAAACGGAAGGAAGCTTACGGAGAGGAGCGGAGCGTGTCTGAAATTTCCCGGGAATCCGGGACACGCTCGCGCCAGGGAATAGCCTAAGAAGAGCAATCGTGGTCGAAACCGCTAGAAAGACTCGGGAATCACCTTTATACGGTACAACCCGCTTGCGTGCCACAAAAGATAAACGATCGCGGAGCGCCTTAGAAATCGGAGAAGGAGAGGGAAGAACGCGAAATATTCTGAAGAACAGTGGGCGACACAGCCTAGCAACGTTGTGGTTGAGGACCACGGGAAAGACCACCATGAAACGGCCTGAAGCCAGATGTCAGTGCATCAGAAAAGACTGGGGAAGGAAACAAAAGAAGAGCTAGGGAAACTCGGGGGGACAGGTATAAGCGCCTGGGAAAAGCGCGTCCGTCATAATGCTAAGATCACGATGTCCAAAGCTCAAGGGAATGAGGGGAAAAAAAAAAAACGTTAAGAGAAAGAGAAGAAATCAAAGATCAGGTGCGAGAAGTAGGATCAAGGTCGAGCATCTGGAGAGGGATAAAATCTGAGTGGAGGAATAAGGGGTCTCCAATAAAAAGAGGGGTCAAGAACTGAGGGATTCCTCAAAAAGCGACGAAAGATAAACTTTTCCTTGAGGCCAGGAGATTTAATTAGAAGAAAAGCTTGGGAAAAAAATGCCAGAAGCAAAACAGCGAGGGCGCCCGCAGGCAGCACTCCGGTGAGAATAAAAAGGCGATCCGAAGATTCCCCAGGGAAAAAAAAAGCTGCGAGGGGGCGCGGAAGGGCACACGGAGAACGTCGTGGGCGAAGCATGTCATCTAGACATTGAGATTTTCCGCGAGAAAAGGTTGCGGTGGGAAGAAGGCGCGAATCTCGTAAATCGTAAAACGCGCCACGAAATTGCAGAAACGCCTCGGTTCGCAAACAAAGACCGGAGGGCGGACCTGGATAAGATAAAAAAAAGGAGTCACAGACGAGACCCGATGCCGGTGCAGGGAAGGACCCCCCCACAAGGGAGCGCCTAATGAATTCTCTTTACAGTTCAGGGGATCTACGAGAGAAAAAAAGCCCGGCGAGTGGCGCAGGCAGAGAAGGGGTGCCCTTTCGTAGTCGAGGCAGCCCCTCGGAAAAACCAGGCCGGGGCGCGGAAGCCGTGAATTTCCAGCATGCAAAGGGAACGAGCAAAAAGAAAAAGGGAAAGCGAGGTTCTTTGAAGCCCGACACACGACAACCTAGCGAGAGAACGGCTTACGATTGAAGAACCTTCGAAAAAGAAAGAAAGCCGAGCCGGCGTCCAGTGGTGGAAACAAGAGAAAAGAGCCCCACATCTGGGAAAGGGCCAGCCGCGAAAATCGATGCAGAATAGCCAGTCGTTTCACAAAAAAACCAGCGTAGAGTATTCAAGGGAAGAGGTCTCTGAGGACGGAAAGCGATTGCTGCTAGGCAGGTTTGAGATATCGATATCTAATGGCCAGGTAGGAAAGGGGCCCGAGGTCTGGTTCGGGAACGAAATACCAGTTTACCATAAGACGACCTCAAGGAGAGACTTGTCAAAGGTTTGAAGACGGAATAAGGGGAGGACGAGGCTCAGTATACGCGAGAGATTAACTCGTCTACGCTACCCCATTATCGACGATGAAAAAACGAATGCGCGCGTGCAGAGGGAATCAGGGGACAGAGGTACAAGGGGCGATCTACAAAAGGAGGAGGAGGAAAGAGAAATATCAAACCGCGGCCGACGATTCGCAGGAAACGACCACATATTGAGCGATTTGGGAAAGAAATGGGGCGGGAGAAAGATGAAGGGGCACTCAATGGGGCATCCCAGGTACCGTATAGCACGGCAGCAGAGAACAGACATGAGAGGCGCACGGAGAGCTGAAGTTGAAACCGCCGAGCTGCAGGCCACCAACTCGAGTCAGTGAACGAAAAAAGGATAAAGATACCGAGAGACTCAGAAAGAAAGAAAAAGCGATGGAAGATCGCGGAGAAGACTGGAAAACAACGACCTGCGTTCCATCGAGCTCATCGGTCCTGGCCATTTTCGAAGGCCACGCAAAAACGCCTGCGGCGAAACTGTCTAGATCGCTTGCCGAATGGAGTGATCAAAACCTTCGCAAAAAGAACATCGGAACTTTCGAGGGGATCCCTCAACAGGAAAAGTCGATCCGGTAGTGCGCGTGTGGGTAACCTGTGGCAATGCCAAAATTCAACGCTCGAGACCAGTGCCCTGGGGTAGGGGAGAGAAATAGACATGTACACAATTCGTGGAGACACCGCTAATGTTCGAAGCCAGGAGGAAAAAACAGACTCCTAACTCCTGAAGTCGAAAGAAAAGGAAAAAAGGGGAGAGGGCTAGAGAAAAGTTCCTCTCTGGAGACGCCACGGGAGGGTGTGGGCCCACTAGCGGGCAAGGTAAGACTTCGGTTATTGTAGCGGAAAAAAAAGCGGGGAAAAACAAAGAGATCCATGGACGGCGATAGTGAAAAATGCTCGCACACAAGAAGAGCAGAGGCAAATCAAGAAAGAAAGTCCGGAAGAAAAAAAAAGGAAAAAAAAGAAAAAAGAAATCAGCGGTCAACTCTCCGCATCCTCGAGGCAGTGACAAGAGGCCTGACGAGGGGGTCGCCGAAGCTTGTGAAACCAAGAAAGACTCGCTTCATTCCTTGAACAGAGGTGTCCTAAAATTAACCAAGCAGAAGTTCGTCGCTTGTCTGAGAAGGACTCAAAGATATTCCAAAAAAATCAGGAGGGCTGGCGGCGGAAAAAAAAAAAAAAGAGGGGAATCTACGCGCAAAAAGGCACGGACCTTATCAAAGGAGACTTCCGAAAAGGAGCGGAAGTCGTCTCTTGGAAGAAGAGCGGGAAATCACAAAAGCATCGAGAAAAAGGAGACGCTTCGGGAGACTCTAAGAAACCTGCCGGACGCAAGCTAACAGAATCAAGGGATACCGGCTAAATTGGAGCAAACGGACATCAGAAGGATCGGCGGCGGACGAAAAAGCCCTAACAGGCCTTTCGGCAAAGGAATGCAGTGACATGGGGGTGCAACGGGGTGAGACTCAACAACTCTGTTGCTCGTCTTTGGGGAACAAGGTGCAGGCGGCGAGTCAAGACATGAACAGAAGACGTTCCTGAGGTCGGCGCGAGCAATGTATATCGAAAAAAGAATGGAAGAGGAAACGATGGACATAAGAAGCTCACAAAAGTCATAAAGGAGAGCGACAAGATGGCTCTGAGGCGGAGATTTCTCGGCGCTAGCAGATGAACAGGGAGGGCCAGCTCATCAAAATCGCCAAGCGGCAAGAGAGGGAGGAATCGAGTGTGTTCACGTGACCAGAATTCTTACGTCAGAAAGTGATCCGCAAGGTGCCTCCAGTGGGGGAATCTCTGAGCGCACGAGGAGAAAACAAACGGAAAAATCATCGAGGGGGAGGAGACTTTCAGAAAGAAATCACTCGCTCGCGATGGCAAGGCGCCCGCAGTTATTAGTATCCTTGAAATAAATGTCGGGCAACGAAAGGAAAAGACGTATAAACTGAAACAAGTCGAAGCTCGGGGGTCAAACACAAGACTCGAAGAGGGGACGCCCAGAGCTCGAAAAATGCAGATCCGAAGATCGCGGAAACTTCTTCATCAGAAGAAAAATAAAAGGAGCCTTCTAGCCACCTCGGGGAAAAGAAAAGGTCGCTTAAGAGAGGAAAACACGCGCGAGCCGAAGAAATGCAGGGAAGCTGAGACAGTACAAAGGGGGCGAAGTCCTGATGGGCAACAGCTGGAGAAGGCGCATCTCACAAAAAGAGGAAGGGGAAAGGAGAGATGCGTCCCTCTCCAAGGAGGAAGCAGGAATGGAGGGAAATCAGCAAAAAAGAATGTCGATGAAGAAACTCGGGGCTCACCTGGGGGGGGCGAGTAGCCGTGCCAAAGACTGTATCTAAAGCCGCTGGGGGGGAGGCGGAAAGCCTACAAGTTTGTTGATAAGTCGATGATCAAGATATCGTCCCGAAAAGGAAGAGGAGGTAGGGAGGCAACAAGTCAGGGAGGCAGGAAAGACTGGGGACTCAGTCGAAGAAAACCTCCACGCCGTGGCTTCAGGAAGTTCACTACAAGGGAGAGCGGACACAAGGGGAATTGAACAAAAACTTGGGGATGGCTCCGAAAAGGCACAATCGGAAAGGCTACTGCGAGGCTCGGTAGGAATGCTCAGGAATTGACCAGAGAAGGGGTATAAAGTTGTATTTAGGGAAGCATTGGTAAAGAATAATAAGTTATGTCGAGGGGCATAGATGGAGGTCGATGGGTGAAAAAGGAGGCGGGAACGACGGGGGCAAGTGGTAGCCCGCCTGGTCACAGGAAGAGGGTAGAGGGAAGCGAAGGGAATTAAGTACGTTACGAACAATTAGACGACCAAAGGTGGGATGGGGAACGGGAACGCAAAGGCGAGGCAACGGGTTCATGAGGATAGAGGGGGGTGATGGGAGCAGCTGGATGTGGTTAAGAGGGGTGAGTGAAGAGGCGTGGACGATGGGAGGCACCTGGGGGGGAAAAGTAAGATCATTGCTCGGGAGGTGGGATGGTCGTGACAAGCGAGGGGGTCGTAATAGCGTCAAAGGGAAAGGTCAAGGAGTGCTGCAAAACACGGGAAAGGCCAATTGTGGGGCGATCGGGAAGGGGCGTGGGTCAGGTGGAGAGGAGATGGGAGGATACAAAGTCGGAGGAGGAGAGGGAGGGAAAATAGAGTAGGGGGGAGACGGAGGAGAAGAGGGAGGGGGGGGTGGTGGTATCTGGAAGTGAAGGGATAAGAGAAGGAAGGGATACGAGGCAGTGGGAGAAGGAGGCCGGATGTGTAAGGGAAGGGGGCCGAGGTGAGAAAGGGGACGTGGGGGAAGAGGGAGGGAGGGATGCTGCAGGCGATAGGAATGGTAAGGGAGGATGTAAACAAAGTAGGGGAGGCCCGTGTGCAGGGGGCATGGGGGGGGAGATGGTGGCCTAAGTCGTCACGGACGGGGGGTGAGATAAAGGGGCATAAGTTGAAGCCTCGGGTTCGGTTAACGGGAGACGGGAGGAGTAACAATGTAAGATTGAGACAGGGGGTACAGATTGGGGGGAATGGCGAAAGTGATGGGGTGCATCATGAGGTCGGAAACGCAAATGCAAGCGGATAGATTTAGTAGCAGTGGGATAATTAATTTCAGACTTCCGGACAACTGGGGCATAGGGATAACCGGTTTAGCTAAGGGGGGAGGATGAGACGGAGGGAATCGGATGTAAAGGGGCGATGGGGGTTAGTTTTTACCGGACAGCAGCGACCACCTGGAACGGGGATTGTACCGAGGGCGGGGAAGAGGAACGGGGTGGGTAAAAGGGATCGTGGGACGGCGGAGGGGAGGTGGATGACCGAGGGGCAGCGAGGCTTGGGTAGGGGTAGAGGGAGGTAGTCGGAAAAAAAGAGGGGGAGCTGTGGCGACAGGATGGCAAACTTTAGGGTCGGTAGAAAAAGGGGGTAGAATGTATTGAGATACTCGCGAGGGAGAGGGGCGTAGGGGAGTAGGGGGAGTGCGAGGAAAGAGGGTGGGGAGGTAGGGAAGGAAAAGGAAGTTAAGCGTGAGAAATCGAGGTGAGTGGAGGGGTTGATGCGAGGACACAGTATTGAATGGGCAGGGGAGTAAACGTCCGGGAGGCTCGGTGGGCTGACTAGGGGGGACAGGAAGCACAGTGCGAGGCTGATGAGGACATGGAAGAGTAGATGATCAGAGCGAGTATCAGGGACTAGAATCCTGGGTTAGAGAGAGGATTCGTGAGGGAGTATGGGGATGGATGGGGGGGGAGAAAAAGGGGTTAATAGGGGGACTTTGGGACGACGGAGGGAGTGGAGGACAGGGAAAGGGACAATAGGGGTCGAAGGAGAGGAGGGAGAGTGGGTTGAAGTGTAGAAGGAGAGGGGTGGTCGATATGTAAAAGGAAGGAGAAGGGAGAAGAGGGGGAGGAAGTAGGGCTGGTCACAACGGGGGGGAAAAGTGGAAAGAGATAAGCGGGAAGGGGGCGGGAGCGAAAGAGTAAGGAGAAGATTTGAATCGATGGGAGGGGACCGTAGGAGATGCTGCCTAGTAGCCCGCGCTCTAATACTGGGCGGGAAGGAGCGGGAGTAGGGACGGCTAAAGAGCGGAACGGGAAGGGGGTACACAGAAGGGGGGTCTTCGAGAGTCAATGAAGTCCGAGAAAAGAGCCTTCCTGCACAGCCAGTTGCGCTGCTGACGCGCTGAACAAGCTGGTTGAGTGAAAAGCCCGAAAGGAAGGGGGGCCGACAGAGACTATCGTGTGAAAGAAGTGCTGAGGGTCAGAGTCAGGTCAAGCTCTCAAGGGACGAGGAGCAACTAGGGTAACCGTGAAAGAGGAGCGCTTTTGAACGTTCGTAAAAGGGTAGAGAGAACGATGTCCACAGACAGAAGACGATGCGCCAGATGTTCCCTAGAGGTGATCGCCAGCGCTCCGGCCATAGGAATCTCCAAAAGGGGGGCGGCGGGGAAAGGGAAAAGTAGAAAAGAGAAAATCTTCTTGATTAAGAACGCCATCTCCCAGAATAAACCCGTTGGGTATGGATTCAGGAGTATTGTCTCCGAAAGAGGAAAACCTGGGGTGGGGCCCAGGAATGCAAAGGTGTTCAGAGGAGGAAAGGAATGGTATTGGAAAAGAGACGGCCAACTAACCAGCTCGGGAGCCCAATCGTTGAAGAGAGAAGAAGCAGAGAAGTCAAGAAGAGTGGGAACAGGGGAAGCTGCTGCGGAGGGGGGAAGGGGACATGATTTCCGGGACGGCGGGTGGGCGAGCCGGAAGGTCGAAACTATCATGATTTGCGATTCAAAGGTTCAGGTGGGAAACATCCTCAAATAAAGGACACGTGGGCGGTGCGTGAGGCTAAGAGAGTATGAGGAAGAAAGGCGTGAGGGGAGTAAGTGGCCTAGCTCAGAGGGTAACGGTCCAGGGGGACAGGGGAGGGTGAAAGGTTAAGTGAAGCGGTAGGGGTTGGGGGGTGGGGAGGGGAAATTAATCGGGACAAAGAACGTGAACAAGGAGTCCCTTAACTCGGATTCTGGTCGGCCAACACCACACCTTGCAATCACAGGCGTGAAGGCCAATAGGTGAAGAGCGGAGGCCGAGGGAAGAGACTGGGGGAGTGGAACATGGTAGCTTCTCCGAGGAACCGCTCCGTTGTCTCACGAAGAATGGTTCCCGGTCGGATCTACGAAAAAAAAAAAAAAGAAAAACTAGAAAAAAAAAGGGGAGAGAAGCGAAATTTGACTGCCCCAATCACACGAAACCACAGCACCAATCCATTATCCTCGGCTGTGGTGATGTAATGAAAAAGGAAGGGACCGGAACGGGGGGAGGAGAAACTGCTAGTGGCGAATATCCCTAGGATAGCACAAATAGAAGTAAAGCAAGAAACGAGTGGCGAAAGGGAAAAAAAACAGAGAAGATGATCTCCCAGAAGGGACACATTTCCCGAAAGAGCTCTCGATTCCACAAAGTCTTTTCACAGTCAAAGAATTAAAAAAAAAGGGTAAAAGAGACTAAAAAAAGGTGAGAGATGGAAAATTGTCTACAGCAGGTCGGCAGAGATCGAATAGTCCGACCCAGCGTTCCTTTTGGTGGCGCGAAAAAACGAAGCGGCAAAGCTCAAACAGGCAGCGCGGATCAAGACTGGTAGAAGGCCGTTTTCATAGATCAGGGCAGAAAATGGAAGCCTTCATGCGGTACACTCGATGAACAGGGTAAATCAAAACGAACGAAAGCGATGGGGAAAAAAAATCGAAGAATCCGCGTGCTATTGCAATCTCTCAACAACAACACGGAAAAAATAGAGGGCAAATTCCCGCTCATCATTCTCCTCAGCCAGTAAAAGATGGGAAAAGAGGAACTTTAGGAGGGACGAGAACGCAAAGGAGAACTCCCTCCCATTTCTGGGGAAAGGCAGCCTCTAACAGCGAGCGAGCGCGGAGGAACTGCGAACGTCGCCGTGATTCAAAAACGCACCGAAGCCCAAAAAGTAAAAAGAAAGGTAAAGGGACACTACCGGGATCGCCAAAAAAAAAGAGAAATGAGACTGACACGAGAAAAAGCACTTCAACGTGCTGATTCCTCGGCCTGGCGGCCATGTGAAGGATGGGTTCGATCAGACAAGGGGGGGGGACGGAAGAAAGGAAAACTCAATCAAAACGAACACTGGCTAAGGGGGTCTTCGACCAAAAATAAGGCCGAGCTCATCGCGAATCTAGTTTTCGTACTCCCGAAGGCCGAGATACCTGGCTTTGTCGCAGGTGAGAAAAAGGTCCGAAAGAATGCAGAGGACTTGCTCTAGAACGGGCACACCTGCTGAAGCGACAAAGGCGACGGTCGAATCGGCGAACGCCGAAGTGTCTCCTCCAGAAGAAGGCAGTCTGACGAATCAACTCGGCAGGGGAGAAGTTCAGAGAAACCCACGCAAGGAGCAAAATAGAAAAGGGCATACGTCTTTGGTGAGGGGGTGGAAGCGTAGCGATGAAAAAATGCTCGCGCCAGTATGTTGCCAAAAACAATACTCGCTGAAATCTCCATGGGATCGTGGTAAGATTTGCTCTCCCACCCGCAAAGCAGAAGAACCAGTCCAAAAAAAGATGCCAGGAACTAGAGGGAGGTCCGAGGAAATGCCTGCAATAGAAGACATCTTGTTTGGCCAGGCTCTTTCATACCAGAAATCTGCAATGTCCTCATTCACGGAGAAGGGCAAGTAACCGTTAAGAGGACAAGAATCATCCGAACAGGTAAACTCGCACGGGGGGGAGAAATGGGGGACGCAGAAGTTTCAAAAGACGAAGCCGCTGCCGAAATGATCCACTCGGATACTTCGAATGAGTCGGAATCTTTCTTCTCTGGAGTCAAGATACCGAAATCAGGAGAAGACTGGAAGGTGCTCAGGCAAACGGACGAGGAAAAAAGTCGAAAAAGGCGAGTCTACTGCTCCACTAGTGACCTCGCTCTCTCGGACCTGCATCATTGAACCTAAGAAGAGAGGGGGAGGTGTCCGGAAAAGGGAAGTCGGTTAATGCATTGAATTTGTTCACAGGTGAGAAGACAACCACAAGCTTTGTGGAGGAGGAAAGGGGAAACCAAAGAAAAGGGGAGAGAAAGATTCGAAGGAAAAAAACTTTTCAGAAAGGGAGAGAGCGCATCTAGGGAAAAGGGTTTCAAAAGTCTCAGGGGTATTACCAAAAGATCAACAGGGAATCGGGCGAAAGGGAAAGAAACGTTGCTGCGACCTCAGCGAGACGTGGCTTAAAAAACCTGAAGTCACGGGAAGCGAAAATTCGGGGAGAAACCGAAAAATGTGGGGATAGCACAATTCGGTACTTAGCTTGTATCCTCAACCTGACCTTGGGAGCCGCGGGGTGGAACCTTACCAGAATGGTTCATAGACGCCGTCAAAAGGAGAACGGGTGTTGAAGAGACCAGAGAGATAGAGAAGGGGGCATAAAAAGATGCCTGGTAAATCCCTTTGTCGACGATGATCAACATCTGAAAAGGAACAGAGTGGGATATGAACAGAAAGAATAAAGAAGGCCAAAAAAAGGGTAAAAACTATAGAGACAATCTACGAATATGCGAACTGGCTTCACTCACTACCTGTTCCCGGCGACTCAACCGGCTTGACCGAGAAATTCGCGTGGACGAGAAGCTAGCTGGAAAGGGGAGGAGGGTGACGAAAAAACTTTCGGAATGATGTGTCACGAAGAAGGAAGTAAAAAGAGAATCTAGAGCAAAACCAACGGAGAAGTGGAACAGAGAGGGACGGGTCAATTCTCCCAACGCATCGTGCCCATCACTGTGCCGCCTGACAGAAAACTAAAGAAAAGCGAGAGAGGAAAAACCGACGAGAGGAAAGTTGGATTGTATCACCTGGACCAGGGATTTAGAATTAAGCAAGCGATCAGTCGGATCTGCACAGGAGCCGGACGTCCGGTAAGCTGAAAGAAGAAGGAAGCCTTACAAAGGAAAAGAAAGAAACGCAAAGGGGGCTTTTCGTCCTCGTTGCCGACCGCGGTGATAGAAACAGTTGCGAAAACAAGCTTCTCCTGCACAATCTAAGGGGGGGGGACGCTCAGAAAGGGGGAAACCGCGGCGATCAACCATTCTCCATTGGCCCGTTTAGTGCGCTCCATTCCCACTGAGGCCAGGAGATCACTAGGGAATAGAAAAAGATCAGGGACGCGAAGACGGCAGATTTAAATCTCTTCGCTGTCTTTTCCGTTGGAGTCATGATAGAACAGAAAAGTCAACTCCGTCAGCCATCGTGTCTATAGAGAAGTCCCATCTCAGAGACGATCACCGTAAAAAAAAGAAGGAGGAACGCTAAACGGGAATGATTAGGGTGACCGATCATTAGACTGGGTCGAGGACAGAATTCCTACCGGATAAGGAAAAAAAAAAATGTAAAAGAACAAAAAGCGAGGGGTTAGTTGAGTAAAAAGTTGCAATCCACCCTTCCATGAAGCCGAAGCAGCTGGCCGCCGGATAGAACGGGTCTTCACTCGAAGGGATCTGAAGGACGACTGAAAGAAACATAGGAAATTTATATATCTCTCCGGGACGGACGCGGCGGCCAACATGACTCTACAACTATGTTAGCCGGAAAGGGCCTTGGAAAAGACCGCAGCAAAAGTACACGCTGTAGAATTCTCCCTAGGATCAGGTCCGTCATAAATGTCTCGTCGATGAAAAAAGAGAGCTTGCGGCGCAAGATCAGAAAAAAGAGACAAGGTTGGGGGGTCCTGTCCGGAGGACATCTAAAGCTAGATGCATGTTTCAAAAGAAGCCCTCCGCGCGAAAGGGATTGCAGCGCGATATGGATGGGGGGCCGGCCAAAACAGCGTAAAGCCAAGAGGGGGCAATCCTAGTGATCTAGGTAGACCGATATGCCCGGGGCGATTTTGCCGCTGATCATCAACTAATGATGGGATTGGAAAAAAAGGGGGCTAGTAAAAAGATACCACAAGTGAATTTAAATAGGGGAGGGTTGTGAAAACGCGAAACGTGAATCGTACAAAAATGAAAAAGAACGTCGCGTGCAAACGGACCAGAAGTATCTTAAACAACGCAAAAGGGGCGGAAAGGATAATAAGAAGGTCGCGAGCCCTCAAGGTTCCGGGGAATTGAAAACTCGCGCTGACTGCAGTGGGGAAAAAGGTCCGGGGGAAGAGCCTGTTGCGGGAACGAAGTAGGGAATCCTTGACCGTTTTGAGGGAAATAGGGGGGGGGAAGAAAGCCTACTAGAAGGAAAAAAAGAAACGGGCATAAGATCAGAAGTTGCCAGTCATTTCACACACCCAAGCACCAACGCGCACCAGAAGCCGACGTTCGGGGTGAGGAGCAAGAACGAAAAGAGGCTGGAGAAGAAAATGAAAAAACAGTGGGTCTACTAAAAGACATTCGGCAAGCAGCTCAAAAAGGTCGACGTCGCGCCTGCCATCTCTGAAGAAAGGACAAAAAAACACCAAAAAAAAACCGGGGATAAAAAAAGGACGATAGGGATTTCTTTCTCGTCCAAAAGCTGGCATTCCTCATAATGGAGAATGGAATCCAGGGATCGAAGAGAGAACCCGAAGGAAATCGGGCAAGTTGGCCGAAGGAGCTCGTCTGGAGATCGGCCTACTCCCTTTCCAGCTCGGCAGCTCCAGATTCATCTTTCATTGTAAAGCAAGTCCGAAGCCTGGGAAGACTCATGAGACAGAGGAATAGTTAGGACCCTCACGTCCGGGTCTACGGGCAAATACAGAACCTCTATTCGAGGCTAGTGCGAAAAAGGAGGGGACCGCGAGATCTAAGAACAACAACACAACTGATAGAAAGAGGGATACAATATCCTCGGCCGATTCGATTCTCGGCTCCCATCGCCTCTTTGAGCCCCGAAGTGGCTGGATTTGCACAGGACTGGAAAATGAGGAGAGGGAAAAGAATCACCTAAATAAGAACCATTTTCAAAGGAAAGGGATCTATTAAAAAAAATCTACCAGCATATTAGCGAAAGAAGAGGAAACGGAAACGAGCAGGGCCTGGAGGAGGGAAGGAAACAAGAGCGCAAAAAAAGATCACTAGTAAAAGAATCTTCACGCCCCATCCCATTATTATGAACTTCACGCTTTAAAGCAATGAACTACCAGCTGATAATCTAGAAGTGAAAGGGGTGGTCAAAACAGAGGAAAACAAGAGGTCACAAAGCAGCTTCGTCTCAAGTCGAGGCGATATTCAAAAAAAAAACAGCCGACAAGAGAACGGAAGCGAAGGAAGTCTATTTGTAGGCGCCCTCTAGCCCCGCGGATCAGGGGGGTGGACCGTTTTTCGGGAAAACGTTGCCTTAAGAGCGCCAACTGTTAAGGCGGCAAAGAGAAATAAAATTGCACCAAGACTTCTGTCTGCACAACGGCGCGGATTCGACATCGTACCCCACCTAAAACTCCAGGAAGGTAAAACTGTACACACATCCTAAGGAAAACGCGAAAAAAAGAGAATTAAAAAAGGAATCGGGTCGCGAGAAACAAGAGCGCACTCTTTTCGGCACCGTGCGGGTGTGGGCACTATAAACGTTGGGCAGGCGAAGCACTTGGAAAAAGGCAGAATAGGAAAAAAAACTCGAGGAGAAAGAAGGGAGGGGTTGAAGCTAGCCCACCCCTCGTCATAATGATGTAACTCTCAAGTCGCTAAACTTCAAAAGTCGCCGACGGGCATACCGCGCTTAACAGATCCGGAGGAAGACGAAAAAGGCCAAGAAAGAAAGACTCGAAGGAAAAGCAATTCACGTCAAGGAAAAGAGCAATGAACCGGTAAAGGATTCGTCGCACGTTCGAGGCCAGACCGGATTCCCTCACGCGCAGGGAAGGCTTGGAGGGCCGCAAAAAAGTCAGAAGAGAAAACTAAAAACCTGTCAAAAGAATTCCTACCTTATGAGGGCTGTAGAGAAGATAGTCAATATCCGGGAAATCAAGAAAATCTCTGAGTGGACGGAGAAAGGAGACAAGCTTAAAAATACAAGCTGAAGACGATCCACGAGGCTAATCTGCGACGAAACTGCAAATTAAAGAGTCGAAAAGAGCTAAAAAAAAAAAAAGTCGGGAAATCAGGTCATGGTTCAAACGGGGTGGGCCTCAAACACGAGTGCTATCGTTCCAGGCAAAACAGGGAGGCAGAAAAGAAGGCCTTGGATGGCGAACCGAGCGACTGTGACCCCGTGGTGAGATTCGACTCCAGGGCCGGGGAGAGGACGAGGAGAGGGAAGAAAATGATAGAGGATAATGACCGCTATCTTAAAACACCGTCGTACCGAATGCGGACACGCTCATCTACAAAGGGAAATAACGAAGGACCTGGAGGCATACGGGTAACAAAGAAAGGGATCAAGGGAACGACCGTGGTCCGGCTTTAGCTCAAAAGAAGACTTTACCTTGAGCATGGTCATCCCGACGCACCCTTCAGCTAGCGGGGAGGCCGAAGGAGAAGGGGAAAAAAAAAAAGATTGGTGGGGTGGGAAAGGATACGGATACACGTTCTTGACGAGCAGACCGCCCCCGAACTTCTGATCTCCTGATCTACGGGAAACAATTATTCAAACTCTAGTGACTCTAAGGGGAACGCTAAAAAGAACAAGAGAAAACGAGGAAACTGGATTCATAAAATGGTACACAGGCCGTCGAACTCAAGCTCCTTTCGAATCAGAAAAAGGCGGGGCACTTCTCACTCTAACCGGCGTATAAAAATATCTATTCCGGAGGGACGAAAGAGGTCGGAGGGATGAGGGGAAAAGCAATCTCTCTCAAAAAGGAGTAAAATGAGAGGAAAAGGAAGTCTCAACAGCGTCATAGCCATCTGACTGTTCGCAAGATGCGTAACTTTGTTGGAAAGAGATGAAACTCCCGCATCAAGGAATCAGAAGCCGGAAGTAGAACGATGAAGTGAGGGAACCAGGGTTGGAAGACAGGTAATAAATATTCGAGAATCTGCATTTGCGATCAGAAAATAGTACTTGTCAGAAAACCTCGGGCGGGATTGGGCTGGGATCAGGACGGGGAAAGCGAAAAGAAGGGGAGTCTGATAAAAAAGGATATGCGAGAAGGATCGTCAAAAGGCAGCGGCGCCTGGAACAACATATCGATTTGGCAGAAACGAGAAAATGATCGCGACTGAAGGGAGAAATGCTAAAAAAAAACTGAAGGGAATAAAATCAAGATTAACACGGCCAGTTTCTAGC
>Ga0179593_1275127_pt1 | contig 16869 bp, 16 predicted proteins | sample CZODoug2_1_08_16_FD_185931 | JGI IMG/M metagenome (GOLD analysis project Ga0179593, IMG submission 185931) | Vadose zone soil fungal communities from Angelo Coast Range Reserve, California, USA - CZODoug2_1_08_16fungal (PacBio error correction) | ecosystem: Environmental > Terrestrial > Soil >...
CAAGGATCTCCGAGCTATCGTGCAAGAATTGAGCAAAGTCTGAATGGGGAGGAAAAAAGACGATATCGATCAATTGGCTTTGGGGAGTCGGGGATCAGGAGGGGGGGATAACACGTGTAGGGCTCGACTTGGGCAGATGGGGTGACCAAGGGTTCCGTTCCTTTTGGTGGGGAGATCGACGACTCGCTGAATCGCAGACAATTAGATCAGCCGAGGAATCACAAGGGGGAGACAAGAGATCGCTATTTGAGGGGGCGGAATGGGAGGAACTGCTGCATATCTGAAAGGGCGGCGATGGCGTGCTCTCACATAGTAAAACGGTAAAGTACCAGGAGTCCTCGATTGTTGTTGCCCGGCGGAAGAGTCAAAACTCGTTTTGGCTGGTCCTAGGGGAGGATCATCTTGCCCTTAGGCAGTACCGAAGGCAGCAGCGTTTCGAAACAGCGTCGAAACAAAGAGTTCCTATCTTCCATAGGGGCGAAAGGCAAGAAATGCACGAACAGCTGAGGTTGACTACTAAACAACTCGGCGGGTAGACAGAAAGCAGGAAGAACTTAAATTGGGAAAACATAGAGCACGGCTTCTCAGAAAAAAGGGAATGAGGAAAAGAAGAGGGTGCGTCTCAGGGATATATCGACACATAAAAGAATCGTCTGGGAAAGTGTGCCGAAACAAGCACGAGGAATTTGAATGGAGTTTCAAGACACCGTATTGTCCTGTTGAAAGGTCCGCGGTGGGCACTTTATCCGAAGAAGGACGAGATGTCGAGATTGGCATCCTAGGGAAAAGGAAAAGGGGGGTTTCCAAGAGCGACAGCCATCGTCCGCAGAGAGTGGACCGACAAGGGGTACGAAAAAGAAAGGAACCGAAATAAGGGGTGACGCCACCGAGCGCGAATGGCCAGAACGACTTGACGACGTGTCATCAACTCTTAACTGTATAAGCGTATACTTGCACATCTCATAGGTCGATCAGGGGAACGTCTATTTCACAGAGAAAAAACCCGTGGACGAGAAAAGGGAAAGAAGATGGGGCCGACGAATCTGAAAGAAAGCAGGGGTGAAGACTCAACGGCCGCGGGAATCTTGGTCATCACGGATAAAGTCTCTCGGGGGCATCGCCTCGAGCGAGAGGGGGGGGGGGACGGGGGGTGAACGGGGGGGGGCCGGGGGGGTGGGCATGAAACAAGGGAAGCCCTCAAAGAACCTTCACTCAGAATTCCTATCAAGCGGGAGTACACATAAATAGAACGGTCCGCGACCGCCTTCCTTAGACCAGGAGTCTTTTCATCCTAAAAAAGCAGGGGTACCGGCTCAGTTGGGGGAGTAGGGGCGGATAATCTCTTTAAGGAGAAGGGGAATCAGTTAACCGGGAACTCCAGAAATTGATTAGCCACCGGAGCCCTGTGAGTCCATCACAAGGGCGGGCACCCGTTCGCAAACACGAGCACAAATGTCCTCGAGGATCACTCGCAGAAAAATGGGAAAGCAGGCCAGGCACTACGCAGAGACAAGGGCGTCAGAGAAGAGAAAAGGCTCGATTATCTCTCAGACAACAAAAAAAAAAAATAGAAAGAGATATCGCTCATTCGGATCGCGTCTGGAGGACCTTCCTCGTCCGCAGGGAAAAACCTTACGGTATCGGAAGCATCGGAAAGAGGGACTTGTTCTAACCGGGTCGGTTCAGAGGGGGACGGCCTGGCACTCTGGCGCCTGGGGTCTTCATACACTCTTCGGGAGCAACTTCAAGCAAAGCAGACTCTTAAAAGAGCAGGATCCACCATTGGGTAATTTGACGCCCTTCGTCCTCAGTGACGATCCTCCTTATGTCGTAGGCCGGATTCAGCACGGTATGGACTGCCGGGTAACCGCGGAGCGGAAGGAACTGTTTTCTTCAGGATGGAATAGGCACCCAGATCTGTCTTAGCGGACATAGGTTCCGCAGGAAGGGGAGGAAACCAGATGACAAGAGGTCCGGAAAACCTGGGCTGGCGCTGCAGAATTTCGGCAAAATCGTCTTGCACGTGCTCACGGGCTGTGGGGACGGGTGGAGGCTTTTGAATGAAGGTACAAGGTGACGGCCTCGAAAAAGACAGCGGCCGGAGAAGGCTTGAACAGGGGAAGGAGGGACGGGCCGACACTCATTCAAGTAGTTAGAAAGACGCCCTATGTTGAGGTGAAAACCTGCGCGTGGAAGCGGAGCAACTTGTTCAAAAGGGGGGCTGACAAGACCAACATCAGGGAGATCGGGATTTTATCACCGGAACTTTTACTTGGGAAAACGGAAATGCCAATCTGCGCAGACGCGGCACGTCGCGACATTACAGAAGAGGGGAACCTGTACCCGGACCTGTAAAAGGGTGGAAAAGCAACTAAGACATAGATGATGCTAAAAGGACGGGGGCCAGAAAAGGTGGTTGGAGGTCGAGTGGTCTCTAGCATAGACGCAACTCGGGCGGGGGACAAAGGGAGTTAGAAGACGGGCCTGGGACGGTTCAAACGGAATCTACTGATTTCGACGAGAGGGGGGCCGACCCTCAAGAGGGACGTGCAAGTTCCTGGCCTTGAAAAAGAAAGGGGCAGCCGCCACGGGAGTTCAAAAGTCCAAACCAAAAAAAGGGGAATGGGAGTGAAAGACCGACTCTTCAATAGGAAGACGGGATAAGGTTGAGAGCAGGAGGGAAAAGCACGAAATTGCTCAGAGGCCGGAGGGACAACTCTGTTGTCATGAATATTAGGATGGGGGGCCGAAGTTAATCGAAGCAATAAGGGACTCATTCATCATTTCGCAACGAAAAACGTCTAATCGGGGTCGGGCCCCCTTTGAGGTCGAGAAAATACGTGGGATCAGCATAGACAGCGCCGGGAGTCGAAGGAACACACCAGTACCAGGGACCTGCAGGAAAACCATAGAGAAGACGCTTGAGCACTGAAGGAGTCAGACAATGCCCTGGAGGAAAAAAATCCAAGAAAAGTTCGAAAAGATCGTCCCTTTCAGGCACTACAGTCTCTAAGGACGGACAAGAGAGGGTCGTGATCAAGAATGAAATCTCTAGAAAAACAAACAAAGGGGGAGAAAGTGATGGGGATCCTCGGTCCCGACTTGCGAGCTGGAGGAAGTTGTCCTAAGCTATGTATGCGAAAAAGCGTCCAGGCTGAGCTTGCATAAGGGGCAAAGCGGCGGCATTGATACTGTCGAAGGGTAAAAGCTTGCCACTCGGCTTTTCGATCGGAGCTCGGGAGAATGTTGGGGGTAAGCCGGGGCCGGGAAAGCAGGAACCAGGGAATAGACCATCCGTCGAGAAAGGAAGCAGAAAAAGAGGAGCACCAAGGGGCAAAAGAGTACGCTATTTTTAGGGGTTTCTTTTCTAAAAGGGGGAGGTCATTTGGGGGAGGCGAGACTTTTTCACTCCACGGGAAAGCTTCATAAAAAAGGACATCAGATGTGCACGAGGGAAAGCGAGGAACCTCGTTGGGGCTCCCCGCGAAGACAGCTTGCAGGTAATAAGGAACGTATGCTCTGGCAAAGGAAGGCTCATCCATCCTTTGCTTTAGAAGGAAAAACGGGGGGGTTTCGGGCATCTCTGAAGGCCCAGAAGGACGACTCAGCAGTTGAAAGAAAAAGTTCGACGCGGTAGAACATACGGGAAGGTTAACCCAGCGCGAGGTCACGGCACCTCTAAGGCATACCGACTTTATTCGACACGACCTACCGGAATTCGCCGCTCAACTGTAAAAACATCTTCCGATGAAATCCCCTTGGAGGGGCTGGCGAAGAAGCGAAGGTTTTCCCTACCCGAGGGGGACGGGGAAAGGGGAACGAGTAATGACGCAGAACGCTTATTTAAGGCAGACGGCTTCCGGACAGGCACCCAATGAAAGGACCAGAACTGATCGCAAATAATGAGAGGGGTGAGGCCCTTAACCAAGCGCCCCATCGGCACGTGGGGGAAGAGCGGTCCCTCCCTCTCGCGCATGTTCCAGACGAATGGGACTACTTTTTTAGAGGTCCCGACGGATGGGAGGGCAACCTCCTCATCCGCGATGGGAAAACTCCAGACTCTCGGAAGAGAGGGCGACCGGTGCACAGTAGTGTCCAAATAGAACCTTTTCCACGATGGGGGGGCAAGCTGTAAACTGAACAAGAAGGTGACGCTGACATCCCAGAACATGGTGGAAAAATACCCCGCCGCTTTCAGGGGGAAAGAACTTAATATAAGATGACAGCTTTGACAGAAGCCTTCGAGGCCGGGGAATCCGCCGCGGAGGGAATGGTAGAAGAAAAGGGACACGCATATTCCCGGAGGGGAAGAGCATAACAGTTCTACGTCCGAGCGAAAATCCTGTCATTACTGAAAAAGAAAGGAGGATCGTCAGGAAGAGAAAAGGGGAACTCCATGGGGGAGTAGGGTTCGATAAGATCGTGAAAGGTGACGGCGACCCGTTTAAGAGGCAGAAGAATGTGTCCCGGAGAGAGAAGTCGAGCGTTCAATTTCCTAAAGAGAAGGAAAGAACGTGTGCGCCCAACGGCACGAACCGGCAAGAGGATACAGCGCCGGTCTCCTTAGCAAGGATTTACGGCATTCCGACGGAGACCTTAAGGGAAGATCAAAAAAAAAACACGGAGATTAAACGGAGAGGAAGGAGACGAATTAGAATCGGGCGAGTTCTCAAGGCCATGACGTTAAGCCGGATAAAGGAGCCGGCTATATCTATTCGGGGCTTTCTCGAAAAACGGGGGCTTTCGAACGGCTACCGAGACCAGGGGGTCAGACCAGCTATCGGCGGAGGCAACGTTCCAAAATGGACGGGGAGATTCAAGATTTATCCATAAAATACCCAAACCTGGTTAAAAGGGCCTCTGACTAGAGTGGGTCGTCATACTACCTCGAAGGAGAACGCAAGTAATGGATCAAGGGATACGGCTTCAGCTTGAGGGGGGTTTCTGATTTTTGACTCTGTCAACACTCGGCTTCCGGAGAGCTGGTCCCTGATAGATCTTTAGATATGATGACCCAATACAAAGGAACTCGGTTAAGGATGGACCAAAAATTCTAGGGGGGGGCAATTCTCTCTCTATAAAATCCCCTTCTGGACGGTATAGGAGGTGCATCTGGGTACTTTTCACAGCAGTGAACACTAGATGGCTGCGGTCCATGCCCATGAGTGGGAACGAGAATGAGGACAGGCTTGCTTGTTACTTCTGGGGGACAAGTTCAGTCAATTCATATAAGCTGGGAATTGCTACTTAAAAAGGAGGGGGAGTCATTTCAAAAAAGGTTGAGTGCACACGGCGATCGTCGGAGGGGAGTCAATTAAGGTAAGGCACGGTAGTTTTCATCCGTGAACACCTCATCACTGAGTCTACATTACATTGGTCTTCAAAGGTAAGGATTACGTGGAGAAAACAGTCCAGTCTTCTCATCCAGAAGAGGGGTGATGGCAACCAGAACAAGGGGCTTCGGTGGTCATCTCTGGAAGACAAAAGACGCAACTCGGGATTGTCGACTTCATCCTGGCGGGAGGACTGCATCTTTGCTAATGCGCAGGGGAAATATTCTCTGGAGGTGGGCGAGAAAACGACATCTCAGCGTTTCATTGATGGGGGACCTGGGAAGGCAGCAGGAACCACTAGGGGCAGGATAGCAAAGGGAAATTAAGCGCGTGAAAAAGAGCAATAGGGAAGGGGGGATCCAGAGGCGAGGAAAAAAAGAGACCAGCATTCACTCGGACAAAAAGTGGGAATTCCGGGAGTTAAGGGTACGTGAAGTTCAAAAACAAGACACAGAAGGAACATCAACTTCAGAATGATGCAGCCAGGGAACTCAAAACCCGAAGAAAAAGAGGAAGAACGACTTTTTCTAGGTGAGCCGAGTAAGAGTGAGATTGAAATCCCTCTGAATTAGCGAAGGACGTAGAATCCAACCCATTAAAAAGGGAAAGGCATAGATACGAAAAAAGTCAGAGTAAAATATAAAAAGGAGAAAGAAAGCAACCCGCCGGGTGCGACTTCAACTCAAGGGGATCTGAAACTGTCGCCTACATCGATTACAAGGCCAAATTTACAGACACTTCGTCAGGCAAGAAGGGGAAAAGATAAAACCAAAGTATCTCAACACAAGGAAAGAGAAATGGGAATTATCCCAGCGCGAGAGGGGGAAAAAGCTCTCTGGGGACGGGAAGTTGATATGGTCTACCAGCGATCCAGTAAAGTATCATGGCGTCTCCATCTGCTGCTGTATGGGAGAATGCTCGAAGGAGAGGGACTCTCCGCGAGGGGGGGTGTGGGGGGAAAGGGACCCTGGGTGGGAGAGGAAGATTCGAGCTGGGTAAAAAGAAGCCTCTGGATAAAAAGGCTTATCAATCAAAAAGGTTAGAAAAAATTTTCCATGACAGGATGTGATGAAAGAAAGGCGACGCGGGAACGGCGTAGGAGGGGTGGAAGCATCAAGTCCTAATTTAACTCTTCATAAAGAGGGAAGAGGTTGACAGTAAGAGCGAAAAACTCGGTCTTTCAGAAGAGAAGTTGAAGAAACTGAAAGGACGCTTAGCAGGAAGAAAGTCCCGGCGTTATAAAAAAGACAGGTGGGGGTATCTAAGAGGGAGAGTCTCCACAGAGAATGATCCTTCTCGAGGAATAAGGAGGGAATTGCACCCTTTTAAACAAAGCCGAGACAGTCCATTACAAGAGTGTCATAAGACTATCAGTACGAGAAACTCGCCCTCCGAGACAAAATCATAAAACAGTTTGCCATAAGCACCTGCTCTTGAGGGAAGAAGCGAAGGTTGGTGGCCTCCTGCCAACGTAATGGGAATTGTTCCTCTCTGGGGACCATTAGAAGCCTCTGGGAAGAGAATAGAAGGTGAAAAAGGAGCCGACGGACGAAGGCGACATAAGAAAAGAGAGAACGAATGAAAGTTTTCCAGAAAAGGGGGGAACCAATCATCCCCAATAAGACATCCCGTTTTTCACGAGAAGGAAAAGAAAGCGATGAATTGGTTAACTAGAAGTGACGGACGGTGTTGGTCTTACAGGGAGGAAAGGGGGCACTGCTAAGAGAACAGACAATACGAAGAATCCGAAGAAGAAGATAGAGGAAAGAGCTGCCTGTTCAAAAACGAGAGTTCAACCCGATAACCCGTTAGGTGGGGATCTGGGAAAGAAGGAAGGAAGATGGGGGCCCTAAAGAATGAATTGTTGACAATTGGAATAGAAAATCAGGGGGTCATACCGTAAATCGCTAGATGATAGAACCTTGGCATCGTCGCGCAGGAGAAAGCAAGGGAGACCCTTGCTAGGACGGTGGTGAAAGGAGATAAGGAGTCTTCAAGAAATACAGTTATCGGTTTCAAGAGCGACATCGACGACCTCATTAGGCATCGTTAATACTAAAGAAAAACTCATGTTTCACTAATCTTAAAGCGCCGGATTGGACATAAATCCGATTAGAGGGTAGAGAGGAGAAAAAGAACGGCTAGTCTTCTCCATTTAGAAGCTAAGGGGGCTGCCAAGACAGGTGTTATCCCGGCAGGGGAGTAGAGAGACCGGTCCTTGGAGCCTGCTTTAAGGGAATGGTGCACGAGCGAAGAGAAAGGTCTAGGGAAAAAGTATCTCTCCAAAAACAAACAACGGGTTTATTACAAGAGGAGAAAAGATGTATCGGGAGTGACGCACAGGGATGGAAAGGCCTTAACTATCCCTTGAAGAGTACTCGGCCAGGTCGTGATAGTTGGTCACAGGGCTGGCAGATAGATTTCTACCGGAGACTCTCTAACGATATGAAGTAAGTACTCTAGACGGATAGTATAACTGTCCTAGGAGTTAAAAAACGAAACTAACATCCTCCCCAGGGAGAATTAAATTCCAATAAATACTATCCTAATGGGAGGGCTGTCAGATGAGGTCTCTCACTGACCCGAAATGTTGACAAACAGACGGCAGTAGTATAAGTGGGATGAGAGGGAGCTAGTCGGGAAACACCGGAGGAAGTCAGGGAGAAAAAAAAGAAAGCTTATCTCGATAATAGGGGGAGGGCCATAATTGGGAAGAGGAAATCGCGTCCTCTGCGTCGAGGGTTCACCCTTTCGAGGAGAATTACGACAGACTTCTGTCAGTGACGACAGAATAGGGGAAACGGGGTGTCATCCGGAGTTGACAATAGACCGGGAAACATACCTATTGGACCGCAGGGACGAAATGCTTAGTGAAAATCTTATTATCCATTCTTGAGTGCTCTAAGGTACCGTTTCGAGCCGCTAATGGCTCTGTGTCTTACCCATGAACTTGAACAGTTCTATTGTGATTGGTAAACTGTTTCAAGAACCACTCATAAGGAGGGAGATAGGCTCGGGGAAGGAAAGGTGGCAGTTTTATGAAAAATATAGAAAAAGAATCAGACGGACCTGCTACATGACGACTCTTCCTGAATAGTTAAACCGAGAAGGGCAAAGCGGAGGTGAAACGGAGGCAAGGTGGTCCGAGCACGATCAGAGAAGGAAATAGGAGTCTGCAGATAGGCAGGTATTCTTCACGGGATAGGGGGAGGTTTAAAAAACGGATAAGGAGTACTAGCCTAACAACGTCGCTTGAAAGTGCGGGGGAGCACTTCAGCCTTTCCGAATGATGCCACGAGGGGACGTCTCCACAGGATGGCTTCACCAATCGGGGAATCCAGTTCTAAAGATGATGGGAAAAAAACGAAGTGCAGGCATGAAAGGGAAACAAATCTGAGGAAGTCGGGAAGGAAGCTGTACCAAGTATGACTCCTCAGTAAAAGATAGAACTCCGCAAGAAGGAGGGAGGGAGGCAATCCTAAAGAAGAAAGCGGGAAAAAAGCGTCTTGGGAGAAAAGAGGGGGGATCTGGGTGAGGGAGAAGTGGCCTCGCAGTACGGGAGCCTTACTGAGGACCATCAAAACATGTCAGGCCAGAAAAAAAAAATCGGCGCTCTAAAAAAAGGAAAATCAAGACGTCGTCGCGTTAATGGAAAAAAGTCCAAGGAAAGGAAAAGGGGATAGCAGAAAAAATAGTCTTTAATCCTGACAGCAGACGAGACACGGGAAATAATCTCTCCTTATGCCACTTATCTCATAAAAAACAAAGGATATTAAAATAATATGATAGTTAGGGAACGACTGCAGTGCGATGCTTAATTTGGACAGGAAAGAAGTTTAAAGGGATCCATGATATTGCGTCGCAACGCAGGAGGATTTTTCTTTACTCTGTATCGGGAGACAGAATTCCAGGAGCCTGATATTTTTGAAGGTTGTACTGGTTGGCGAGGTCGGAAGGAAGGGCGATGTAATACCTCCTCTATCAAGTGATCCGAATCCCTAACAAAGGGAGTACTCTAGTTGATGAGGGTAGATTGAACTGCTTCAGGAAGGCCGGAAATTGTGCGGGGGAAGGTCTAGAAGTACCAGTAAATCTCATTTAAAAAGCTGACAACTCAAGATTTTTGGGGAATACTCACCTCGTTAGGGAAATCGGCTTCCTCCTTGGAAAGAAAAGAAAGGGCAGCTGAAGGAGTCGCTTACATCCATTAAAGGGGATGGAGAAGAAAAAGAGTGGGTTCGTCTTCTGCAGCTTCGTTCAACTCTATGAAAAGAAGAACCCTTCTTCTCTTAGGAAAGAAAGGTAATGGCCCTGTGAACCCACAGCACTGAGAGGCCATAAAACCTGTTCTCTAACCGGGAACCTCTTACGGGAGCAAAACGGTTGAGCCTGAGAGAGAGCCAAGGAAGTAATAATTGGGCCATCACACGGAGGATTGGCTATAATGATAAGGGGGGAGAAAAATGAATTTACTTAAGCGCTTGGCCGGAAATGAGAGGGAGGGGGAGAGAGTTTCATCAGATCAGTTGACAAGCAAAGTGAAGTAGTAAGGGAGCGACCGACTCGCACAGAAGGAAGAATTTGTCATGGACAGCACCTTACCAATACAGGCCACAACGACGCAAGTGAACCACTAGGTGACGACAGACGGCGAAGGTCCCATACTTGGACTGTTCGTAGTACTGTCTTAAAAAGGATCATATCTTTGGAACAGACTAATCCTTCAGGAATGACTCTCACCAGAGAGGCAGCGGCACGGAATGGTAAACAGCTATTTCAAAAAGGCAAGAATAGAAAAAAGTGTAAAGTGGTGGGGAGACACATATTTCACGATGAATGCCACACTGACCGCGCCAGAAGACATCTGCCGGGGGGGAAGGACTTCTGTCATCTGTGTCTAAAGTACCGGAACCTATATGAGAGTGGACAGCTCGTCGCTCACAGAGCCTAAGTCTTGCCAGCGGGCTGAAAACTCTAATAACCTGAACTCAGACCGAATAGGGGTCTTGATGACAAATGCAGGGGCGTGATATCTTACGAGAGTAACTTCAAACCGAACGACAAGGGAGAGTTTGTACATCGTCGAGTAACCGTTTAACCGGCACCGACCATGGTCGTTACTGCAAGACGCTAACTGTACGGGAAAGAGTCGATAGATTTTAGGCCGAGAGAGACCACGAGGCACGAGTGAGGGCATTGAAGTCATCGAAATTTCTTCCAATGGTCGCCGCTAGAGGCTCGTCCTAGGCCAGGGCTACGGAGTTGACTGACATTCGAGATCACGGAGACTCTCCTAAGAATGCGAGATATGCTTATAAAAACAACCTTCAGGGAGGAGGGAAAGAGCTAGAGTCTGCCATTCCAGAGGAGATCGTGGATCGGTAATTACTCAGAGACATTCTGAAGGATACCGTTACTCTTTCAATATTGGAAACGGGTACCGTGAAGCACAGTGATTGAGAATGGGGACAGACGCACGGGTCTAGGCATCTCTACACTAATAGGCATTAAAGGGGCTCTCTCTTCAACCTTGATCATGAAAACTAATCCCAGGGGAATTAAGCTTAGGCAGAGGGGGGTAGAGGAAAGGAAGAGCACTAACTGAGCATGCAAGGTAGGGGAAAGTAAACTCACAGGGGGGGGGGGAATCGGAAAAAGTTTAGTGAGTAAAGGTTGCCGATGTAAGGACTGGTCCCGAAGAGGAGGGGTCTGACTATATCCTATGAAAGAGGTAAGAGGGATACACGGAACAGGGACCCGGAAGGATCTTCGGAAGGAAGGAAACGTAGATGAAAGGCATTCGGACTCCAGATGAGGGAAAGGGGAGAATAGAATCGTTGAACGTTGATCTTTGACATTACTGGAGGGAAATAATGACACCTCTTGGGAAGGAGAGACTGCCAGTACATGCGGACGTTGAGGAAAAAGGGATCGGATTAGCATAGAATTCGAAAAACGGAGGGAAAATTGGAGGACCATCTTATTGGGTATTCACCACCCGTACGTGAAAACGTACACTGTTCTTGTTTGACCGCCACTGGGGGCAGGGAAAAAAAACAAAGCATTCGTTCGATAGTACTGGCTCTCGGGAAGGAAGTGAAAGGGAACCTGTCATACGGATACCAATCTCTCTACAGCGGAAGCGTAGGACTAAATACGGCCCTCACCAATTATGTTAATTCGCTGTGGGAGGAATCCATATCGTTTCTGGATGCAGAGGTGGACTTCAGTCGGGGGGGTGATCGCAGATCAGATTAGACAAATCGGTCCAGAGAAAATACACAAAACCGGACGGGTTCGTCATCGTTATGACGGCTGGGAGTAACCCACTGAGAATGAAGTAGCTAGCCTTTTTTGCAGGACGACATAATCGCGTGCTTACGGATTCCTCAGATGCAGAAGGAAAAAAACTGAGTTTTCGTCTCAAAAGAAAAAGATGGATGCGCCCGGACAGCGTACATGGACGGGTGAGGAAAGAGGAGACCGAGAAAGCACAACTAATTTGAAGAGGAGCGAAACACTCTTTGGAAAAGTTACTGAAGGTCAAAGGATGACAGGAAGGAGTTACGTCAAAAGTAATACGAAAACGAAATCAACGGGAGGCTCCTGCATGACAGCAAGTAGCTAAAAGAAACGGGGCACACCCTCAGAGGTGGGAGGACCTTTTTTTTTATCTCGGGGATCAGATAACTTGGATTACAGCAGTGAAAGGAGAAAACCCATTACTCATCGGGAAAGGGAACGACCAATAGTCGAGAGGCGCTAGAAAATTCGCAAAAGAAACAAATTCTAAAAATTCCAGAACTATTTGGGAAGACGGACGTAGCATAGGTAGGAAAAGGAAAATGGACATCATAAGGGCGGGCCGATGACTCTCCGGATATGACCACAATGATGTATCGAAAAAAAAAGGAAAGGTATGGTAATATATATAAAGGTGGAGACCTGAGGAGGAAGAGTTTCCGAGCTAGCGGGACTTAATTTGGGGGAAGGGGAAAGGGTAGCGCTGAACTGGAAAAGAGTTGGGACGTCGCCATCGTTATGATTGATCGGGAGAAAACAGGGGGGAGCAACTGAATTTCGTGATCTATATGAGTCTTTTTGTGCAGGACCTGTCACTTGGGAGAACAGGAGAAACCTTAAAAGTATAAGTAAGAAAGAAGATCCCAAGTTATAATATGAGAGAGGAAAAGTGTGTGCTGTCTTTTCTTAAAATGATGCAAAAAATACTCTTTGGGAGAGTGCAGCACTAGAGCGGGAAAAGAGAATGAAATCTTAATAGTATTTTTGCGGAAGAGTAGAAAATCGTTTGTCGTTGCTCTTATAGAAGATGAAAAGAACTTAGTATATGGACTTTTCTCCTCGATTAACATTTCGGTATAAGATGGGTTGATCTGAGACAAGCTGGAAGAAAAATGAAAGAGCATGAGGGAGACGCCACCTTAGATCTTCTAATCGTAAGAATTTCCTAGCTAACACGGAAAAGCTGTACTCATAAAGACGATTAGTAGCAAGAAAGAGTTTTATTCGTGATAGAGAGACGTACATCACGAACAAAATCATTCATGAAATAAGACGCTTGAGGAAGAATCAATTTTTCCAGAAAAGGATACATGTTAAAGGCTGGACTGGGTCTGTAAGAAAAGATGCATAGTATTTCGAGATGGGTTTCCATTGGGGGACATTCACCGGGTGAGGGAGAAGTAGACATCCCTAAGAATCAGTTACGAAACGGTGGGGAAAACAGAATAAAGTAGGGAAACTAAAATTTTTCAAGACACTCCTGACGGATAGGCCAGGGTCCTGAAAAACGGATTGTGGGTACCTTAAAAAGCCCTGGATCGCAACCCCGAAGAATGTACCGACCAGAAATTAAATCTCAGTTTAACTGAAGGTGCAACCGGGGTTTCAACTCCTATAACCGTTCGTTCTAGGGAAAGGAATATGTTTTCATACTAATCTGCACTAAAGCAGGTGTGACAGTAAGGCAGAAGGCCTTCGTTTGGTCATCACTTACATTCGGGAAAGAAGGAAAGCTCTGCAGTAGAGACCTAAATCCTCATCTGGATGGTGACAAACGAAAAAGGAAAGAAAGGAACGAAGAAGAGGGGTTCATGATCCCATAAAAAGGCTTTGATTCAGTATGAAAATCGTACTAGAAGACTTTCTGTCTCTCGAGAGTAAACCGATACATGGGGGATATTGGAGGAGAAAGAGAGTGGAAAGCTGCTGTGCACGTGATAATATGTGCGGAGAACAAGAGACTCATGTAAAGCTAATGCGGCAAAAGACTGTTTCCACTCAGAAAGGAAATAGTCAAAAGCAGCGCTCAATTTCTTCGGGAAAGGAATGGGGAGAGATGGAGGGAAAATCTCGGGCACGAGGAGCGAGATCTAGTCTCACAAAAAAAAGATAGGAAGAAAGAAATAATCAACTCATTCAGGAGACTGCGAGAGGAATGACGTCCCCCGGAACCCAGGAGGAAGGGGGGCTGAGCGAGACGGCCTGACTCGGGGCGAAAAAGGGGCTGGCTTTCGATGGGCCGAAGCATCTCAAGGGGGAGCTAAGAGAACTCCTCCGATTGACGGTCGTCTATTAAAAAGGGAGCGGTACTACCTACCTCCACCATGGACAGCTGAGTCTCTAGAAGGAAAAAGAAAAAATCAGGGACCATCAAGGAAGGGCTCGAAAAGGTAAACGGTTTAGAAAGGCCTATACGGGGAAGAGGCGTGCAGTGTCTTCCGTATGGGAAGCCTAGCGGCACAAAAGAAGACTTAAGTGCAGGCGGAAATCGGTCTGAAGGGGAGTAGGGATTACACCGATGAAACAGGCCGTCCTAACCAAGGAGGGCCGCAGGAAGGAAGTCTACTGAAAAAAATATGATGACTTCTCACGATAAAAGCTTTAGGGGGACGGGAGGTTAAAAGGGGACCTTTACAGGAGCTTGAGGATGGCTTTGGGACCAGATTCGTATTTAGAACGGGAGATAGCCGGAGGGACTTTGGGGGGGAGAGGAAACGTCCGGGGGGTCATCTTTAGTTAAAAATTCCTGAGTAGTGGGGGGGGGGTGTCCGGGGGGGTGAAAAAGGCGTTGTAAACTGGCGATGGTCGTTTACAAACGGGGGTTAAAGAAAAGAAATACTTCAGAGAGGGGGTGGGGGACGGATGAAGGAAATGGAAATTGCCCACTTGGGCAGCAGGATTGACCAATATAGAACAATAGGTCAGCTTCGGAGACAACCTTAAAGTGGGCCTTAAGGAGGGGGGGGGGAGGAAAGTTCGAGGAGAGATCATATGGATGGAAGGAGAGACTTTCGTCAGAGGGGGGATATCATCATAGCGCAACTAGTGTTAAGGCGAGCTGTATACAGAGGGTCAGATTGCCTGCCGCGCTGGTTCCCTTCGTAAGGGGACTCGAACGGGGGGAAAAGTGGTCTCCCTCATTTCTGGAGTGAAGTCTGCTAGTGGCGCAGCAGGAAAAAAAAGAGGTTTCTAAAAACAAGGGGGGGGAAGAGCCTCGAGCGTACTTGGAAAGAAGTTCTTAGGAAGGGAAAAGTTTCTTCGCTGCAAATTGGTTGGAATCGGCACTGAGAGACTGTCCGAGGGAGCCGTAAAAAGCATCGTTATCCACATATATGACAAGTTCCGGCACCTGAACAGGGACTAGCAGGGGTCAGAAAGTGGGGGGGGGACCTCGGGCGGAGGCTACTTTATCCTCTGACGGATTGAATCCTAATATCGGGGGACATCGAAGACCAGACCGGCCGACCAAAATCTCTGTATCAGAGAAGGAGAGAAGGATCCGTAGTCAAAGATCAATGAAGCGAGGGGACTAGCCAGCTAAAAGAAAAAAGGAAGGGGGTAGCTACACGTAGTTCGAACTTATCACCGCTCGAGAAAATCGAATATCTCAACCGGCTCATCAACAAAAAAAAAACAGGGTATGGAATGAAAAGAAGGGGAGAAGAGACATTTGGAGTCTCCTGTTCAGCCGACTGAGGAGGCGGAGCAGGAAAAAGTTGGGGGACGGGGAATGAGGCGAAAAAGCAGGGGAAGAATAGCGGGGTAGAATCGCGGAAGTGTTCGGGAAAAAACGGGGAGGGCAGAGGAAGTGAAGGGAGTCATTGTGGGGTGACGGAACGGGGTGGTGAGGATGCCAAGCCGGGCTTGTTAATACCGAAGATCAGACGTCCAAAGGATCACCAAAAGGGGGGAGAAAAGAGGAGAGTAGGTCCAGGGGCGAAAAGGAGGCAGCAGGAGTACTTATGTGGAGGCGAGGGCGGTGGAAGAGGACCGGACTTCCTCCGGAAGCCTGACAATAATCTTCCTACTATTGGGTTGGTAGGGAAAACTCTAATCTGGGGGGACGAGGGAAGGACTGCAGAAGTCCGATTAGCTGGGGGAAGCGGCTCGTCTTCAAAATCCAGAAAGGGGATGTAACACGTTTGTGTGGGACCGGTTTGCATAAAGTGGGTTGAAGAAATGAACTGAGGGAGAGACTAGGTTTCTAAAAGTAGATCGGGAACGAGAAAGCAGTATTGGAAGTTGAAAAAGAAGATTCAGGTCAAGAGGGCACCTGATTCCAAGAAGGATTATCTTCTGCCACGGGTATTAGGATCCTCTAGGAGAACCAATCGACACATAGTAGCAGGTGAAGAAAGAGCAAAAACGCGATTGCGGAAATAAGAGAAAGGTTTTTCCCACCGTGATGTTGAGACAGTAATTTATGGGGGTTAAAGCTACTTGCAATGTCGAGAGGGGGGCTCCGGCTCCAAGGGAATCACCGTCAGGGGACGCCGGAGAGAAAAATCCCTAGATCGTCGAAGTGAGAGTGGTCTACGACCGTTAAGACAAAAAAAACCATAACGCGGGGTGAAAAGCATGGTTACGTCAAGCATAGAAGCGGGAAAAAAAAAAATAAGGGGACCGACTTTGTCAGCACCGGCGAAACACGGGACTATAGCACGGATATCTGGAAAAGCGGAAAGAAAGTCAGGAATCTTTAAACGGCTTTTCCACGTCGATGTAAACCGACAGTTTCCACGGTGCCTCGGGAAAACGGGGCAAGATATTGGACCAAAGGCCTGAATACAGCAGGGGAAAAAGAGGGGAGACTTAAGTGTATCAATCAAAGGACATGGCCCTATCCATGAAGAGGTTTTCATAAAGACAGACTCAGGGGCCAAGAAGGAAGCTTCCTTAACAACTAGCTGAACTCGAAGAACAAACTACTGCGGTTCGGAAGACTCAAAAGTATACACGTTCACAGACGAACAACCGAAACCAGGTTCAAGTTCATCTCGAGGAAAGAACAGCTCCATTTGGAGTAGGTTCGTGAAAAATGACGGAGAGAGAAGGACTGGCACACAGGGGGAAGGAAGAATTCGCTCGAGAGACCCGGCGAGCACTAGCGTATAGGGAGAACAGTTTGTCCAAAGATCACTCCGCGATACGAGGATACGCCATAGAAGGAGAGGGATACTATTACTGGCCGGGACATCGAGAAAGGAGCCGAGACGACTAGTCTCTAGAAGAG